>SWBZ01001366.1_pt1 | contig 48879 bp, 53 predicted proteins | sample 4693031 | NCBI WGS metagenome assembly SWBZ01 (sample SAMN10267274, study PRJNA491770) | bioreactor metagenome | isolation source: DHS bioreactor inoculated with | place: Japan: off Shimokita Peninsula
GGGTAATCCTTTCAGCGGCAGCACTGATCCGCATACCGCCGGCAATGGTTCCATCATGCGCCTGGCACCTTTGGTCATGCTTTACTACCCGGATCTCGAGTCAATCATGCATTACGCCCCCAAGAGTTCACGCACCACCCATGCAGCGCTGGAATGCCTGGAAGCCTGCCTGATTCTGGCTGGTGTCATCTTTCGTGCCTTTGAAGGACAAAAGAAGCAGGATGTGCTCATAGAAAGGGACCTGGCACCTTTGACCTCCGAAGCCTTAAAGGAAGTTTCGTATGGGGATTATTTTGAAAAGGCACGAAAGATGACACAAGGCACTGGTTATGTTGTGCAAAGTTTAGAGGCAGCGCTGTGGTGCTTCTGGACTACCAATAGTTATGAAGCCGCTATCCTGAAAGCGGTCAATCTGGGTGACGATGCCGACACCACCGCTGCAGTTTGTGGTCAGGTGGCGGGTGCATTCTACGGGGAGTCTGGCATCCCAAATCACTGGCTTAATAAATTGGTCATGCAGGAAGAAATCACATCCCTGGCGGACCAGCTTTACCATTGGAAAGAAATCAATTAATATTCCTGCGAAAGCAAAAGATCTCCGAGTTTAATCAGGGTTTCAATATCCTCAGGTTTTTTCAGGCGTATATTGCGTAATTCAATATTCAATCCCGCAGCAGTTCGTTTCAGCGTCGGAGAATAGTTTTTCCAATTCGTGAATGTTGATTCCAGAAAAGGTGAGAGCAATCGGCGCACATCTTCGGGGTCTCTTGCATAGATCATGAAATTCTTCTGGAATGGCTGGCTGCCTTCTTTGACTTCAACCAATCCCTCGGCCTCCGTTCCCAACGCCATTTGCAAAACCTGTCGTAAAAGTACCTCTCCCAACCCACCCAGGTTGATCTGTGAGGTGCGCGGACCAATCAAGATGGTGCTGCCTGATCCTGGCGCATGCCAGACGGTGGATGCCGTCACATTGCTGGAGCCTGTTGCTTCCGGTCCGCCACTGGATTGATTCAGTAAATCCAACTGCCAATCTTTATGGCGAATGCGCTGACCATACATCAGTGGCTCGCGCACCAATTCCAGTTTCCAGCCACGTTCCAACGCCATTTGCGCCAATTGTTGTTCTTGTTTTTTACGATTACCACGGACCAGAACAAAAATGAAGATAACCAAAAGGCCGGTAGCCAGAATTACAATTATAGAAAGGGTATTATCGTTCATCATCAACCACCCGACTGGTAAGGATAGATTAATTGTAAATCAGGTTAATAGATTCAAGCCTGGAAATGGACCTTCAAAAATTATTGGCAGGGACCGTTCTCCAGAAATGAAAGGTTCAAATGGTGCAAAACTTTCCCACCTCTGACAAGTATGCCAGCCAATCGGCAGTTTAGAACAACCTGATCTGTCTTGAATAATAAATCCACTGATCTCATGGCGATTTTCTTCTGACGGTGGTTCGTAATCTACTCTTAAGTACAGGGGTATTTTGGAAAATCACTGATAAAATTGTTCTCAATAATCTGTATCATCATTTTAAACGACAGTTATCTATGAAGAAAAAAAGAAAATTAACCACGCAAGAATTTGAGGCTTATCAAAAACAACATGATTATGAGGATGTGATCGCAGCGGAGGAAACCAAAGTCTGCAACGAAAAGGCTTCTTATGCGCGATTGCAAAAGAAAAGCAAACAACAGCTTCAAAAACAAATTAAATTGTTGAAAACAGCGATTGATCCTGATGAAATTGAGGACGAGCTGGTTATTCCGGAGGAAGAGTTGCTAGCCAACCGCACCATCCGGAATGCCCGAACACATAAGAATCGCTTGAATGGTTTAAAGGAGTATGAAGAGGAATAATGATCAGGGTAGTAGTGTATTAATAATGATACCTGGCTTGTAAAAAGTCAATTTGATCATTTCGAACAAGATAAACAATTCGATGTTCTCGAGTGATACTTCTTGCCCAGGCTCCAGCATGAAGATACCTGAGTGGTTCTGGTTTGCCAATTCCATCAAAGGGGTCTCGTAGAATTGCTGTAATAAGTTCCAATGTTCTTAAAGCTATTTTTCGATCAGTTTCAACCCAATAATGGAAATCTTCTATAAATATGGGATCATAAACTGCAATGTATTCTTTTTTACTCAAGATTTACCTCATGGCGTAAGGAAGCCAGAGATTGAGGTTTGTTCTCGTTTCTTAATGCACGACCTAATGCAGAAAGTAATCGTTCTGCATTTACAGGGGAACGCAAAAGGTATGCTGTTTCTATTAAAGCTTCCAGTTCTGAGGCCGCAATCATAGCAACATCTTCTTCACCACGACGTTGAATAACAACCACTTCCCGATCATGAGTAACCTGATCCATTAATTTTGCAAGTGTTCCACGCGCCTGAGTATAAGTCGTATGAATAGTCATTTTTCTCCATTCTGTACAGTTATACTGTACATGATTAATGAGGTTTTTTCTAGGAGTAAGTTTATAATTCCACCAATCTATATTCCAAAGGAAATTGAAATGATCACCTACCGCGAAATCAGCATAGCAGAAATTCACCGGCACATCCTGGAAGTGGATATCTCGGAACATGGAGATTTGATTTATCTCTGGCAGAACGGCGAACTGACTACCAAACCGCTCGTCTGGGACCGTCCCCCACGCACTTCTGAGACCTGGCAGGGAAATTGGGCAAGCGTGTTGTCACTACCGGGGGTTAAAGCCTGGGGAGCATTTAAAGGTAATCTGATGGTGGGCATCATCGTCTACCGCCCACACCTGACCGCTGACATGGCCCAGCTTGACGCGCTTTTTGTGGATAAGAACCACCGCCAGCTGGGCATCGCCACCCGTCTGACCCGACTATTGGAACAACAAGCCCTCACAGATGGACACGGACGCCTGTATGTCTCCGCCAGCGAATCAGCATCTGCCGTGGGATTTTATCTGAACCAGGGTTTCATCCCCACCCAGGATGCCCACCCGGAGCTATTTGCTCTGGAACCCGACGATATTCACATGATCAAAGTTTTATAACAATAGGTTTCCCTTTTTTACGAGGTACTTGAAATAATTCGAATGAAATCGAAGGGATGAAGGCTACATGAATACCACCGTAGCATTCTGAACCGCTTCAAAATTGGACTGGTAAGGTAAAAGCAATCCGGAATTTCTAGATCAACCAACTTTTATTTCGCTCGAGCGAACCGAAATTGGATAAGATCTCAAATTGGATAAGATCTCACAAGATAATTTCAAGGGTGTGAAGAGCCTCGATAGTGATTTTCCGATTACAATAATCCCATGGAAAACAAAATTTCAATCATTCTCTTACGTCACGGGCGTTCGCGCGCGGATGATGAAGGTGTGCATGAAGGCCGTTACGATTCTCCGCTGACCGAGGTGGGTAAAGCACAGGCGCACAAACGCGCAGAAGATTTCCTGCAACATAATTATCAGTTCGATGCCATTATTGCCAGTCCCTTGCAACGGGCGTACGAGACCGCGCAGATCATTAGCTCTGCACTGGGTGTTGCTGTGGAAACTGATCCGGATTGGATGGAATCAAATAATGGACCCCTGGCCGGTTTGCCTTTTGATGTGGCTGAGCAGCGCTATCCCAGACCCGCTTTCCGAACTCCCTATACGCCCATGGCCGGTAGTGGCGAAAGCCAGTGGGATACCTACCTGCGGTCAGCCAGAGCAGTCCAGAATCTGGTGCAGCGCGGTCCCGGCTCCTACCTGGTGGTAGCGCATGGCGGGATTCTCAATAGTGCCCTGAAAACCATGATGGGTTCAGCTCCAAATGTCAACCAGCAAGGCTTTACGACCGCATTTGGTGATACTGGCTATGTGCGTCTGTTATATTTTCCCGATCAATACCAGTGGCTTTTGTTAGAATTTAATCCTGGGTACGAACAATAAGAAACAGTTACCGTGGAAATGAGGAGAAATGGTTAATTATTTAAAACTATATTTTGGAACTTTACTGGTGTTTTTTGCAATCGACATTCTCTGGTTAGGATTGGTGGCAAATAAACTTTACACGAAGTATCTGGGTTTCCTGATGGGCGAAACCAATTGGCTGGCAGCAATCATATTCTATCTGTTATTTATCGTCGGTATTCTGGTATTTGTGGTCGTGCCAGGCGTGAAAGAAGGATCCCTGTCAAAGACATTGATGCATGCGGCACTGTTCGGTTTGATCACCTATGCCACCTATGACCTGACGAACCTGGCAACCATCAAAGATTGGCCTTTATTGATCACCATCATTGACCTGATCTGGGGAACAGTGTTAAGTGTACTGGTCAGCCTGGCGAGCTTCTTTATCGCTCGGCAGGTGATGTGATGATCCCTGGTTAAAATCGAGGTATCCTGTGACTAAAAACCACAGGATACGAATATTCAATATTGCAGGGAGGAATCGTTGATTTTTGTGAGTTCCTACAGTGAACTCTTCAATCTACAAAATCAATATAATCCCTAACACAATCTCAACCACCAGGCTGATCCAATTAGATTGTTCTTTGGATTTGTCGAAGAATATCGAGAATAAGCGTACAACCGCTATCCCCAGATACCCATAACCTAACATTTGATAGGCAATTTCGCCCAAAAATAATGGCACTACACCGATGGTGATGAAAAGGCCACCAAAGATGGAACGAATTTCAGAAATGCCTCGTGGGCCATCATATTTCAATCCGGTGAAACCGGGCACGGCAGAAGGTTTAAGTAGTGCCAGAAGTCCGGTAATGATGGTCAACACCGCAGCAATGATTTTTAATATTAATAAGATATCCATTAAGACCTCCTCTTTTCAATGAGTCTGGTTGGGTATTATTGGTGGGGAATTCCCACCAATAATACCCGAACCCCTCTTATCCATTTATTTGTATCATTTCAATAATTAGGGACAGTGTTTTTCTGGCGAGCGTGCGCTCGCCAGAAAAACACGCCAACCCCCTTTTATTGAGATGATCCATTTATTTCATCTAACAATGTCAACAATTCAGCATTTTCGGGGATGTCCGACATGGAATGTCCATAATGCACAAACCTGGCTACCCCTTGCTGATCGACCACTACCTGGGCGGGCATACGTCCCAGCTTGAAGATGTTAACTTCCTGCCCATATAGCTTCAGAACACTGGCTTTCGGATCCGGTAAACCGACAAATGGCAGGTCATTCTTTTCGAAGTAGTTTTTGAATGCTTCTGCATTTTCCGGACCAGCAACAACAATTTCTGTTTTCCTATCAACAAATTCCTGATAATCTTGGCGCAACTGCGCCATGTGCGCTTTGCAAAATGGTCAGGTAAACGTGCGGTTGAAAATCAATATGACATTGGATTTTCCTTTAAAATCTGACAATTTTACTTTGTTTCCCTTGTAATCCTCCATTTCAAAGTCTGGAGCTGGGGTATTGATGGATACTTTTGGCATACTTTCCTCCTGGTATTAATTATTTAGGTTGGCGGATCAATTTTTTGATCCATTTGACTTGCAGATTCATTTAATATTCGCAACATATTCACATAGCGGGTGTGATCCTGGTCAGGAATTAGGCTAACCAGTTCATTAATCCAACCTGCACCTGCATACATACTTTCCGTAACAACTTTTTTACCGGTCTCAGTCAGATCTACCAGGCGCACACGTCGATCCTGAGAGCTTTCAAATCGATGAACCACCCCTTGCTGTACCAGCCTTTCAATCATTTGACTGGATGCTGCCCGACTGATGGTTAACATCTCACTGAATTGGGTGATTTCACAGGCACCTTGATAATGCAAATGCATCAGTATTGATATTTGAGCCAGGGAAAAACCATTCAGATGGGCAAAACGTGATAAATCATTTAATGAGAAATGCATAAATGTGAAAGACCAATCTAATAATGCTTTTTTCAACTGTGATGTGACCATGTTCCGCACGTAAATCCATTTCTTTTTAATCGTCCATCAACCATTACAATTTTCCGATAATGATATAATTAAGTTAACAGAAGTTAACATTATTATATCAATTATTATACATTCAATTGATAATCCTTTTATCAGGAACTTCCCTGGATATATTAAAGCATAATAAGGTCGAATTTGATACTACAAACATTATACATACTTAGTACAAATAATGATTTAAGATTTAAAATACCTTATACCAACCTTGAAGGAGTTATATGGGAAAGAAAAAGCAATTAAATTTTTATCACGCTGCTCCGGATATTGAACTGATGGATGTGAACCGCAATCCAATCCAATTATCCTCGCTCTGGCAGGAAAAACCTTTGTTGTTGGCATTCACCAGGCATTTCGGTTGCACCCAATGCAAGGAAATGTTGGCTGAGCTGGTAAATGGACATGAAAAAATTAGTCAGGCAGGGTTGAATCTGGCCGTGATTAATCAGGGCACACCTGCCACCACGGCTTTATTCGCTGATAAGTATGCGCCAGGCTTACGAATGCTTTCTGACCCTGAACGAAAATCATATGAAGCGTATGGATTGGAAAGAGGAAATTTATTTCAGACATTTCTAAATCCCAAAGTTTGGTCAGCAATTTCCGAGGCCAGAAAGAAAGGCTTTCAGGTAGAAACACCCCCTGAAGGTCAGGATGCGATGCAGATGTCAGGCACTTTCATCATCAGCACATCCGGCAAAATTTTGCTGCCTTATTACTACGATCATATTGCCGATCACCCACCCCTGGATCTTCTGCTCAGTGGAGTACTTTCATCCAGTTGGGATCAGCCATTTGATGGTCCGGTAGGACCAGGAATTCAAGACGAAGAGGAGAATGAGGAATGAAGAAATTATCAATATTATTTGGGTTATTCATATTGGCAGCTTTAATCATGAGCGCTTGTAGCCTCCAAGCAGATGAACCAGTAGTGGCAGAAACAATTCCACAACAAAAAACCCTGATCACGGAAGGGCGTTTGGTGCCAGCACATTATCTGGATTTATCCTTCTCCGTACCCGGTCAGGTAATTGAGGTTTTGGTTCAGGAAGGTGATAGCGTGGAAATTGGTCAGGTTATTGCCAAAATTGATGTGCCTTATAGCGCTCTGGTTGCTTTCTCCCAAAATCAGTTAGAAGTTCAGAATTCAAAAATTGCAGTAGAAGAAATCAAAAAAAATGCTGATATCACCCTCGCTAAAAGCAGACTGGACGTTTTCAAGGCTCAAAATGAGCTGGATGAAGCCCAGGAAGATTTTGATGCGGATGATAGTGAAGAAAACCAATTGCTTCTGAATGTTGCCCAGGCAAATTTAGACTTAGCCCAAAAGAATCTGTCTATATATGAAACAGGTAGCGGGATGGACAAAGATAAATTAGCAGCTGCAGAATCACGTGTTAATACGGCTATGACTGCCTTACTCAATGCACAATCAATAATCGATAGTTATGAGCTCAAAGCCAGTGTGGGGGGAACAGTCGCAACCATCAATGTCCAACCTGGCGAGCGCATCAACGCTGGTTTTCCGGTGATGACCATTGCAGACTTTTCAAATTGGCAAATCAAAACGGACAACCTGACCGAAATTAATGTTGTGAACGTCAAACCTGGACAGAAAGTTGAAATCGTTTTGGATGCACTTCCAGAGCTGACATTCAAAGGCCAGGTGGCTGCCATAGATATGGTATATGAAGAAAAACGTGGTGACACAACTTATACCGCCACCATCGTCATGGACCAGAATGATCCGCTGCTGCGCTGGGGTATGACCGCTGCTGTCCAATTCATCCCGTAATGCAAAGGAAAAATTCATGAGCAAAACTCTTACTATTGCAAGTTACCTGGCTATCAAGGAAGTCTGGCGCAATCGCGGCCGCTTTCTGCTGGTAGCTATGGTAATTGCATTGATTACACTACTGGTACTGTTCATCGCAGCACTGGGAGAAGGCCTGGGCAATGGAAACCGCGAATATATTTCCAAGCTGAATGCTGAATTGGTGATTTATCAGGCAAAATCTGATAACGTCATTGCCGCCAGCCGCCTGGACAGAGATCGTTTGGCAGCCGTACGGCGTGTCGCTGGTGTCGCAGACGCTGGAATGGTCGGCACATCCAGTGCATCTCTGATCCTGCCGGAAGGCGTAGAACCCATCAAGGTAGCTCTGCTGGGTGTGGAACCAGGGCACTCTGGAGAACCAGGTGTGGTAGAAGGCCAACAACTCAGCACCGATCTGGCTTCTGAGGTTATCATTGATCGTAATACTGCTTTTCGCAGCAATTTATCTGTCGGCGATGATCTGACCGTGCGGGTTACGCAGGGCACACGCGATGAATTCTTCAATCTGCGTATCGTCGGTGTTGCTGATGGACAGCAATTCCAATTGCAACCCTCTATTTTTGTCCCGTTCTTCACCTGGGACCGGATTCGATCCAAATCAGAAGCAGAGGTAAATCGCTTAACTTCGGTAGGCAACGTAATTGTTGTCAAACTCGAAAATCCTGATCAGGTAGAAGAAGTCAGTCAACGTCTGACAACTCAGGTCGACAACATTCAAACTGCCACCATCAGCAAAGCCATTCAAGGTTTGCCGGGATATTCAGCTCAACAAAGCACATTACAAACCCAGGGTGGTTTCACCCTCTTTATCGGAATTTTGGTAATCGGTGGTTTCTTCCAAATTCAGATCTTACAAAAAGTAGCCCAAATTGGTGTCTTAAAAGCGATTGGAGCCGCCAACCCTGTCGTGGCTTTTTCATCAATTATTCAGATTGTGCTGATTACCGTTATCGGGGTGTTGATTGGGGCGTTGTTAACCTTTTCATTCTCGCTTTTCTTCCCGCCAACAGTGCCCATTGTCTTTAACGGGAGCACATCAGCGATTGCCATCATCGCCTTATTATTGATTGGTCCATTGGGCGGGTTGGTTTCCATCCGATATGCGGTTCAGATTGAGCCCTTGAAAGCGTTGGGGTTATCATAATGACAACTTATGCACTTGAAACTCAATCCGTTATTAAAACCTATCAAAGCGAATCAGGTACCATTCAGGCAGTGGATGATGTATCTTTGCGGGTGGCAGCCGGTGAATTTGTGGCTTTGGTAGGGCCAAGTGGCTCCGGGAAAACCACCATGCTTTCCATTCTGGCAGCCTTATTACAACCCACCTCCGGGAAAGTATTGCTGGATGGTGAAGACCTGGCTGGAAAGAATGATATCGAGCGGGTTACCATGCGCCGCGAAAAAATTGGCTTTACATTCCAATCTAACAATTTGGTGCCTTACCTCACAGCAGTAGAAAATGTGGAACTGATGTTGCGTCTGAACAATAAGCTGGACAAGACCGGAAAACTACGCGCAAGAGAATTGCTGGCAAGATTAGGTCTGGCAGATCGTTTACACAACCTGCCGGGGCAGATGTCGGGTGGACAGCAACAGCGGGTGGCCATCGCCCGGGCATTGATTCATAATCCCAGCCTGGTATTGGCAGATGAACCCACAGCCAGCCTGGATACCGAACGTGCTTATCAGGTCGTGGAGACATTCGCAGGATTGATCCACGAACAAAACCGCGCTGGTATCATGGTCACCCATGATTTGCGCATGGTTGAATTCACCGACCGTGTTCTATTAATGCAGGATGGCAAGCTGGTACGCATTTATACAGGACATGATGAGATAATAGAATTGATCAATGGTGTTCAGCATTAATTAAAATGAACCCTGATTATTTAAATGCTCGCCTTTTATGGTGAGCATTTTTTTATTTTTCGTAGGATAATTATCTCAACCTAAAAAGATGAGATAATGGCAATCACATTCCTTAATACTGCAACCATGTTTCCAAAGCTCTTGAATTGGAAAGTGGGTAATTTGGTAATTCTGGTAGATACTGATCAGGGTCCAGTTCTGGTGGATATGGGCTTAGGATTGCATGATCATGAATCCCCAAACCAGCGCTTGCGATTGTTTCGCAAAATTTTTGGGATCCCATATGCGCCGAATGAAACAGCCATCCACCAACTGGAAGTTATGGGTATTTCTGCCACAAGTGTTCAGCATATTATTTTGACCCACCTTCACTTTGATCATGCTGGCGGATTACCGGACTTTCCATGGGCACAGATACATTTACATCAGAAAGAATATGCAGCGATGTTGAAACCAAAGTCCTTGATGGAATGGGCTGCTTATGATAAAGCTGATTTTTCACACGAACCTAAATGGGTAATCTATGAGGGTTGCACAGAGAAATGGTTTGGGTTTGATGCCATCCCTCTACCCTTCATTCCACGCATCTTTCTGATCCCTCTTTTCGGTCATACATCGGGGCATTGCGGAGTTGTTATTGAGGATGGTGACAGGTGGCTATTTCAAGCTGGAGACGCAATGCCAACGAATGCAGAATTTGATGTCACACCCATGTGGCTCAATCGTATGGTATTGGGCAATCATGTTCAACGAATAAGAGACTTATCACTAGCTCACCCGGCAGTTAAAATTGTCGCTGGCCATACTTACCAAAGGATGAAATAATATTTTTCGTGATATTGTTTTAATCATCGTAAACAATCTTTTCCAAGACTTCATCTTCGGAGACAATCTTTGGTGAATGATATTCCGTTATAAGGAAGCTCAGATCAAAAATGAGTATAAATCAACACAATTTATATGATTTTGACATCCACATTGCTGAAATTTATGATTCACAGAAGAATGATACACAGGATATCGAGCTCTTATGATCTTTACTTCATGGGAAAACCAGGCTTAATATTCTGGAACCATTTTGTGGAACAGGTCGCTTATTAATTCTGCTTGCGTTCGATGGCCATTCAATTTTGGGAGTAGATCAATCACAAAAAATGTTGCAATTAGCGCTTTAAAAGATCAAAGAATTGCCTGCCGACGTACAAAAAAGAATTCAACTACAATGTGCTGATGTGACTGTGGAGACTTGGCCAACAGAATTTAATCTGGTGGTTCTTGGTTTCAATTGTTTTTATGAATTGGCAACTGCAGAAGAACAGGAATTTTGTATCTACCAGGCATCCAGAGCCTGTAAAACTGGAGGGTACATTTATGTGGACAATGACCACATGGAAGGAGATCTGGATGCAGCCTGGCAGGATATGAATCACAAGTACGTCGTTGTCCGGAATATGTAAGGATGGATTCCATGTAAAAAACACTAGTGAGACCGTCTGGTTTGATGTTAAGCAAATGCTTGCCCGGTTTGACCGGCGTTATCAAACCACCTCACCAGAAGGAGTTATCACTGAATACCAATTTACACAACAAAAACATCCGGTCAGTCAAGTTGAAGTTCAAATCTGGTTAGAAAAACATGGGTTCGAGATTCTGTCAGTGTATGGTGACCATTCAGGAAACGCTTGTCAGGAGAATTCACTAAAAGCCATTTTCTGGGCTCAAAAACGATAAAATCCAAAAACGAATCATTATACTGAAATTTTCACGCACAACCCGGTCGGATACAATGAATGCAAATATCTGGAGGTCACAGGATGGAACGAAAACCTAATCAATCGTTATTCGGTTGTCTCGTCTGGGTTGTTGCATTCTTGTTAGTGAGTGGGTGTTTCGTTCCGGCAAGTTTGTTTTTCTCAGGCATGAGTACCTTTTTTTCTGAAGACTTAATCGCCCCTACCCTGGGTCCCTTTTTATGCCCGGAAAATACAGTTGCTGAGATCACATCATTTGAATCAACCATCATTGAAGATGGTTATGTTCGTCCAGCGACTAGTTATGAGATGCACTGCAAAAGTCCAGATGATACCATTATCAAAAATCTGGGTGGAAGCTACGCCCTGATCTGGAGTGGAATATTTGTTGTGGTGAGTTTCGTCCTGGCAGCAATTTTATCGATTGTTCTTACGATTATTTTTCTAAGAATACTCAGGAAGAGAGACAATCACAATAACCAGACACCTCCGCTCGTCAAAATTCAATGATAGATCCACGCAATCTCTAATTAATCAACCAAAAAGAGCATATTTATATTATCTACTCATTTCTTTTAGTAAAATGATACTATCAGGTGAGATGACCTGATTTGCACCTGCTTCAAACTGCTTATCCATTCCAATTATAAAAAAAACGAATAGAAGGTGAAATGATGAAAATTGTTGAAAATGATGCCGAAAAGATTGAATGGTCAATTGATGTGCCTATTTTTAAGAATTTTATCATCCTGAAACAATTAGGCATTGCCATAGGAATTCCTTTTGGTTTGCTCTTAATCTTCTTTATTATTGTCAGCAAGCCGGAAAATCGAATTTATTCGTTATATGCAATTGGTCTGATTCTTGTGCTATTCATTCTGACCTATTTATTCATCATGCTTACATATAAGGGAAAATACGCAGTCAGTTATGTGCTTGATGACCAGGGGATCAAAAGCTATTACCAGCCCGAAATGAGAAAGAAGAATAGGATCGTGAATGGATTAACCGTTGGTTTGGGCTTATTGGCCGGCAAACCCTCCGTCGCCGGCGCAGGAATGCTGGCCGATTCGAAGCAAGTTGTTGGTTTAAAATGGAATAGAATCCAGAGAGTCAAATACAATCCCCAACAATACACAATTTTGTTGAGGGGAAATCCCGCAGAAAGTGTGGGGGTCTTCTGTACCCCGGAAAATTATCCGCTTGTGGAAACGTTTATTAAAAGTAAATCTTTCAAATAAATGTACGCGCTTCAAGACCTGCTCGAAAATGCCTGCCCATCCATTCGATATCGAATCCGATCCGAAATTTTAGGCGAATCGATCAAAACACCTGAGATGAAAGATCTCCAGGCAGAGATATTGGCTGATCATTGGGTGCAAAAGATCTTCAGCTGGCAGCAATCTGATGGCTGGATCGGCAGTGATTTCCATGGGGAGAACAGCATGGAAACGGGCATCCGGGTGTTGTGTGAAAAAGGTGTTGAAAAATCTCATCCGGTATTCTCAAAAGCACTCGCGATTCTCCACCATGATGATGAAAGATTAGTGCGGGGAATCGGAAAAGCAGGCAAAATTCTCGATGATCGTAATCTGGGTGGGACGCGAATGATCCGTGCCACAGTGCTTGCTCATACTGGCGTGGAGGATATCCCCTTCGTGCAGGAACAGATTCAAAATGCCCTGGCTGGTTTTCAAACACTTGTACTTATCCATTCATTGACTGACATCTCCACAACTTACAAAGGAAAGTTGGTTTACAAACCAGAAATCGTCTGGCCATCCATCTATCATCTGAGATTGTTGGCATATTCGCATTCCTGGAGAACGAAAGATAATTACAAAATGCTTGTAGATGGTATTCAGAGATTGGTACAACTTTCTCCGTTGCCAGCCATTTTGGTTCGAAACAAATCCCAATTGATTGCTCCAGCATCTTTCTGCATGTTGGATTTCAATCCAGACATCCACGACCTAGATGATGCTGGCTGGATGATGTGGTTTCATCGAATGGAGTTACTGGCACGGCTTGGGGTTACCGATCATGTCCCGGAACTCCGGGAACAGATTGACAGATTAAAATTATTGCTAACAGAAAATCAAGGAAGATGCGAATTAAATATTAACCATTATTACTTCAGAAAATGGACTTCATATAGTGGCTTAATGTTAGAAAAAGACTGGAAGAGCCCCAACCGCAGAGTTTATGATCTGACTTTTCGATGTCTGCTTATATTTCATAACCACCTGAAAAACTTTGGTTTTTCCTAACGATCCATCAAATTAACCACCAAAAAACTACCCAAAAGATCAGTTTTAAATCCAACAATTAGAAGATGCCAGTCCTTCATCCAGTGATTATATTTATTTTTATATGCTGGTTTTTGTTATCTATGCTCACCAAAAAATTTATTAATTAGGAGAAAAGATTTACATCATGAAGGATCACACGGTTCAGGCAAGAAAATACAGAAAACTTGAAATAATCAGTTATTCTATTGCAATCTTCATCCAGATTTTGACCTGGTTTGTTTTATATCCACTCGCTGGATATAATAATTTCACTCTCAACATAGCACTGGGTACAATGTTTGGGTTTGGGATCATTCTAATGATCGTATTTAAATTAGGCTGGAAACGTATAGGGTTGGGTGTCCAGGAATTTAAAATAGCTTTTATAGGGTTTTTGGTAGCCAGCCTGATCATTTTTTTACTCCTACTTCTGGCGCGAAACTTCGGTGGAGAGCAGACACTATTTCGAACCAACTACCGAATGGATGCTTTTCTCAGTAACTGGCTTTTGACCGCTTTCGGGGAAGAACTTTTTTTTGCAGGGGTTTTATTCACATTGGTTTCATGCGAATTTGATCAGAAAAAACGCTGGCAGGCAGTGATGATCGTGGCTGGCTTATTTGCATTCTGGCATCTCCCTGGATATCTGGCTATCGGATTCAAGATGGGGAATCTAAATTTTGGCATCTTTTTGGATTTATTGTTGCGTTTTATTTCATGGCTGTTCTTCGGTTTTATGTATTTATTCAGTGGCAATCTGTGGCTGGTTGTATTTGCCCATGCCTCAACTGATTATGCCATTCTGCCTGCTGTCGTAAATCAACCAATATTTGGAGTAATTTTCATGGGTTTACTGCTTGGTTATGCATGGATCATCAAGAGTCCAATCAGAAACCAATAACACCCACAAAAGGCAACTCCAATCTACCTCTACGGTTAATCAGAAGCTAATACGTGGTATTATGCAAGTGAATTATCATTTGTAATAAACAATGATTTCTAGATTTCTCAGGAAATTAATGCAATGAAAAAAGAATCCCGAATAATTATTTTTCTGCTTTTATTGTTCACATTATGCATTATTGTTATTTTAATAAAAGCCCAAACCAATTCTATCCGGCGAATCTTTGATGATTTCATCTATGATAATCAAAACCATTATTTGTCCTGTGAAAAATTACCAAACAAGGCTGAGGTTGCCAAAATTATCGCAGAGCATCAAGATGTAATCAGAGATATTGAGGCGGTAAATCCGGGATTGGTTGGGGTTGAAATTGACACGACCGTTTGCCAGGGAAAAGCTGATATCATATTCTGGTATGCATCCCATGATAATCGACTAGCAATTCAAGAAATCATTGCCGATGAGACCTTTTTTGGTATACCATATCGTCTCCAAAACCGTTGATGAAACTTCCATAGGAAAAAAAGAAAAAACGAATCGAATTTAATTCTTTCTGGTTGCTCCCATGATGATACCCAGCACAAAGGACCAGAGTGCTGCCAGACCAATCTGCAAGTCCGCTGGCATTAGAAAAGTGATGGTGTGTGCTGGAATCCAGAACCAGATCAGCGTTTTCCAGGCGTTGGTAATGCCCTGGAATCCTTTATGACCCAAAATAAGATTATCCTCCAGACGATGAAAGGCCATCATCTGAGGACCAAATAAAACATTGGTGAAAACGGAGACTGCAAACGCCCATCCTAACCCCGATCCCAGAAATGCTGGTAGAAGTCGATGATCGAGTAACGCCTGTGTAAAGCCTTTCATTCCAGCAAAACCATATTTAATCACAATTCCAAGGATTGCCCAGGCAAAGACTTTCGCCAATAATTTCAACCAGGTGCATGGAAGAGCAATTTTCTTCTTCTGAATACTGAAGGAGATAATTTCTCCCAGTGTGCCCAGAACCGCAAATTGGATTGCTGCTGAAAGCATAGGATTCTGGGTGACCCAATCCAGGTAAGTATGCATTTTTTATCCTTACAGAAAATGATTGGCTTATCTTATCAATCGCCAGAGGGGATGTCAAGAAATTGACTGATCATAAAGGTTGACCTATGGATTTTGATAGAAAAACGGGTTGAAATGAAACCTATTAAAATCCTTTAGATGGGCTAAGTGGTAAAATTGAATTGCAATGGCAATGAGGAAGGAAGGGAATTATGATCCCAAATCAATGGTATGTGATTCTTGAATCACGTGAGGTAAAAAAAGGTAAGCCAGTTGGCTTCACGCGCATGGGTGAGAAAATGGTAGCCTGGCGGCAAGATGATGGAAGTGTTGTTGTTCAGAGCGATGTCTGCCCCCATCGCGGTGCAGCGCTACATCAGGGAAAAATAACCCACGATCGTATCATGTGCCCATTCCATGGGTTTGAGTTCGATCCTTCCGGCGAATGCCAATATATCCCTGCCAACGGAAAAAACGCGACACCCCCAAAAATTTTGCATGCAATAACCTATCAATCACTTGAACGTCATGGATATGTATTTATCTGGTGGGGAGAAGAAAAAACAGACTATCCAGCTTTACCAATCTTCGAGGAGCTTGAAAATGGTGGTTATAAGTATGCGGATTACAAAGAGAGATGGGAGACGCATTATTCACGAGCTATAGAAAATCAACTGGATGTATTCCATCTGCCCTATCCACATCGAACCACCATCGGGCGTGGAAATCGCACCATTGCTGATGGCCCTATCGTGAAAATGGTTGCAAATGAAATGCAGATTTGGGTCAATAATCGGGTTGATGATGGTTCTATCGCAAAAAGAGCCAGCGAACTACCAGAGCCGCACCGCCCCCCTTTTCTACATTTTCGGTTTCCCCATTTATGGCAAAACCATATTTCAGAGGATATGCGCATTACAGTCTATTTCACCCCAATCGATGAGAACAACACGATGATGTATACTCGGTACTACCAACGCTTCATTAAAATACCCATCCTTGGGGACTTTGTTTCCTGGTTAACCAGTGTTTTCAGTATTGTTATTCTGCATCAGGACAAACGAGTTGTCGAAAAACAAATTCCTGACCGTTCAGATTTGAAAATGGGAGAGAAATTAATTCCAGCCGATCAACCCATCATTCTATACCGTAGAATAAGAAACGAATTACAACAAAAATAAATCTCGGTTTTCTTAACAATTATCTTACTAACATTATTTCTGAGCGTATGCTGGAAATTCGTTTTTGATATAATCTATCGCATGCCTCATACAGACCAATTCACCTCCTTATTAGTCGTTTTAGCACTGGCTTTTTTTGTGCCTTTATTGATCAACCGCTTTAAAGCTTTGCCAGTCGTCGTCGGAGAAATTATTGCTGGATTGATATTTGCCCAATTAGGGTTTTTGGATCCCTCCGAATCAAGTACACTTACTTTATTTTCAAATATTGGTCTGGCCTTTTTAATGTTTTTAGCTGGCCTTGAAATCAATATCCCCTCGTTATTCAATAATTCAAGAGATCGCGACAAAAAACAACGATTGTCACTGCCAGCATTGGTAATGATCATTTATCTATTAACGTTGATCCTTGGCGGGGGTGGAAGTTATTTACTGACCGAATGGGGAATGACTGGTAATATCTTTCTACTCACTTTCATCTTTGGAGCTACCTCTTTAGGGGTTGTTCTGCCAGTTTTGAAAAAGCGTGGCATGCTGCATTCAAAAAGCGGTCAGGCTATTTTTATTGGATCTACAGTCGCTGACCTTTTTACTGTCATCCTTCTAACAATTTATATCCTTTTTACGCAACACGGTCTTAATATTAAGATTTTGTCTTTTTTGTTAATCCTCATTTTATTCCTGGTTGTAGCTCGAATCGGAACCAAGTTTTTCAAAATCCCAAAAGTTCTAAAAATTTTTGATGAACTTTCACATGCCACTGTGCAGATTAAGGTGAGAGGGGCATTTGTAATCTTATTAATTTTTGTCGTGCTGGCTGAGTCATTAGGCGTAGAATTGATTTTAGGTGCCTTCCTGGCTGGCATGCTGGTAGGTTTGTTTAAATCACCTCAAGATGATAATCTTGTGCATAAGTTGGAAGCATTTGGTTTCGGATTATTTATTCCGATTTTCTTCATTGTTACCGGTGCAAATTTGAATATTCAGGAGTTGATAGAAAATCCACAAAACTTAATTTTCTTACCCGTCTTATTTGTGATTTCCATTCTTGTAAAATTAATCCCGGCGTTGCTGCTCAAATCCAGAATTGGCTGGCGTTCCTCAATTGCTGCCGGGTTTTTGCTCAACACGCATTTATCGATCGAGGTTGCCATCGCTGTGATTGGAGAACAATTGGGGTTGTTAACGCCAGCTACCAGTGCTGTGATTATTGTCTTTGCTGTGCTTACCGTGATTTTGATGCCTATCATTTTTAATGTTATTCAGCCTGCCACAGCAAAAGAAGCAGGTTATCTGACTCGTCTTATCTATGGCTGGGAGAATAACCTGGCCAGAAACGTAGCTCAACAATTAAAAGCCCATGGGGATCGGGTAAAAATCGTTGTATCCGGTATTGATGATGAAAAGAGCGTTCTTTCTGAAGGATATGACCCTTTGCCCCTTGCACAAATCAAGACATTTGCCGATGAGATTGATACTGCCATTATTCTAAGTGGTGATGACACGAAAAATCTGGAAATCAGCCGAAAAGTACAGGAAGCTCATATTCTTCACGTCATAGCGTTGGTTAACGAACCAGGCAACCTGGATGAATTCAAACACTCTGGCATCCAGGTCTTTTCACCTGCGCTTTATAGATCTTCCATGATCACACTCATGGCGCGTAATCCGAGTATTTTCAATCTATTAAGCTCAACATCTGATGATCGAGACTTAATGGAATTAACCCTCAGGAATTCAATTTTAGCCGGGCAACGGATACGTGATCTAATTCTCCCGGGAGATTCATTGATTCTATCCATCAAGCGGTACAATGAAATCCTCATCCCACATGGAAGTACGCGTTTGGAATTAAATGACCAGGTTTCGATATTGGTTAATACCAGGGATACCCATAAAGTAATGGATCTGTTTCAACACCCACTGGGAAATTGGAATCAACCAATTCAGGCAGATCAAATCGAACCTCAGGTAGAAAGATTTCCATAAAACCAGGATTTGCGACCATTTTAAAAAAAATTATACGCACTGTTGAAAATTTGAAAAATAATTGATATTGTCTTTCCACTAAATTTCTTAATTTTGGAGGATCTGATGGCAGACAGTGTTCAAAAAGCAATCGAAACCCAATTGGCAAATATACAGATTAAAACCGGGAAATCATTGCCAGAATTGTATGCATTTATTCAACAAAGCGGGCTATCAAAACATGCTGAAATTCGTGAATTTGTGAAAACTAAATTCGATCTAGGGTATGGCGATGCCAATACACTGGCAGGTCTATATCGAAAATCTCTCGAACCAGCTACTAAATCCTCGGACTCTCTGGCGGACAAAGTTGATGAAATTTATTCCGGCTCGAAAGCACCCTTACGTCCTTTGCATGATGCCGTAATGAAATCGATTCAGAAATTGGGTGATTTTGAAATTTCCCCTAAAAAGACCTATTTGAGCCTGAGAAGGAAAAAACAATTTGCCATGGTTGGTCCAGGAACCAAAGGCAGGCTGGAGATTGGCATTAATGCAAAAGATGTTCCTGCGACGGAGAGATTGGTTGAGATGCCACCAGGAGGAATGTGTCAATACAAGGTATGGTTAACAGAAGACAATCAGATTGACCAGGAACTATTTAACTGGATTAAAATGGCGTACGACTCAGCAGATTGAAAGAAATCCAAAAGTTCGTTTAAGCCGTTGCGAGTTTCATCCGTGCAATGGCTTTTTATTTTAAATATTTAGATGTCAAGCTATAATCGAGTAAGGAAAAATCATACCTGATTTGGAGAATAATCATGACACATCCACTTGTGACCCAATTACGTTTCGCACGCCATGAATTTCAGCGCGCAATTAAAACCGTCAATCAGAAGGATGCTGAAGTTCGCATTTTACCCATGAATTGTATCAGTTGGAATATTGGGCATCTGGCCTGGCAGGAACAACGTTATTTTCTGTATTTTGCTCAGGGAAGGTTATTGATTCCGGAAATTGACAGGGTATTTGCTTTTGGGGCACCAGCCAGTACCCCGTCATTGAAAGAAGTATTATCAGCCTGGCATACCATAACTGCGGAAATCGATCCCTGGCTGGAGACGGTTAGCACACAAACACTGCTTGAAAAAGTTGTCCGCCAAGGCAATGAGGATCGATACACGTTTGGTAATCTTTTCTATCGCACAATTTATCATTACTGGTATCACACAGGTGAGAATATGGCTATCCGCCAACAGTTAGGGCATCAAGGTTTGCCGGTCTTCGTCGGGAATGTCGAATCAAGAGCACCGTACATTCCCGAAATTTCGTCTTAGATGCAGGGTTCTTTCGATATTTATTATCGACTGATTGGAGAGGTATTGGATTAGACCTTTCCATTCTGTATCACGAAAATTTTTCCCTTCCGGTCTCAATTTGACGGATTTTTTCGAATTAGGTATATTTATTCTAATAATCTGATTCCATAGAGCAAAGAAGGCATTGGAGATAAACATGATCGGCATCATTACTGATAGTACCTGTGATATCCCAGAAGATTTGATTAATCAATTCAAAATAAAAATCGTACCGCAGTATATCATCTGGGGAGATCAACAATACAAAGATCGCTTCGAAATGAGCCCTCTGGAGTTTTATCAACGCCTGGAAACCGACCCAACCCGCCCAACGACTTCTCAAGCCAGTGAACTTGATTTCAAATCCACCTTTGATGAAATGAATCAACGCGGATTTTCAGAATTGATCGTTCTGACAGTGAGCAGTGCCATGAGTGGCACATTCCAAATGGCAAAAAATGCCGCTAAATTGGTCAGTATCCCGGTGTCAGTGGTTGACTCAAAAGGTCCCACCATGACCTTAGGCTGGCAGGTTTTAGCAGCCGCCAGGGCTCGCGAGATGGGTGCTGATGTCAAAACCATCATTGAAAAAATTGATCAGGTGCGTAAACGCCTGGTTCAATTCGTCGCCATGGATACCCTGGATTATCTGCAAAAAGGCGGCAGGATTGGTGGAGCAGTGAAATGGGTCGGTGGATTATTGCAAGTGAAACCATTGGTCTCGATTAATCATGAAAGCGGACTGGTTGAGCCGGTCAGCCTGGCACGCACCCAAAAATCTCTGATAGAGAATATGTACCGGAAATTCTTTGAAAAGCTGGATTTAAGCAAGAAATTGCATATTGCCGTTCTGCATGGAAATGCATTGGATAAAGCCGAACAATTAGCGGCGAGAATTAAAAAAGAATATCATCCTAGTGAACTCATCGTCAATATGACCGGACCGGTTCTAGGAGTAAACACAGGCCCAGGCGCACTGGCTTTATGTGGCTATGATGAAGATTAGCCGCGCTTATTGATTCCGGTCAATATCTCGCAAAAACGCCATTGTTAGAGACCAAGTATTTTCCATCACTTGCGGATTCATCTTGTCATATGTATCTTCAAGTTGATGCCAGAACGGGGCTTCACCATCTTTTGTTAATCCAAACAGGCAAATCGCTGGGATATTATTACGGATGGCATCCGCCATCTCGCTGTTCCCTCCACTGATCTTTACCGGATATGCCCCCCATTCTGGGTGTTTTCTGCTCAGATTGTCTACCTTCTCCAGTAAATTTTTATCCGCCTTAAACGGGATAATGATACCCTCCTGGGTCAGATATCCAGGACCAGCAACGCCGACCAGTTCAAACACAATTGCCTTGGGTTTTTTGAGTATTTTCAAATGCTGCTGATACCAGGCGATCATGCCGTAATGCTGGGTCTCTTCACAGCCCGTGCAAACAGCAAAAACCCGCGTGTTCTTCAGTGGATTTTTTTGCAACTCCTCAGCCAGGGTCAATACCAATCCGGCAGCACTGGCATTATCGTTTGCACCAGCGGTAAAGGGTGAAAATTCGGCTTCGATAAAGAAGGAAATCATCAGAACAGCGCACACAGCAGAAAAAATTGATACATACCAGACCCACGGCCAGGCAAAGAAAATGGAGAGTGTATAAAGGGTGGCTTGGAGAAGATAGCCAACAAAGATAATCACGGTAAATTTTTCGTAAATTTTTACAAATTTGTGGGTCTTGAAGAAAAGCGGCGTCTTTTGCGTGTCCAAATGTCCAACCAATAGGATATCCTGCTGATGTTCCCCTGAAGGTGGAATCACGGCGTGCACATTCTGACTGGACCCCTTGGGCACCACCATGCGGATCAGATTGTTCTGAAAACCCAATTCCTGCAATTCACTGATGAGCACCAAAATACTTAGAATCGCTGCGATGATTGCTGTAGTGCGACCAAAAAGTGGATAGAGAATAAAAGCAAATATCATCATGAAACTACCAATGATATGCGGCAAAAAGATGGACTTTGCACTCTTGAAATCCTGCCAGGAAGGTATCAGACCTATCCGGTGAAATTGATCGCTAACATATTCGGCTGCCTGGCGTTCCTCAGATGTCGTCGACCCACGTGGACCAATTTCCAATGCCAGTGCGCGTATATGTGCTAGCCAGCGTTTAACTTGTGGATCTTGGGATACAGGTTCAGACATGCTCACCTCCTTGACAATATTTCCTGGCAAACCCCCGCTAAAAAAAACCTAATACTACTATGAATCAATCATCTTCAGATATTTGTATTGGATTTCCTGCTCAAATTCATAATAGCCGCGATATTTTTCCGGTAACAGTTCAGCAACTTTGTACATAATTTCATCCACAACTTCTTGCCTCATCTCACGTGATAAAGCGGTTCCATTTAGATGCAACTTAAATGCTTCTCCCACCACAATATTAAAGTCGGTTTTTTTAAAGTGTTTAAAATTCTCCCAAAAATTTTCATATCCATAAAAACCGATGGGTAGTATGGGCGCATCTGTACGAACAGCAATGGCTACTACTCCGGGTTTACCAATCAACAAACGGCCATCTTTGCTGCGTGTACCTTCAGGTGAGACAGCGACGACTTTGCCCTGTTTCAAAGCTTCCTCAATTAAACGAAAGGCCTCCCGATCCACCAAGCCACGATCAATCGGAATAATTCCCCATTGTTTAAAGAGAAAATTAAACAGGGGGTTCTTCCAGGATTCTCTTTTTGCAATACCAATCACATTGGGATGATTGATATGCGGCAAAAAAACCGGAACTTCCAGAAAGTTGATGTGATTACCCACTAAAATCAATGGTCCCTCAACAGGTACTCGCTTAAAATCCATTGGATTAATGCGACAAACAATTTGGAAGATGAATCGCAAAAACCAATTCATGATTCTCAAACCAACGCGCATAAGTATCTAAACTCCATCCATAGAGATGACATCCAACGCTTGAGGGATCAATTCAATGCTTAATTCTGAACCTGAATAACAGATTGTTTCCCCATCTGCATGAGCTGGAATACTGCCAGTAATCGCTTTCACAACCACTGTGCGGGATTGCGGCATGCGAATTGCCGGATGACCTGCCTGCGAACCGCTCATAAATTTCATTGCCAGAGGTAAGATCTTCATCTGTGGCACCTGACTGGCTATACATAGATTAAAAAGACCGTCACCTGGATCGCCTTGCGGAGCCATATGAAAGGATCCCCCCATCCGTTTACCATTCATAATCGAAACCATCAACGAAGGCTGGGTAATCGTTTCATCATCCAGAATAATTTCGTAAGTAGGTGTTTTAGAATAAATAAAAATTGTTCGGATTAATCCAACCAGGTAAGAAGCAATCCCATGCGCCCATTTGACCTTAACAGCTTCAAAACCTACCACCGTGTCAAAGCCCAATCCCACACCATTACCAAAATACCTGCCCTGGGGGTAATCGCCGCCTGTCACCAAACCGACATCAATCCTTTTCGTAATTCCATTCACGATAGCCTGAACTGCCTTTTCAACATCTTTGGTGATATCAATTCCAAACGCAAAATCGTTGCCCCGCCCAACTGGAAGTACTGCCATCACCGGTTTTCTTTGATCCAGCGTCTCAGCACGCATCAAACCATTGATAACCTCATTCATGGTGCCATCACCACCAGCACCAATAATCAACGACCGACCTGCTTCGGCTTGTTCTTTCGCAATTTCCAGGGCATGACCAGGTCTCTCCGTAAGCATTAAATCAAAATCAAATTGATGCCGGGAGAATAATTCTTTCACGGTTGGTAGAATTTTTTCTGCATTACCATGATCTGCAATCGGATTATAGATAAGTAATGGTTTTAAGGTCAAAGTGATTGAATCCTCTTGTGTAATGTATTCATTCTGGATCATGGGATTGTGATGTTGTTGAAAAACGCCAAGATGAAAATCCAGAAAACATCCTTTTTGATACTGTTATATACATGTTGAAATTGGATTATACGTTAAAATTCAAAAGAATGTTCACCAAATTCGGGAACGATCTTCAGGAGGATAAAAATGAAAACCTTATTGTTCGCTGTCAATGGTACATTGATGCAGGGGTTGCCCCTGAACAAAAACCTTCTGGCTGTAAATGCAGCGTTTGTACGTGAATCCAGAACTTCAGCGAATTATCGTTTATGGTCCATCCACAATCAATACCCTGCCATGATCAGAGATTTGAAGTCCGGCCAGAAGATCGAGTTGGAAATTTGGAGTTTGACACCGGAGGCTCTTCTCTCTATTCTGCAGAACGAACCGCCTGGTTTGTGCCTCGGTCGAGTTGAATTGGAGAATGGAGAGATGGTAATCGGTGTACTGGGAGAAAATTTTATCATCCAAGGCCAGCAGGAAATAACAAAATGGGGTGGCTGGCGCGCATTCATCGCTCTTGAAAATTCAAACCAAAATAATCATTTCAATCAGAATAAATAATTGTAATTATTTCCATTCCGGGATATGATTAATTCAATTAATCAATTCAAATAAAATGAATTTGAAGAATTCTCAGGAGGTGGAAACAGAAGATTACTCAAATATTTTCTATTGTGGATACACAAAGTTCCACGTAATTTATAAAAAAATTCAAGGAGTAGAAATAATGAAAAAAAGTATTTTGTTAACCCTGGCAATCTTCACAATTATGTCATTGGTTCTGGCAGCTTGTGGTGGTGCAGGTGAAAAAGAAGCCGTTAATCTGAACGAAGCCACGCTCCAACAAATCATTGATGGTGCGAAAAAAGAAGGCCATGTTGAGTCCGTAGGTATGCCAGATTCCTGGGCAAATTGGGGCGAAACCTGGCAGGAACTCACAGCTGAGTATGGTATCACACATGCCGACACTGATATGAGCTCTGCTGAAGAATTAAATATGTTCGAAAATGAAAAAGACGCTCCTACCAAAGATATTGGAGATATTGGGCTCGGTTTCACTGCTGAAGCAATTACCCGTGGGTTGGTTCAAGGATATAAGACCTCTTACTGGAACGCTGTCCCTGATTGGGCGAAGGCTGAGGATGGTTTATGGATGATTGCTTACACTGGTGTTACCACCTTCATCTATAACGAAGATCTTTCCGAAGAACAAGCACCAAAATCATGGGCAGACGTACGTGCCGGCACTTACAAAATCACTATTGGTGATGTGATTGGTGGCGCGACCGGTCAGGCAAATGTTTTAGCAACCGCTTATGCATTTGGTGGCGACATGGACAATCTTGATCCTGCCTTCGAATTTTGGGCTGAGATGGCTCAAGCTGGTCGCATTGACCAGGGAGACATCCTCCTGCAAAGAATTCAGGCTGGTGAAGTTCAATTAGGTGTGACCTGGAGTTACAATGCACTGACTTACCGCAATGAAACGCCAAACTATGCTTTCACAGTCGGTGTTCCCTCTGATGGTTCAATTCTGAGTGGTTATGCATCCGTTATCAATGCCTATGCACCCCACCCCTATGCAGCTGCGCTGGCTCGTGAATTCATCTTCAGTGATGAAGGTCAGATTAATCTGGCCAAAGGTGGTGCCGTCCCCACCCGTACAGATATTGTGATCCCACAAGATATTCAGGATGCGACAATCCAACAATCACAATATGCAAATTCAATTCCGATCACTGACGCTGCCCGCTATGCCGAGGTAGGAAAATTGATTTCTGCCCGCTGGGAAGAAGAAATCATTCCATTGATGAGTAAATAATCCTCTCGAATCTATTTTTACATGTAACACGATGTTATGGGGCGTATTGCCAATACGCCCCATAATTAAATACAGGAGATTCCGTGAAAAAAAAGAAGAATATCAACATTTACTTAATCGTTTTAATGCCTTTTCTCATTATCGTTTTTCTTTACGAAATCCTTCCTTTAATCATGATGATCCTGAGTAGCTTCAAATCGGAGACAGACAGCAATATCTTATTCACCATTGAAAACTACATTACAGCGTTTACAAAACTATCTTATCAACAGGCGATCATCAATAGTTTAAAAATTACAATTTTATCCACTGGTTTTGGTATCCTGATCGGTTTCTTTGGTGCACAGGCTGCCCATAACTCCCGTGGGAAGATGAGAAATATATTTCTGACCATATTGAATATGACTTCTAATTTTGCGGGAGTGCCTCTGGCTTTTGCTTATATGATCATTCTCGGTAATTCCGGTGTTATCATCCAGTTATCCAAAACCCTCGGGATTGAATTTCTGCCTAACTTTGATTTGTACACCAGTTCGGGATTGCTGTTGATGTATGTTTATTTTCAAATCCCGCTTTCCACCTTGCTGCTGATTCCTGCCTTCCATGGTGTTCGGCAGGAATGGAGAGAAGCGAACATGCTCCTGGGTGGCCGACCCCTGGATTTCTGGGTAAAGATCGGTGTACCGATATTATTACCCAGTATTTTTGGCACCATGAGTGTTCTTTTCGCAAACGCCCTGGCTGCGTATGCGACGGCCTATGCCTTGTTGATGAACAACTATTCATTATTACCGGTCAATATTACCGGCATGTTTACCGGTGACATGACCACGCGCCCTCATCTTGGTGCTGCCCTCTCCGTTGTTATGATGTTAATGATGTTAGTCGCAATTATGATCACCAACTATGTCAACCAACGGACAACGAAATGGAAGGTGAGATAGATGAAGAAAAGAGAATTTTCCGCAAATGTAGTTATTATCATCGTCATTATTTATTTATTAATTCCATTAATAGCAACTGCTATCTATTCCTTATTTCAAAAGTGGACAGACATCTTGCCCGAAGGTTTCACATTAGGACACTATGTCAGTTTGCTTACCAATAAAGCCTTCTTGTTAACGTTGTGGCGTACCGTGATCATCTGTATTATCCCCATTGTGTTAACTGTTTTGTCCACTTTGCTGGCTTTGTTCGCCGTAACTATCTATTTCCCCAGATTAGAAAAGTACGTCCAGATTCTCTGTATGATCCCTTACACCATTCAGGGCGTCATTCTGTCGGTCAGTATCCTTTCATTATATGCTGGCGCTCAGGGATTTCTAGGTTTGCGGTTGGTGATGCTAGTAGGTGCTTACTGTATCATCATCCTTCCTTATATTTACCAGGGTATTCGCAACAGCATGCATGCGGTTAATATGCCTATGTTAATCGAAGCTGCCGAAATGTTAGGTGCCAGTAAAATTTCAGCCTTTTTTAGAGTCATAGTTCCAAACATTATCTCTGGCATCACTGTCTCTTCCCTGCTGGCAGTAGGCATTATCTTTGGGGATTATGTCCTGATTCGAAATATTACTGGTAGTTCTTTCCAGAACGTTCAGATATATCTATTCCTGGCAATGAAACGCTCCAGCACAGAAGCTTCTGCCGTCTTTGTGATCATTATGATTACCACCTTCATTATTACCGCTCTGGTGCTTTATCTTCAGAGCAGAGACAAACAGCAAAAGATTGGAAATAAAGGGAGATAAATATGTCTTATATCCGCTTTGAAAACCTCAACAAATTTTTTGGGAAAAATCATGTTCTCAAAGATATTAACCTGACCGTCGAAAAAGGACAATTAGTCACCCTTTTGGGCCCATCCGGATGTGGAAAAAGCACCCTGCTGCGTTGTTTAGCTGGACTTGAGATTGTTACATCCGGAAAAGTATTTTTAGACGGCAATGATATAACCGAAGTTAGTCCCCGTGCTCGCGGTATAGGGATGGTCTTCCAACAATATTCATTATTTCCCAATTTAAGCACTTTCCAGAATGTTGCTTTTGGTCTGAAAATGAAAAAAGAAACCAGAAAAGAAATTGAATCAAAAGTGAAAAAGATTCTGGATTTGGTAGGCTTGACGGATAAAATTGACCAGTACCCCGCCCAGCTTTCTGGAGGTCAACAACAACGGGTGGCATTAGCGCGTGCCATCGTCACAGAACCGAAAGTCCTATTACTTGATGAACCTCTCTCCGCGATTGATGCCCTCCTACGAAGGAATTTGCAGATCGAAATCAGACGCATTCAAAAAGATCTTAATATCACCACAGTTTTTGTTACCCATGATCAGGATGAAGCCATGGTTATGTCAGATATGATCCACTTATTCAATATTGGTTTCATTGAACAAAGCGGCACAGCTGTCGACCTGTATTCTCGCCCGCGCACCAGATTTGCAGCTACCTTTATTGGCAACTACAATATCTTCTCAGCAGCAGAATTTGGGAAAGCAGTCAATGAGAAGCTGGATTGTAAGGATGTCGCCATTCGGCCTGAGATTATCCACATTAATGTTCAGCCGCGAGAGGGTCAAGACCGATACCACCTACAGGGCAACATCGTGCATTGTCTCTCACATGGAAATATCATCCGCTACGGGATCAAATCTGGTGGAATTGTCCTGGATGCAGATGTAATTTATGAAGATGGTATTCTCTTTAATGAAGGCGACAAAGTCTACCTTGATATTAAAAAAGATGAGGTAATTCTGCTTTAGCAGCAAATTGATTTGCATATCCTACTTTCAAGGAGCGTGTTAATGATCAAAAATATCGCTCACCGGGGTTTTTCGGCTCATTTCCCGGAAAACACCCTGCTGGCATTTCAAAAGGCAATTGAAGTTGGTGCGGATGGGAATGAATTTGACGTTCACCTCACGCGGGATGGCGTGCCGGTGATCCATCACGATGAGTATCTGGAACGTACCACAAACGGAACCGGGCTGATCGGTGATTGCACATTTGATGAACTGAAACGATTGGATGCCTCGGTGCGGTATGCAGGTCTGTCTGCAGTGCAGCGAATACCCTCTTTACGTGAATACTTCGAATTGATCAATGGCATCAATATCATCAGCAACATCGAGCTTAAAACCAGCATCATCCATTATCCCGAAATAGAAGAACGGGTACTGGCATTAATTGATGAGTTCGACTGCCGGGAAAATGTGATTATCTCTTCTTTCAATCACTATTCTATCTGTCTGTTTAAAAAGCTTGCTCCCGACGTCCAGATCGGTATCCTGGAGGAAAGCTGGCTGATCAATCCTGGAGGGTATGCCAAATCTCTAGGCGCGGAATGCTACCATCCGGAATTTCATGCGTTAACTGAAGAAACAGTACACAATTTACGTGAAAATCAGATCAGGATTAATGCCTGGACGATTGATAAAGAAATTGATATGCTCAAATCAATTGAGATGAAATTGGATGGGGTCATCACCAACCATCCAGACACTTTTGCTCATATCCTGCAGGAAGCACTCTAGATGACACTCAACATTGCACACCGTGGTTTTTCTGGTCAATTCCCTGAGAATACCCTGCTCGCTTTTCAGGAGGCTCTCAATCTGGGCGTGGACGCCATTGAACTGGATGTTCAGCTATCAAAAGATGGGGAAATCATGATCTTCCATGATGAAGATCTATCACGCATCACCACTCGCAAAGGCCTGTTGAAAGACTTCACCTTTGCCGAGCTACGAGAGCTGGATGCATCTGGCACGTATGCAGATATATTTGGTACACAGGTCATCCCAACCCTCTCTGAGTACCTGGATTTGACTGCTAACAAGGATATTCTCACCTTCTTAGAATTAAAAAATGGGATGATCCCTTATCCATTATTAGAGGAAAAAGTTGCCAGTTGCCTGAAACGATACAACCGTCAGCAAGGCACCATCCTTTTTTCAGCCAACCATCCTTCGGTTAAATATTTTGGCAGTTTGGCAGCCGAGGTTCAACTGCTCTTTCCCTTCGACAACTGGATTTTCGGATATGGCGCTTACTGCCATACGCATGGTATCACGGCCTGCATGCCTTACTATCGAGCTTTGACACCTGAGGTGGTGGCAGAAATTAAATCATACAATGTTTCAATCTATCCCTGGACAGTGGATGAACCCCAGGACTTTAAGACTCTATTGTCATTGGGTGTAGATGGCATCCTCACCAACCGTCCTGATCGTTTGAAATTGGTCTTGAATTCTGGAAAAGCCCATTTAAATTAATATGAAATTGGCCGCCTGGCAACATCCAGCACCATATCCTGAAATGCCATTGCAGCTGCCTGGCAGGCTGACTGATCACCCGTCAGAATAGCTCCCATGAAGTTCGTCTCGGATGGTGGTGGTGTGTACGATACAATTTCCACAGCGGCCGCCTTCAGGGCTGCATCCAGCGCCAGCACACCTTCCAATGGTGGTGCGATCAGGTAAGCAATCGGTGAGCCCAGGGGGATGCCGCAAACTTTGGACAGGTAAGACCCCGTCTGTGAGATAACGTGCGGGAAAAAGGCGATAGATCCATCCTGATTGGCAGCATACCAGAGCGCACGCACGGTCAAGTAATGCAGTGCTGCTTCCAGTCCCGCTCGCACCTCATCCGGGTCTGGGCCGGCCAACATGGCGATAATCTCCCCGGAAAGCGGCCCGGAGGCATGTCGTGAGCCAGCGAAAAAGGAGTGGGCATAAACCACTTCCACATTTGCTTTTTTCGTGGCTTCATCAATGGAAACATAGGTGGCATCATCATTATCCGCTGTTAAAATGCCCAGGCTGCGCTGGTCAGACGTTAATCCCAGCACTCTGGCATAATCCGGCGCTACCTGCGATATCAATCGTACTGCCAGTGGTTTTGCATGAATAGGATCTAAAATTGCCATGATTTACTCCTTTTACTCCACCAGCTTCGATTTAACACCAGAAGCCTGGTTTTTGATCATTTTTTTGGCCATTTGTATTGCATATGCGCCGGCTTCCAAAGGATTGGTGCCACCGCCATCAAATATATTACAGATGACTTCCCGGTCTGCGTCGGTATGGCCGCTGCCTGGTCGAAATGCCATATAGGCACTCATTGACTCAGCGCGTCCTAAACCTGGGCGTTCACCGATTAATAGAATCAGAACATCCGGTTTGATCAGATCTCCGATATCATTCATCACCCCTACCCGGCAATATTGTATGAAAAATGGCGTGCCCAGTGACAATCCAGCGGTTTTACAACCTGCCTCTATCACAGGAAAAATCTTTGGCAGGTTAATATCAATCGCAAAGGCACTCAAACCATCCCCCACACATAACTGAATATTGGGGGACATTACACATTTTTCCTTGATCGTTTTTCGTGCTTTCTCACTCAATCGACGACCGAGATCAGGCCGCAATAAATATTGTTCTTTTCCTTCCGTGATTTGAGACTGCACTGTGAAAAGGTTAAATTGTGCCAAAACCTGAGGATCCACATCCCGATACAGGGTGTCCTGGGTTACAGCCAGATCACTTTGGAATAATAATAAAGCGTTTGTCCGTAAGCGAGGACCTGCTCGCCCGCCACCAATTCTGGCTGTGGTGGTAGAGATTAGGGCTGCCAATCCTTCTGCATCTATCGGATCATCAACCCCAGGACTTTGGCGCATTTCATCGGTGGTTGGGTCGGGTAAGTCAATGAAGATTTCAGTTTGTGGAGCCGGAGATTCTGTTTTTTGGGGAGGTGGGTTTGAAACAGGAATGGAAACACTTTGTTCAGTTTCCTTCTTGCGATTCTCCTGATGAATCTCTTTTAAGATTTCCTCAACCAATGCCTGCATCTGCTCTTTATCCATCACTCACCTCAACGCGACAGGAAAAATGTAGGGTCACCCGCTTTAGGGGTGAGCTTCCCATTTTTCATTAATCCAATGTTTTCCATCCAGGTTTCAAATTCCGGGGCTGGGCGCAAATTAAAAATATTACGGACAGCTGCTGTATCATGAAAGGAAGTGGATTGGTATGATAACATCGAATCATCTGCTGAAGGAACCCCCATAAAAAAATTACAGCCCGCAGCAGTTAGCAACACCATCAGATTTTCAGCACTATTCTGATCGGTCTTGGCATGGTTGGTATAACATACATCACAACCCATCGAGATACCGGTTAATTTGCCCATAAAATGATCTTCAAGCCCGGCCCGATGAATTTGCTCGCTGTTATACAGATACTCAGGCCCGATAAAACCAACCACCGTATTGACCTGAAAAGGTTCATAGCGCTTCGCCAGGCCATAATTGCGTGCTTCCAGGGTTAATTGATCCCAACCATGATGGGCATTGGCGGAAAGGGCAGATCCCTGCCCTGTTTCAAAATACATGTAGTGAGGACCGGCTGGATAACAATATTTTTTTGCCATCTGATAAGCCTCATCCAGCATGCCAACCGAAATGCCGAAAGACTCATTCCCAAGCTGTGAACCGCAGATCGATTGAAACACCAACCCTACCAGTGATCCGGATTGCATGCAGCGCATTTGAGTGGTTATATGTGCCAAAACACAGGATTGCGTTGGGATGTCCCAGGTTTTAATGACATCATAAGTCATATCTAACAAGCGCGACACTGACGCATAACTATCATCAGATGGGTTGATACCAATCACCGAATCGCCGCTGCCAAATGAGAGCCCTTCATAGATGGATGCGCGTATCCCCTCCGGAGAATCGGTGGGATGATTGGGCTGCAAACGACTGGATAATGTACCTGCCATCCCGATGGTATTAACGCAGTGGCGTACCACACGAATCTTACTGGCGGCTAATACCAGATCCATGTTCGACATTAATTTAGTGACTGCCGAAATCATCTCGGCTGTTAGTCCATTGGAGATGCGTTTGATCTGATCTCCATCCGTTTCAATCGCCAACAACCATTCGCGTAATTCCCCGACCGTCCAATCCTTAATCTCTGAATAAACAGTCTGATTAATGCCTGCCATGATCACCTGCGTGACCTCATCCCGGTCGGCAGACACCACTGGATTTTCATATAAAGCCCACAGAGGTACCTCTGCCAGGACCAGTTTGGCGGCAGCCCGTTCTGCGGTTGTCTCAGCCGCCAGGCCCGCCAATCGATCACCTGATTTTTCTTCATTCGCTCTCCCCATCAGGATGCGCAAGTCCGGGAACTCATATTGTTTTCCAAATAATTTCGTGCGTAAAATCATGCAATACCTCAAATTAATGGTAAAAGATTAAGGTTTTTACCACCAGCGGCACCACCCTGCCATCCATGAGCGGTGTTCCTATGTCAATATAATCACCTTCTTCAAGACCGACCTGATCGATCACCAATAATGGCCGTTCTTTTACCAGGCCTTTAACGGTCTGGCCCAGTACCTGCGCATAATCGCGTTTGATGATCGCAATCAATGGGCGTCCGGCTGGCAATGAATTCGCAAAAGAGTCTAACCCCTGGGCTACCTGTACCAATTGGGGATAATCCAGCCGAAAATCCAATTCCAAGGAAACGGCAAAAGGATCAGATTTCAGATCAAGATCCCAGCGCACCAAAGCATTTTGAATGGCAGAGGCAATCACATCCGGAACTAATTCTTTTCCCAATAAATCAGGCCGAATCACCGGGACATTTTTTAGCGGTAAAATTGATTGTTCAGCCCAGATGGTAGACCCTGACAGAGTCAACGTTTGTGAGCTCGCTCCCAGAACAGTTGCGCGTTGGGTTTCTGCCGGTTGGATTACATTGTATGACTGTATGGTCGCATTATTTCGCAAACTCTGTGCCAATAAGGGGCCAATATCATCATGCCGAATAACGTCAGCGACCGTATTTAATACAACGGGAGAATTGAAATAATAACCAATACCACCGGAAAACATGAGCGGTTTGCCAGCCCGAGAAACCGGGTTCGGCACAGTCTGGTAAAGCTTCTCCGCGAGTGGAGAGGTTGTCCCTTCTATCAAATGAACGGTGACGGCAGCCATGCAATTCGTCACACGGGTTAATTCTTCCAAAGACGGACGCTCTCCTACGCGAATCTGAACATCGGCTTCAGCGCAGATCCATTCTCCGGCACGCGTAATCGCATTGACCACCCCATCCTTAAACTCAATTACCCTGCCGCCAAAATTCATCGCTGCTGAACCCACCAGGTTTCCCTGCCGGAAGATGGCACTGTTGGCACTACCACCACCAATGTCAATATTGGAAACAGTGGTGAAATGATGGCGCGAATAACTGGCTGCACCAGAACCGCGTCCGGCGATCATCCCTTCGACATTTGGCCCGGCTACGGTGACCACAAAATCGCCAGCCAGATCTGCGATCGCTTTTAATATCTGGTCTGCATTTTTTTTGCGGGCCGTTTCCCCGGTGATGATCACTGCTCCGGTCTCCACCTGAGCAGGAGAAATGCCAGCCCTCGCATACTCCTTTTTGAGAAAATCGGCCAGACGCACAGAATCAATGGTTTCTGCATCCAGCAGGGGGGTAAATACAATTTCACTTTCATATAAGACTTTTCGATTAATAATATCAACCCTCGGAATTTGACCGGCACGCGCAATTTCAACCAAAGATAATTCACTGAAGATTACCTGTGTGGTGGTAGTTCCGATATCAATCCCAACACTGACGATGTCGTGTGCACTCTTCACAAGTTGGCCCTTTCCAAGATCTGCTTGCTTGTCTAAAAAATTGTTAATCGAAATGATGAAAACACCTGTTCGGATGCTGCATTTTGTGCGTAGAAGATCTCACTCATCCTCCCAGCCATTTTTATCCAGTTGCCTTCTACCTAATTATATGAATTTTGCGGAAAATTACCTTATGGCAGCAGGATTAATGTTTCTTCGCCTGGCAAGATTTGCACCAATCATGATATTGCTACTTGCATTTGTAAATTCATTAATCGTATACTTTCATTTATCCGTTTTTTTACCATAACCCTATTTTTTTGAAATTCAACTAAGGAGAGATGCTTATGAACATATTATTAGGAATCGTCATCGGATTTGGTGTATGGTTTACTTTCCGATATATATTGACATCATTTTTCACGGTGGATCAGAATGAACGCGCTGTGAAAACGAAATTTGGTCGGGCAGAACGCATGGGGGATAATATGATCATTGACTCCCCGTTAGCCGAAATGTTGACCGAAGAACACAAAAAACGGTATAACTTCCCGATTGTTAAGGTAATACAACCCGGTGGACCTTATTTCAAATGGCCCTGGGAAAAGATTTACAAAGTATCGGTGGCAACCCAAACCATCAATATGGCCTACGACCCGGATGAACCTAAAGCAAATTCCGGTGGTACCGTTCTGGAAGCTGTTACCAAAGATCAACTCAATACCGGCCTTACCGGTCAGATCCGTTACAGAATTGCAGAAAACAACCTGTATGCCTATTTATTCGGGGTAAAACAACCCATCTCCCACGTAATGGGTTATTTCGTTTCTGTCCTGCGGGAAAGAATAGCCAGCTTCGAAGCGCCACCGACTGCGATTGTTCTGGATAGTGATACCAGCATTGTGACGGGTGTATCCATTAATGATTTACGCAAGAATCTGCGGGATTTGAATGACCATATGGAGAGAGAATGTGGCTCCTCTGTTGCCCGTTACGGCGTTCAGCTGGACGCTTCACTGATCACCGGTATTGACCCGCCCAATGAGGTCGAATCAGCCTTGGCAGCTATCAACACCGCGCACAATCAGGTATCCTCTGATATCAGTCTGGCGCAGGCATTGGCAGACCAGAAGATCGTTCAATCCAGAAGAGCAGTGGAGATTGAAACGCTTAACGCTCAGGCAGAAGTGGAACCATTAAAAGCCCTGGCAGAACAATTGCGCATCCTAAAGAACAGTGGACCGGGAGCTCTGGCAGCCTATGTACGCAATGTGCGCTTACGGTTGTTTTCGCACGCACAACAAGTCGTACGGGAGGTGAAATCATGAGTCCATTTCTGGAAATGATCATTGCAGCAGTTGTAACATTCTTTGCCATGTGGTTTTTAATGCCACTTTTCTTATTTTTCATCCGCCTGCTCGGTTTATATACCGTCGTCAATGAAGGTACTTGCCAGGTCTTTATCCTGTTTGGTAAGGTAATCGGAATACTCAAAGAACCTGGCTTGCATATTCTGCCTTTAAAGATTGGTCCGGGTGCTTTTTTGGTGAATTGGTTTGGTAACCGCAGAATTCTGGATTTGCGGCTGGATCAGCAATATTTGCGCAGTAATCCAGTCAATTCAGAAGAAGGTGCACCGATGGGTGTGGGAATCTGGTACGAAATGTATATCAGTGATCCGGTCGCTTACCTCTTCAAGAATGCGGATCCACGGGGATCCCTGGCAGCCAATGTCAGCAATGCCGTGGTTCGCTCTCTTAGCAACATGCCGTTAGATCAGATGTTAATTGATCGCCATCAGATGAGCCGAACAGTGCGGGAAGAAGTCTCCCCACGCTCGCATGAATGGGGGTACAAATTAGGATCGACCTATATCCGCAAAGTCCATTTCCGTGATGTGGGCATGATTCATCAGATTGAAGAGAAAGTGGTTAACCGTTTAAGGCAGGTCACTTCAGCCATCAAACAGGATGGGGCCAACCAGGTAAATATCATCGCCGGCACTGCCGAGCGCCTGGCAGCCGTAGAATTTGCAAAAGCCGGTGCCATTCGACCAAGAATCGTTGGTGACGCCATGCAACAGATTACCAGCGACCCGGATGTGGCCAATGCCATGTTCGAGATCCTTGAAATGCAGAAATTGTTGGAAAACAAAGGCAAGTTGACACTGGTTCCCCCGGGAAGTGACCTTCTTAATCAATTAATTGTAGCAGGCTCTGGGGATTAATTTTCCAGTGGGTGAAACAGATAGTCAGCGGGAGTTGCTTAACTCCCGCTATTCATTATGGGTGATCGCCGGAAAGGTAACCCAGGAATTGTTCAACCGATGTATTGTCGTTACGATGCAGACTGGCTGCTATGGTCACTTGAGCCAAAGCTTTGTATTTTCGCTCCCGTGATTTTATTAATTGCGGGTAACAACGCGCAAAGGTCTCTTGACGTGATTCCCTGGGGAGCGGTTGGAAAAACCCATTCCAGATGATTGCAACCGGATTTTCAAGGTAATATTTTAACATCCGGTCAAAGTCCTGCGGGGTAATATCGAGGTAAATCATGCTTGTCAGATGAGTGATTGCATCCAGAATTTTGGGTTGCATATAGATGACACTACCGGTTGAATCGATAACGATATTTTCATGCTGGCCGGCTTTGTTCAGATAAGCAATGATTTCGCACAGTACGTCTTCTTCCGCCTGCAAATACTGCTGTGCACGGTCCGCATATGTCTCCTCATCAGGGTAACCAACCCATTGATGCATATTGAAATCCGTCGTATCAGAATGCCCTAATCGTTGAGCAAACTGTAACGTAATCAAATCGTCACACCCAAAACGCTTAAAACCGTGGGTTTCAAGTTTTTTCGACCAGTATGATTTTCCTGTTCCAGACATGCCAATCAGGGTTAGAAACACGATTAAAGTTTTATTCCTGCTTCCCGTAATAGATTCTGAATCGCTTCAATATCCGGTAATAATATCCACATCCCATCCCACGACCAGGATGGGTAGGCATGATCCTCCCCAATTGCAATTGAATTGATCTTTTCCGGTTGATTTAATACCATGCCCACAAAAGGCATAAGTTTCACTGCCTGCTCAACGGTCATATTGGTTTCAACATTTTCCAGAATTTCATCCTTCATGGATGATAATTTTGTAATGGATTGAAAGCTGACCATCTTTTTCGCCAGGGCGTACAAAACTTCCTGTTCCCGACGGTTACGGTCAATGTCATTGGAAGAGGCTCGTGCACGAACATACCAGAGCGCTGTGGGGCCATCCATATGGAAAATACCTTGCTGAACATAGCAATCGCCATTCGCATCTTGAAGCGGGAGGTCGCACCGATCTGAAAAATCTGATGCAATATTCACATCCACTCCCCCACGATTATCAATAAACTGCACAAATCCATTAAAATTCGTCATTACAAAATAATCCGGTCGGATCCCAAAGTTCACCTCAAACATTTCTGCTGTGGCATCAAATCCGCCCAATTGGAACACCTGGTTGATTTTCATTTCCCACAGGCTGGGCACCTGGACCCATAAATCACGTGGGAATGACACTACATTGATTTGCATTAAATCCGGATCAAGAACTACCATCATGATGGCATCCGTGCGAAAACTACCATCATTCGGACGCAGATCCGAACCTAACAATAGGATTTTGATCTGAGAGCTAAAATTAGGGGTTACGACAGCAGGCACAAATTCTTCATCCATACTGGCTGCAACCGCTGTTTTGTCCTTCGAAAAATGTTGTACGATAGCAACCATGGTCGTAATCATTGTCAGACAGGCGAAGAATATAAACAACCCACCCAAAATGGTGGTCAGGTTGAATTTTAGATGAATTTTAGGTATGCGACCATTGAACTGAGGGATGCGAAGCTTGAATCGTTTACTCTTCTTAGACGCTACCGGTCTGGCCATCGATTGACCTGACCAATTGTTCCCATTGGTTGGATGTACAACCCTTCTTCGGGATTGATTATTTCTTTGGTTATGATAGGAATTATTCAATCTTTCACTCTCACATTTCGATTCTGAACAAGCGACTGGTTTATTATAAAACCATACAGTTCAAAATACAGGAATTTCCCTGTTAAGTTGCCAGATTCATGCCAGGAGAGAAATAACAAAAACGATTCTTGCCGGTCTGGCGGCAAGAATCGTTTTATTTTTCAACGAAAATTTTTGATTTATATGAAGATAATCTGAGTATCTTCGGTCATGTCGATAAATTCAGCAGCGGTAACAATATCTTCCACACCGGGCACAAAATCATCTTTGCTCAGATCCATCATGTCCACTGACATTTTGCAAGCATAGAGATGCGCCCCTGCATCCGCCAGCATTTGGACAAATTCACCCACCGGTGGGACGTCCAGATCAGCAATTTTATCGCGCATTAATTTGGTTGCAAAAGCAGTCATACCAGGCAAAACACCCATAATATTTGGAATGCCCAGGTTGCCCGTTTTTACGCCCATCATGCTCATTTTCATGCTGGTATTAGCAACCGGTGCTAACTCCAGTTTATCGACACGATGTTTGTTGATCAAATCCATCCCCCAAAAAGTGAAAAATATAGTCACATCCAACCCATTTCCGAGCGCTGCCCAACCCATAATCAAAGCCGGGTAAGCCATATCCAGTGTTCCTTTGGAACAAATAAATGCCATCTTCCTTTGTTTTTCTTCCATTGTTACCATCTCCTTAAATTTACGAACCGTAGAACGAAATTAGACACAACCTTCTGGTTTACCAAGACCGGCGATTTTTGCCACTTTCTTGGCAGGTCCTTTTGGAAACAATGTGAACAATTCTTTGGTACTGACACCGGAACCACTGGTGATGCCGCGTAAAGTTGGTGAGCTGCCGGATGCTCCGGCACTCTGGCGACTAAAATCAATCACCTTCCAATGCGCTTCGCTCAATTCAGCGATACCTTCTTCTTTTGCCAGTTCGGCTGCTATTTCTTTGGTCCAATCAGACGGGTTTACCAGGAAACCTTCTTCATTTACTTCCACTGTCTTACCTGCAATAACTTTGCTTGCCATAATCTACTCCTTATTTTTATTGTTTTACGCAATATTGAAACGTTTTTCCCAATCAGTCCATTTACCTGCCATGGTCATGGTTGGAGATAACGGTACTTTTCTGCCACGCATGAGGATGTTCCAGTACATCCACTCAAACGATAATTTACCCAGATGATTCAGGCGCGTCTCCTGCAAGAGAGCAAAAGGCCCAATGCCAGGCACGGGGAAAAGACCCGGCAAAGGTTCCTGATCATAGTTGAAATCCAGTAAAACACCTTTTCCAAATCCTGATTCAATGAAACAATTGGTGTGACCATCAAATTTTTCTTCTAATGCCTTACCCTCGGTATAGCGTTTGAAGTTTTCTCCAAATAAATCCACCGCATAATGTGCTACGGAACCAGCTTTGGATGTGGGTGCATTGGACGCATCCCCCAACACAAAAATATTGTCAAACTTATCTGACAGGAATGTGTGTTTGTTGACGGGTGAGTAATTAAGTTCATCACCCAGCCCGGATTTCCCAATCACGTCTGCGCCTTTATTGAGCGGAATGCTGACCAACAAATCATATTCTAATTCGCGTTCATCGTAGGAAATGATCTTTTTGGCATCCGGATCGGCCCGTTCAATGTAAAAATCTGCTTCCACTTTCACATTTTTCCGGTCAAGCATATCACCAATCAATTTTGAGGCTACCGGTTTTGTGAAAGCGCCCGAGTTAGGTGTGGCGTAAATTAACTCGACCCGATCGCGCATGCCTTTCTGGGTAAAGTAGGAATCTGCCAGCATTAAGAATTCCATCGGTGCTACTGGACATTTAATCGGATTCTCGACCACATTGACGACCACTCTACCACCCTGGAAGTTTTTCATTTTTTCCGCCAGAGCGACAGATGATTTCAGTGTATAGAATGAGTGAATAGATTTGCCCCATTCGTGCTCCGCCAAACCAGGAGTTTCCTCCGGGTAGATATCGCAACCGGTGGCAATCACCAGAAAATCATAATCCAGAATGGTTTTATCCTTTAGAATCACTTTTTTATTTTCGGGTTGAATGAGCTCTATTTCGGATTGCAACATTCTTACTTTGGAAGGAATGTAATTCTTCTTCTGTTTCATCAATTGTTTTGCTGTTGCTTTTCCGAATGGCACAAAAATATAACCAGCCTGATAATAATGAATTGGATCTTCATCAACAATGGTGATTTGCCATTCATTCGAATCCATTAAATGATTCAGATGATTTGCCACCATTGTTCCGGCCGTTCCTGCCCCTAAAATTACAATTTTCTTCATTCCCATTCTCCTTATAATTTTTGTGTTAAGCTCGCAATTTGCTGTAAACGTTCCATAAAATCGTTCCGTTGATTTAATATGCTCTCGACGGCGTTGGCTGCTGCTGCCGGTTGTAATGCCAGATGCTGTTGTTCAGCGGCTGATAAATGCGGAACCTGTTGAAAGGCTGTGATGATTTCCTGCCCCGCGATGCCACACAACTGTGCTATTTCTAACAAATTCTTCTGCTCGGATTCTTCATCCACGGAATCCAGATAGAATTCACCAGCCAGGAAAACCCCCCGTTTTTTATTTTGGGTCAGAATCACCGAACCAAAGTATTTCAATCCGGCAAAGCAAGTGAAAACTTCTTCACGACCTTGGGCTTGCTGTGCGATTCTTTGCCAGGACGCTTCACAAAATTCACGACCCCTGGTGGTAGTCATGAGCAATTTACAGATTGGGCCCGGTTGACTGATTTGAGTCACCTGTTGTCCTTTTTGATCAATAATCACTGCACTACAATGACTGACCGAGGTGAACAAATCCTGTATCGTTTGCACACAGTGGATGGGAAAATCTGACTCGGACTCGCTGGTAACAGGTAGATCCACATTTTCACCACTCAACAATTTTTCGACTTCTCGTTGTGAAAATCGCCATTGATTGCCTATTTTCACGCCTTTTAACCTGCCATCCTGAAGCATGCGATAGACAGTGATACGGTCAATCTTGAATAGGTCTTGTACTTGTCTGGTGGTGAGAAAATTTTCCATAAGTTATAGTTTGTTATATCATGTTATATAATGTTATACGTTATGTATCGTAATTTATTGTACTTCTTTTCACAAGTGATAAACGTCACCGTACCACTATGACATTCATTCAATAAGGTTTTTTGGCGTGAGCCGGACAAAAAAGAGCCGGGGTTAACCGACTCATTATATGAAAATTTTGAAAGGTATGGTTAAGCTGATTTCTTAATAAAATCTTTGAGATCCAGCGTTACCTGTGCTAAAGATGGTTTGTGGGTATACATCATATGCCCGGACTGATAATATGTCATATGGATATTCTTGAGCTGTTCAGCTGGCAAGGCGATATGATCAAACGTGTAGCGGGTGGCAAAATACGGGGTCGCCAGATCAAAAAAGCCATTGCAAACGATGATTTTTAAAGCAGGATTTAACTGGAAGGCTTTCCTTATGTGCTCTGCTGTGTTTACAAATTGATTTTCATGTTCATCATATTTCCAGGATTGATACAGACTGATCAAAATTTCATAGTGCCGATCGAGTTCCACCCCCAGATCACGGCGTACATAATCATATAATGTGGCAGTATATGGACCCAGAATAGCATTATAGGACGGATCACTCTCATAGTATTCACTTACCCCATCTTTATCAAATCCTGTGTAACGACTATCCAGACGTCCGACAGTGATGCCTTCTGAACGCCTTAATTCTTTGGTGAAACGATGAATATCAATCCGCAAATTGGTTTGATCCATATACTCTTTGGAAAGTCCTGTGAAATAAGATAACTTTTCGATGATTGCCAGTCGCTCATCTTTTGAGAGACGATTGCCCTTCATCAAAGCCAGTGTGTATTCGCCGGCAGCAAATTCTTCCACCTGTGCCAGCATTTTTTGTAAGTCTTGTTGTAATTCCGGGGCTAATTTCTTGTGATACCAGGCGGTGGCTGCATAGGTTGGCAGGAATAAAATAAAAGGCAGATCATTCCCCGGTGTAAACCGCGCGGTGATAAAATTTAGGATAGAGGACACCAGCATAATTCCATTTAAGTACATCCCATAGCGGGCCTGCAGAAATTCGGATAGTCCCCCAGCACGGGTTGTTCCATAACTTTCACCGATCAGGAATTTGGCAGAAGGCCAGCGATTATTACGGGTGGTCCACAAGCGAATGAACTCGCCCACCGATTCAACATCTTTCGTCAATGAATGGAATTGATCAGGTTTCTCCTTGGGAACCGTGCGGCTATAACCGGTGCTGACCGGGTCGATGAACACCAGATCCGTGTGTGTTAATAAAGTAAATTCATTGTCAATCAGTTTATATGGCGGTGGTAAAGGATTGCCGTCGTCATCAAACAAAACACGTTTGGGCCCTAACAATCCCAGATGCATCCAAACAGATGATGATCCCGGGCCACCATTAAACGAAAAGGTAACCGGTCGATCGGCAGGATCATCCACATCATTCAATGTGTAAGCAATATAGAAAATGGATGCTTTTGCTACTTCGCCACTTTCCACGTTCTCTTCTTTCAGTATTATCGTTCCAGCAGTCACTGAATAGTCCAGTTTGATGCCATCAATGGTGATGCTATGTTGCGTTTTTGAGGTAATTTCTTTCGGGGTTGTTTCTTTCGTGGTTGTTTGATTCTCTTTCTGTTCTGATGATTGTGTTTGCTCTGTCATTATTCCTCCATGGTGTGATCATTCACTTTAATTGTATCAGAGCCTATTAAACCCAATGTGAAAACCAGATTCGTTTTTTCTGGTAGGGTAAAATTAAAGGCAGAGAGTGAATTAATGAATCATTTACGGTCTATACAAGTGAAAAATCTTGAAAATGCTCCTGGCACTTATCCTTTCAATTTGCCTTTCATTCAGAAGTTGCCGAGTATTTCCTTCAACTCAGCGGTTACATTTTTTGTGGGCGAAAATGGTTCCGGAAAATCAACCCTGATAGAGACCATCGCTGCGGCAGTGGGTTCAATCGTAGTCGGCAGTGAAAATTTCCAGAAGGATAAAAGCATGGAGCCAGCCAGAAAATTAGCCGATTATCTGCAACTAACCTGGAATAAGCGCACCCATAGAGGTTTTTTTCTGAGAGCTGAGGATTTTTTTGGGTATGCCAAACGCATGGCACTGCTTCGTGCAGAAATGCAGGCGGATCTGGAGGAGGTCCGGCAGGAAACGAGGCACAGCTCTAAATTAGCTCAGGACCTGGCTGAATCTCCTTTTAAACGGGAACTATATGATATGAAACAAAACAAGTCGGATTCAATGGATTTAATTTCACATGGAGAGAGTTTCCTGCAATTGTTTCAATCCCGTTTCGTACCGAATGGCCTTTACCTGTTAGATGAACCTGAAGCACCTCTATCACCTCTACGCCAGTTGAGCTTGATCACCCTGATCAAACAAATGGTCGCTGAAAATGCGCAATTTATTATTGCCACTCATTCACCCATCCTGATGGCGTTCCCCGGCGCAGAGATCCTCAGTTTCGATGAAGTTCCAATTAAACCGGTCGCTTTCAATGACTTGCAGCATGTAGAAATCATGCGCGGCTTTCTCAATAATCCTACCGCTTATTTAAATCATTTATAATTTACCACTCAACCATTTTCCCTTTCCACTGGATTGATTTGCAAATTCACCATTTGGGTATAAAATGGGAATGTTTGGTTGTGGAGAGCATAACCATAACTGATCATAAGGGTTATTACCCTTCAAAGATATTTGTTAAATCTTTTTGAACAAGCTCCTTTAGTAAAATCCTGAATAACAGGCAGATTTTTAACGATCAGGAAGGAAAAAACGTATGAATTCGATTTCAGAAGGCGTAAAACCCAGTATTGCTTTAAAGACACGCAGCCGAAATTATTTGTTGTACATGATGATTTTCATGGGATTAGTAGCCATCATGGATCAGTATTTATCCACGATCAAAACCACCGCACTCCCCTATATTCTCGGTGAGTATAATATTTCAGCTACAAATTTTTCTTACCTTGAAGCAATTTACCTTTCATTTACCTTCCTGATTGTGTTGCTGAATGGATTAACAGATATCATCGGTCGGCGTTATTCCATCTTAATTTTAATTCTAATCATGGGCTTCGCTTCTTTTGGTGTTCTTTACTTCACCCCCAGTATTCACTGGTTCATGATTATGTATACTTTGGCAATTTTTGCAACCGTCTCCAATATGTGGACGATTCCAGTCAGTGAGGAATCCCCGGCTGAAAAACGTGCCAAGTATATTGCCATTGTATATATCATTGGTTTAATTCCCTTACAGGCTATCTTACCCCCACTCCTGATGAATACATTGGGTTTAAGCTGGAAGTGGATGTATGGCATCATGTTCATTTTCATGGTACCTATTCTAATTATGTGGGCTTTCATGAAGGAAACCAATCGCTTTCAAGTCATTCAGGCAGAGCGGAAAGCCGGCACACGCAAGAAACATTTCTTTGGTATGGGTGTGATTAATAGAAAAGATATCCGCTATATTCTCATTTCTTCATCCATCTGGTTTTCCTGGTTGACCTATCAGTTCTTCTATTACTGGGCTGGTTACTATTTTATGACCATCAAAGGCTATACCCTGAACCAATGGTCCACCGTACTGCTGGCAACCTTAGTAGTAGCCATGATCGGTGGGTATCTGAGCGGTTACATTATGGATCGTATCGGACGAAAACCAGCCCTCATCGCTGGATGTATTGGACTTTCTGTGGTTTTGGTGTTAATGGGTTTCAGTCAGGGCTTTCTATTACCCGTAGCAACTGTATTAATGGGATTCTTCACCTCATTTACCTACACATGGATTGTTGTTTATATTCCCGAAGTGTTTCCCACGGAGCGCCGTGGTGCTTGCATGGGTTGGACGACGACTATAGCACGAGCTTCCTACGTGATTGGACCATTGTTGACCGGTTATGTGCTCAGTCTCTTTCCTACCATGGAATGGTTCTGGGTGGTTGCCGCGGTGGTGGTTCTTCTCCCGATCGGGATTATTCTCTTCCTCAATCCATCAGAGACCAATAAGCAGGAGTTGGAAGACATAGAGGTTGCCCGCACCTGAGAATATTAATTTCCCAACAGAATCTGAATTTCACACACAACGTCGATAACTGTCACTTTAGTACCAACGTCCATGGCCCGTATATTGCTCCCTGGATGGCATCCATGACTATTTTATCTGCCTGTTCTCGTAACATGCCATCCGGTTTTTGCAAATCGGTATAGAAACCTGCCATACTAAAATGACATTTGAAATCGAGGCCTGGATATTGTGTCACAAGTTTAGATCGTGCTGACTGACATATAGCATCCGGGTCGCCAGGGGGTAAATCCATTCGTAAGGTATCGATAACAAAGGTAACTCGTTGTGCTTGCTCAATCACTGAAGCGCCAACTTGATATTGCATGAATGAGCAGCCATCCCCGCTGGGGAAATCACTACCACCCCCCAGAAAAGGGGCTGATTCTTGATCGATGAATAATTGAGCACTAGGCCAGGCATTGTATGCGCGTAAAAATCTCCAATCGGGCAGACCCGGTACTGCAATACAATATTTCACCGTAGCACTCTGCGTATCATAAGCAAAATTGGTTATCGTCACCGATGCGTTATTGACCATCGCTGAAGTTCCAACGCCAGCATCCGGAGTAGTGCATGATTGATCGGTCTCACATACCTGAATCTTTGCCCATAAATGGGGGCCGCCCACACTCACAGTTTCGCCGAGCTCATTCCGGATAGACCAATACGTCGTGTAGGTTCCCGGTGTGGATGGCGCTACCAATGGCACGGCGAGACTGAGTGTTTGCCCCGGTGCAGTACTTTGAGCAAAGTTAATCAGTGCCGGACTACCAAGCGTCTCACCCTGGGGAGACGAAGATAGGACAAGTTGATAAGCAGTCGTCCAGATTAAAGACCCCGTGTTTTTAATTTCCCAGGTCTTGATGAAAGCTTGCCCTGGCGCTAAAACCGAGTTATCTGGATAATTTTCCCCCACAAAAGTTGCTGCGTCCTGAACGGAGAACCTACCATTGGCTGTATCGGTTGCAGTTTCGGTTGCTGTAAGGGTGGTCGGTATCCCTGTTGGAGTCGCAGTAACCACATGAATAGTAGCTGTAGGATCAGGTGTCGAAGTTGTCAAAGTTGCTGTTGCGGGTATTTGCGTATTAATGGGTATATCGGGTATCCGGTTACACCCTGAAAGAATGATTACTACAATCAACCACTGTATGGTTCTACGGTACCGAAGAGTCATTTTTGTCCTCCAATGATGGTGGATGGAGGGCGTCCAAAGTCGCCCTCCATCCTTTTTAATTCACGCTCCATCGCTTGATTAAGTGGTTTACGGGATGAATAATCCCTGCAGGTCACCATTCAAATCTGCCGGCAGCGAGTACGCCTGGCATCCATCTGGCTTGATCAAGACGGCTGTCGACTCGTCGGAATTATCTTTTCGCAGGCTCATGCCCAACCAGCCCGATCGGCTCCATTCAATTCCAACTGCGTTGGCATTGTCCACCACCAAATGCATGTCGCTACCATCGGGATGAACCAGATAAATACTGCTATCATCCCTGCCACGGTATGCGATCCAGTTTCCATCTGGAGAAAGCTTGGGATTTAGGAACTTCGCCGTGCCATTCTCAATGGTAAACCTCTCAGTTGTAACTCCTCCAGAAAAATCATAGGAATATACTTTCCAGGCAGCGCCGCCTGTGTAGGGCGCTGCAAAGTAGATTTGATTCCCGTCTGGGGACCAGCCAATAATGGTTTCATAGCTCAAGTCAGAGATATGGTTTATCTGGGCACCGTCTGTATTGATAACAAATACACTATTAATCGAACCTTCACCTATCCCTACATAAGCAATCTGGTTCCCATCCGGTGACCAGTGCAGGTTGAACCCGCCGGCACCAGGTAAGATTACCTCTGTCTGCGCTACCACATCTACAATGCGAATACTGTTGTCTGTGGACGAATAAGCTACCCGGCTGCCATCCGGTGAAAGTGATCCCCAATTACCATTTGGAACCACTACCTGTTTCAGACTCCCATCCAGATTGTAGACTGCAAGACCCCAGGTACCTGTATCCAGCTTTTCATAAATCAAAGCTTTTCCATTTAATAATGTTTCAGGAGCTGGTTGGAGATTTGAAAGAGAATCTCTCGTCAGACACACGTCAGGTTGGGAATCCGGATTGGCTGGCAAATCTGTGCGTGGCGTAGTCGGGGACCATTGGCCTTGCCAGGTGACCGGGTCACCAATGAGGGTCAGGTTGGAAAGAACGACCGTTAATACACCGGTTGGTAGTTGACCATAACTCAGACTTACATTGAAGGTACCATTTGTCAAGCCTCCTGGCCCACCACCACCACCGCCATTGGGCGCATATCCCAATATTTGGACGCTGGCGCTGAATACTTCTGGGCCCGTTTCAAAATGGAAGGAGTAGCCTCCTCCTGAAGTGGCTGTGATTGAGACCAGCTTGAGAGTGTGCCCGGCGAGTTGGATATCCTGATTCAAAACCCACTCCTGACCGGGTTGTGGATCGGAACCAGCATCAAAGGTGAATTCGGTGCTGGCATTGGGGTCAACCGGAGATAGTAAAACGCCTGAGAAACTGATGGTTAGCGGGTAGGTCAAGCCAGCGGCTTTGAACTGCACAGCCCAACCTGAGCCAGGATTTCCGTTTTCTACCTGATTAATTCCCTCGCTCACACCCTCCGGGTAGGAATACGAAATAATCTTCCCGGTTGCGTCCGTGATCTGCATCATGTCTGTCGGCTGAAAAGATTCGCCAGGGAGGGTTTGCGGCTGAAACTGACCAATCAGGATGTATCCATCACTCGTTTCGATGACCTTATTTACTGTCACCGGGTTCGCCTCCGGCGCAACAGATGGTCCACTGATTGAACCATCGGGCGTCAGTCTGATCTGAGGAGAGGGTGAGAGTTCGACCACCGGCATCATGGTCAGGTCAGGTGGGGCAGGTACGAAATGCAAGGAGAACTCCCAGTTTTCCGGCGTAGTTCCGGGTAAGGTGTTGAAGATACATGGAATAACAAAGTTTGCCGTATCAATTCCAGCGGGTACAGGCGCAAAGTCATTGTCAATTCGTTCAATCCGAGTCCCATCCGGCAGACGCAGGTATTCCGCTGT
>SWBZ01006442.1_pt1 | contig 47823 bp, 51 predicted proteins | sample 4693031 | NCBI WGS metagenome assembly SWBZ01 (sample SAMN10267274, study PRJNA491770) | bioreactor metagenome | isolation source: DHS bioreactor inoculated with | place: Japan: off Shimokita Peninsula
CCCCCCTGGCCTGGATAGCCCTCACCCTGATGGCAAAGGCGGGCAGCCTCTGGTGGCTGTACCTTTGGGCCGTGTGGGTGGTCTTCAGCCTGTTCATGATGTGGGCCTACCCGGCCTTCATCGCACCCCTGTTCAACCGTTTCACGCCACTGGAGGACGAGGCGCTGCGCGCACGCATCCAGCGCCTGCTCGACCGCTGCGGCTTCCGCAGCCAGGGCATCCATGTCATGGACGGGTCGCGCCGTTCCGGCCACGGCAACGCCTACTTCACCGGCTTTGGCCGAAACAAGCGCATCGTATTCTTCGACACCCTTCTGAAGGGCCTGGAACCGGCGGAGATCGAAGCGGTACTGGCCCATGAGCTGGGCCACTTCAAGCGCAAGCACGTGCAGAAACGCCTGCTGTCCATGATGCTCATGAGCCTGGCAGGCCTGGCCCTGCTGGGCTGGCTCGCCGAACAGACCTGGTTCTATACGGGCCTGGGTGTGAGCCAGCCTTCCCATGCCATGGCACTGCTGCTGTTCCTGCTGGTAGCGCCGGTGTTCAGCTTTTTCCTGCAACCCCTGTTCGCCTTCTGGTCACGCCGCCACGAGTTCGAGGCCGACGACTTCGCCGCGCGCCAGGCCAATGCCCATGACCTCATCAGGGCATTGGTGAAGCTCTACCAGGAAAACGCCAGCACCCTGACACCGGACCCGCTATACTCAGCATTCCACGACTCACATCCGCCGGCACCGGTGCGGGTGGCGCACCTGTCATCGAGACTGCAACCGGCCATGGAGGCAACCCCATGAACAGATTCGTCCCCGCGATACTGCTGTCCGCCCTGCTGCTCGGCATCACCCAGCCGTTGTCCGCGGCCGACCCCGTCAAGGGCAAGCAACTGCATGATGCCAACTGCGTGCGCTGTCACGACAATGGCGTCTATACCCGCCCCGACCGCCGCACCCAGTCCATGGAGGCGCTGCATGCCCAGGTGGCGCGTTGCGAACTGACGCTGGACCTGCAGTGGTTCGACGAGGACCGGGAAAACGTCGCCGCATACCTCAACGACGCCTTCTACGGATTTCAGTGAGGCAAAATCGGGATGGCCACGGAAACACACGGAAACACACGGAAAAATATCAAGTCATGATATTGGACATTCACCACGCATGGAGTGAAGACCTTTGCTGCATTGCCAGCCCTGGTATCTACAGAACCCGTGATTTCGAAAATAGAATTCCCTTGTCTGGTTTTTTTCCGTGTGTTTCCGTGTGCTTCCGTGGCCATCACAAGGTTTTCACACCATGAATGAGCTACTGCAACAACATTGCCAGCCCCTGGAAAAGGGCACGCCGCCGCTGGATGCGGCGGCCGTCGCGAAACTGCTGCCGCAACTGGACAAGGACTGGCGGGCCGATGTCGAACAGGGCACGCTGGTGCGCGAAGTCCGCTTCAGGAATTACTACCAGACCATCGCCTTCGTGAACGCCCTGGCCTGGATCGCCAACCAGGAAGACCACCACCCGGACCTGGAAGTGAGCTACAACCGCTGCACCGTGCACTTCAGCACCCATTCCATCGGCGGGCTCTCCCTGAACGATTTCATCTGCGCCGCGCGGCTCGATGCCTTGCGGCCCGGCTCGGACTGAACCGGCTTCATGCCCTGCTTTCCCCTGACCTGAGCCGCGTGTCCCGCAAACCTGCGATTCCACGCCGCCCGCGCGACGGCCACAAGACCGGTGCCCGGGATGAACCTGCTGCGCAGACCGGGCTGGTGATCGTCAACCACGGCCGCGCCGCGCTGGTGGAAGATGATTCCGGCGCACTGCATCGCTGCACCGCCCGGCGCAACGTGCCGCGCAGCGTCAGTGGTGACCGGGTACGCTGGACGCCGACGGGCCGCAAGGAAGGCGTGATCACCGAATTATTGCCACGCCACACCGTACTGCTGCGTCCCGACGGTCCCGACAAGACCCGCGCCATGGCCGCCAACCTGGATCGCGTCATCATCGTGGTGGCCGCTCGCCCCTCCTTTCCCGATGAATTGCTGGATCGTTACCTGGCCGCCGCCGAGATCATCGGCGCCGAGCCCCTGCTGGTGGTGAACAAGGCGGACCTGTTGGACGCAGGTGGACGTTTTGCCCTGAACGAGCGGCTGCGGCCCTTCGAGGCCATCGGCTACCGGGTGCTGTTCACCAGCAGCCTCGACCGCGACGGTTTGAAAGACCTGCACGAGGCCCTGCGCGGCCACACCAGCATGCTGGTGGGTCAATCGGGGGTAGGCAAATCGTCCCTGGTGCAGGCCCTGCTGCCGGATCTGGAAATTCGCACCGGCGCCCTCTCGGAGGCCACCGGCCAGGGTTGCCACACCACCACGGTGGCCACGCTCTACCACCTGCCCGACGGTGGTGATCTCATCGATTCACCCGGGGTGCGGGATTTCGATCTCTGGACCTGCGACCCGGTGGTGGTCTCCCATGGCTTCCGGGAATTCCGTGACTATCTTGGCCAGTGTCGCTTCCATAACTGCCGACATCTCAGTGAACCGGGTTGCGCCATCCAGGAAGCCGCACGCAGTGGCGCCATCGCGGCGCGGCGGCTGGAAAGTTATCGCAGGATCGTGCAGGCGGAGTCGCCGTAGGAAAGCGACCGGAGGATGTGCAGGAGCGGGCTCTGCCCGCTCCTACGGGTGCTTACTTGCTGGTCTTGAGCCCCAGCACGGTGTAGGCCGGACACCAGCCGATCAGTGCCGTGGCCAGTGGGATGATGCCGATCCAGCCCCACATGGTCTGCGGTCCCACGAACACCAGTGCGATCAGCACCAGTCCCACCACGATGCGGATCCCGCGATCCACCGAACCCATATTCTGTGTCATGACACGTACCTCCCGTTGAAGATACCTTGATCATACACCCGCTGAACCGCTTGCACAGTTACCTCAGCCCGGCGGCCAGTGCATAGCGCGTCCGGCCAGCACATGCAGGTGTATGTGATATACCGACTGCCCCGCCTCGGCGTTGCAGTTGATCACCGTGCGATAGCCACGCTCGGCCAACCCTTCCTGCTCCGCCACTTTCCTGGCCGCCAGGAACAGCTTGCCCATGAGGGCGGCATGGGTCTCGTCCAGGTCATTGAGCGTAGCCAGGTGCTGTTTGGGAATGACCAGCACGTGCACCGGCGCCTGGGGATTGAGGTCGCGAAAGGCCAGCACCTCCTCGTCCTCGTAGACCACGTCGGGCTTGATCTCACCCTTCACCATGCGGCAGAACAGACAGTCGCTCATAGGTTTCCCCCTGAATGGTTGCCCGAACCTTGTCGGGCTGAAGCCCGACCTACCAGACAAGAGCCATACTTAGGCTGTGGCGGGCAGGTTCGTTCGTTACATTGTAGGTCGGGCTTCAGCCCGACAGCTGCATGCTTCCTAGCCTAGCAAAAATCAGACGAAGGCATCCACGCTGCGGCCGTGGGTGAAGGCCTGGCGAGGTTCGGGGCGGGTGTTGTCGAGATAGAGACCGAGGGCCTGGCGGTTACTGGCGGAAAGGCTGGCGCGAACCGCGTCGCGCTGCGTTTCCGCGCTGCCGGCCTGGTACTGGCGGCTGTCGAGGAAATCCTGGGTGGACTGGCCGGGGACCGGACGATGACGCAGCAGTTCACCTTCCATGGCCGGCTCCGCCGCGCGCGGCCGGCGCGGCGGCTCACGCCCGACGGGGCCGGCCGGCTCCACGGGCCGCGGGCCGGCTTCCCGCTGGCCGGGGCCGGTGTGCGGGTACGCAGGGCGTCCCGGGGTGATCGTGGAAAGGCGGCCGATATCCATGGGTGGCCGAAATCCTCCCTAGTGAAGCTTACAGCTCCCGGCGCCCGGCAAAGGCGTGGGAGAGGGTCCCGCCATCGATGTATTCTAGTTCCCCGCCCAGGGGCACGCCATGGGCGATGCGCGTGGCGCGGATACCACGCGCGCGGGCCATTTCCCCCAGGTAATGGGCCGTGGCCTCGCCCTCCACGGTGGGATTGGTGGCCAGGATCATCTCCCGCACCTCGCCCTGGTCCAGGCGGGCCGCCAGCTGGTCGAGGCCCAGTTCCTCGGGGCCGATACCGTCCAGCGGCGACAAATGGCCCATGAGTACAAAATAGAGACCCTGAAACCCGGTCGATTGTTCCACGGCCTGCACATCCGCCGGGCTCTCCACCACGCACAGCAGGCTGCGATCACGGCCGGCGCGACTGCACAGGACGCAGACCTCCGCCTCGGTCAGGGTGCGGCAGTCACGGCAATGACCGATCCGTTCCACCGCCTCGACCAGTGCCGCGGCCAGGCGCCGGCCGCCGTCGCGGTCACGCTCCAGGATCTGGAAGGCCATGCGCTGGGCTGACTTGGGGCCGACACCGGGCAGGCAGCGTAGCGCCTCGATGAGCTGCGCGATGAGGGGGGAGACGCTCACCGGGTATCAGAAGGGCATCTTGAAGCCGGCAGGCAGGTTCATGCCCGCCGTGAGCCCGGACATGCGTTCCTGGGTGGTGCTCTCCACCTTGTGCACCGCATCGTTCACCGCCGCGGCCACCAGGTCTTCCAGCATGTCCTTGTCGTCCGCCAGCAGACTATCGTCGATGCTGACACGGCGTACTTCGTGACGACCGGTCATCACCACCTTCACCAGGCCGCCACCGGACTCGCCGCTGACTTCCAGGTTGGCCAGTTCCGCCTGGGCCTTTTGCAGGTTTTCCTGCATGGCCTGGGCTTGTTTCATGATATTTCCAAGACCACCTTTCATTGCTTCACCTCGTCAACCTTTACAGATGATAAAAATGGCAAGCTGCCTGCGCTGCCACAGGCCTGTCGGCGGGTGTCGGCCGCATGGACGCGGCCGTCAAGCCTACAGGGATGTATTCACGGCGTCCCGCCGACAGGCCTGTGGCAGCGCAGGCAGACCCCGGACGCGGACAGAAATTTGGTAGTACTCAGGCATCCAACGGCCGGATGGTATCGCTGCGCACCTGGGCCCCGAACACCTCCTGCAGGGCCTGCACATTGGCATCCTCGGCAATGGCCTTGACTGCCGCCTGCTGGCGTTCGTCACTGGCGCGCGCCTGCAGCCGGGCCGGGGTTTCCACCGCCGGTCCGGTGATATCGACGACCACCCGCACCGCCTCGCCCAGCCAGGCCGCCAGGGCCTGGGCCAGGCGCTGCTCGCGCTCCTTGCTGTAGAGCTGCTTGCAGGCGGGCTCCAGGGCCAGGCGCACCTGGCCATCGGCCACTTCCACCAGGGCACAGTTCTGCGCCAGCTCCCGGACCACCCCACCCAGTTCCAGGGTGGCCACCACCTCGCACCAATTCTCCGGGCACAGGACACGAGCGGCGGCCGGTGCCGGACGGGAGGCTTCCGCCGGCACCGGTCGGGCGGGGACGGGCGCGGACTCCGGTACCGAAACCGGTGCAACCGGTGTGGCAGCAGGAGCCGGGGCGGCGGACTGGGGCCCGAGGGCCGCGCGGACCGCCGCCGCACCGCGCGCCGGGCCGCCAGCCGCCACCGACGCACTGCCCGCGGGCGCGGCCGGTTGCGCGCCGGCCGCCGGACGGAAGGCCAGCATGCGCAGCAGCACCATTTCCAGGCCACCACGCGCGTCCGGGGCCAGGGGCAGGTCGCGGCGGCCGATGAGGCCGATCTGGTAGTAGAGCTGAACGTCCTCGGGCGCCAGTTCGCGGGCCAGCTCCAGCACCGCCTCGCGGTGGTCCAGGCTCTCGTCCAGGGCCTCGGGTACCGCCTGGGCCAGCGCCACCTGCTGCAGCAGGGTCAGCAACTCGGCCAGCAGGCCGGCGAAATCGGGCACCTGCAGGGCGGCCTGCTCCACCGCCGCCAGCACACCGGCGGCGTCATTCGCCGCCAGGGCGCGCAGCAGGCGCAATACATGGTCGTGCTCCAGGGTACCCAGCATGGCGCGCACCTCCGCCTCGCGGACCGCGCCGCCGCCGTAGGCGATGGCCTGGTCGAGCAGGCTGAGGGCATCGCGCATGCTGCCGTCGGCGGCACGGCCCAGCAGCTTCAGGGCCGGTGCCTCGGCCGCGATGGTCTCGCGCCCGAGGATGTCCTCGAGGTGCGCGGTGATGCGGTCCAGGGGCAGGCGCTTGAGGTTGAATTGCAGGCAGCGCGACAGGATGGTCACCGGCAGCTTCTGCGGGTCGGTAGTGGCAAGCAGAAACTTCACGTGCGGCGGCGGCTCCTCCAGGGTCTTCAACAGGGCATTGAAGCTGTGGTTGGAGAACATGTGCACTTCGTCGATGAGATAGACCTTGTAGCGGCCGCGGCTGGGCGCGTACTGCACGTTCTCGAGCAACTCGCGGGTCTCGTCCACCTTGGTGCGCGAGGCAGCGTCCACCTCGATCAGGTCCACGAAGCGGCCGGCGTCAATCTCGGTGCAGGCGGAGCAGACGCCGCAGGGCTCGGAGGTGACACCCTTGTCGCAGTTGAGGGACTTGGCCAGGATTCGGGCGATGGTGGTCTTGCCCACGCCGCGGGTGCCGGTGAACAGGTAGGCGTGGTGCAGGCGGTCGTGGTCCAGGGCGTTCACCAGGGCGCGCAGGACATGTTCCTGCCCTACCATTTCATGGAAGTTGCGCGGGCGCCATTTGCGCGCCAGAACCTGGTAACTCATCGCCGTCTGCTCTCGAACCGGCCCCGTCGGCCGTTGCCGTCAGGGTAACATGCTGAGCGGGGATTATACCCAAGCCAGCGGCCCGGGGAGGAATAGGTGGCAACCTGCACCAGCCACACCCCGGCGCCCGAGTCCACTGCTGCCGCTGCTCCCTTCCGGGCCTGACGGGGTTCACAGTCTGTCGTCGCGAGGGGACCGGCACAGGTCACCATAACGGGTGGGTTCATGCACTGAGGGGCGCCAGGAACCACGGCAGCGCACGGCGCTGCAAGGCAAGCGAGGCATTCTCCCCCAACCCCTCCCGCATTTCAATGCGCGTGCCGAGACGCGGCCCCAACCAGCTGTAAAAACAGCAATTATGGGTAATGCCCGAAGATCCGCGACGAACGCCGCGCAATTTCGGGAAAATGTTCTACGCTGTTGCGAACTACCGTGCTCCCCTTGAAACCCGGGGGCCGCATGCCTACAGTGTGCGGCCCGCTCATCCATCCACAACAGGAGGAGCATGATGGCGAAAGGAAAGCAGGCCGTCCGGCTGGCAATACACGAACCGGCCGACAGCGAAACCGCGGGCCATGGACCCTGGCCGACCTTCCAACAGGAATGCGCCGCGCCCGCCCAGGATCACTTCATCCGTCGCGATGGGATCCAGTTCGCCGGCAGCCATTTCATTCTCGACCTGTGGGGCGCCACGGGCATCGACGACCTGGCGCTCATGGAGACCACCCTGCGCCAGGCCGTGGAGCGCTGCGGCGCCACCCTGCTGCACATCCACCTGCACCATTTCTCGCCCAACGGCGGCATTTCCGGGGTGGCGGTGCTGGCGGAGTCCCACATCAGCGTGCACACCTGGCCGGAATATGGCTATGCCGCCTTCGATGTATTTATGTGTGGCAACGCAAATCCGGTAGAATCTCTCCCCATATTCGAACAGGCCTTCCGCCCCGCGCGGTCGGACATCCAGGAACTCATGCGAGGACGCATTCAGAATGGCTGATCTTTTCCAGGAAAACCTCTACTCCGATTATTCCCAGTGCTTCAAGAAGGACGAAGTACTGTTTCAGAGCGAAACCGAGCACCAGGAACTGATCATTTTCCGCAATGATTCCTTCGGACGGGTGATGGCCCTGGATGGCATCATCCAGACCACCGAGCGCGATGAGTTCATCTACCACGAAATGATGGTGCATGTGCCCCTGTTCGCCCACCCTGCCCCCCGCAAGGTACTTATCATCGGTGGTGGCGACGGCGGCATCCTGCGCGAGGTGCTGAAGCACCCGAACATCGAGTCCGTGACCCAGGTGGAGATCGACCAGGCGGTCATCGACCTGTGCACCAAATTCCTGCCGCGCCATTCCGACGGTGCCTACCAGGATCCCCGCGCCCACATCGTCATCAACGATGGTGCCGAATTCGTGCGCAACTGCCAGGACAAGTTCGACGTCATCATCTCCGATTCCACCGATCCCTTCGGGCCCGGCGAGGCCCTGTTCACCAAGGATTTCTATGCCGCGGAGAAGAAGTGCCTGAACGAAGGCGGAATCATGGTGGCCCAGAACGGCGTGGCCTTCATGCAGTTGAGCGAAGTGGTCACCTCGAAGAAGCGCCTCAAGCCCCTCTACCAGGACGTGCATTTCTACAGCGCCTCGGTACCCACCTACATCGGCGGGATCATGTGCTTTGTCTGGGCGACGGATGACGAGACCCTGCGCCAGAACACCGCCGCCAGCCTGCGCCAACGTTTCGAGGCCAGCGGGGTCAAGACCCGCTATTACAATCCGGAAATCCACGTCGCCAGCTTCGCGCTGCCGCAGTATGTGATGGAGGCGCTGGCGACTGTGTAATCCGCACAGACCTTCAGCCGCTCCTACGGGAAACCCCCCTAAACGAAATAGGCCTTGAGCGGCGGAAAACCGTTGAAGGCAATGGAACTGTAGCTGGTGGTATAGGCGCCGGTGGACAACCAGTACAGGCGGTCGCCTTCCTCCAGGGACAGGGGCAGGGGCACCTTGTTGTCTTCGTACATGATGTCCATGCTGTCGCAGGTAGGCCCGGATAACACCGCCTCCTCCGGCTTGCCCTGGCGCTCGGTGAAGATGGGGTACTTGATGGACTCACCCAGGGTCTCGATCAGACCACCGAACACGCCGATGTCCGTGTATACCCAACGGTGCAGACCGTAGCGCGACTTGCGGGAAATCAGTACCACCTCGCTGACGATCACCCCCGACTCGCCCACCAGGGAACGGCCCGGCTCCAGCATGATCTCCGGCATCTGGTCGCCGAAATCCTCCTGCAGGAAGCGGGTGATCTCCTGGCAGTAATGGGGGATCTCGTGGGTACGGTTGACATAGTGAGCCGGGAAGCCACCGCCCATGTTGATCTGACGCAGCTTCACACCATGGGATTCCAGCTTGTCGAAGATGAATTTCACCTTGGCCAGCGCCGCGTCCCAGGCCCCGAGGTCGCGTTGCTGGGAACCCACATGGAAGGAGATCCCGGCTGGGTCCAGGCCGAGGTCGCGAGCCAGCAGGATCATATCCACCACCATTTCCTGTTGGCAGCCGAACTTGCGCGACAGCGGCCAGTCGGCGGTTTCCGTGCCCTCGGTGAGCACGCGGATGTGCAGGTGTGCACCCGGTGCCTCGCGCGCGATGCGGCGCACATCCATTTCCGAATCACTGGCAAACACCCGCACGCCCTTCTCATAGGCATAGCGCACGTCCACCGCCTTCTTGATGGTGTTGCCATAGCTGATGCGGTCCGGCGTCACGCCCAGGCCCATCACCAGGTCCAGCTCATAACGCGAAGCGATATCGAAGCAGCAACCCAGGCCCGCCAGCAGGTTGAGTACCTCCGGTGCCGGGTTGGCCTTGACCGCGTAGTAGATCTTCGCGGTCGGGAAGCCTTCCCGCAGCTCCTGGTACTTGGCGCGCACCGTATCCAGATGCACCACCAGGAAGGGGGTCTGCTGGGTATCCGCCAGGGCACGGATACGGGCCCACTCTACATCGCTGAAATGTCTGCGTAGCTGTGACTTATTCATTGGCTGTTGGCACCATCGCTCCCGTCAAGGGGTGAATTGAGATGTGAAAAAACCGTACGCGCCCCGTGACGGGCACATGAACCGTAAGGATAGTCGCTCTCCCGAGCTCGCCACCGGTGTTCCCTGCGAATCAAAAAAGGCCCCGCAAGGGAGCCTTTTTGGATTCGTCGGCCGCGCCCGTAGCCTGGCGCACCGGCAATAACCATATGAATTCTATAAATATCAACCCAGCATTGGCATCTCTGCAGACCGTGCCAGTGTGCCAAATTCCCTGCCTCAACACCAGCAACAATTGTTCTGTCCCGAACTGCTAGAATGGCCCCGATCTTCGCTTCCACGAGGCGCAACGGAGTCTTTCCATGACCAGAACCCTGAGCCAGAAAATTACCTTCGCCATCGCCCTGCTCTGCTACCTGGCCGCGGCCGGCTGCGCCCTCGGCGCCTTTGCCTACACAGGAGTTGGCGAAGACAGCGGTATCATGAAGGCCAGTCTCGCGGCCACCGCCTTCTTCTTTTTCACGGTCGGCGTCGTACTGCATGTGATCGGCAACGCGAAACTCAAGGGATTGCTGCAATTTCACCATTGAAGGCACGACTGGCGGCGGACCACGTCCTGACCGACGACGGTTACCGCTTACCGCTTTCTCACTGGGGACCGCAGGGAACGCCACGGGCGGTGGTCCTCGCCCTGCACGGCTTCGGCGACCATGCGGGTTCCTTCCAGCCCCTGGCCGAGAGCTTTGCAGACGCCGGCATCGCCCTCTATGCCTATGACCAGCGTGGCTTCGGAGCCACGGCCGGGGCCGGCCGTTGGGCGGGCCATGCCCCCATGGTGGCGGACGCACGCACCCTGGCGCGACTCTTGCGCCAGCGCTACCCGGACAGCCCCTTCTATCTGATCGGCAAGAGCATGGGCGGGGCCGTTGCCCTGCTGGCCATGGCGGAGCAACCGCCACCGCCCGTGGATGGTGTGGCCCTCATCGCCCCGGCCATCTGGGCACGCAAGACCATGCCCTGGTACCAGCGCCAGGGCCTGCGCCTGCTGGCGCGGATCACGCCCGGCCTGGCCATTGGTAACCGCGCCGCCCGCTACCTGGGCATCCGACCCACCGACGATCCGGCGGTGATCCGCAGCCTGCGCCTGGACCCGCTGGTACTCAAGCGCCACCGCATGGATACCCTCGATGGCCTTGCCCGCCTGATGGACGCGGCACTCCAGGCCGCGCCAGGCCTCCCGGGTCCGGCCCTGCTGCTTTATGGGGAACAGGATCGGGTGATTCCGCCCGGACCGGTCTGCAAACTGCTGGCGCGCCTGCCCGACCCTGCGCAGGGCACCTGGCGCATGGCCCTTTATCCGCGGGGTTATCACATGCTCACCCGCTACACGGGCGCCGCGCAAACCCACCAGGACCTGGTGGCCTGGGTGTTCGACCCCGACGCTCCGCTGCCCTCGGGACAGGAAGTGGACCGTGACCAGGCCCGGCAGCGGCTCTGCGGATCAGCCGAACGGGGCCAGTAGCGGTAAATGTGTCAGCGCACACAACAGCAGTGGATAGCAACTCGTTACCTGTTGTCCTGCAGTTACCACCAAGAAGCAGACTATGGCCAAGAGCTGGAACACCCCCCCAGGCGGGTGCGCCCCGCGAGGAAGTCGCGGCAGCTCCCGGTGGATCGTTCCCGGATCACGCCCAACGACCTTGGCAATCTCCGTCCGAATATGACCGGCTTTCTTGAGCGCGTAAATCTGGTATCGTTCCTCCTGGATAGTCTGCGTATAGCTCATCTGTGTTCCTCTTACTCCGGTCGGTGCGAGAAAGCATCGATCTGCCGCAGCTTGCCCGTTCATCGACACTGTAGAGCTGCACTTACGCGTTAATTTCAATGAAGGATGCACCATGGATAAATCGAAGCACTACGTTGGCCTCGACAAGGAAATAAATGGCGGCATGACCACCATTGGCAAGATCATTCGCGATGCCTGGGTGTTCGGGATTATCCCGGAAACGGAAACCTGCGAAGGATGGAATCTCGGCAGGATCGATGCCTTGCTGCAAAAGGTCAACCAGGAGTGGGATAAGTACAGTTGCATGGTCAGCCATTTGCCACCGGACCTGCGTGAGCGCCATCAACGAATTCATGACGAAGCCATTGCTCGTGCCAAGGCGACCGGGTGGGGTGGCGAAGCCGAAACTGACGGCGAAACCAAGTAACGGCTTCGCCAAGGGCATCTTCGGTATAAATAACTACACTATCATCGACAACGTGCAGAAACTGCCGGAGAAGCTGCCGGTACTGTTCGCCACCATCACCAAGCAGGAAGCACGACCATGGCGCTGGTCAACATGCGGGACATGCTGGAGCACGCCTACCACCACCAGTACGCGGTGGGCGGCTTCGACCTGGTCAGCCTGGACTTCCTGGAAGCCATCATCGATGCCGCCGAACGGCAACAGGCCCCCATCATCCTGAGCCTGGCCGAGTCCCATTTCGAGTACTACGACTTCGAACTGGCCATGGCCGCCACCGTGGCGGCGGCACGGCGCACGCGCATCCCGGTCGCCATCCACCTCGACCATGGCGCCAGCCTGGAATCCGCCATCCGCGGCATCAACCTCGGCTGTACCGGCGTCATGGTGGATGCCTCCACCCATCCCTTCGAGGAGAACATCGTTCGCACCCGCGCGGTGGTCGACATGGCCCATGGCTGCGCGGTGCCGGTGGAAGGCGAACTGGGCTACGTGGCCGGAGTCGAGGGCGAGGATGCCGAGAAGCATCCCGGCGAGGTGATCTACACCTCCCCGGAGGAAGCCGCCGAATACGTGGAGCGCAGCGGCGTGGATTTTCTCGCCGTGTCCATCGGTACGGTGCATGGCCGCATGGCCGGCGAGCCGCGCCTGGACCTGGAGCGCCTGGCGGCCATCAACGAACGACTCGGTATCCCCCTGGTCATCCACGGCGGTACCGGCCTGAGCGACGCACAGTTCCGTGCCCTGATCGAGCGCGGCGTCACCAAGATCAACTACTACACCGCCCTGGCCGATGCCGCCGCCGCGCGCATGCGCGCCAATGCCGCCGCCGACCCGCGTGCCGGCTACACCGGCCTGATGAAGGGTGTGCGCGCGGCCATCGCCGACGAGGTCGAACGCTGCATCGAACTGTGGGGTGGGTCCGGTCGCGCGGACGCGGTGCTGGCCGAGGCACGCCCCTGGCGCGAGGTGGAACACCTGATCGTCTACAACCTGAGTGAGGCCGGCGAGACCGGGGTGGTGAACATGATGCAGAAAGGCCGCAAGGTCCTGAGCGCCATCCCCGGCGTGCGGCGGGTGTTCACCGGTGATGCCGTCGCGGCGGATGCCCAGTATCGCCATTGCTGGCTGGTGCGCTTCGCCAGCGAAGCGGTGATCCCGACCTACCGCGATCACCCGGCGCACCGTGCCTTCGCCGACACCCATTTCCGCCCGGTGGTGGGCAACCGCATCAGTATCGACTACCTCGCCGTGGAGGATCCACCGGCGGGCGCATAGGCGGGGCCCGATCCCTGCCAGGGAGTAACGCCATGCTCTACGATCTGGCTGACCTGCCACGCTACAGCAGCGCGGACATTGAAATGGATGCCGCCCTCTACAACCGCGTCAGGATCGCCCTGCACCGTCTCGGTTGCCCGTTGCGCATCCCCCTGCCCCTGTTGCGCCACCTGGAGATCATCCTGGACGAGGAAACCTGGATCGTGGTGGATAACAGCCTCAACGATATCCCCATCATGGCCTGGCTACATTTCGAGGCCGGGCACCGTAGCGCGCTGCACACTCCCATCCCCTGCATGTTCTATACATACCATTGCCATGCCGAGGTCATCCGCCCCCAGGTGCTGGAGACGGTCGCCGACGAACTGGCCCGACGACTGGAATCCTACCAGGACATACCGCTACCGGAGTGATACCCATCTCGTCTGTCGTCGATGGGCAACAATGGAAAGACCGGCTCTACAAGACCTTGCAGGAAATCCCCTGCTTTGCTGTAGCCAGCAGGTGACAGGCGGTGCTGCCCGGCACTGTGCCCACCCTTCCTCCGGGCATCCGTAATTTCGTCATCAAAACGAGGGCTTGCAGCGCCTCCCCGAGAAAACCTCCTGCCTGGCACCGATCTTGCTCCCGTACCTCACAGGCACAAGCGCGTGCAGCATCGGGAGCCGTTCATGAATGGAAAGTTGCCAGAACCAATTCACCCCATCTCCAAACCCAACCCCGCCGCCCCCCAGCAGGGCATCACCGCAAACCTGCTCAAGGCGCTGAGCGAGGGGGTGGTCGTCGTCGACCCAGCGGGGTGCGTGCATTACCTGAACCCGGCGGCGCGGCGTCTGCTCGCCTGCCACGCCGAGCATGCCCTGGGACACCCGCTCGGCCATTGCCTGCGGCTACGGGATGGTGAAACCGGACAAGCGCTGAGTGCTCCACTGGAGAGACTCTTGCAGCGCGGGACAGGACGTCCGCTCCAATATGACACGCTGGTGCTGGCCGACGGACGCGAAATCCCCATCGAAGCGTCGGCCATCCCCCTGCATGACGAAGCGGGCCGGCGTACCGGAAGCGCAATCATGCTGCACGATGCCACCGAGCATCATGCCGCGCTGCAAAAACTCAAGGAACGCGCTACCCGCGATCACCTGACGCGCCTGCTCAATCGAGGCGAATTCGAGCGTCGTCTGTCACAGTGCGTGGATCACCTGCAAGAAGGCGAAATCCACGCACTGCTGTACCTGGACCTCGACGGCTTCAAGATGATCAATGATTCCGCCGGACATCTGGCCGGTGACGCCGCCTTGCGCCAGGTCGCCAATGTCTTCAAGAACACGGTACGCGAGCGCGACACGCTGGCACGCATCGGTGGAGACGAGTTCGGGCTTCTGCTCGAGCACTGCCCCTACCAGATGGCCCTGCAGCGAGCGGAGGAACTGCGCCTGGCGCTCCGCAACAGCGAATTCCTCTGGAAGGAACGCCATTATCGACTCGGCGTCAGCATTGGCGTAGCCATGATCCCGGGGGGATCCAGCCACACCATGCATGATTTCATGATGCAAGCGGACCTGGCCTGCTATACCGCCAAGCATTCACGCCGCGCGGGCCGGCAACGTCCGCTGTCGCTTGAACCGGACACGCGCCTGAACTAGGAGCTTGCACCCGGGCGATCAGATCACCCCCTGGGCCAGCATGGCCTCGGCCACCTTCACGAAGCCGGCCACATTGGCGCCGTTCACGTAGCTGAAGGAACCATCCTCGCGGCGGCCATGGGCGAGGCAGGCCTCGTGGATGCTGCGCATGATCACCCGCAGGCGATCATCCACCTCTTCCTCCGGCCAGGACATTCGCATGGCGTTCTGGCTCATCTCCAACCCGGACGTAGCCACGCCGCCGGCATTGCAAGCCTTGCTGGGCGCATACAGGACGCCACTCTCCTCGAAGCACATCACGGCCTCGCTGGTGCAGGGCATATTGGCTCCCTCGGAAATGCACCGCACACCGTTCTTCACCAATTGTGCTGCATCCCGTTCATCCAGCTCGTTCTGCGTGGCACAGGGTAAGGCCACATTCACCGGCACATGCCAGGGCTTGGCGGCGGCGATGAACTTCACGCGCACACGCTCCGCGTAGTCGCTGACACGGCCGTAAAGGTGATTCTTCACCTCCATCAGCTCGGCAAGTTTTTCCGATGTGAAGCCATCCTCGTCCACCACCACGCCGCTGGAATCGGACACCGTGACCACTTTCGCACCCAGTGCCATGGCCTTCTCCACCGCATACTGGGCCACATTGCCGGACCCGGACACCGCCACGCGCATCCCGTCCAGACCGAGACCGACATGCCTGAGCATTTCCTCGGCAAAATACACCGTGCCATAGCCCGTCGCTTCCGGACGTATCAATGAACCACCGAAGCTGAGACCCTTTCCGGTGAAGACGCAGTCGGCGCGGTTGGTAAGCTTCTTCACCATACCGGTCATGAAGCCCACCTCGCGCGCACCCACACCAATGTCACCGGCCGGAACATCTGTATCTGAACCCACATGGCGGAACAGTTCCGCGGCAAAGGCCTGGCAAAAACGCATCACCTCGCCGGGGCTTCGCCCCTTGGGATCGAAGTCCGAGCCACCCTTGGCGCCGCCCATGGGCAGCGTGGTCAGGGCATTCTTGAAGGTTTGTTCGAAGGCGAGGAATTTCAGGATGGACAGGTTCACCGAGGGATGAAAGCGCAGGCCGCCCTTGTAGGGACCGATGGCCGAGCTGTGCTGCACACGATAGCCTCGGTTGACCTGCACCTCGCCCTGATCGTTGACCCAGGACACCCGGAACATGACGACCCGTTCCGGCTCCACCAGCCGATCCAACAAGCCGTGCTCCGCGTACCTGGGATGGCACTGTATGTAGGGCCAAAGGCTCTTCATCACCCGGTTAACGGCTTGGAGAAAATCCGGCTGGCCGGGGTTGCGCTGCGCAGTCGCGTCCAGAAACTCACCAACTGACTGATACTTCATAGCAATACCCTGTAAATTCAATTTGATATAGAATCCTTCCCCATGCACCCGGTTTGTCGGGAACCTCGCTGGCCTAGGATCGTCGAACGGTACGATCTTCCTCCCCCTGAAACAAGCTACGGTAGATGTGAATGCCTGATGTCCACCCCCCGCAAATTAAGCGCCGCATCCGCCGTGCCGCCATTCCCATCCTGTTGCTGGCAATCCTCTACCTGGCTGGATTGTTCCTCTGGACCCAGTTTTTCGCCGACCAGGACGCGGGACAAACCCGGGATATCGTTACGGTGGCTCGGGGCGACATCGAGGAGGTGGTAACCGCCACCGGCACTCTGCAACCGCGTGACTACGTCGATGTCGGTGCCCAGGTCTCGGGCCAGCTACACAAGATCCACATCGAAGTCGGCAGCAGGGTAGAGGCCGACCAGTTGCTGGCGGAGATCGACCCTACCTTGTTCATGGCGCGAGTGGATGCCAGCCGTGCGCAACTGCGCTTCCAGCAGGCACAGTTACGCGATCGCGAGGCCCAGCTCACCCTGGCGGAAAGCCAGTACCGGCGCCAACAGAACCTGCTGGCCGAGGACGCCACCACCCTGGAGTCACTGCAGAATGCCGAGGCCACGCTGCGTTCGGCGCGTGCTCAGATCGACATGCTCAAGGCGCAAATCGAGCAGACCGAATCCAGCCTGCGCGCCGATGAAGCCAACCTCAGCTATGCGCGCATCTTCGCGCCCATGGATGGCACGGTGGTCACCATCAGTGCGCGCCAGGGGCAGACGCTCAACGCCAACCAGCAGGCCCCGGTCATCCTGCGCATCGCCGACCTCTCCACCATGACGGTGCAGACCCAGGTCTCGGAAGCCGATGTCTCGCGCCTGCGGGTCGGCATGCCGGCCTACTTCACCACCCTGGGCAGCCGCGAGCGGCGCTGGCAGGGAGTTCTGGATCGGATCGAACCCACACCAGAAGTGCAGAACAACGTGGTGCTGTACAACGCCCTGTTCGACGTGGACAACGCCAACCGCGAGCTGATGACCCAAATGACCGCGCAGGTGTTCTTCGTGGTGGCCGAGGCAAAGGATGCCCTTCTGGTGCCCATGGCGGCCCTCACGATAGGCCGTACGCGTACGGATGACGGCGCGCCACGTCGTGCCACCGTACAGGTTCTGGACAACGACGGCCGCGTGCAATCTCGTGAGGTGGAGGTGGGGGTGAGCAATCGTATCCAGGCCCAGGTACTCTCGGGTGTGACCGAAGGCGAACGCCTGGTCCTGGGACAGGGGCCCGGGCAGGCCACGGCACAGGCCGGCGCCACGCGCATACCCAGGTTGCGCTGATGCACCCGCCGGAAACACCCCTGATCGAAATGCGCGGCGTCACCAAGACCTTCCGCAACGGAGAACTGGAGGTCAGGGTACTGCATGGCATCGACCTCTGCATCCATCCCGGCGAGTTCGTCGCCATCATGGGGGCTTCCGGCTCGGGCAAGTCCACCCTCATGAATCTCATCGGCTGCCTGGACAGGCCCAGCAGCGGCCGCTATCGCTTCATGGGTCGCGATGTCTCCGGCCTGGGGCGTGACGAACTGGCGCGCCTGCGGCGCGAGGAATTCGGTTTTGTGTTCCAGAGCTACAACCTGCTCAGCGGGGCCACCGCCACCGAGAACGTCGAGGTGCCGGCGGTGTACTCCGGCATGCCACCCGGCGAGCGCCATCTACGCGCACGCCAGTTGCTGGCGGACCTCGGCCTCGCGGAACGCCTGGATCACCGCCCCAGCCAACTCTCCGGTGGCCAGCAACAGCGTGTGTCCATCGCCCGTGCGCTCATGAACGGCGGGCGCGTCATCCTGGCCGACGAACCCACCGGCGCCCTGGACAGCCAGAGTGGCGCCGAGGTGATGCGGCTGCTCGGTGAGTTGTCGGCCCAGGGGCACACCATCATCCTCATCACCCATGAGCGCGAAGTGGCCGAACATGCCAGCCGCGTCATCGAGATCCGCGATGGCCGCATTCTCGCCGATCCCGGCCCGCGGCCGCGCCAGGGGGAAACGGCCGATTTCATGCCCCACGTAGATCGCAGCTCGCGCCTCACCGACCTGGTGGAGGCCACCCGCACCGCCCTGCGTGCCCTGCACGCCAATGTGTTCCGCGCCATCCTCACCCTGCTCGGCATCGTCATTGGCGTCGCCTCGGTGATCGCCATGCTGGCCATCGGTGACGGCGCCAAACAATCGGTGGTGGACAGCATCAGCGCCATGGGCAGCAACCTGCTGATGGTGCGCCCCGGCGCCCCCAACATGCGCGGGCGCGGCGGTATCGTCACGCTGGTGCCCGAGGATGTGCGCGCCATCCAGGAACTGCCCAATGTGCTCGCGGCCGTGCCGGAACAAGGCAGCACCGTCACGGTACGCTTCGGTGGGAGCGATCATCGCACCGAGGTCAATGGCACCTCGGCGGATTACATCCTGGCCCGCACCTGGCTGCCGGCCAGTGGCACCTTCTTTACCCCGGAGGACGAACGCCGCTACGCCACCGTAGCGGTGCTTGGCCAGACGGTCGCGCGCGCGCTGTTCCCCGACGGGGATTCCGTGGGCCAGTTCATCCTCATCAACAACATCCCGTTCCAGGTCATCGGCGTGATGACACCCAAGGGCGCAACTGCCTGGGGCACGGACCAGGATGACGTCATGTTCGTACCCTACACCACCGCCAGCCTGCGCCTGACCGGGCAGCGCCACCTGCGCAACGTTACCGTCGCGGTGGAAGACGTGGCGCGCATCGACGCCACCCAGGCGGCCGTGCATGCGCTCCTGCTGGGCCGCCACGGTACCGAGGATTTCCAGATCCGCAACATGGCCGCCATCATCGACAGCGTGACAGAGACCCAGAACACCTTAACCATCCTGCTCGGCTCCATCGCCGCCATCTCGCTGCTGGTGGGCGGCATCGGGGTCATGAACATCATGCTGGTGAGCGTCACCGAACGCACTCGCGAGATCGGCATCCGCATGGCCACCGGGGCGCGCATGCGCAACATCCTGCAACAGTTCCTGATCGAGGCGCTGGTGGTTTCCGCCGTGGGCGGCCTCATCGGCGTCGCGGCCGGTCTGGGCGTGGCGGCCATCATCGAAACCTTCGACACCCCGATCCAGTACTCCCTCGCCCCGGTTCTGCTGGCCTTCGGCTGCGCCTTTGCCACCGGCCTGGTGTTCGGCTACCTGCCGGCACGCAAGGCCGCACGCCTCGATCCCGTCGTGGCGCTGGCCTCGGAATAAACCATGACCAGGCGCCCCACGAGAACAGCCATCCTCCTGCTGCTGCTTGGCGGCCTGGCCGCCTGCACCAGCATTGCCCCCATCGAGCGCCCGCACATGGCCCTGTCCGACCGCTGGGCGGAAGACAGCGGCGAGATGACGCTCCCGCGCCAGGACTGGTGGCGCGCCTTCCAGTCACCTCGACTGGAACGACTGCTGACATCCAGCCTGCTGGACAACCCCGATCTCGCGGCGGCGGCCGAGCGCGTCATCCAGGCCGAACTGCAGGTGCGCATCAGCGGTGCCTCGCTGTTCCCTTCCCTCGACCTAGGTGGCAATACCGCATCGCGCTCGATCGACTCCGATCAGGACGCACGCGAGACCACGGAGTCCACCAGCCTTTCCCTCGGAGTCAGCTACGAGGTCGACCTGTGGGGCCGCCTGGCCGCCGGGGTGCGCGGCGCCGAGGCCGATCTGGCTGCTATACGACATGATTACGCCGCCATGCGCCTCAGCCTGGAAACGGCAGTGGCCAGTGCCTATTTTCAAACCCTGACAGCGCGGGAACGACTGACCATCGCCCGGGAGAACCTCGCCATCGCCGAACGGGTGCTGGCCGTGGTGGAGGCACGCTACCGCAACGGCGCCGCCTCGGCGCTGGATGTCGCCCGCCAGCGCACCGCGGTACTGACCCAGCAGTCCGCCCTGATCCCCCTGGAGGTGCAGGAACGCCAGGCCGGCTATGCCCTGGCCATCCTGCTGGGCCGCCTGCCGCAGACCTTCAGCCTGGAGGCGGAATCCCTGGCACAACTGCAGGTCCCGGCCGTCGGACCGGGCCTGCCCTCGGAGTTGCTGGTGCGGCGTCCCGACCTGGCGCGCGCCGAGGCCCGGCTCGCCGCCGCCGATGCCAATGTGGCGGTTGCCCGTGCCGCCCTGCTGCCTTCCTTCCAGTTGTCTGCCTCGGCTGGCACCGCCAGCAACGCCTTGCTGTCACTTACCGATCCCGCCCGCAGCCTGGCGGCCACGGCCGCCCTTGCCCAGACCCTGTTCGATGGCGGCCGTCTGCGCAGCCAGCTGGCGAATGCCGAATCCCGGCGTCGTGAGCTGGTGGAGGTGTATCGCCAAGCCATCCTCACCGCCCTGCGCGAGGTGGAAGACAGCCTGGGCAACGTGGAACGCAACCGGAGCCTGGCGCTGATTCAGGAACAGGTGGTCGAGCAAGCGCGCCGCAGCTTGCGGCTGGCGGAACTGCGCTACCGCGAAGGCTCCGACGACCTGCTGTCCGTGCTCGATGCCCAGCGCACCCTGTTCCAGGCCCAGGACCAGCAAGTGCAGTTGCGTCTGGCACGTCTCACGGCGGCGCTGGACCTGTACAAGGCATTGGGCGGAAGCTGGAGCACGCAGGCCCTGCCCGGTTGATCTGATCACCCACGATACCCTTACCTGAACACCGGGTACCCGATCAGCTTTGCAGGAAAAGTGTCCCAGATGCACGACACCGAGGAATACCGATTCAAGCTTTTCATGTACTCTATCGGGAAAGAACCCCCGATCCATTCGGCTCTTGTCGGTGATTACCGGAACCCAGGACTTCAAGGGCATGGATACCGGCATACGCCGGCATGACGAATCGATCACGGGTTCATAAAGTGAAACCTCCTTCTCCCGGATCCTCGATGAACCTGATACACGCCGTGGATTACCCAGCCTCCTGGAACCATGTGCTCCGTCTCTGCCTGTTATGCCTGCTCCTTCACTGCATTCCCGAAGGCGCACAGGCACGGGAATTGCGTGTCGGTGTATATGCCAATCCACCCAAACTTCTGCTGGACGAAAGCGGGCAGATCAGCGGCATCTTGGGAGACCTGTTAAGCGAGATGGCAAGCCGGGAGGGCTGGAACCTGCAACCGGTGGCCTGTGACTGGGAGAACTGCCTGTCCTTGCTGGAAGCAGGACGGATCGATCTGCTGCCGGACGTGGCCCACAGCGAGGCCCGGGCAGAGCGCATGGATTTCCACCGCATACCTGCCCTGTACAGCTGGTCGCAGATCTATCAGGGCCATGGTGCGCGACTCAGTTCCATGCTGGACCTGGAAGGACGTCGCCTGGCGGTGCTGAAAGGTTCCATTCAACAGGTATTCCTGAAAGACCTGCTCGATAGCTTCGGGGTCAGGGTCACCTGGGTACCGGCGGAGACTTTCCACGAGGCCTTCGACCAGGTGGCAAATGACGCAGCGGACGCCGTGGTGGCCAACCACCGTTTCGGGGACCAGGAGGCCCTGGCACGCGGCCTGCGCAGCACCCCCATCATGTTCCAGCCGGCCCAGCTGTTCTACGTCACACCGCGGGACATGCATCCGGAACTGCTGCGCAGGATCGATGCGCAGCTGGAGGCATGGCAGGCCGACACCGACTCCGTCTACTTCGACATCCTGCGCCGCTGGGGCACCGTAAGACCACAACCGGCCATCCCTGAATCCGTATGGTGGTGGATGGGCGGGCTACTGAGTGTCTTACTACTGGTATTGATGTTCAATCGATCCCTGCGCTACCGGGTTGCCGAAAAAACCAAGGCCCTGCGCGAAAGCGAGGAGCGGCTGGCCACCATTCTCAACAGCGTGGAGGCATACATCTACATCAAGGATACAGACCTGCGTTACCAGTATGTAAACCGTAAGGTATGTGAACTGTTCAATACGCCAATGGAGAAGATCATCGATCGTACCGACAATGACTTCTTCGATGCGCACACCGCCGAAAAACTGTCGCGCAATGACCGTCTCGTCCTTGAGCTGGGAGAACGATTTGCCGAGGAGGAGGTAAACCGCACCCGAGATGGAAAACAAATGAATACCTACCTGTCGGTGAAGCTGCCCTTGCGCAGGCCCGATGGCACCATTTACGCCCTGTGCGGGATTTCCACGGACATTACCGAGCACAAGAAGATACAGGATGAAGTCCATCAACTCGCCTTCTACGACCCCCTGACGGGGCTTCCCAACCGACGCCTGCTCATCGACCAGTTACGCCACGCCCTGGCCGCGCACACCCGCACCAGGCATGAAGGGGCATTGCTGTTCATTGACCTGGACAACTTCAAGGACCTCAACGATACCCTCGGCCATGACATGGGGGATCTACTGCTTCGGCAGATCGCCGACCGACTCCGCAACCATGTGCGCGAGGACGATACGCTTGCTCGCCTGGGTGGAGACGAGTTCGTGGTCATGCTGGAAAGCCTGGAAGGCAAGGAGAATGAAGCCGTGCACCAGGTCCGGCTGGTGGGCCAGAAACTGCTAGAACTACTGGCTGGGCCCTACCTGCTGGAACAGCGTCCTTACACTATCACGGCCAGTATCGGCGTAGCCCTGTTCTCCGATTCCCAAGGCACCATCGAGGAACTGCTCAAGCGGGCGGATCTCGCCATGTACGAGGCCAAGTCCGCGGGTCGTAACGCTTTGCGTTTCTTCAACCCGGCCATGCAGGCGGTCGTGACCGCTCGTGCCGCCATGGAAAGCGACCTGCGCGAAGCATTACAGCAAGGGCAGTTCTTTCTTCACCTGCAGCCCCAGGTCGATCATGAAGGCCACATCATCGGGGCGGAGGCATTGCTGCGCTGGAAGCACCCTGTGCGTGGCATGGTACCACCAGGTGAATTCATTCCCATCGCCGAGGCCACCGGCCTGATCCTACCTCTCGGAGAACTGGTGCTGCGCGAGGCCTGCAAGCAACTGGCCGCCTGGTCACGGGATCCGCACCTGTCCCGGCTGGTACTCGCCATCAATGTCAGCGTACGCCAGTTCCGGCTAGCGGGATTCGTGCAAAATACATTGCAAATCTTCCACGAAACCGGCATCGATCCGCGGCAACTGGAAATGGAGGTAACGGAAAGCCAACTGGTGGACGACATGGACCACATGATCGACATCATGCTGCAAATCCGTGCCCATGGCGTACGTTTCTCCATGGATGACTTCGGAACCGGCTATTCCTCGCTGTCCTACCTGAAGCGTCTCCCCCTGGACCAGCTCAAGATCGACCAGAGCTTCGTGCGCGACCTGCTTACCGATCCCAACGATGCCGCCATCGTAAAAACCATCGTGGCCCTGGGTGACACACTGGACCTGCGAGTAATTGCCGAAGGCGTCGAGACCGAGGCACAGCGCGATGCCCTGCTTCGCATCGGCTGTCGCCACTTCCAGGGCTATCTCTTCGGGCGTCCCGGGCCGGCGGAGGAATTTCCGTCGCGGATAACCACGGCTTCATAAGCAATGAGTGGCGACTGATGAATACGAAGACGAAAACGGCTGCCCTTACCCGCAGCCTTTCCGCCTGGGGCAGTGGCGCATTCGAAGCCACCTTAAAGGAAGAAATCGTGCAGCTGGGGGCCGATTTCCTGCCCCTGCAGCAAGGCCTCAGCAGCGGCAGCACCAGTCTCGACGCCAACCTGGAAGTCATGATCCTGCGTGTCACGGAGTGGCCTGACAGGCTGTGGGTACGTGCCGGGATTTTCTACAGCAGCATCATTTCCGGCTGCTCTTGCGCCGATGATCCCACCCCTGTCGATGAGAATCGCGAGTACTGCGAGGTGGACCTGGAGATCGATCGGGAGAGCGGCGAGGCCCGGGCGGCCCTGGCAGGGGAATGACCCCGATCAGGGGAAGGCGGGAACCCTGGCTTCCGTCCCTTCCACCCTGGCCTCCGGATGATGCTGGGTGATCAGGTCAATCACGGCCTGTTCGGACTTTTTGGGGACATCCACGATCACCAGGATCTGCCCGTCCCGGATCGCCTCCTCGAAGGTCTTGAGCCGTGAACTGGGGGTGGATAGACCGATCATGCTGGAGGCCCAGGCTCCCACCCCCGCACCGGCCATGGTCGCCCCGAGGATCGCACCGCCCCCGAAGGCGAGACCGAGACCGGGAAACACCAGGGCCGTAACGCCCACCAGGGCACCGGTGGCGCCGCCCAGGGCCAGACCCCGTTCCATGGCCGGAATGAAATCCGACTCCTGCAGCAGGCTTGCCTCGGGAAGATCCGCATCGATCACGGCCTGCTCATCGGACGCCACCACGTGGATATGGCGCTCACTCACATGGTGCAGCAACAGGTCATCCACGATGCGGCGGGTACTTTCCACATCTTGCGCAAGGAAATATAGCCTTTTCATGGCAATCCCTCATCAACACGAACTTGTCCTGAAAGCGTAGCAGAGATTGATCAAGCGGCCTCATCAGGTGGCAACGGCAACGCTGCCCTGTCGCCAACCGCGTCGGCCCATACGGGCCCAGACCTTTTCGTGGAAGTGGTAGGCCACGGTGTTGATGGCCGGCTCCACCAGCGCCACGGCGCCACCCACCACCAGGTCACCGGTAAGGCCATAGGCCACACCGAAGGCGACGGTGAAGTGCGTGATCGCGAAGGTAACGGTCTTGGTCATGGCGGCATCTCCCCTGTAATCCTTTTTGCATGGTTGCCATGCTATCCCTGCCCATTGAATAGATAAAATGGATTGTTTTAATTATTACGATCTTTTTTAACTATCATTATCGCCGCCCGCATGCTAGCTCTAACTCCATGAGCCTGCTTGGTTTTTGAACCATGTGCTATAACTATGCTCTAAGTATGGATTGCATGATGTCCCTACCATCTACAGGAGGTTTCCCCATGAAGTGGAAGTTACTACCCCTCGCGGCCGGCCTGGCCGCGGCCCTGCTGCTCCAGCCCGTACAGGCTGAAGAACCCATGACCTACAACATCAAGCGCCTGAGCATGGAAACCGCCCTGCGTATCGCCCAAGCCACCGTCACGGCCTGCCGCAAGGAAGGGGTGCAGATCGCCGTCACCGTAGTGGACCGGGGCGGCCATGCCCAGGCGGTGCTGCGTGACGTGCTGGCCATGGACATCACCCTGCCCCTCAGCCAGAAGAAGGCCCACACCGCCATGGCCTTCAATAGTCCCACCTCGGAACTGGAAGGCCGTTTCGGTGGTGCCTACGGTGTACCCAAGCTCGATTCGCTGGTCATCAGCGCCGGTGGTGTGCCCATCAACATCGCCGGCAATATCATGGGTGGCATCGGCGTCAGCGGCGCACCCAGCGGCGAGACCGACGAGAAGTGTGCCCGCGCCGGCCTGGAGGCCGTGCGCGCAGACCTGGAAATGGGCGGCGCCATGTAGCCCGGCAAGCCCGTCAACCGGCGCCCTGTGCGCCGGTTGTGCGGCGCATCAAAATCACCCGTTCGTCGAGTCGCCATACCTCGAATCCCAGTTCCCGTCCCAGCCACTCCAGGGTCGCGGGACTATAGAACGCCACGTGGGTGGGATCACCCTTGTATCCCCAGGTGTGAAAGGCCCGCGCATCTGCGGATTCCACCAGCCATGTCATGACGCCCAGCCAGCCGCCGGGTCGCACCAGGCGCGCCAGACGGGGCCAGTCCGCGCCCGGGTCACGGAAATGCTCCACCACTTCCGTGCAGGTGACAAAATCATACTGGCGTTGCAGGACCGTCTCGTCGGGCCGATAGACGGGGTCGTATTCGCACATGTGCATGCCGGCCTCGCGCAGCATCAGGCCCAGGGTGGGGCCCGGTCCGCAGCCATAGTCCAGCCCCTGCATGCCCGGCGTCAGTCGTTCACACAAGGGTTCGGACAGCCGCGCCAGGAAGGTCCGGTAACGGGCATCGGCGGGGTCATTGCAATGCAGGTCATAGACCGCCTTCTCCTCTTCCGTATCCAGATGGCTGGCGGGATCGGCAAAGACCAGTTCGCACGCACCACATCGATAGAACTGGCGGCGCCGGTCCGCGCAGAATTCCATGGCGGGACGTGAACACAGGCGGCAGGACATGGAGGATGACATGCTGCCATTATCCACCAGGGAATGCCGTAAGGGGAGGATGCTGCAGGAAACCCGTCATCGCCACCATGAAACCCGGGTAAAACTCCACTAGAATCCTATTCATCCTTCAGGACAAACCTCACGGAGTGGATTTCCTCATGCATGGATCACGACTGGCCGTATTGCTGTGCGGACTGGTTTCACAAGCCGCCCTGGCGGTCGGCGACGCCTCCACGGGCCAACGGATTGCCTTGCAGGGTAACGGCAAGGGCGCAGCGGCCTGCGTCGGCTGCCACGGCGCCAATGGTGAGGGCAACGCCGCCGCCGGCTTCCCGCGCCTGGCTGGCCTCGATGACCAGTACCTGGTCAAGCAATTGCAGGATTACCAGCAAGGCACGCGGCAGAACCCCATCATGCAACCCATCGCGACCGTACTGGATAACCAGGAGATGCTCGATGTGGCGGCCTACTACGCCGGAATGATCCCGGCGGGTGGCACGCCGGACACAACAGTGGGCGGGGAAGCCGGCGAGGTCCTGGCGCTGCGCGGCGACTGGAACCGGGACATTCCCGCCTGCATAAGCTGTCATGGTCCCGGTGGCCGTGGCGTGGACCCCCACTTCCCGGCGCTGGCGGGCCAGCATGCCGGCTACCTCAAGGCCCAGCTCCTGGCCTGGCGCGCAGACACTCGCAACAACGATGCCAATGATCTCATGGGCGTGGTAGCGAAACGCATGACCGAGGCACAGATCGACGCAGTAACCGCCTACTTCGCCGGCCTCAACCCCGTGAAACCCGCTGCCGGAGACGCGCCATGAGACGCCTGCTGCCCCTGTTCGCCTGCGCCCTACTGTGGTCGGCCTCGGTTAATGCCGAGGAGACCCGTGACTACCAGCTCGAACTGCCCGACAGCCCGGGGGACGCGCCGCGCTTCACGCCACCGTCGGAAGACGGGATTCCCGATGATGCCTTCGGCGAAATGGTGCGCCTCGGTCGCGACCTGTTCATCAACACCCAGCAACTGCATGGCAAGCACGTGGGCAATGGCTTGAACTGCGTCAACTGCCACCTGGATGCCGGGCGACGTGCCGACTCGGCTCCCCTGTGGGCGGCCTACACCATGTATCCCGCGTATCGCGCCAAGAACGACCGCGTAAACACCATGGAAGATCGCATCCAGGGTTGCTTCCGCTACAGCATGAACGGCAGCCCGCCGGCCTCGGGCAGCCGCGAGCTCACCGCGCTCATCACCTATCACTACTGGATGTCTACGGGCGCACCCACGGGGGTGACGTTGAAAGGCCGTGGCTACCCGAAACTCAAGGCACCGGCACAGGCACCCGACATCACACGCGGACATGAAGTGTACGCAGCCCAGTGCGCCATCTGCCACGGCGATGACGGCACGGGCCGCAAGGCGGAAGGAGATTATGTCTTCCCGCCGCTATGGGGCGCGGATTCCTTCAACTGGGGCGCCGGCATGCACCGGGTGAACACGGCGGCCGGATTCATCCATGCCAACATGCCGCTGGGCAAGCCCTACTCGCTGAGCGAGCAGGATGCCTGGGATGTGGCCGCCTACATCAACAGCCACGAGCGGCCGCAGGATCCACGCAACCAGGGGGACACGCAGGCCACCGACGAAACCTACCACGCCCACCAGTGCTATTACGGGGAGGAGATGGAGGGACAGCGGCTCGGCAGCCACTCCTACCCCAACCCGCTCGAGTGACCTCGATGGCGCGAGAGGATGGTATGATCGTGCCGATCGATATCCGGAAGCTCTCGAACGGGAAATAATCATATGAAACGCTTGCAACCCAGCGCCTGGCTGCTCGGCTTCCTCCTTTCGCTGCATGGTGCCGTAGGCACCGCGGAGATCCATAAATGGCAGGACGCCGAGGGTCGCTGGCATTTCGGTGACACCCTGCCGGAACACCTGCGTCCCCAGCGCCAGGAAGGGCACGGCAGCGGGAGTCCAGTCAGCACGGCCGCGCCCGTGACAGCTGGCGGAGACAGCGACGATGCAGACACGCTGCGCGACCGCCTGGAAGGCAAGTACGGCACCGATTCGCTCATCACCCACCTGACCCAGGCGGTGGTGGCGGTGGAAACCGTCGCCGGTAGCGGCTCGGGCTTCTTCATCAGCGATGCGGGACACATCGTTACCAACCGCCACGTGGTGCGCCCCGGCGACACCAATCAATGGCGCACGGCGCAACAGCAGTTGGAAGACCGCAAGCAAAGCCTGGACGAGGCCGGCGTTTCCTTCGACGAGGAACGCAAGAATCTCGCCCTCCTGGATGCCGACCTGCGGCGGCTGCGTGATCAGCTGGACAACGAACCCAAAAACAGCCGCTACCGGGTCGAGCTGCAGCGCGAATACGATCAATACACGGCGACGTACCAGCGCCGCAAATCCCATTATGACCGTGAGCTGGCCCGTTACCAGGAGACCCGGCGTGCGGTGGAAAAACAACTGGCGGACATCAACTGGAAATCCAGCCTGGCGGGCGTGGCGAGAACCTTCAAGGTCTATCTCAAGGACGATACGGTCCTGCAGGCCAACCTGTTGCACGTCAGTACGAAGCATGACCTGGCGCTGTTGAAGATCGAGGGCGAGGTCACCCCCAGTCTCAAGGCCGGGCAGTCCGGGGCACTGCGGCAAGGGGAAAAGGTGTATGCCATCGGCAGTCCGCTGGGCATGCGTGACTCGGTCACGTCGGGCATCATCACCCGCCTGGGAAGGGACTACATCGTCACCGACACCCAGATCCTGCCCGGCAACAGCGGCGGGCCGCTGATCAACGAGGCCGGTGAAGTGATCGGCATCAACACCATGAAGATGTCCCAATCCTCCGCCATGATGCAGGGCTTCGGTATGGCGATTCCCGTGGAGATGCTGTACGAGGAATGGGGTCGTTACCTGCCCGCCCGTCCCTGATCCTCAGCCGCGCGTTCCGCGCAGCCAGGTCAACGGTACCTCGTGCTGCCCCCGCTCATCGGTGACGAACAGGCTGTTCTCGCTGATCATCACGCCCCAACGCAGGTTACGGGGCAGCTCCTGCGCCAGGTCTTCCAGCGCGGCCGGGTCGACCGCGACGATCTCGAGGTTCGGCACGCCTTCCACCAGGGGAAGCAGCTTCGGCGCCCATACGCGCAGGTTGCCGTAGGCCAGCAGGGAGATGCGCTCGGCCTTGCGCCCATGGCGCACCAGGCGCTCCGCGTCGGGCTGCCCGACCTCGATCCAGTGCAGCAAACGGCCATCGAGACTGGAAACCGACAGGGCGGGATCATTGCTCTCGGACAGGCCACGGCCGAAGCCCAGCTGTGCGTCGTACCACAGCGCGTAGGCCAGAATGCGCACCACCAGTCGTTCGGCGGTTTCCGAGGGGTGGCGCGCCAGGGTAAAGCGCGGGCTTTCGTAGATCCCGCGATCCAGGTCGCTGAGTTCGAGTTCAACCTTGTACGTGGTCGCGGAAAGGGCCATCAGGGATGCTCAATAGAGGTGCAAGTGTTTCCACATGGATACCGGCATTCGCCGGTATGACGGTGAGGCCTGGTCTGGCCTTCCCCTGCCCGATACCTACCACATCAGATCGTCGGGTACCTGATAGTCCGCGTAGGGATCGTCTTCGCCGCTTTCCTGCTGCCCGGATGGCGTGCTGACGATACTGGCTTCATCGCGCAGCAGGATCTTTTCCGCCACGGCCAGGGGAATCACCGCGTAGCCGTCATCGAACCTCGCGATGGCAAGCTGACCCCGCGCCAGCTTGCCGCGGACTTCTTCCGTGACGAAGAGCTTGCGGATCAGCGTGCCATCCTGGAAGTGATAATCCACCTCCCCGCCTTCGCAGGACACGCGATTCGATTCAACCAGCTGGCGAACCTGCGCCTGCGCGGCCTTGCGCGCGGCCTCTTCCTTTTGCTGGCGATTGAGTTCGCGGTCACGCGCCACCTTCTCCGCCGCGGCCCGCCGGGCGGCCTCCGCGGCCTCGTCGTTCACTTCGATCTTCTGCTTTTGTTTCTGTTTCTGTTGCTTGCTTTTCGACTTCTGCGCTTCATTGAGCCGGGCCTTGTTCACCAGGCCGGCCTTGAGAAACTGATCACCAAAGGAATTCGCCATAGCCTGTACCTCGCCGCTCCCTCACACGCGTTTCGAATAGCGCGTCTTCGCATCGAACCGGTCCATGGGCAGCACGCCCACCGCACGCGGGTAGACCTCCTGGTTGAGGAAGAGCAGCTCCGCGTCCGCTTCCCCCTCCGGCAGGTCCTTGTACCAGGCCTTCAGGATCCCCTCGCCGCCCGGCGACCAGCGATAGCCGCGCGCCTTCAGGACATCCTTCATTTCGAAGGGCGCCTTGACGGCCCACAAGCGCACCTCGGTGCGTCCGGCATTGTCCAGCAGCCGCTTCAACACCCGTGTCCCGCTGGGCAGGGTCTGGCTCAGCAGCTCGATACCCGCCTGGCAGTCGATGGTGGCCCGGTGGCCTTCGTAGAAAAAGCCGTGCTTGTACGCCAGGTAGTCCAGCTTCACTCCTTCGAAGCCTTCCTCGTTCCAGTTCACATCCGCGATGGAACAGGCCCAGGAAAGCCCCTCGAACCCGGGATGGATTTGCTCCGCAAAGGGGCGGTCGAAGCGGGCATTGTGGGCGATGACCAGCTCGGCCTGTTCCAGCAGGTGCCCCACCGCATCGGGATCGATGGCCTGCCCGACCACCATGGCATCGGTGATGCCGGTGAGGCGGGTGATGAAGGGCGGGATGGGGCGGCCGGGATCCTGGAAGACGTTGTAGGCCGGCAGGACGCGGTAGATCCGGCCCTCGGCATCGTACTCGAACGGCACCAGGGCCAGTTCGATGACCTTCTCGATCTCCGGGTCCAGGCCCGTGCACTCGGTGTCGAGGTAGAGTCCGATGTGCTTCTCGGCCCCGCTGTCCGCATGATAGCGGTCCACGGGCTCCAGGCGCCGGATGATCCGGTAGTCGCCGCTCGCGGTCAGTTGATCGATGCACGCCTGATTGGTCGTCATGCCTTGCCCTGCTGCTGCTCGTCTAAAGGTGACAATGTACCAGAAAACAAGCACCTTTTCGGGAAAACATGGCGATCGTTTGGTCCGCTTGCAGTGGCAGGTATACTCCCCTCCTGCCGATCCGCATTCGCGATTGATCCCCAAGGAGCCTGACCATGAAAGCACGTGCCGCCGTCGCCTGGGAACCCAAAAAACCGTTGTCGATCGAGGAAGTGGACGTGGAAGGTCCGCGCGAGGGCGAGGTGCTGCTGCAGGTGGTGGCCAGCGGTGTCTGCCACACCGACGCCTTCACCCTGTCGGGCGACGACCCGGAAGGCGCCTTCCCCTGCATCCTCGGCCACGAGGGCGGCTGCGTCGTGCTCGAGTGCGGCCCGGGGGTAAAGACCCTGAAGCCGGGCGACCACGTGATCCCGCTCTACATCCCCGAGTGCGGCCACTGCGAGTACTGCGCCTCGCCCAAGACCAACCTGTGCCAGTCCATCGCCTCCACCGTATGGACCGGTTACATGCCCGACGGCACCCGCCGCTTCTCGAAGGGCGGCAAGCCGATCTTCCACTACATGGGCTGCTCGACCTTCGCCGAATACACCGTGGTGCCGGAAATCGCCCTCGCCAAAATCAATCCGGCGGCCCCCCTCGACAAGGTCTGCCTGCTCGGCTGTGGCGTCACCACCGGCATCGGCGCGGTGCTGAACACCGCCAAGGTGGAGCCCGGCTCCACGGTCGCCGTGTTCGGCCTCGGCGGCATCGGCCTGTCCTGCATCCAGGGCGCGGTAATGGCCAGGGCCAGCCGCATCCTCGCCATCGACTTGAATCCGGACAAGTTCGAAATGGCCAGGGCCCTGGGCGCGACCGACTTCATCAACCCCGGGGAGATGAACGGATCGCTGGTCGAATACATCCGCGACCTGACCCAGGGCGGGGTCGATTACTCCTTCGAATGCATCGGCAATGTGAACGTCATGCGGGATGCCCTCGAATGCACCCACATGGGCTGGGGCGTCTCCACCGTGATCGGCGTCGCCGGTGCCGGCCAGGAGATATGCACCCGGCCCTTCAACCTGGTGGTGGGCCGCACCTGGAAAGGCACCGCCTTCGGCGGCGTCAAAGGGCGCACCCAGCTGCCGGGCTACGTGGACAACTACCTGGCCGGCAAGATCGAGCTGGACAGGCTGGTCACCCATACCATGCCGCTGGAGGACATCAATCGTGCCTTCGACCTGATGCACGAAGGCAAGAGCATCCGCTCGGTCATCATCTTCTGAGGTGGGAATGAAACAAATCGAACGCACCAAGGAGTTCGGCGGCTGGCTCGAACGCTGGGAACACGCATCCACCAGCTGCCATTGCACCATGACCTTCTCGATCTACCTGCCGCCACAGGCCGCGACACAGCCGCTGCCGGTGGTGTACTGGCTGTCGGGGCTCACCTGCACCGACGACAATGTGCGCGTGAAGGCCGGCGCGCAGCGCTACTGCGCCGAACTGGGGCTGATTCTGGTCATGCCAGACACCAGCCCGCGCGGCGAGGATGTGCCGGACGTGCCCGAGCGCTACGACCTGGGCCAGGGCGCGGGGTTCTACGTCAACGCCACCCAACCGCCCTGGGCAACGCACTACCGGATGTACGACTACGTCACCCGCGAACTACCCGCGCTGGTCGAGGCGGATTTCCCCGTGATCCCCGGCAGGCGCGCCATCAGCGGCCATTCCATGGGTGGCCATGGCGCGCTCGTCTGCGCCCTGAAAAACCCCGGCATGTATGCCTCGGTCTCCGCCTTCGCCCCCATCTGCAACCCGGTGCTCAGCCCCTGGGGGCAGGGTTGTTTCGGCGCCTATCTCGGCGAGGATCGCAACGCCTGGGAAGCCTGGGACGCCACCTGCCTGGTGGAGGCCGGTGCCGGGCTGCCGCCCACCCTGGTCGACCAGGGCAGCGCCGATGAATTCCTGGTCGAGCAACTGTACCCGCAACACCTGCAGACGGCCTGTACCGCGCGCGGTCTCCCGATCACCCTGCGGATGCAGGACGGCTATGACCACAGCTACCACTTCATCGCCACCTTCATCGGGGAACACCTGGCGTTTCATGCGCGGGTCATGGCCGGGTAAGACGAAGGAACGTCATTCCCGCGAAGGCGGGAACCATGGAGTACCGTACCGCCGCTTCAGTGCAGCCGTCGCGCCTTGAAGCGCCGCCCCTTCACCTTGCCCTCGCTGAGGGCCTGCAGGGCCTGCCGGGCGACCGGCCGTTCGACGGCGACGTAGGCATGCTGGTCGAACACCGCGATACGACCCAGCTGCTTGGCGGGGATGCCGCCGGCGCCGGTGAGGGCGCCGACGATATCACCGGGACGCACCTTGTCCTTGCGGCCGGCGTCGATCTGCAAGGTCACCATCAGCGGCTTCAGGCTCATGCCGGCCAGGTCGTCCACCAGTTTCACGGTGCCGTATTCGAGCTTCTCGCCGGTATAGGACTCGATGGCGACGACGCGCGGCGCCTCGCTGGCGAGAAACAGTGACAGGGCCACGCCCTTCTCACCGGCGCGGCCGGTGCGGCCGATGCGGTGCACATGGATTTCCGGGTCGTGCGGCAGCTCGTAATTGATCACCAGGTCCAGTTCCTTGATGTCGATGCCGCGCGCCGCCACATCGGTGGCCACGAGGATCGCCGTGCTGCCGTTGGCGAACTGCGCCAGCACCCGGTCGCGCTCGCGCTGTTCCAGGTCGCCGTTGAGGGCGCGGGCGTAGAGGCCCAGCGCCGCCAGCTCGTCCGCCAGCTCCGTGGTCTGCTGCTTGGTGTTGCAGAACACGATGCAGGACTGGGGCCGGTATTCCACCAGCAGCCCGACCAGGGCGCGGGTGCGTTGCCCCTTGTTCACCTCGTAGAAGCGCTGGGTGATCCGCAGCGCCTGTCCCGCCTCGGCCTCGACGCGCACCGTGGCCGGGTCACGCAGCACGTGGCCGCACATCGCCTCGATGGCCTCGGGATAGGTGGCGGAGAACAGCAGCGTCTGGCGCGCGCTCGGCAGCGCGGCGATGATGGCGTCGATCTCGTCGCTGAAGCCCATGTCCAGCATGCGATCGGCCTCGTCCAGCACCAGGGTGACCAGATGCTGCACCGGCAGGCTGCCACGCTCGATATGCTGCAACACCCGCCCCGGTGTACCGACCACGACGTGAGCGCCATGTTCGAGTGTGGCCAGCTGCGGTCCGATGGGCGTGCCACCCACCAGGCTCACCAGCTTGATGTTGGGGGTGGCGCGCGCCAACCGGCGCAGTTCCTGTGTCACCTGGTCGGCCAGCTCGCGGGTGGGACACAGCACCAGCGCCTGCACCCCGAACAGGCGCGGGTTGAGTCGCGCCAGCAGGCCGATGCCGAAGGCCGCGGTCTTGCCGCTGCCGGTCTGGGCCTGGGCCAGCAGGTCACGACCCGCCAGCACGGGCGGCAGGGCCTGGGCCTGGATCGGGGTCATCGCCGTATAGCCGAGGGTGTCGAGGTTGGTCAGTAGCTCGGGCGGCAGCGGCAGGGAGCTGAAATCGGTATTCATGGGGAAGGGGGTTCCGGGCGGGAGCAGGCGGCAATGGCGCATGATAGCAGCCTGCCGGGAGAATGCCCGCTATTCATCAGCAAACCCGGGGAGGGAAAGGGCAGCTGGTCGTAGACGCTACGGAAATCGGCCGGTTCCGCGACCCTGGACAGGCCCCTGTTCCACGCCACCAGGATTGCGGTTGCCTCAGTGCCAGTGAACACCGCCATCCAGAAAGGGACCGGCATGCGTGGCAGGCCGGTGCAACAGCGCAAGCACCTCGGCAGTTTCCTTCGCCGCGCAAACCGCCCGTGCCAGGTCGGCGGCTTCCATGACGGACGTCGCGCGAACGGTCCGCGCCAGCCAGGGAATCTGTCCGGCATCCACTGAAAAGGCCCGGTAGCCCAGGCCCAGCAGTAGCGGCAGCACGCCTTCCAGCTGCGGCAGCACCCCGCACAGCTGCACTTCGGACAAACGCGCACCGGCGCACCGGGCCATGTGGGCGAAGAAGCGGTAGAGCAATGGGGCGTAGGGATCGAGATAGGCGCATAGCTCACCGCGATCGCGATCGGCGGCGAACAGGCACTGCATGAGATCGTTGCAGCCGATGGCGATGAAATCGACCCACTCGAACCAACGCTCCAGGTCGAGAGCCCCGGCCGGGGTCTCGACCATGGCGCCGATCGGCACCGCGGACGGCAGACGCTTGCGTATCCGTTCCACCCAGTAGTGCACCTCCTCGTATCGCGTCAGATAGGGCAGGAGGATGCGCACACGCCCCACGTCGGACAAGCCGCCGATGGCCGTCAGCTGCCCATCGACCACCCGTGCCACCGGACCGCTTCCGAACAGGCGAATCCCCTGCAAGCCCAATGGACTGCGCATGGCAGGCGTGACCGGCAGCCAGGCGGGCAGCTTGTCGCTGGCGATATCCAGCAGCCGGAAGGTCACCTCCAGCGGAGCCGCCGATTCACAGAGACTGGTGAAGGCATGATGGTAAAAGTCCGCATCGGGCGCACGTCCCCCGGCCGGTTCCAGGAATTCCGTGCGCACCAGACCGATGGCGGCCGAACCCTGCGCCCGTGCCCACTGCGCGGCCGCCACACTGCGCACACTGGCGCGCAGGAAGACCGCCACCCCGTCGCGGCTCACGACATCCCCGCCGACTGGTGGCGCCGGCAGCGGCGGCCCGGCCGTTTCCAGCCCGGTCGCCAGCCACAACCGACCGTTGCCGCCATCCAGCAGGACCTCCACGCCCTCCCGCAGGGCAACGGCCTGCGAGCCGGGCAGGATCAGGGTCGGGACGCCCAGGCCAAGCAGACCGATCGCCGCATGGGAGAAGGGTGCACCATCGAGGAGGAGGATCCCGGCGGGCAAAACAGAGACGGAACCCAGTTGGTCCTGCGTCAACAACAGGATATCGCTGTCTGGATTCGTTACGGATCGGCGCAGCACCCCGCGCGCACGACCGGGCACGAATCCCAGGCCATGTGCCAGCAAGGTCCCTTGCCCCATTTCATCATCCCGCAAAGAAGTATATGGGTGAGTATAGATCGGGGTTGGTGAAGAAACCGGCCTCATTAACTCGACTATATTATTTTATTGCGCATGCGTTGCGGCTTCGTGGAAACCGCCTCGTGCGGTTACTGGCGCACTCTTCTCACCCGCGATGAGAGCCTTGATCAGCGCCAGGGATGCTGGCCCCGAACGCGCTGCGTAAGGCCTTTCAGGAAGTTGCGCAGAAACTGGTCCCCGCAGGCACGGTAGTTGCTGTGGCCGGGCTTGCGAAACAGGGCGCTCAATTCCGGCTTCGAGACAGGGCATTCGACACTCTGCATGATGGCGTGCATATCGTCGTCCTTCAGCTCGAACGCCACCCGCAACTTCTTCAGCACCAGGTTGTTGGTCATCGGCGGCTTGAAGGGGTGCACAGGACGGCTTTCGTCCTTGCCGCGCCGGGAATACACCAGTCCATCGAGAAACTGCGCCAGTGCCTCATCACTGCAGGGTGCGTAGCCCTCTTCATCTTCCTTCTTCAGAAAGGCCGTGATTTCGGATAGCCCGATCTGCGCGTCGCCCAGGCTGAAAATGTCGACCATCTGCGGGTTACCGAGATCGAGCATATAACGCAGGCTGCGCAGTACATCGTTATTCAACATAAATACAATCCTTACTGACGAGTCATTATTTATGGCTACAGTCGAGTCTCGTCATTCCCGCGCATGCGGGAATCCAGAGGAATCAGATGCATGGATGCCGGCATGCGCCGGCATGACGAATTGATCAGAGGTCCCCTAAAAACGCTCCTTAGGGGCCAGATAACGCCATTGTCCGGGTTGCAGTTTTGACATGGATACACCGCCGATACGCAGGCGCTTGATCGCCCGCACCTGGAGGCCGACACTTTCACATTGATACTCGATCTGGCCGGGCTGGGGATTTTTCACGGCGAAACGCAAACGGAATTCATTCTGCCAGCTTACCTTGCACGCGGGAACTGGCCTCCCGCGATAACGAAAGCCCTGGTTGAGGCGCTTGAGACCGTCGGCTTGCATCTCCCCGTCCACATCGACGATATACTCCTGCTCGAGCGTACCCTGGTTTTCCTTCAGCTTGCGCTCGACACGCCAGTCCTGGGTCACCACCTGCAAGCCGCTCGCGCCAACCGGCAGCGGCATGTACACCGACAAGCGTGAGAAATGACGCTTCAGGGGACGGATACCGGAACGGTCATCGGGCCAGTGGTTGTCGGTACCGAGCCGCGGCAGTACCGATTCCAGGGTATAGTCAGCATCCAGGTGCAACAGCAGGGTGACCGGTTCGGGCGCAGTCGCGACGGCGTCAGGATGCAGTTCGACCCGCTGATCCAGCACCTTGAATTGTGGCGCCTCCACAACTTCGCCATCGACCAAGACCCAGCCGCCCTCGATATAGCACTCCGCCTCGCGGCGGGAGCAACCAAGGAGTTCGATCAGGCGTTTGGACAAGCGGGTTGGTTCAGGCATGGTCGTGGCTCTTGGCGCTCCGGTTACGATGGTTCATATTTGCTGAACGATAGTTCTGCAAATATGAACCATTACGCCTGGCATTGCCCTGGGTATTTGTGGGGATGGTGTTCCAGGATAATGCAGCCCTGTTTGTCATGCCCGCGAAGGCGGGCATCCAGGTGGACGGGCTGGCGAGGCCACTCGGGTATCCTGTCGGTCTTCTGTGCAGGGAGCCGACACAGCGCCTTCCAACGCGGAGAATAAGCCACCTATTCTCCGCATATCATGCGGATAAAAAGCTTGCCCAGGCGGAGATACCGGGCTATATTCTCCGCATAGTATGCGGAGAATAACCGCCATGTACATCTGGGAACAAACGGACTGGCCCAATTTCCGGTGGGACGAAACCCGGCTCGCGAAGCGACTCGCGCAGGTATCCCGTGAGCAGGGGCGCCTGCTGGGCAAGATGGAATCCCTGGGCTTTGACCTGCGCAGCGAGGCCCATCTGCGCACCCTGACCGAAGACGTCATCAAGTCCAGCGAGATCGAGGGCGAGGTGCTGGAGCGCGAGCAAGTGCGCTCCTCCCTGGCCCGACGGCTCGGACTCGAGCTTGGGGGCCTGGTGACGGCCGATCGCCACGTGGAAGGCGTGGTTGAGATGATGCTGGACGCGACAGGCGCATTCGAGCAGCCGTTGACCGAAGCGCGGCTGTGCGCGTGGCATGCCGCCCTCTTCCCGACCGGCTACAGCGGCATGACCCGGATCCGGGTCGGGGCATGGCGCGACGACCACACGGGCCCCATGCAGGTCGTCTCCGGACCCATCGGAAAGGAAAAGGTCCATTACGAGGCACCACCCGCCGCGCGGGTTGTCGGGGAGATGGCGTGCTTCCTGCGCTGGTTCGAGACGCCGGATGACACGGACCCGCTGCTCCGGGCGGGACTCGCGCACCTCTGGTTCGTCACGGTGCATCCCTTCGATGACGGCAATGGGCGCATTGCCCGCGCCATCGCCGATATGGCGCTCGCCCGATCCGAGCACACCGGCCAGCGTTTCTACAGCCTCTCGACCCAGATCCGCCGCGAGCGCGATACCTATTATCGTCTGCTTGAAACGACGCAAAAGGGAGAGCTGGAGGTGACGGCCTGGCTGGAATGGTTCCTGGATTGCCTGTTGCGCGCCATCGAGGGCGCCGGGGAAACCCTGGCTGCCGTGCTGGACAAGGCCCGGTTCTGGGAGCGGTTCGCAAAAGCGCCTTTGAACGAACGCCAGATCAAGGTGCTGAACCGCGTGCTGGACGGCTTCGAGGGCAAGCTCACCAGTTCCAAATATGCCAAGCTGGTCAAGTGCTCACAGGACACCGCGTACCGGGATATCCTCGACCTCATAGAGCGCGGCGCGCTGCGTAAGGATGCGGGTGGTGGTCGGAGTACGAGTTACTCGCTGGTGCGCTAGCGCAAGGCTACAGGCTGCGACGTCAGCTCCGGCCAGTCAATCCTCGCCGTACGCCAGGTTCAGAGCCTCGGCCACCGACCGCAGGCGCTTGTCCCGTGTCCACAGGCGCGTCGAGCCATCCAGGGTCACGGCGGCCAGCAAGTGCGCGTCCACATAGCCGATGCCCCGACCCATCAGCGCGTTGCGTTCAATAAAGAACAGCACTTCTTCATCGCTGGCGACCGGCGCCTGCGGCAGGTCCTTGAGCAGCCGCAGCACCTCGTCTCGGTTGCGCAGGTTGCCGCAGGCCAGTTCACCGAGCACAAAGGGGTGCATCAGCACCTGGCTGCGGTTCAGCAACGCCCCCAGCGCCGCATCACCGGCGCGCAGGTGGTCGACCCACACCGAGGTATCGACCAGGATCATGCGGGATCGGACTGCCGGCGGGGCACGGACTCCAACTGCGGTTCACTGCCGCCCAGCCGCGCCAGCCGCCTGGCGCTCTCGCGCTCAATCAAGGCGCGCAGCCCCTCCCGCACCAGGGCGGCCTTTTCAGTCATGCCGGTAATACGCTGGGCCTCGTCCAGCAACTGGTCATCGATATTCAGGGTCGTACGCATGGGAGCACCTCATTCAGTTCAGATGCATCAAAGAATACATCATTTGATGCCTATTGTCGTGCCTGGCCGTGGGCCCGTACTTTTCCAACCCCATTCCGCCCGATCTATGTCCGCACAAATTCAAGCAACGGCCCAATATCATGATGGTCGGCGGCACGTAGCGCCGCGACATATCGTTGCCGTGTTTCGCTTGCATCCACCAGGTTGGCCTGGCCCCATGAAAAACGCGGACGGCCCAGATTGTGGAGCAGCAGGTCGGTGGCCAGTCGTGCATGACGGCCGTTGCCATTCGGGAAGGGATGGATGAACACGAGCCGATGATGAAAGCGCGCGGCGATTTCATCCGGAGGATAGCTGTCATGTTCGATCCAGTACCGGCAATCGTCGAGAAGCTGGCGCAGATCAACAGGGATACGATACGGATCGACCCCGATGTTTCGATCCGTTGTGCGAAATTGTCCGGCCCAGCGCCAGACCCGTCCGAACATCCGCTGGTGCAGGTTCGTCAGGAATCGTTCGTCGAGCACATCACGCTTGCGCGCAAACGCCCATTCTGCGGCTTCCAGGATGTTGGACTGTTCAGCCTCATTCAGTTCCGACCGTAGCGTAATATAGGAGGGGATCAATCCCTCTCGTTCTTCATGCGTGAGCGGGGTGGACGCGTCATCCTGTTCAAGCAGATGATCGGTCATGCATCCGCCTCCCACAGTTTCGAGCCGCCTTTTTCGATCAGTTGTTCCACGAGGCGCTTGAACTGCTCGCGCTCATCCGCAGCATCCACACCCTGCGCTTCCAGCGCCATCGTATGGCTGGCGGACTTCAGGCGTTGCTTCGCCTTGATCTCGGCACGTTCCCTCACGAGTTGGTCGAGCGGTTTTCTGGGCACAAGCGCGTAGACCAGCTGGCAGTCCAGGGCATTCGCCGCCCGTTCCAGGCTGTCCAGGGTGATCGCACCGGTGGTCTCCGCCTTTTCCATGGTGAATACGCGCGGCTGGCTGACACCGAGGCGCCCGGCGAGCTGGGCAGCCGTCATGCCCAAGGCCTCGCGGATGGCCTTGATCCAGCCACGCGGCGGACGCACCTGGTTGTCCAGTTCCCGCCATGAATTCAATCGCTTATCAAGCTGGCGGCGTGCGGTGGCGCGATCTTCGGGACGCATGATAGTGGCCTATTCTGTATATGAACAGGACAGGAATATAACACTTATATTTGTATAGTCAATATTTAATATAATATTTATATTATTTAATAAGACTCGTTAAATAACTTTCATATTATTAATTTACGCATGCTTGGCGGCAGCGTGAACTATTCAACCTGGTTACAGGTATCCTGATTTCTTCCAGATACCTGATAACACCACCGCAACATCATATAGGCCTTATCAAATCCGCCCCCTGGTGCGTCGGCGAATTCACCCGCGGCGACACCGGCCAGGCCTCCAGGGCATTGGCATCGATCGGTTTCAGGTATTCGGTGAGTTTCCGGGTATCAGTGAGTCCCGGGTCGAGCCAGGATTGCGCGTTTTCCAAGGGAACGATCACCGGCATGCGATCGTGGATGGACTGGATCAGAGCGTTTGCCGTGATCGTGATGATGGTGGCCGAGCTGATGCTCTGGCTGCCATCCTTCGCCTCCCACCGATCCCATAGGCCCGCCATGGCCATGGGCTCCCCGGATTTGAGCCGGATGTAGAAGGGCTGCTTGCCATCACCGGTAGCCTGCCATTCATAGAATCCGTCCGCCACGACCAGGCAACGGTGCTGGCGAAAGGCTGTGCGGTAGGCCGGTTTCTCCGTCAGGGTCTCGGCACGGGCGTTGATCATGGAAAAACGGCTGTCAGGCCCCTGGGACCAGAACGGGACCAGGCCCCAGTGGAACCAGGTCAGGTGGCGGGACTGATCGGGCTCGGCGACCACGGCCAGGATGTCATCAGACGGACAGACATTGTACGAGGGTGAGGATGCCTGGGTGGGCGTCGCCTGGAAATACTCGGCGTATTCCTCTATGGGCCTGGAGCGGGTGAAACGTCCGCACATGGATGGCTAACCGGGCGACTCAGACATGGGAACGGATAAAGCGCGACAGATGGAAACTTGCCAGCTTCACATCCTCGGGCGAAAGCACCGCGGCCGCATTGGAAAGGAAGCTTGGCAATGCCTTCGGCTCCAAGACCCATATCTCCTTGGTAGCACCTGGCTTCTGCTCGATATACCAGCCGGGGAAAACGATTACTGGCTTAACGGTAAACTTGCGTCCGGTGCTTTCCGACAACAATCCTCTCAACCAGCCGGATTGCGCCTTGGCTTGCAACACAGGATCGCGCTCAGGTGTGAACCCACCGACCAGAATATTCTCTCCATCAAAAGTGATTTTTGGGCTTCCCTTTGCCGGTTTGCTCCATGTTTTGCTTTCGATAGTGAACACTCCCGCCGGACCGATCACAACATGGTCCAGATTGAATCCCTCGCCGATCACGTCATGAAATACCTGATACCCCTGCTCACGAAGTCTTTCCAGATACTGGCCTACGGCTCTTTCTCCTTCAATGGCGAGCCGCAATTGCCGGGCCTTCGGTAGGACTATCATGGCTTGATATCCCAAATACCCGAGACTCATCAAAGCCAGCGCTGAAAATAGAAATGGACTCGGTTTCGCTGGGCGGTAATAGCGAATCCATTCGAGAGAAGCCAACAGGACCAGCATCAAAGCAAGAAAAAACGGTGTCAGCAACTTGTCGTAAAGGAGGTCAAAGCGCTGTTCCTGCACGGATTGACCCGGGTTTCGCAGCGGTTTCGACTTTAGTGGCGATCGTGTTTTTGCTTTCATGACAGGCAACCTCTCCAGCACCACTTCCCGATCAGAATCAGCCCCAACAGACTGCACGGCCGAAGCCCTCTTTAGTTATAGGCATATACCGAAGACCAGCGGAGCTGCTGTTCCAGATAGTCGGCGGTTATCTGTTGAACGAGGGTGTCTTCGGTGTAGGGCATGGACGAGCCGATCAAACGATTTTCTTCAGCTTCGGGATCAAAGCGGGCAGGTCATCCTGGATAATGCTCCAGATCGTATCGTCATCAATGCCCAGATAGGCGTGAATCAACCGGTTACGCGTGGCGATGATCATCCGCCAGGGAATGTCTGGATGTGCAGCGCGGATCTCGGCCGGTACGCGGGTGGCGGCTTCGCCAATCAATTCCAGGTTGCGCAGCGTCGCATCGTATGTGATGCCGCTGCCGATAAATTGCCGTTGATCCATGCCGTCGGTATACGACAAGCATTTCTCCGCAAAATCGATCATGTCCTCAAGATAAAAGCGCCATTCCCGCTGCGAACCAGGCGAATCAGACATGGATGGCATCCTTTTCGACATACGGGCGCAGCTCTGGGCGTAGCGCCTTGTCGGTCACCAGATCCACAGTACACCCCAGCAAATCCTCCAAATAGAACTGGACACCGAAATACCGCTTCGAGCTGGCCGGGCCATCGAAGGACACCAGAATATCGACATCGCTAGCTTCGCCAGCCGTGCCCCGCGCCGTCGAGCCGAACAGGGCGAGATCCGTGACACCAAAGCGTTCCGACAGGGTCGCCTTGTGCGCATCCAGCATCTTTAGCACCTGTTCCTTTCTCATTGGTTACACCTTATCGCCTTCTTGTTCATGGGGTTAGCGTATCACGGCGCCATTTTTACCCCATATTCGCATAATTACCAGAGGATTCCGACTGCTCGCCGGGCTGTTCCAGATAATTGACGGGTGCTCTGCTGAACGAGTGTTTCTTCGGTGCAGGACATTGACGATCCGCTCTGTGTAGTGACAGTATTCACATCTAACTAACCAGCATTCCTATTGTTACAATTTAATTGCTCTATAGCCTTTTCTACTGCATCGTTGATTTCTATTTTGGTCGACCCACTGCCATTATTTATCACCTTTGAGCGACCCTTAAAATAATTCGCCAACTCATTACCATCATCTTTGAGTTTAAGGATGCCTTCTCTGAAGCTAGGATAGTCACATATAAACTTATAAACACCAGCAGCACTAACACCCCATATTGCGATTTCAAATATTGTACTGCCCGGCTTGGCCTCTACCAAAGACCAAATAATGTCTGAACTATTTTCACCTCCTAACCATTCTTTCGTTAGGTGTACGAGATTAAAATATTCTTCCAATATATCAACATTACATACCCCATACTTTATCCACGTTTCTTTTGGTAAGTATGCAATTAGTTCCTGAAGTTTTTCCTCATATGGAACTTTTGTTTCCACAGAGATTCTCGCAACTTCAAACGCACTATTTATTTCGCTGACTTCATCAGCAAAATAGATCGCTCTATCGCCAATGTAATGTGGATTTAGTTCAGTTCTAAGACTGCTCGTATTAACAGCATGTTTCAACAATACATCTCGAGTCTTAGCCGGCTCAAACACCACATCAAAACACCATTGCCCAAAACCGCCTTGCTCATTTACTGCTTTAACCCAAGTTTCCATGGCTGCGCGTTTAGCACGATTCTGCTCGCTATCGATACCTTTTACTTCCAGCACAAGTGTCTTGCCATTGTTCATGCGAATCAAATAATCAGGCACAAAATTCCGTGATGAACCACGCCACAGATATCGAACAATAAAATCCAGATGATCATTCTTCACCCAGGCGACCACGTGCGACTCTTTTTCGCAAATGTCGGCTACCACCTTTTCCCAGGCGCTGTCATAAACCACATGGCTGATCTGTGAATGCTGCGTTGTCATGCACGGCTTTGTCGTTAACCAGGGCCGCATTTGCGCCGTTGAGCCAATGGGATGCGTTTCGTCGAATATAGCTTCCAATTTCTCGATATTCTGCTCCTGCACATATCTGCTGACGTGCCCCACGACTGTATCCATATTCAACGCAAAGAGTATTTGCTTACGAATAGGGTCCTGATGCCAAAGGCTAGGAATATCCAGTTTGTCACTATTGAGAAAGTCTTCGACAATGCGAATGAGTTGCACCGCAAGATATTGCTTATCACCACCGAAGCTATCCGAATTTTGCAGGTACAATTTCCTTGCTGCACGGAAAATGAGATTTTGCAGCCGGAAATCTTCAACCGCTTTTTCAAGATCGATCTCAGAGGCCATCGAAAGATTGGCAAAGCCCGTCAGCGATGGTGCCACTTCAGCATTCATTGGCGTATTCATCGGATCGAGCGTCAAGGATTTCACATTGCCCCAATCCATGACCAACTGTGGCTTCAACACCGCATCGATCCGATGAATGTTGGGCCAGCGAATTTCGAGATGATTACGGCCTGGCTCGACTTCCACCCGCACACTGGGCTTGGGTGGCGGTGGCGCCTCACCTTCCTCACCGACATCCTGAAAAATCGACAGCGGTACGCCGAAGATGTTGACGTATTCCGGCAGAAACAAACCATTCTCATCGGTATCATGGGCAACGCGTCGCAGGCCGCGCCCGATTACTTGTTCGCATAACAACTGGCTGGTAAAGGCGCGCAGGCCCATGATGTGGGTGACATTCGCCGCGTCCCAGCCCTCAGAAAGCATGGCCACGGAAATCACGTTCTGCAGTTTCTGGCCCGGTTGGCCGCGTTTGCCGACCGTATCCACCAGCGCGCGCAGTTGATCCGGCTGCTTTTGTGCTAGCAGAACTTCTGCCTTATCGGAAGGCAATCCGGCTGCCTCGATGATTTCCGTCAGGCGCTGATCATAATCTTTGTTTTTAGTGACCGATTCTCCTCGCTCAGCCTTTTCCAATACCTTGGAATCCACCCGCAGCGTTTTATCCGGCGCCTGGGTGCGTTTAATTAAACAGTCACCACTATTAAAGAATCTCTCAATACGCGCTGCCGTCTCGGTGCGGTTACACACCGTCAACAATACCGGAGGGATCACGTGCCCGCTGTTGGCCCAATCCTGTGCCGCCACTTGCCAGTCATACGCCAGAATGGCATAGGCCTTTTGCACCAGGTCAGGCAGTGGATCATTGACGCCCGCTTTGCGGTTCAGGTCATCCCGCACCTCGTCCTCGCGATACAAGTGGTAAAGCTTACTGCGATAACTCTTGGCATTGGGCATGGCGTCATCGCGCACCACGATGCGAGGCGTTTTCACCAACCCGGCCTCGATCGCATCGTTCAGGCCGAAGTCGGAGACCACCCAGTTAAACAGTGCACCTTCCACATTTTTCTTACCGGTCGGTGCAAAGGGGGTTGCCGACAGGTCAAAGCAGCGGCGGATACGGCGGGTCTTGTGGATGCGGTCTAGCCCCTCAATCCAGCGCGTGGCCTCGTCCAGATCAATGCCCAGTTCTTCCGCTTCTCTCTTGCTGACTTTGACTTCGGCTTTTTGGCGATAGGCGTGGTGGGCCTCGTCGTTAATCACGATCAGGTCTTTGTAGGCCGCCAGCTTGCCCAACACCCGGCGGGTAAAGGCCTCGTCGCTTTCCTTGCCCTTTTTCACCACAGAGCGATCCTGCTCCTTCAGCGGCATCAGCGTGTGCCAATTCTCAATCAGCAGCTCCACCTGGTTGAGCTTTTGCCGCATCGCCTCGTTGGGGCAGAGTCGAAACTCGTCATACACATTCTTCTCATCACCCGGCTGCAGCACCTGCAAGCGGCTTTTCACCGTCAACCCCGGCGCCACGATGAACACGGCCTTGGAAAACCGCGCATCCTTGGGGTAACTGATGGCGTTCAGGGTTTGCCAGGTGATGATCAAGGCTATCAGCGAGGTCTTGCCCGTGCCAGTCGCCATTTTGTTGCAAATGCGTTCCCACGGTCCGCCGTCACCGACAAAATAGATCCCCTGCTTGTAGTCCTCGGGGGCTTCCAGCCACCAAATCAGTGACTCAATGGCCTCCAACTGGCAAAAGTAAAATGGATACTGCCGCGGTCCGCCCACCCAGCGTTTCTCTTCCGGGCTCCATTCGCCGCGCTCATGCCAGTGGACCAGTAATTGCCGGGTCACGCTGGTCACGCCGGGCCAGCCGGCCTCGCGCCAGGCATCTAGGCGTTCACGAATGCGGTTAACCAATTCCAGATTCTCGATGCGCCGAGTATTGGTACGGGTATCGACCAATTCATAAGCGGCGGGTCTGCGCCCTTCCTTAATCGTTAATAGCTTGCCGTTTTCATCCTGTTCCCAGTAACGCTCAGGCTTTATATACGGTGAATTGATAATCAGCGATGCAGGGGTCTTATCACTCATGGCGGCCACTACACCTTATCCAGGTTGATGACCTTGAGCGATTCAATACCGCGATCATCCACAATCTTCACGGCAATGCACTCGTTTTCACCGGTGGCGAACGGTAAGGAGACAGTGCCGTGAAATTTATCCAACAGCGCTTCATTGAGTTCCGCGCGGATATCCTTGCGCAGTTTATTCCAACCGTCCTTGCTCCCGGCCATGGGAAAAAACACCTGGCGGGGAAACAGCGAGCGATTGTCGTAATCTGTATCCAGGGCCCACATGGCAATATTCTTCTTGCCGCCGGATTTCAGCTCACCGGTCTTGGTATCAAAGTAATCAAAGCCCTTCACCTCCACCTGATACCGGCCGTCTTTCGATTTTTTAACGACCACATCTGGCTGTCCCATCAGCCAGAAGGATTCATTACTGGCGCGGCCCTTCTTCAGGTCTTCGGTCAGCAAGTCGGTATTCATCTGCACCTTGAGCGCGATAATGCCCTTGATGTTGTCGATGTCCTTGGCCGCCTCCGGGTCGAAGGTAAAGGCGCAGAACACCAGCATCTTCGGCAAGGGAAACAGCTCGCCAGCCTCGCGCATGGCGATCTCCACCTGGCGCTGTTCCAGCGCCGCGTGCTCCGGGCCAAAGCTCACCGCCACCTTGTCGCCGCTCTCTTTCACGGTACCGATGGCATGGATGTATTTGGCCCCCGGCAGCG
>SWBZ01006311.1_pt1 | contig 46444 bp, 36 predicted proteins | sample 4693031 | NCBI WGS metagenome assembly SWBZ01 (sample SAMN10267274, study PRJNA491770) | bioreactor metagenome | isolation source: DHS bioreactor inoculated with | place: Japan: off Shimokita Peninsula
GGGGGGAACGTGGGCGGCTATCGGTGCTGCTCGAAGGATTAAGCGCGACATTTTTCCCCGTGGCCGACAACAGGGGCCTGGAAAACGCCCACGAAGTTTCACCGGATGCCGGCGAGATTTTGAAATCAACCGTCAGCGACAGCCTCTATCGGATGTACGACAACCTGGCCGCCATCGCCGCCGGGACGGCAGCGCCATGGTCGTCCCTGGCCTCCGCCTTGATCAACGAAAAGATCAAGGAACGGATTTTAAGCTCGGCCGCCGAGGGCGGTGCGCGTCTGCCAGTGGATTGACATCATGTCCGATGCGACACAATCATCCACCCTGGTGGAGATTCTGGTTTACGTGGAAGACCCAGGCGCGGCCAACATGGTCCTGGGACTGAACGCCGCCCTGCGGGGCGAAGGTGCAAAATTGTCCCTCTACGCCACAGGCACGGCTCTGGGTTATCTCCAGGACCGCGGAGAGGCCGTGCATGACGTCGGTGAAAATCCCGCTATCCCCCAGCTCTTGAGCAGAGGGAAACCGGCCTTGGTCGTCATCGGCACTTCGGAAAATCCGGAGACGCCCGCCTTCGCCTTGGCTGACGCGGCACGCCGCCGCGGCATCCCGACCGTTTGTCTGATCGATGGGCCGACCAGCGCCGACCAGCGCCTTCGCGGCCGGGGAGACGGGCCCTTGACCCATCTGACGGACTGGCTGCTGGTCACCGACGAGACCGTGCGCGCCGCCTACATGGCGCTTGGCGTGGATCCGGCGCGCATCCGCGTGACCGGCAATCCGGTGTTCGACCGCGTGCGCGACGCGGGCGACGCCTTGGCCGCAAAGGGCCGCGCCGCCGTGCGCCGGGAGGTCTTTCCCGATCTGCCCAAGGACGGCCCCCTGATCCTGTTCCTCGCCGAACTGTCCGACGGGCTCGACCCCGCGGAATTCCGGCGCGGACCGGACTATTCCCTGCACGGCCGGGGGGACACCGACGGACGCACCGAGATCGTTTTGGAAGAGTTACTCGACGCCGCCGCCCGCGTCGCGCCGGAGGCACATGTGGCGCTCCGCCTGCATCCCAAGACACCGGCGGGCCTGTACGCCGCCTATGATGCCGAAATCGCGGCGATCAGCGCGGGCGGCAGCGCCCATGCGGCGGTGTTCGCCGCCGACCTTGTGGTCGGCCTGTCGACGTCGCTGTTGGCCGAGGCCGCCGTTATGGGCAGCGCCGTGTTGTCCGTCCTGCCCAGGAACAGTGAAGTCCAGTGGCTGACCGGCGGCGAAAACGGCCCGGTTCCCCATGTCACCACGCGCGACGCCTTGTGCGGCGCCTTGGCCCATGCCCTGACCGATCCGGCAGGGTTCATGGCCGCGCGTGCCGCCGCCGCCCCGCGCTTCGCCGCCGCCGGACGCATCGCCCGCGCCCTGGCCGCCGTGGCACGGGACGAGCCCCCGGCCCCGGACGGAATGCTGCCTTATTTGCCGCCGGTTCTGGAAACCCCGCGGCTGGTGCTGCAACCGTTCCCGGACGACCTGCTGACCGACACCTACGTGGGCTGGCTGAACGACCCCGAGGTCGTGCGGTTTTCCGAACAACGCCACAGGACCCATACCCGGGAGAGCTGCCGCGACTTCATCGCAAGCTTCGCCGGCACGCCCCATGGCCTGTGGGCGATCCGCGACAAGACGCGCGGGCGCTGCCACATCGGCAACATCTCGACGTATGTCGATCCCCGCACGCGAACCGGCGACATCCGCATCCTGATCGGCGACCGCGCGGCCTGGGGCACCGGCCTGGGGGCCGAGGCCTGGATCGCCGTGATGACCCATCTGTTCAACGACCTCGGCCTCGCCCGAGTCACGGCGGGCACCCTGGCCGGCAACACCGGCATGTTGAGGGTCATGGAAAAAAGCGGCATGCGGGAGACCCATCGCCGACCGGGACCGACCCCGATCGATGGCCGCGCCATGGACATCATTTATGCCTGCCGCCGAGCCCGTGATTGGCCGCCCGCGCGGTAACTTCTTTCCCCCTGCCGGTCAAAAATTGCCGAGTTGGCCCCGTATTGCCCAGTCCACCCGGCATCACCTCAGAAATTTATTATTATTTTTCAATATGTTGATGATTTCTCGTCAACTGGCCCGATGCTTGCTCATGACTTTCGCGGAGCAGAACGCCCGATTTTTGGATCGATAGCCAACGAAGCGTAAGGAATGAGCACGATGGATCACGTTACGGCCACAAGTTCGGGTATTGCTGGAGTAGGCGCGGCACGCCAAGCAGGGCGGTTCGCCACCCACTCGCAATTGTTCGACACGTTCCAGGCCCTGGTCATGGACATGCAGGGCAAGATCATGGACGCGTCCAAGACCCAGCAGGTCGCGGCGCGCGATGTCGCCCGCATGGACCGACCGTCCGACAACCGTCAGGAAACTTATCGTGACCGTTCCGCTTCACGCGGCGTCGAACGCACGGAAGTGGAACAGACTTCACGTTATCAGGAACGCAAGCGCCAGTTCGGCAACGACCACGAGGTCAGCCAGAGCGACGATGCCGGACGCGGCTATAGCGACGACCGTCGCGCCGACCAGTCCGACGTTGCCGCCACCGACCGCAACACCCAGGCAGACAACGACCGCGGCAACTCCGACGGCCGCCGCCAGGATGCGGTCAACCGTGACGGCAATGCCGAACGTGGCGACAATGTCCAGGCTTCGGACGGCCAGTCGGGCACGCAGAACGCCAATGCGGGGACCGATTCGGGCAACGGCAATCAGGCCGGCACCCAGCCGCAGGCCCAGAACCAGGGCGAGAACGCAACCCTGGTCCAGGCTTCCCTTGCCGGCAGCCAGGCCGATGCCGTGCTGGCCACCCTCGCCACTCAGGCTCAGGGCCAGGATGCAACCAAACAGGTGACGCAGACCACCCAGGTAGTCGGTGACGAGGTCGTGGAAACGGCCAAGGCCGACCCGCAGGCCGGTCAGAATCAGCGCGCCCTGAACCACGAATTGATCCGCGCCAACCAGCAGGCGCAGCACATCCGCAACATCGCGAACCTTCAGACCAACGGACAAGCCAACGGGGACGGCGCCAAGCAGGCCGAGTCGCTTCTGCAAGCCCAGGCCGGCAAGATTGCCGAGGCCGTGGGCGGCGATACCAAGCTGGCGGTGAACGTCAACGTTCAGGATGACGCGGCCATGGCCAATGGCCGGCCGTTGTCGGCCCTGAGCGCGGCGTCCGCCCTGGCGAACAGCCAGCAGCAGTCGGCGCAGTCGGGTCAGCAGGCGCAGAACGCGCAGCAGACCCAGGCCCAGAATCCGGTTACCCAGGCCGCCCTGGTCCAGAGCCATCAGAACCCGATGCAGGGCCAGGCCGTTCAGGCCCAGGCACAGACCGGCCAGGCGACCCAGGCCCAGACCGCGGCGCAGATCACCGCCGACGCCAAGGGCCCGGTGCAGGCTTCGTCCGGTGCCTCGAACGCCGGCACGCACGGCGCCAACACCTCGGGCGACGGCAACGCCACCCAGGCCAACGCCAACGCCGGCCAGACCCAATCCTCGCATCAGGCGCAGCAGGCCCAGAAAACGGCCCATCAGCAGCAGCCTCAGCACGCCGCCAAGAACAAGGTGGTGGATCAGGTCACCGTGCAGATCAACAAGGCGATCAAGGCCGGTGCCGACAAGATCAACATCCGGCTGTATCCGCAGCATCTCGGCCGCGTCGAGGTCCGCCTCGAAGTTGCCCACGACGGCCGCACGGTCGCCATGGTGACCGCCGACAAACCGGAAACGCTGGAAATGCTGCGCCGCGATTCCGACCAGCTTTCGAAGGCCCTGCAGGATGCGGGCCTGGACATGCAGTCCGGCGACCTGAACTACAACCTCAAGGGTCAGGACGACGGCAACAAGCAGCAGCAACTCGCCTCCGGCAAGACAGGCGGCGAAGAAGTCGAGGACGACACTCTTGCGTCCGACGTCATGGAAACGGCCGTGGCCGCCCACGAAATGGGCATCCTCCACAACGGCCGGATCGACGTCAGGGCGTAGAGGGTACGCCCCGGCTGAACAGGTCATGGAATAGGAAACGGATCGATGTCCATCATCAACGGAATTTCAGGCTCGGTTAACACCGATACCCAAGCGGGGCAAAGCGCCCAGGGCCTGGAAGAGGACCTGAACCGTTTCCTGACCCTGCTGACAACCCAGTTGCAGCACCAGGATCCGCTCGATCCCATGGACGCGACACAGTTCACCTCGCAGCTTGTGCAGTTCGCCAGCGTGGAACAGCAGATTTACCAGAACTCCAACCTGGAAAAACTGCTTGCCGTGCAGGAAACCAACAAGCTCGCAAGCTTGGTCGGCTTCATCGACAACATCGTCGAAGTCGAAGGCCAGGACATTGTTCTCGACGAGGGTTACGGACGCTTCACCTACGCCATGCCGTTGGGTTCGGTCGAAACCCAGATCACCATCTCGAACATGGACGGCAAGCAGGTATTCACCGCTCAGGGGTCGACGGATCCGGGCATTCACGCCGTGGAATGGGACGGCACGTCCAACGAAGGCAAGCTGCAACCGGACGGTCTTTACCGGGTGCAGGTCACGGCCTTCGACCGTCAGGGCAATCTGCTCGACGTGTTCCACACCACCTTCGGCCGTGTCACGGGCGGCGGCGTGGTGGACGGCAAAACCACCCTGTTCATCGGCCCGCTGCGCGTCGATCAGGACAACGTCCTGTCCGTGCAGAAGCCGGAGCAGGCGGCGGCGCCGGATCCTGAGCCGGAGCCGGAACCTGATCCGGAACCGGACCCCCAAGCCGCGACCTGAGGACGTGAACTGACGGTCCCGACACCGGGGCATGAGACGAATTTCGAGGACTGACGACAGCCGGATTTGGAACCCTTCCACCGGCATTGTAAGGAGGAAGTAACATGGGTCTTTTTGGTGCACTTAGTTCGGGCGTGTCGGGTCTTACCGCGCAGTCCAGCGCCATGGGCGCCATCGCCGACAACATCACGAACGTGAACACGATCGGTTACAAGGGCACGCAGGTCAACTTCCAGACCCTGGTCACCCGGCAGACCTCGTCGACGTTCTTTTCGGCCGGTGGCGTGCAATCCAAGCCCCGAACCGACGCCGGCATCCAGGGCCTGCTGCAATCCTCCACGTCGCAGACCGACCTGGGCATCTCGGGCCAGGGCTTCTTCGTGGTCAACGAAGCCGCCACGCCGTCGCTGTCCAACGAATACCTGTTCACCCGGGCGGGCCAGTTCTTCCAGGATAACAACGGCTTCCTGCGCAACACGGCGGGCTTCTACCTGCAAGCCTTCCCCGTGGATGCGGACGGCAACATCACGCCCAACAACCCGGACATCCTGATCGCCAACACCAACGTCATCTCGACGGACTTCCTGACCACGGTGAACCTGAACCGGGTCGGCGGCACGGCGACGGCGACCACGGGCATCGCGGTCGGCGCCAACCTGCCGGCAAGCGCGACCGCCGGCCAGACCCACCGCTCGGACGTGCAGTTCTTCGACAGCCTGGGCAGCGCGCGGACGATTTCGTTCCAGTACACCCGCGGCGGCCGCGACAACCAGTGGGATCTGGCGGTCGATCCGCCTTCGGGCACGGACGTCCTGACCCTGGAAGACGCCAACGGCAACACCTTCGACAGCCGCGGCCAGGTCGAATTCCAATCCATTCCTGCCAACCGGTCGTCGATTTCCATCGACGGCATCGAGTACCGGTTCCAGAATTTCGGCACCTTCACGCCGAACACGACCAACACCCTCACCTTCGCCACGCCTGCGGAAACAATTACGGCCGTCACGGCGGGCACCTTCTCCGCCCTTGCGCCGGGCGATGAAATCACGGTCGCCGGCACCGCCGGTAACAACGGCACGTTTATCATTCAATCGGTCAGCGCCAACGGCCTTACCGTTACCGTCGACGGCCCGCTGGCCAACGAAGGCCCCGTGAACACCGGCGCCAGCATCACCCCGGACGACACCGACACCCTGAAGATCGTCGATACCAGTTCGGCCTCGACGACCGCGAACTTCGTCACCGCGCTTGTCAACAAGGTGAAAAGCTCGGACTCGGATTTCGCCAACCACGGCGGGTTCACGAACAACCGGATTTCGGTCTCGCCGTTCAACGCGTCGACCGTGCGGTTCGCCGAGGACGGGACCGGATCCATCGTGGTCGATCCGTCGGGTCTGCTGACGTCGGGCGGCGCCGCGGCGACCAAACAGACCGAGTCCTACACGGTCAAGCAGATCGACAATCTGTATCAGGACCAGTTCCAATTCAAATTCACGCGCACACCTGACGACGGCGATGCCATCACCATCAACGGCATCGTCTACGAATTCGATACCGATGCGGTCCAGTCCATCGTCGGCTCCAACCTGGTCGATATCACGGGCCTCGCCGGCTCGACGACCGCGGCGAATATCCGGGATGTCCTGATCGCCCTGGAAACGTCGATTGAATCCAACGATCCGGAGTTCGCCTCCGGCGCCTCCACCGTCCGCCGCCGCTTGGCGAGCAACGCCACGGAAGCCGCCGACTTCACGATCACGGACACGCTCGTCCTGAACACCCTGACGTCGGGAACCTATGACGTTACCTTCTCGAGCGGTTTCGCCAACTCCGGCGGCACGACGACCCTGCCGACCGGGCCGGACGGCAATACCGCCATCGACTTCACGGGCGCGGACCTGACGGACGGCAGTGCCTTCACCATCAACAAGACCGCCGCCATCACCTTCGATTCCTCCGGTCTTCCGTCAAATATCGCGGTGTCGGAAATCGAGATGTTGGGCTTCTCCAACGGCGCCGCCAACTTTGACGATGACCCGGCGAACACGGATCAGGTGTCCCTGGATTTCGGGACCATCGGCATCGCCGACGGCCTGACCCAGTTCGGCGACGAATTCACCCCGGGCTTCATCGAACAGGACGGCTCGCAATTCGGGACCTTCGCCGGGATCACGGTGCGGGAAGACGGCCTGATCACCGCCCTGTTCGACAACGGCGAAACCCGCCCTGTGTTCAAGATCCCGATCGCCACCTTCGTCAACGTCAACGAACTGGGCTCGCGCACGGGGAACGTGTTCAACTCGACCCAGGCCTCGGGCGATCCGACCCTGCGGTCCGCCAACTCCGGCCCCGCCGGCGCCATCACCCAGTCGGCGCTTGAAGCCTCGACCGTCGACATCGGGGAAGAATTCACCAAGATGATCGTCGTGCAGCGCGCCTTCTCCGCCGCCACCAAGATCATCACCACGGCGGACGAAATGCTCGACGAACTGGTCCGGCTCCGTTAACCCGTAACGGTTGGCTAGGCGCCGGCAACGAATAAAGGCCCTGGAACCCAAGAAACAGCGGGTTCCAGGGCCTTTTTCTTGACCGTTTCCATATTGGAAACGAACTCAAAATCCGGGCAAGTTAAGGCGGGTCTTTAGCCTTTCTTTAACAATAAATCGCAACATATACGCGGCGTGGAATCTTTCCACCGATGCTGTTCGTAGTGGAAGCGATTTGCAAATGTATCGAAACCAAGGCAAAAATGCTGCCCCCCCTTGGGCAATCGACAAGACGGAGACGAATCGGATTGATCTTACGCAGGGTATTTCCAGCCCGATGCGCCCATTTCTGCAAACAGTCGAAAGGCCACCTCAAGCAGTGCCCCGATGGGCCCCGGCGCCCTGCTCAACCGGAAGCCAATTCCGCTTTCCAAACCGGATTCAGGCGCCCCTTGATGTTCGGTCGATTGATCTCTGCCCGACCTTTACAAGCCTGCCGTCTGAATGTTCTCCGGCGGCTGCGACGGGACGAAACATGAAAAACGATCATTCGCATTCTGGCGCTGGACTGGGAAAACCCCTCCTGTCGCAAACGCAGGCGTTCCATCGACCCAAAGTCAGTGTCTACATACCCACGCGCAGCTACGGCCGCTTCATGAGAGAGGCCATCGAAAGCGTTTTCAGCCAAACCATGGATGATTGGGAGATCTTGATCTTCCTCGATTGTCCGACGGACGAAAGCGAAGAGATCGCACGGCATTACGCGCAGATCGCGCCGAACAAGATACGGGTCTTCAAGAACGAAGAGGCACGGGGCCTACAGTATTGCGCCAACCGCGCGATACAGGAGGCAAGGGGCGATTTCATCATGCGCCTTGATGCCGATGACTACCTGGATGAAAACGCCCTGCTGGTGCTGTCGGCCTACCTCATAAAAAATCCTGAAATCGCACTGGTGTATCCCAATTATTTCTATGTCGGCGAAGGCGGGGAACTCATCGATGTCGACATCCGAAAAAAGATCGGGCGCGAGGTCAAGGTCTTAGACCTGCCCGCTCATGGCGCCTGCACGATGATCCGAAAGCGGGTGCTGAAGTCGATCGGCGGTTATGACGAAAGCCTCAAAGCGCAGGACGGATATGACATCTGGCTAAGGATCGTTGGACGCTATCCGGTCGCCAACGTCAGCACGCCTCTGTTCTTTTACCGGCAACACGGGGCCTCGCTCAGCCGCGACACCAACCTGATCTTGTCCGCGCAGTCGGAAATCCGGGCCGCCCACGTCAATCGAAGCAGCCGGCGGCAGAACGGCGTCCAACTCACGACCGTAGGATTGATCGGCGCCAAATACAGCTATCCGGGGCTGCCCGGTCTTGCGCTCCGGGAAATCAAGGGCAAGCCCCTGATCGACTACACTGTGGATGTCGCGCGCAACAGCGAAGTGTTCGACCAGATCGTTGTCACGACGGATGCCCAGGAAGTGTTCGAGTACTGCGAAAAGCGGCATCCCGACGTACTGGTGATCAAGCGCCCGCCGGAACTTTGCGACGATTTCGCCAAAGCCGAGCACGTCATTCACCATGCGTTGGAAGACCTGGAAGCGACCCATGGCAAGAACCCGGACATCGTTGCATTCATCAATTCGAACGCGCCTCTGTTAACCGCCGACCATGTCAAGAACGCGGTCAATACACTCCAGGTCCACAACACCGACAGTGTCGTCAGCGTATACGAGGATTCCGACTTTCATTACATTCACGGTTCGAACGGCTTAACGCCGGTCTCCCGAGATCGGCACATGCAGCTTCGGTTTGAACGTGATGCCCTTTATGCGGACAATCGGGCGATCCGGGTCGCCTGGAGAGAAGCGATCACAAAGGATAGTTTTCGCGGATCCCGCGTCGGCCACTTCCTGATGCCGATGCTCCATAGTTACCGGATCCGCACTCCGGAAGATTTCCAACTGGTTCGCCTGATCATCGAAAACGTTTTGTGACATCAACAAGGTATACTCCATTGACCACTCCACTTTTCGTTGCCGAAATCGGCGTTAATCACGACGGAAACTTCAATCTCGTGTACGAGATGATCCGCCGCGCAAAGGCTGCCGGCGCCGACGTCGCGAAGTTTCAGTTTGGCTGGCGCGACAAACCGGACGAAATCAACTGCATCACCCCGGAACGCGCGATCGAATTGCGCAAATGGTGCGATTTCCATGAAATCGAGTTGTTGGCCTCGATCATCAAGCCGGAAGCCCTGCCGCTTGCGGAAGCAGCGGGCCTTTCCAGATACAAGGTTGCCTCGCGCACCGTCATCGACCATCCGGACCTGGTCCGGCGCTTGATTGATTCCGGAAAAGAGACCTTCGTCTCGCTTGGCATGTGGACCGGCGAAGACTGGCCCTTCGGTGCCCCAGGGGGAAACCTGCGCTACATATTCTGCCGCTCCCACTATCCGAGCTTTCCCGAAGATCTCGTGGGATTCCCCGAGCGGTACGGCGAAGATACGTATTTCGGATACAGCTGCCATTATCAGGGGTCTGCCGCAGCCCTGATGGCGATCGCCCGGGGCGCTCAATTCATCGAGAAGCATTTCACGCTGAACAAGGCATCGCAGGTGGTCAAGGACCATGCGCTGAGCGCCACGCCTGAAGAATTCGCGGAAATGGTCCGACTTGGGCGTGAAATCTCTCGGCTCCACCGCGCCTTGCCCTAGCCATTTTGCCGTCGCGCGGCCGGGTTGTCGTGCACCATTTCCATGCTCATTCCACGATCCACCCGCCAAAGGGGTCGCCTTGTCGTGCCTTCTTAGTGGCCGGCGCATGCGCCCCCCACACTTGCCCGGAAGTTCGACGGTCTATCCCGAATTCAGGAAAAATTAACGCTGCTCTTTAGCCTTTCTTTAAAGATCCGGCCCCTAAACTGGGCTTCACAACGGACAAGCGGACACACCGCCGCCAGGGAAGACGGAACACGAGTTGCCATCATGACCTTGCTCAAGCGCCACAATCAGGATGCTCGGAACGGACGTTCAGCCGGAGGCGGCAACGTCGAACCGCTGAGCCCGCTGGGACAACCCATGCGGTTGGAGGACCTGCCCCCGCCCGGCACCAAACGATGGGTCGCCCGGCGCAAGGCCGAAGTCGTCTCCGCCGTGCGCGGAGGGCTATTGTCCCTACAGGATGCCTGCCGGCGCTATTCCCTGTCCGAGGACGAATACCGTACCTGGGAACGCCTGATCGACGATCACGGCCTCAAGGGTCTGCACACGACCCGGACTCAGGTGTACCGCAACATCGCGCAGCGCAAGTCGCAGCGCCCGGACCTCGTCGTCCGCAACTGACGGCGCCGGTCCCCAGGTGGGCAAAAATTGCCCACCGTTAACCACTTGTTCACCGCCCCCCAATAACCTGCAAATAACGGAATTCCTGATCGTTCAGGGCGCTGCATAACGCCCGGAGCCGTTTGGGGAAACCAGCCAGTTTACACTCCTGCAACCACGGGGGACGCAAGTGGAAGCACTTACTCAAGCAATGCGCGGTCTGGGACCGGTTCGCCTCGCCATGATGGGCGGGGTGATGTTCCTGATGCTCGGGTTCTTCATCTTCCTGCTGACCAAGCTGGGCCAACCCAATATGGCGCTTCTGTTCAGTGAACTGAACACCACCGATTCAAATACCATCGCCGCGGAAGTCGGCCGTCTGGGCTTTCCCGCCGAAGTCCGTGACCAGGGCACCTCGGTCTGGGTTCCGGCTGATAAGGCTTTGGAATTACGGTTGAAAATGGCCGACCGCGGCCTGCCCGTGGGCGGCAAGGTCGGGTTCGAGATTTTCGACGAGACCGACACCCTGGGCACCACCGATTTCCTGCAGAACGTCAACCTGCGCCGCGCCCTGGAAGGCGAACTGGGCCGCACCATTCAGTCCATGGACATCGTCCATCGTGCCCGCGTGCATCTTGTCATGCCCCGCCGGCAACTGTTTTCCCGCGAAGAACAGCAACCCAGCGCCTCGGTCGTGCTGGCCATGCGCAGCAACAAGCGCCTGGACCACGAACAGGTCTCCGCCGTGCAGAACCTGGTGGCCTCCGCCGTGCCGGGTCTGAAACCGGGCCGCATCACGATCATCGACGACAAGGGCAAGTTGCTGTCACCCGGGTTCGAAGACGACCAGTCGGTCAACACGATCGCCGCCAAGAATGAGGAACGACGCCGCGGCGTCGAGGCCCGCATGGCGCGCACGATCGAAGAACTCCTTGAAAAGACTGTTGGTTTCGGAAACGTCCGGGCCGAAGTCAATGCCGATATGGATTTCGACCGGGTGTCCACCACCGAAGAAATCTATAACCCGGACGGCCAGGTCGTGCGGTCGACCCAGACCGTGGAACGGGCCGCCCGAAATCAGGAATCGGAAACCGATGCCGTCACCGTGGGCACCAACCTGCCCGACGCCGCCCCCGGCGGCGGCGAAGGTGCCCGCGCCCAATCCGACGAAAGCTCGACCGAGGAAACGGTCAACTTCGAAATCTCGAAGAAGACCGTCAACCACGTGAAAACCGACGGCGCCCTCAAGCGGGTTACCGTCGCGGTCCTGGTCAACGGCATTCAGGGCAAGGACAAGGACGGCAACCCGACCTATACGCCCCGCCCCGCGGAACAAATGGAACTGCTGTCCACCCTTGTGCGCTCGACCATCGGTTTCGACGCCGACCGCGGCGATTCCGTCGAGGTCGTGAACATGGAATTCACCTCGCCGGTCAAGTTTGAAGAGCCCCTGGAATTGTTCTTCGGCCTGGGCAAGAACGATCTGCTGCGCTTGGCGGAAATCCTGGTTCTGAGTATCCTGGGTATCCTGGTGATCCTGCTGGTCGTGCGGCCGCTGGTCAGCCGGGCATTCGAATCCATTCCGTCGGCGCAGGAGGCCGCGGGCCGCCTGCTGGCGGATACCAGTTCCCATGCCGCCGGTCTTCTGGGCGGACCGTCGGCGCCCGCCCCGGCCGAAATGGAAGAGGAGCAGTTCGAGGAACTCATCGACATCGACCGCGTCGAGGGCCGGGTCAAGGCGTCCTCGGTCAAGAAGGTCGGCGAGATCGTCGAGAAACACCCGGAAGAGGCCCTTTCCATCATTCGGGCCTGGATGTACCAGGAAGCGTAAGCGAAGGCCCCCGGCCCCTTCCCTGTACAACGCGGAAGAGAGACGAGGGCGAGGAGAAGCAGGTCAATGGCCCGCATCAAGGACGACTACCGAGCCCTATCGGGCACCGAAAAAGCGGCGATCTTCCTGCTGTCCCTGCACCAGGACCAGGCGGCCATGCTGTTCGAGCGCATGGACGACGAGGAAATCCGCGAGTTGTCCGCGTCCATGTCGTCGCTCGGCAACGTCCATTCCTCGGTCATCGAACGCCTGTTCGTCGAATTCGCCGACAAGCTGTCGTCGGCCGGCGGTCTGGTCGGCTCCATCGACGCCGCCGAACGTCTGCTCAACGCGGCCCTGTCGGGCGAACGTGTCGATGCTATCATGGAAGAAATGCGCGGCCCCGCCGGCCGCACCATGTGGGACAAGATGGGCAACGTGAACGAAGCGGTGCTCGCCAACTACCTGAAGAACGAATATCCGCAGACCGTCGCCGTCATCCTGTCGCGTATCCGTACCGACCATGCCGCCCGTGTTCTTGCCCTGTTGCCGGAAAACTTCGCCATGGAAGTGATCATGCGCCTGCTGCGCATGGAGGCCGTGCAGAAGGATGTGATCGACCACGTCGAACGCACCCTGCGCAACGAGTTCATGACCAACCTGGCGCGCACGGCCCGGCGCGACAGCCACGAACTGATGGCCGACATCTTCAACTCCCTCGACCGCAACACGGAAAACCGCTTCATGACGGCGCTCGAGGAACGCAACCGCGAAAGCGCCGAGCGCATCAAGCAGCTGATGTTCACCTTCGACGACCTGATCAAGGTCGATCCGGGTGGCATCCAGACCCTGCTGCGTCAGGTCGAGAAGGAACAGTTGGCGCTGGCTCTCAAGGGGGCGTCGGACGAGGTCAAGGATCTGTTCTTCTCCAACATGTCGGAACGCGCCGGCAAGATGATGAAGGAAGACATGGAGGCCATGGGGGCGGTGCGCCTGAAGGACGTGGACGAGGCCCAGTCGGCCATCGTGCAGGTCGCCAAGAACCTGGCCGACAGCGGCGAAATCGTCATCGCCACCGGCGACGAAGAAGGCGAACTGGTGTTCTAGGGCGCTGAAAAACAATGATAATGAAGGCAGAGATAGTGGGCGAGACCCCTTACAAGAAGTTCATGTTCGATACCGACTTCGACGAATTGGCGGAGCGGCGCGAGAAGGCTCGTGCCAAGGCTGCCGCCGAGGCCGCCATGCGCGAAGCGGGCGAGCCCGAGCCGGAACCCGAGCCTGAACCGGAAGCCCCCACCTTTTCCGAGGACGATTTGGCCCGCGCCCGCGAGGAAGGCCTTGCCGAAGGCAAGCGGTTGGGCACGGAGGAAGCGTCATCGACGGTCGATAAGCAAATCGCCGATACCTTGAATTCGATCATGCAGCAGACGCAATCCCTGTTCGAGACCCAGGCCGAAGCGAACGAAAATCTGACGCATCACGCCATATCCGTCGCGGCGGCGCTGGTCCGCAAGCTGTTCCCCACCTTGAACCAGAAGACCGCCCAGGATCAGGTGCAATCCATGCTCGAGACGGTGCTCGACCAGTTGTCCGGCGAACCGGAAGTCATCGTCCGCGTTCCCGCGGACCTTGCCGAAGCGCTGCATGACCGCATTCAGGCCGTTTCGGAAATGTCCGGGTTCCGCGGCAATATCAAGCTTCTGGGCGATCCGGCCATGGCCGTCGGCGATTGCCGGCTGGAATGGTCGTCGGGCGGCGTGATGCGCAGCGCCAGCGACCTGGCCCGCGAACTCGACGACATCATCGCCCGCAACCTGAAGAGCCCGACAATGCCCGAGGCCGATCCCGCGTCGGCGGCGAACGCAGCGGACGCGGCGCAGGCGCCGGCATCTCCCGCCGCCGAGCTTGAAGCCGTCCAACCGGCGGAAACGCCCGCCGACACCGCCCCGGAACCTGTCGATGACATCGCCGCCGACACCCGCGCGGACAACGATCAGACCGCCGAACCGGCGATCGAGACCCCGGAGACATTGCCCGAGACCGCGGAAATGACGGCGCCCCCCGGGGCCGAACCCGTGACCGAGCCCGCCCCCTCCCCGTCCGACGCGGCCGCGGACGGCCCCCCGCCGGTGCCGTCGGAGGAAATCATGGCGGAAATCGAGGCCGAGGCACCCGCCGCCCCGGTCAGCGAAGAAGACAGCCACGCCCCCGTGCCGTCGGACGACCTGATCGCCGACGCGGCCCCCGAAGGCATGCAGGACGGCATATCCCCATCAAGCGAAGAAGCGGCGCCCGAACCGAAACGGATCGGCGGCGCGGATCTGGAACTCGAAGACGATCTGAAGGACTAGGAGAGAACCATGGCCGAAGACGATTTTGAACTGGGCGAATTCGTGTCCAACGGCAGTGACGGCGGCGACGGTTCCGCACCGTCGGCAAGCCCCTCGGGCCTGCCGGAAGTCACCGACCTGCCGAAAAGCGCGCGTGATCTGGAAGCGGTCTACGATATCCCGGTGACGGTTTCCGCCGTTCTCGGCAAGGCGACCATGCAGGTCAGCCAGCTTTTGCGCCTTGGCCGGGGCGCCGTCATCGAACTCGACCGAAAGGTCGGTGAGGCCATCGACATCTACGTCAACAACCGGCTGGTCGCGCGCGGCGAAGTGGTGGTCGTCGAAGACCGTCTGGGCGTGACCATGACGGAAATCATCAAGACCGACCGCTAACACGGACCGGCCAGGAGAGACGACCGAAGATGGCGGAAGCAACACCCAACGCCGGCGGCCCGCTGCGCAACAGGACCACCGTGGACATCGCCACGGTGCTCGGCCTTGCCGTGGGTTTCGGGCTGCTTGCCGCGGCGATCGTGCTGGGCGGATCGCCGGGATCCTTCATCAACATTCCGTCGATCCTGATCGTCATCGGCGGCACCTTCGCCATCACCACCGCAAGCTTTTCGCTGAATGAAATGGTCCGCACCGCTCGGGTCGCGCTCAAAATCTTCATCCAGGTCAACCGCAACCCGACGCGCGCCGCGTTCCAGACCCTGCAACTGGCCGAATTGGCGCGCAAGCAGGGTGTCCTGGCGCTGCAGAACGTGATGGGCGCCATTCAGGCGGAACCGGTTCTGCACAAGGGCATCGGCATGGTGGTCGACGGCACCCCCGGCGAAGAGGTCGAGGCCATCCTGCGCCGCGACATGCAGGCCATGTTCCAGCGCCATCAGAAAAGCATCAACGTGCTGCGCCGCATGGCCGAACTGGCGCCGGCCATGGGCCTGATCGGCACCCTGATCGGCCTGGTCCAGATGCTGGGCAACCTGTCGGACCCAGGCACCATCGGCCCAAGCATGGCGGTGGCCCTGTTGACGACTTTTTACGGCGCGGTGCTGGCCAACATGGTGTTCACGCCGATGGCCAACAAACTGGAACGGAATTCCGCCGACGAAGCCATGGTGAACCAGGTCTATGTCCTGTCCACCGGTTCAATCGGCCGCCAGGAGAACCCCCGGCGCCTGGAAATGCTGCTGAACAGCATCCTGCCGCCGGAAAAGCGGGTCTCCTATTTCGACTAGGCCAAAGACGGCCCCACAAGACGAATGCCACAAGACGAATGCCACAAGACGAATGAACGACACGACATGAATGACATGCGGATCAAAGTAGGGACAGAACGGTCATGAGGTTATTGATTATCGGCACGCTCGGCGGTCAAATCGGCGCCGCAAGCCAGATCGCGATGCAGAAGGGCGCCAAGGTCCAGCAGGCCGAAACGGTCGATCGGGCCCTTGAGCAGTTGCGCGCGGGACAGGGCGCTGACCTGATCATGATCGACGTGCACGCCGACATCGCGCGCCTGGTCTCCTCGCTGGAAAGCGAGCGTATCGCCCTTCCCGTCATCGCCTGCGGCGTCGGCAACGACAGCCAGGCCGCCGTCCGTGCGATCAAGGCCGGGGCCAAGGAATACATCCCCCTGCCGCCGGATGCGGAACTGATCGCCGCCGTCCTGCATGCCGTGTCGGTGGAACCCAGCACCATCGTCTACAACGACCCGGGCATGGCCGACGTCATCAAGGTGGCCGACCAGATCGCCCCGTCGGAAGCCAGCGTCCTGATTACCGGCGCATCCGGCACCGGCAAGGAGATGATGGCCCGCCATCTGCACGCCAAAAGCCGCCGCAAGGACAAGGCCTTCGTCGCCGTCAATTGCGCGGCGATCCCGGAAAACCTTCTGGAGTCGGAACTGTTCGGGCACGAAAAAGGTGCCTTCACCGGCGCCGTGTCGCGCCGCGTCGGCAAGTTCGAGGAAGCGGACGGCGGCACCCTGTTGCTCGACGAAGTCTCGGAAATGGACCCCCGCCTCCAGGCCAAACTGCTGCGCGCCTTGCAGGAACGCGAAATCGACCGGGTCGGCGGCGCCAAGCCGGTGAAGGTCGACGTGCGCATCATCGCCACCTCCAACCGCAACCTTCAGGACGAGGTCGCCAAGGGCACCTTCCGTGAGGATCTGTACTTCCGCCTCAACGTGGTCAACCTGGTGATGCCGTCGCTTGCTCGGCGGGAACAGGACATCCCCCTCTTGGCCCGTCATTTCGTAAAAAAGTATTCGGAAGCCAACCACATCGACGAGCGGCCGATTTCCGAAGGTGCCATGAGCCGGCTTAAGGCCCACAGTTGGCCCGGCAATGTGCGCGAGCTGGAAAACGCCATCCACCGTGCCGTGATTCTGGCGACCGGATCGGAAATCGGGCCAGAGACCATCATGGTGTCGGGCACCCAGGGGGCGCCGTCCGCCGGCCTCTCCGACGCGGACATGGAAACCGCGGCCCTGGTCGGGCGCACCGTCGCGGACGTGGAACGCGACCTGATCATCGACACCCTGCATCACTGCCTGGGCAACCGCACGCATGCGGCCAACATCTTGGGCATTTCCATCCGCACGCTGCGCAACAAGCTGCGCCAGTACAGCCAGGAAGGATTTTCCGTGCCGCAACCGGGCGAAGCTGGCGCGGCGCCGGCCCCCTGACCCGGGACGCGAAACAGACCGACCAAGGTATCCGATGAACGACGACAAGAAAATGCCGAAACGAACGACAACGGGAACAAACGATATGACGGCGGGAAACGGTAATGGCTGAGGCGACGCAAAGCGCCACCGCGGCCGCCCGCACGGCCACGCCGCGCGGCGCTCCGCAGTCGGGGCCCGAGGAAGAAGGCGGCAACCCGTTCCAGGGCGTGATCGACCTTCTCAAGCGCGGCGACCTGATCTTCGCGCTCGGCGTCATCGGCATCCTGGTGGTGCTGATCCTGCCCATGCCGACCTGGCTCCTGGACATGAGCCTGGCCTTTTCCATCACCTTCTCGGTGCTGATCCTGATGACGGCGCTGTTCATCGAAAAGCCGCTCGACTTCAACTCGTTCCCCACGGTCCTGCTGCTGGCGACCATGATCCGCCTGGCGCTGAACCTGGCCTCGACGCGCCTGATTTTGGCCGAAGGGCACACGGGAACGGATGCCGCCGGTCAGGTCATTGAGGCCTTCGGCGGCTTCGTCATGCAGGACAACTTCGTCATCGGGATCATCGTTTTCGCGATCCTGGTGCTCGTCAACTTCATCGTCATCACCAAGGGTTCGGGCCGTATCGCCGAAGTGGCGGCGCGCTTCACCTTGGACGCCATGCCCGGCAAACAGATGGCGATCGACGCGGACCTGTCCTCGGGCCTGATCGACGAAGACGACGCGCGTTCCCGGCGCAAGGAACTGGAGAACGAAAGCACGTTCTTCGGCGCCATGGACGGTGCGTCAAAGTTCGTGCGCGGCGACGCCATCGCCGGTCTTCTGATCACCTTGATCAACGTGTTGGGCGGCATGGTGATCGGGGTCGCGCAGAACGATCTGTCGTTCGCCCAGGCCGCCGACATGTACACGCGCCTGACCGTCGGCGACGGCCTGGTCAGTCAGATCCCGGCGCTGATCGTCTCCACCGCCGCCGGTATGATGGTGACCAAGGCCGGCATCACCGGCCCGACCGAAGCAACCCTGTTCCGCCAGCTCGGCGGCCAGCCGAAAACCCTCGGCATGTCGAGCTTCCTGCTGGTCGGCCTGGCGGCCATGCCCGGCATTCCGGCCTTCCCCTTCCTGCTGCTGGCCTTCGCCACGGGGGCCATGGGCTTCATCGTGACGGCCCGCGACAAACGCAAGGCCGAGGAAGCGATTCAGGCGCTTGAGGATTCCACGCCGGAGCCGAGCAAGGCCGCGGAAGAACCCATCGCGACGGCGCTGCGCATCGATTACCTGCGTCTGGAGCTCGGCTACGGCCTGCTGTCGCTGATCAATTCGCCGCCCGAGAACGGCCAGCGCCTGACCGACCAGATCAAGGCCCTGCGCCGCCAGCTGGCATCGGAAATGGGCTTCGTCATGCCGTCCGTGCGCATCCAGGACAACATGCAGCTTCCCGCCAATACCTACGTCATCCGGGTCAAGGAAATCGAGACCGGGCGCGGCGATCTTCGGCCCAGCATGCTGTTGGTCATGGATCCGCGCGGCGAGGAAATCACCCTGGCCGGGGAAAAGACCATGGAGCCGACCTTCGGCCTGCCGGCCATGTGGATCGAGGATTCGAACCGCGAGGAAGCCCTGTTCCGCGGCTACACGGTGGTCGATCCGGCAACGGTGGTGACCACCCATCTGACCGAGATCATCAAGGACAACATGGACGACCTGCTGAGCTATGCGGAGACGCAGAAGCTTTTGGACGAGTTGGACAAGGAACAGCAGAAACTTGTCGATTCCATCGTCCCCGGCACGATCTCCCTGGGCGGCCTGCAACGGACGCTGCAAAACCTGCTGGCGGAACGGGTCTCGATCCGCGACCTTCCGACCATCCTGGAAGGCGTCGCCGAGGCCTGCGCCGGAACCCGCAACGTGATGATGATCACCGAACATGTGCGGGCCCGTCTGGCGCGGCAGATTTCCGATGCCAACGTGAACGACCAGGGTTTCATTCCGCTGGTCACCCTGTCGCCGCCGTGGGAGCAGGCCTTCGCTGAATCGATCGTCGGCCCGGAAGACGACAAGCAGCTTTCCATGGCGCCCTCGAAGCTTCAGGAATTCATCGGCGCGCTGCGCACCAATTTCGAACGGCAGGCCATGATGGGCGAAAGCCCCGTCCTGCTGACCAGCCCGGCCATCCGGCCCTACGTGCGCTCCATCGTCGAGCGTTTCCGGCCGATGACCGTCGTGATGTCCCAGAACGAAATCCACCCCAAGGCCAAGATCAAGACCGTGGGGCAGGTGTAACGTACGGCAGAAAGCTACAGGAGAAACGATCATGCGGCTTCTCACATTCAAGGCGGCGAACCTGCGGCAGGCGATGACCCTCGTGCGGCGCGAACTGGGTGACGAGGCAACCATCGTATCGACCCAGACCAACCCGATCAGCGGCGAGGCGCGGATCGTCGCCGCCCGCCAACAGGACGCCAGCGATCCGCGCCTGGGTCATGTCGCCATGGCGCCGGAACAGCGCTTCGACCAGGTGCTGGAAACCCTGCTGCTGCACGGCGTGCCGATGAACCTGGCCGACCGTCTGTCCCAGGCCGCCGCCGACATGGAACCGCGCACGCCGATCGCGGCCCTGACCGGCACCCTCGCCCTCGATTTCAACTTCGTGCCCATCGACGTGACCGCCGACAACCAACGCTTGATCCTGGTCGGCCCGCCGGGCGCCGGCAAGACGCTGGCCCTGGTAAAACTGGCCGCGCGGGCGCTGATGGCGCGGCGCTCCGTGCAGCTTCTGACCACCGACCTGAAACGCGCCGGCGCGGTCGAACAGCTGACCGCCTTCGCCAAGGTCATGGGCCAGGAAGTCTTCATCACCGAAACCGCCGAGGAACTGGCCCAGTTCATGGCCCGCATTCCCAAGCGCACCGTGGTGCTGATCGATTCGCCGGGGGTCAACCACCGATCCCATACGGAAATGGACAACCTGTTCGATTTCGTCAACGCCGCCCCCGCCGAGCCGGTGTTGGTTTTGAACGCGGGCATGGACGCGCTGGAAGCCGCAGATGTGGCCATGGCGTTCAGCGCGCTTGGCATCAAACGCATGCTGGTCACCCGCACGGACGCCACCGGGCGCATGGGCGCGATCCTGGCCGCCATGGAAAGCGCGGGACTGGCCCTGGCCGGAACCACCGGGTCGGCCGATCCCATCGACGGTTTCTTCCCGACGGGCGCCCCTGATCTGGCGGACCTGTTGTACGGCGAGGTTCTCAGCCTGAACGCAGATCTTCCCTTGCGCGACCTCGAAGACGAAGACGCGGATCTGGAAGACCTGATCGACGACCACGAACGGATGATCAACGTCGCCCTTCCGGCCGAGGGCTGAGCCCTTCGGGCGCGGGCGGCCGCAGCGCAATTTGGGGGTCGCATCAATGTCGGAAATTTCCGCACCGCCGCCGCCCCCATCGGTGACGCCGACGGTCACGGCCCCGCCGCCGCCGCCGACCGCCATCACCCTGCCCCCCGCCCAGGCCCAGGTGCCCGTGCCGCAGGCGGTTCTCGACGCCGCCCTGGGGGCGCGCTTCGACCTGCAAATCGCCAACGTGACGCCGCAAGGGCTCGCGACCCTCGAAGGCGTGGTCGGTAAATTGCAATTGCAGTTGCAGGCCCTATTAAACTTGAACCCCGGCGACAAACTGACCCTGCAATTGAACGGGCGCGGCCCACAGCTTCAATTCATCATCACCGCGATCAATGGCCAGAGCCCGGCCGCGGCCCTCCGCGCCGCGGCGCAGTCCCTACAGGCAGGCGCCCAGGCCACGGCCGGGACGGCGACGCTCAACCTGCCGCCCTTCGCCGAAGGCAACAGCCTGACCGCGACCCTGCTGCGCCCGGCGCCGGGCATTCCGGCGCCGATGCTGCCGATCCTTCTTCCCGCGGCCCCGGCGCCCGGCGCGCTCTCGGGCCAAGGTGGGGCGGCTGTTCCCGGCACGGCGGGAACAGGGACTTCATCCCCCTTCGGTCAACCGTCCGGCCCCGGCGGATCACCGCCCGGTTCTGTCCCCACGCCCCTGACGGCCGGCGTCCCCGGCCCAGGCCAGGCCGGTATCGGGCCGTCTTCGGCAGGCTCCCCGCAGGCCGCCCCATCCCAGACCCTACCGGCCGGAACCCAGTTCACGGTCCAGATCACGGCCCTGCAACCGGCCCCGCCGGGCGGCTCGGCAGCCCTGACTCAGACCCAGGGGCCGACACCGCCGCTTGCGGCTTTGGGGCAGACACTGACCGGGATTGTCAGCGGCACCCAGGCCGGCGGCCAGCCCATTGTCGAAACGCCGCTGGGCCCGATCGCCCTTGCCGGCGCGAACCCGCCGCCCGAGGGGGCCCGCGTGGTGCTGACCGTGACCAGCGCGCCGCTGCCCCCGGCCCAGCCGGAGCCGCTTCTCGACAATGCGAAACTGACCTTTCGTCAGGCCCTGTTCCTCGACCATCAGTGGCCCGCCATGCGCGAAGTGGTCGAAACCCTGGCCCAGGCGGCGCCCAACACCGCACAGCACTTGCTGCATGCGGTCCTGCCGCGCCCGGACGGCAACATGACGGCGAACATCCTGTTTTTTCTGTCGGCCGTGCGGGGCGGCGATGTCCGCGCCTGGCTGGGCGACAATACCGTGCGGGTCTTGCAGCGGGTCAACCCGGGATTGCTGGGCCGCATGCACGAGGATATGGGACAGTTGTCGCGCTTGGCGGACGAGCCGTCCGCAGGCGACTGGCGCATCTTCATGATCCCGTTCCTGAACGGCGGACAGTTGGAACAGATTCGCCTGTTCACCCGTCCTCAAAGCGAAGACGAAGACGACGCGGAGCACGGCCCCGGCACCCGCTTCGTGGTCGATGTCACCTTGTCGAAGCTGGGACACATTCAATTGGACGGCCTGGTCGATACCGCGCACCGGCGGATGGACATGGTGGTGCGGTCGGACGCGCATTTGCCGCCGGACATGCGCAACGACATCCGTCATCTTTACGAAATGTCGGGTGACATCACCGGGTTCCGGGGCGGCGTCGGGTTCCAAGCCCAGCCCGCAAACTTCATCGCCGTCGACCCTCCGGCTCCGGCCAAGGGCGGCATCGGACTGGTCGTCTAGGGAGAACGCAAACATGGACCTGTGGCAGCGGCGGGCCGTCCTCGCCCCGACCCCCAATCCGGACCGAAACATCGATTTCGTGTCGAGCCTGAGCGGCCGGCTGTCCGCCCTGGGCGGATCAATCGATGTCGCGCTGCGCTACGTGCCCGACGCGCTGACCGTCTCGCCCGCCGCCTTCGCCGCCTACCTGCGGGCGCTGGAAGGCGGCGATTGGCCGTCCCATGAAAATCTGGCGACGACGATCCTACAGGATGTCAGCAACGAACTGGTGCCGCGCTGGGTCCAGGTCGTCACCCGCCGAGGTGCCGCGGATGATGTGTCGGAACATAAAATTCTGGTCGAGGACCGCCAGCCGCAATGGAACAACGCGGCCCTTCTGGCACATCTGCATTCGATCTGATCGAACGCCGGCGTTCACCCCGCCGTACGGGCCGCCTTGCGGCGCGCCGACTGGCGGCGATAAAGCTGTAGGCCGAGCTCGTCCAATTCGCCCTGCTCCCGGCGCGCTTCTTCCAATGCCGCCTCGCGCTTACGGATTTCGTCGGCGACCTGATATTTCTTCAATTCCATGAAGGCGCGGCTGAGGATGTCGCGGGCCTCCAGAATCTCCTTCTCCTTGGCACGGATCTTCTGATCGAGAAGGGCGCGTCGGTAACGGAACAGGTTATAGTAGGCACCGAAGGTGATGCCCATTTCACTGGACCCGGCAAGAGCCTGTTCCCGTTTCAATTCGGCCTCCAGATCGCGGACCTGCTGATCCAGTTCATTCAGCCTGCGGATATGCTGGCCAAGCTCGCGCCGCCGTTCATCGACGGTCCATTCATGCAGGCGGATCAGGTTCTTCAGACCGGCGGCCATGGGGTCTCTATGTCTCCGTCAGGCCCGCGTCACGCCGCCGGGGCCGTGCCATCGGCGGGCGCCGTAGCCGCGTGTTGCGGCTCGGGTGCAGGCATCTCAAGGGTTTCCGCCAGCAGGCGGTAGCAGTTGTCGAGGTCCGTGACATCACCGATTTCCTGACCCAGGAACGCTTCGATGGCGTCATAATACTTGATTGCCTCATCGACCTTGGGGTCCGAGCCGCGGCGATAGGCGCCGAGACGGATCAATTCCGCCATGTCTTCGTAAACGGACAACAGCTGCCGCGCGCGAACGACCAGAGCATTCTGTTCCGGCGTGTTGCAGGCCGGCATGGTTCGGGACACGCTGCGCAGGATATTGATGGCGGGATAGCGGCCCCGTTCGGCGATGGCGCGGTCAAGCACGACGTGACCGTCCAGGATGCCGCGCACGGCGTCGGCCACGGGCTCGTTGTGATCGTCGCCCTCGACCAGCACCGTGAACAGCCCGGTCACGTCGCCCTGCCCCTGACGACCGGGACCGGCACGTTCCAGTAGCCGCGGCAACAGCGCGAAAACCGAAGGTGTATAGCCCTTGGAGGCCGGCGGTTCGCCCACCGCCAGGCTGATTTCGCGTTGCGCCATGGCGACGCGGGTGACGCTGTCCATCAGGCACAGCACGTTGGCGCCCCGGTCACGGAAGAATTCCGCCACCGCCATGGTCATGAAGGCCGCCTGCCGGCGCACCAAAGGTGGTTCGTCCGAGGTCGCCACGACGACCACGGAGCGTTTCAGGCCTTCTTCGCCCAGATGATCCTCGATGAATTCGCGGGCTTCTCGGCCGCGTTCACCGACCAGGCCGATCACGCTGACCTCGGCGTCCGTGTTGCGCGCCATCATGGACAGCAGCGTCGATTTGCCGACCCCCGAGCCGGCGAAGATGCCGAGCCGCTGGCCCCGGCAGCAGGTCAGGAAGGTGTTCATGGCGCGCACGCCGAGATCGACCTTGCCGCCGATCCGCGACCGCTCGTGCGCGGGCGGCGGCACCGTATGGATCGGATAGGGGGTCGCCCCCGTGGGCAGCGGCCCCTTGCCGTCGATGGGTCGGCCGAAGGCATCGATGACACGGCCCAACCAGGCCTCGACCGGATAGATGACCGGCTCCGACGCGCCGACCTCAACCTTGCAACCCATGCCGATGCCGTCGACGGCGCCAAACGGCATGACCAGCGCCTTGCCGTCGCGAAACCCGACGACCTCGCAGGGAATCTTGCTGCCGTTCTTGGTCGTGATATCGCAATGATCGGAAACCGAGACCGCCCCCTGAAGGCCCTCGACCTCGACCAGCAGGCCGACGATGTTGGCGACCCGGCCAAAGTAAATCTGCCCGGTGTGCCGGTCGACTTCATTCAGAATGTCATTGACGAACGTGTACAAGCGCTTTGACCGCGAATCCGAATACCGTTTTTATTGCCTGACCATACTATCACGGACAACGGTTGATGGAGTGTTAAGCCTCTGCTTAATAACGAAATATTCCTGGGGACAGGACCTCAACTTGCGCCGATTCGCTGCGGAGGTTATGGTTAACAAAGGTTAATGCGTCCGATTAAGGAGGCCGTTCATGCGTGTGCTGCTCGTCGAAGACGATCCCTCGACCCAGAAAAGCGTCAAGATGATGCTTGAATCGGCCAACATGGTCGTCGATACGACCGACCTGGGCGAGGACGGGTTGGAGATCGGAAAGCTCTACGACTACGATATCATCGTGCTCGACATCATGCTGCCGGACATGGACGGGTTCGAAGTCCTGCGCCGGTTGCGCGATTCCCGGGTCAATACCCCGGTGCTGATCCTGTCTGGGCTGGGCGAGTCGGAAAGCAAGGTCAAGGGGCTCGGCCACGGCGCCGACGATTACCTGACCAAGCCCTTCATCAAGGAAGAGCTGATGGCCCGTATTCAGGCCATCGTTCGGCGCTCGCAGGGCCATGCCCAGTCGGTCATTCAGACCGGCCGGCTGATGGTCAATCTGGACACCCGAACGGTCGAGGTCGACAGCCAGCCGATCCATCTGACCGGCAAGGAATACGGCATTCTCGAACTGCTCAGCCTGCGCAAGGGCACGACCCTGACCAAGGAGATGTTCCTCAACCATCTTTATAACGGCATGGACGAGCCGGAATTGAAGATCATCGACGTGTTCATCTGCAAGCTACGCAAGAAGCTGTCGACGGCGACCGGCGGGGAGAACTACATCGAAACGGTCTGGGGGCGCGGCTATGTGCTGCGTGATCCGGAACCGGCGCAGAAGGCCGCGGCCAACGGCTGACGCCGGCCGCGCAGCCAAGTCCATGAACAAGAGGCGGGGCATTCCCGCCTCTTTTTGTTTAAGGGATTAGGCCCGGGGCCTATTTTCCGGTCAGGGCGTAGACGCCGCGTTGGCCCGCCACCGGGGCGAACTTGTCCGACACGCCGAGAACCGTTTCGGCCCCACCCAGGAACAGCATTCCGTAATCGGGCATCAGATCCGCCACGCCGGCCAACACCTTGGTCTTGGTCGGCTGATCGAAATAGATCAGCACGTTGCGGCAGAACACCACGTCGAACTTGCCCAAAGGCGCCAGGTTTTCAAGAAGGTTATAGTACTTGTACTGAACCATGGCGCGGATTTCGGGCTTCAACTGCCATTGATCATCCACCTTGTCGAAATACTTGACCAGCATGGTGATGGGCAGGCCGCGCTGCACCTCGAACTGGGAATAGAGCCCGTTTTCCGCCTTCTTCAGAACCTGGCGGGAAATGTCTGTACCGATGATCTCGATCCGCCAACCGGCGAGTTGGCCCCCTGCTTCCTTGAGAAGCATGGCCAACGAATAAGGCTCCTGCCCGTTCGACGCGGCGGCGCACCAGATGCGCAGGGATTTCTTGGCGGCGCACTTTTCCAGCATATGCGGCAGAACGTGCTCGCGGAACAGGTCGAAGGGCTTGATATCGCGGAAGAAAAACGATTCGTTCGTGGTCATCGCTTCCGTGACCTCGACGATTATCGCCTCGTTATTCGACTTGCGGATTTCCGCGATCAGTTCCTCGACGCCCTTGATGTTGTGGGCACGGGCCACGGGCATCAGGCGGCTTTCCAGCAGATAAGCCTTATCCTCGTTCAGGACCAAGCCCGAACGCTGCTTCAGCATCGTCGACATGAACTGGAAATCATCCGGCTTCATGCGGCCCTCGTGCGCAACTTACTCATGACATGCGGGCCCAAATCCTTAAGCGGCAGAACCGCATTACACAAACCGGCCGTGGCAACCGCGCCCGGCATTCCCCAAACAACACTAGAGGCCTCGTCTTGCGCAATAACCGTGCCACCCGCTTCGACCAGGACCTTGGCACCATCGCGGCCGTCATGCCCCATCCCGGTCAAAATGACCGTCAGAACCGCACCGCCGAATTCGGCCGCGAGCGACCGCAGCATGGGATCCACGGAAGGCCGGCAGAAATTCTCGGGCGGGTCTTGGTTGGTGCGGATCACCATGCCCGTCCCGGATTTTTCAACCGTCATATGAAAATTGCCCGGCGCCACGTAGATATGGCCCGGCTGCAGGGACATGCCGTCGGTGGCCTCGGCGCAGGGCCAGCCGCTGGCCTTGGCGATATGCTCCGCCAGAATGGTGGTAAAGGTCGCCGGCATGTGCTGGGTCACCACCACCGGGATGTTGATATCGGGCCGAATGTCCTTGAAAAGCTGGAACAGGGCCTGCGGTCCGCCGGTCGAGCTGCCGACCGCCAAAATGCGCGGGCGGATCGTCCCGCCGTCCGTCCGCAACTGCACAGGTTTTTCGTAAAGCGGCTTGGCGACCCGTTCCTTGGGCACCGGAACGGCCGACGCGGCGCCCGGCGTCGACGGCGGACGCCGGCTGATCAGGCCGAGTTGGCGGATCTTTTCCAAAAGCTCGTGCTTGAACGTTTCGCCGCCGGAAATCTCACGCGTCGCCGTCGGCTTCGGGACATAATCCGTCGCGCCGGCCTGAAGGGCGCGCAGGCTGATGTCGGCGTTCTTTTCCGTCAAGGTCGACGCCATGATGATCTTGACGTCGGGTTTGATCTCCAAAAGCTTCGGAATCGCCGTCAGGCCGTCCATCACCGGCATTTCGATGTCCAGGATGATGACGTCGACGGGGTTCGCTTTCAGGCGGTCCACGGCCATCTGGCCGTTGCCGACCGACGCAGCGACACGCAAGCCCGGCTCGCCCTCGATCATGCGCGCGATCAGGCCGCGGATCACGGCGGAATCATCGACCAACATGACGCGGACTTCGTCACTCGTCATCCGTAACCCCTTATCGCGTCGCGATAAACCACATCCGCCGCCCGTCGGTCGGCAGACAGTTAAAGAAGACCGACCTGCGAGAACTTCGCTTGGATAATCTCGCTGTCGAATGGCTTCATGATGTACTCATTCGCACCAGCTTCGATCGCTTCCTGGATATGCTGGATGTCGTTTTCAGTGGTGCAGAACACGACAATCGGGCCACCACCACCCGGCAGCGCGCGCAATTCCCGCAAAAACTCGATGCCGCTCATCACCGGCATGTTCCAATCCAGCAACACGGCGTCGGGCAGCTTTTGCTTGCACGCATCCAGGGCTTCCTGGCCATCAGCCGCCTCAATCGTCTCGAAGCTGAGTTCTTCGAGGATCTTCCGCGCGACCATCCGGATTACTTTCGAGTCGTCAACGATCAGACAAGATTTCATTAGCCCACCCGCGTCAGTTCGTCTTCGGTTGCATACGGATTACCGTTACCTCGGCTGCCATCCGTAAGTTTCCCTGCACTCCCAGATGCCGACTGCACCAACCTGGATAACAGGACTTATGCTGATATCGCAATAACGATCCTTACGCCATGCGTTTCGAACGAACGGCCAAAACCCTAGCCCGCGCGGCCGGACGCCGCCCCTGCGACAGTCTGCGCCAAGCTGGAAACCAGGGCCTCACGGTCGAATTTTGCCACGTAATCATTGAAACCCGCGTCACGTCCACGTTCGAAATCGGCGCTCGTGGCACGGGCCGACAGCGCCACCATGGGCACTTTTTCCCACGCCCCGCCGCGGCGAACTTCGCTCGCGAACTCGAAACCGTTCATCCCCGGCATTTCGATGTCGGAAATGATGACGTCAAAGGCCGCACCCTTGTCGCGCATGGTCAGCGCTTCCTGGGCGCTTTGCAGCGCCGTGACCTGCCACCCCGCGACCGACAGCAGCGGCGCCAGGAGGTTGCGGAAAAACGGGCTGTCGTCGATCAGAAGCGCGCGACGGCGCCTCCCCGAAGCACTTTCGATTTCCGCGGTATCCGCGGAGCCGAACCAGTCGGAGAACGCCTGAGTCAGGAAGTAGCCCGCGTCGATCACGTCCGTCGCCTTGCCGGCAATGACGGCACTGCCGATCAGGCCCGGGATATCCGTGGTCAGTTCGATCTTCAGGCGGTCGTCGACGATATCGACGATCTCGTCCACGACCAGCCCCATGGAGCGTTCGCGGTCGGTGAACACCAGGATCGGCTGGCGGCCCGTTTCCTTGAACTGATGGGTGGCGGCGAACGGGACCAGCGGCATCAACTGTTCGCGGTACTGCACCATGACCTGACCGTGCGAGGTTTCGGTCTCGGACATGTCGATCTCTTCGAGTCGCGCAACCAGGGCCAACGGCACGGCCTTGAGTTCCGGTCCGCCGGCACGGAACACCAGCAGAGACGTCGTTTCCTCGTCCGTCGACACGGCCTGGATATCGGCTTCCGAACGGTGCTCGGTATCCATTTCCCCGGCAGCCTCGGCAATGCCGTTGGGATCCAGGATCATGATCACGCTGCCGTCGCCGAGGATCGTGTTGCCGGAATAGAAGGTGATGTCGCGCAGGATCGGCGCCACCGGCTTGACCACGATTTCCTCGGTATCGAACACCCGGTCGACGATGATGCCGAAGGTGTTGGAGCCGACCTGAGTGACGACGATGAACACTTCCTCGTCGTCGGCGATCGCTTCCGCCACCAGAGCGTCGGTGGTTTTGGGCGCCGCGTCCCCGTCCTTGCCGCCGCCGTCGCTCTTGTCGGCCTCGGGCGGGTCCTGAAGGCGCAGCAACTCGCGCAGCGAAATCAGCGGCAACAGCCGGTCACGCAGGCGCAGCACGGCTGATTCGTTGATCATCTCTATGGCGTTTTCCGACTGCGCGGAGGCGCGGACCAGTTCCAGAACGCTGATCTGCGGCACCGCAAAGCGTTCGCCGCAGCACTCGACGATCAGGGCCGAAACGATGGCCAGGGTCAGCGGAATCTTGATGGTGAAGGTCGAGCCCTTGCCCGGCGTCGTCTTCAATTCGACGGTGCCGCCGATTTTCTCGATGTTGGTGCGCACCACGTCCATGCCGACGCCGCGGCCCGACACGTTGGTGATCTTTTCCGCCGTCGAAAACCCGGCCTTGAAGATGAACATGCCGATCTGCTGATCGGTCATCTGCCCCAGGTCGGCTTCGGTCGTCAGGCCGTTTTCCAGCGCCTTCTGCTTGATGCGGTCGATGTTCAGGCCGCGTCCGTCGTCGGCGATCTCGATGATGATGTGGCCGCCTTCGTGGTAGGCGTTCAAGGTGATGGTCCCGGTATCGGACTTGCCGGCGGCCTGGCGGCCCTCGATGTCTTCAAGCCCGTGGTCGGCCGAGTTGCGGACCATATGAGTCAGCGGATCCTTGATCAGCTCCAGAACCTGGCGGTCCAATTCGGTTTCCGCGCCGAGCATGACCAGCTCGATCTTCTTGCCCGATTCAACGGCCAGGTCACGCACGATACGCGGCAGCTTGGCCCAGGCATTGCCGATCGGCTGCATCCGCGTCTTCATGACGCCTTCCTGCAAATCCGTGGTGATATGCGACAGGCGCTGTAACGGCACCGTGAATTCGCTGTCGTCCAGGCCGCGCACCATCTGCAGCAGCTGGTTGCGGGTCAGCACCAGTTCGGAGACCAGAGTCATGAGGTCTTCCAGAACGTCAACGTTGACGCGGATCGACGATGCGGCGACACCGCCCCCGGACTTGCCCGTGTCCTTCTTTTCCGCATCCTTGGACGGGGCGGGGGCCGGCACGCCGGCCTTGGACGCCTTTTCGGCTTCGCGCTCCCGCTCCATCTCGGCGCGCAGTTCCGCTTCCGTCGCGGCGCGGGCGCCGGCCACCTGGGCGGCCTCGACCTCGTCCAAAAGTTCCTGGGCCACGGGGGCGCCATGTTCATTGGTCGCCGGCGTGGCGGCCTTGGCGGCCTCGGCGGCGCGCTCGGCGGCCAGTTCAGCCTCAAGCTGCTCCTGGGATGCGGCCTTCACCCCCTGGGCCGTCGCGGCTTCGACCTCGGCCAGCAGTTCGGCCGCCACCGGGGCACCGAATTCATTGACCGCGGCGGCGCCGCCCGCGGAGGCTGCGGCAGCGGGGGCCGCCGGCGCGGCCTTGGTGCCGCCACCTTCCGCATAGGCGTTCAGATCATCGATCAGTTCCTGGTCGTCGCCTTCAGGCTCTGACCCCGTTTCCTCGAGCTTGCCCAGCAGGTCGCGGACGCAGTCCAGGCATTTGAGAATGAGCGTCACCGCCTCGGGCGTGACTTCCAACTCGCCGTCGCGGAACTTGCCGAGCACGTTCTCACCGGCATGGGCCACCGATTCCAAACGCGGCAGCCCCAGGAACCCGCAGGTCCCCTTGATGGTATGGACCAGACGGAAAATGTTCCCGAGAATTGCCTTATTGTCCGGTTCTTGTTCGAACTTGACCAGTTCGACATCGAGCACGGCAAGGTTTTCCGAGGTCTCGGTAAGGAATTCAGTGAGAAGGTCGTCCATCTGTGCGCTCCTGGGAGCCGGCGGCCCCGAACATAAGTTTCCGCATAAATTGGTGTGCAACAAAGGCGTTTCGGCCTATTGCACGCCGTCTACGTTAGTCCCGCATCGGGAGAACACGCGAATTCCGCCGTGATTCCGACCGTCCGCGCCGCCTCCCGGTATGAAAATTTCTAAGGCTCGGGAAATTAAAGCAAAACCACCACAGGGCGGCAAATGAATTCACCCGGATTCCACTATGACTGATGGCCTAGCCGCGACATCGGGGGCGGTTGCGGTCACCGCCCGCCCCTATTCCCGCCCGCCCCTATCCTGCGGAAACAGCGCCATGAACCGGATTTCGCCGTCGCCTTCATCGGAGGTCTCGATACGCCCGCCTTCGGCGCGCGCCAGCACTTGGGCGAAATGGGCATGCACGGTGCGCGCATTCACCACGTCTTCGTCCGCGTCCGGGTCAAGGGCCGCCATCAAATCGGGCTTGAGCACCGCCCCGGCGCCCTGGGCGCTTACGGCAAGGCCCGCACCTTCAGGCAGAGCCGCCGTGTGAACCGTGACCGCGCCCCCCCGGGGCAGGCATTCGGACGCCAGCAAGATCATAAGAAGCAGCACCTTGCCGACGCCCGCGGGCAGACTATCGGGAGCATGACTGCTTTCCGGCCATCCCAGTTCGGCCTTGCCGCCCGCCAGCATTTCGCCCGCCAGTTCCCGGGCCTCGTTGAGGCTCAGCGTGCCGACGGCGGAGGCCTTGCCGCCGGCCGCGCCGAAGGCGATGCGGAAGAATGCCAAGCGGCGCGTGACCTCGGCGGCGCTCGAGGTCACCAGATCCAGGGCGTCGCCGTCCAAATCACCGTCTTCAGCCAACTCCAGACCCGCGTTGACGGCACCCGCCGGTCCGACCAGATCATGGCACAGGCGCGAGCACAGCAACTGGGCAAGGTGAATGTCTGCGGTCATGTCCCTGAATGTCCTCGGTCGTCGTCCGTTCAGCCCTCCGCAAGGCGGTGCCAAGACCGACTATTGCCGACCCGCCCCCGGGGCACAAGGCCCAAGCCCGGCCACCCGGCCACGGGTGGGGAGCGTCATCCCGGAACCGGCATCCCAGCACCTCAAGGATGCGAAAAGCGCCTTTTCACCGCTTCCCGAAGCGTCCCGATCATGTTATAGAAAGCCTGTGGTATACCAAATGCCAACACGGAAACCGGGGTTATTGCTCAAATTTCCAGAGAATTCGGTAATGGCCCGCGCCGTTTCGCGACATAATTCACCGCCGTCGGCGAAACGTCCGGCGCGACAGTAAACGAGGCCCGCATCAACCGGACCCGCATAAGACCAAGGAGGAAGCCCGCATGTCCACCGCTACCGCCCAGAAAGGACGCCGCCGCGAGCGCGCCGCCTTCGGAAAGGGCCGCCAGGTCACCGATCAGGCCATCGCCGATGTGCAACGTCTTCTGGGCGATCAGCCGCGGCGCCGCGAATACCTGATCGAATACCTGCACCTGATCCAGGACGCCTTCGGCCACCTGTCCGACGCCCATATGGCGGCGCTGGCCACCGAACTGCGGCTGGCCCAGACGGAAGTCTACGAAGTCGCGACCTTCTACCATCACTTCGACGTGGTGAAGCAAGGCGAGGACGCCCCGCCGGCCCTGACCGTGCGGGTCTGTGATTCGATCACCTGCGAGATGAAGGGCTCGGGCGCTCTGACGGCGCAGTTGAAATCCATCCTGGGGCCGGACGTGCGCGTCATCCACGCCCCCTGCGTCGGTGCCTGCGATAAGGCGCCGGTCGCCGTGGTCAAGCAACGCCAGATCTTCCACGCCGACGCCGACAGCGTGAAGGCCGCCGTCGAGGCCGGTCAGGTCACCATGGACCTGCCCGCCTATAAGGACTTGGCCGCCTATCTTGCCGAAGGCGGCTACAAGGTTCTGAGCGATTGCCTCAAGGGCGCGCGCGATCGTGACGAAGCTATTGGCGTCATTAAAGAATCCGGCCTGCGCGGACTGGGCGGCGCGGGCTTTCCGACGGCCACCAAATGGGGCTTCATGAAGAACGCGCCGAAGCCGCGCCTGGTCGCCATCAACGCCGACGAGGGCGAGCCCGGCACCTTCAAGGACCGCCACTGTTTCGAGACCGACCCCCACCGCGTCATCGAGGGCGCCCTGATCGCCGCCTGGTCGGTCGAAGCGGCAGCCGTCTATATCTACCTGCGCGACGAATATCCCGCCTGCCGCGAGGTTCTGCTGACCGAAATCAAGAAGGTCGAGGACGCGGGCTTGAACGGCGACATCGAGTTGCACGTGCGGCGCGGCGCCGGGGCCTACATCTGCGGCGAGGAATCCGGCATGCTGGAAAGCATCGAGGGCAAGCGCGGCCTGCCGCGCAACCGCCCGCCGTTCCCGGCCCAGGCGGGCCTGTGGGGCCGCCCCACGCTGATCAACAACGTGGAAACGGTCTACTGGCTGCCCAAGATCATCGAACACGGGCCTCAGTGGTATCAGGACCAGGGCCGGCCCCACTTCTTCTCGGTCTCGGGCCGGGTCAAGGAGCCGGGGGTCAAACTGGCCCCCGCCGGCACCACGGCGCGCCAGTTGGTCGAGGATTATTGCGGCGGCATGGCCGACGGCCATACCTTCAAGTCCTACCTGCCGGGCGGTGCGTCCGGCGGCATCCTGCCGGAAAGCCTGGCGGACGAACCGCTGGACTTCGGCACCCTGGACAAACACGGCTGCTTCATCGGCTCGTCCGCGGTCGTGATCTTCTCCGAACAGGACGACGTCAAGGAAATCTGCAAGAACCTGATCCGGTTCTTCGAGGACGAAAGCTGCGGCCAGTGCACGCCCTGCCGTGTCGGCTGCGAAAAAATGCTGAAATTGATCGACAAGCCCAAATGGGATGCCGATCTGATTGATGAGCTGAGCCAGGCCATGCGCGATGCATCGATCTGCGGCCTGGGTCAGGCAGCGCCCAATCCGGTGCAGGCGGCGCTGCGCTTCTTCCGGGAGGACGTGCAATGAGCGCCAAGGACATGAGCGAAACGATCAAGTTCACCCTGGACGGCCAGCCGGCCGAAGCCAGGGCCGGCGAGACCATCTGGGACGTCGCCAAACGGAACGGCAACACCATCCCCCACCTGTGCCACCGCCCGAAAAAGGGGTACCGGCCCGACGCCAACTGCCGCGCCTGCATGGTCGAGATCAAGGGCGAGCGCGTGCTGGCCCCCAGCTGTCGGCGCCAGCCGACGGAAGGCATGGAGGTCACGACCGACAACGAGCGCGCGACCAAGGCGCGGCGCATGGTGCTGGAACTGCTGCTGTCCGACCAGCCGGAACGCCGCGAGGCTCATGATCCGGATTCTCTGTTCTGGTACTGGGCCGACAAGGCCGGTATCGCCGACAGCCGTTTCGAGGCCCGCGCCACCTGCCCGGCGCCCGACCGCTCGCACACCGCCATGGCCGTCAACCTGGACGCCTGCATTCAGTGCAATCTGTGCGTCCGCGCCTGCCGCGAGGTCCAGGTCAACGACGTCATCGGCATGGCGGGCCGCGGCCACAAATCCAAGATCGTGTTCGACATGGACGACCCCATGGGCGACAGCACCTGCGTCGCCTGCGGCGAATGCGTGCAGGCCTGCCCGACCGGCGCCCTGATGCCGTCGACCATGGTCGACGAGAAGCAGGTCCATGTCGGTAAGCCGGACCGCACCGTCGACAGCCTGTGCCCCTATTGCGGTGTCGGTTGCCAGGCCACGTTCCACGTCAAGGACAACAAGATCGTCTATGTCGAAGGCAAGGACGGCTATGCCAACGAGAACCGCCTGTGCGTGAAGGGCCGCTTCGGGTTCGACTACGTCGATCACCCGCACCGCCTGACCAAGCCGCTGATCCGCAAGGAAGGCGTTGAAAAAAATGGGGAAATGGAGCTCGATCCGAGCAATCCGCTGACCCATTTCCGGGAAGCGAGCTGGGACGAAGCCCTCGACCTCGCCGCCGCCGGACTGAAGAAGGTGCTCGACCGCGACGGCCCTTCGGCCATGGCCGGGTTCGGGTCCGCCAAGGGCTCGAACGAAGAAGCCTATATGGTTCAGAAGCTGGTCCGCCAGGGCTTCCGCACCAACAACGTCGACCACTGCACGCGGCTGTGCCATGCGTCGTCGGTGGCGGCGTTGATGGAAGGCATGAATTCCGGCGCCGTCACGGCGTCGTTCAACGACGCCAAGGATTCCGACGTCATCATCGTGATCGGCGCGCGCCCGACCCAAAACCATCCCGTCGCCGCGACGTTCCTGAAGAACGCCGCCAAGCAGGGGAAGCGGCTCTACGTCATGGACCCGCGCCGCCAGGACCTGTCACGCCACGCGACCCGCCACCTGCAGTTCAAGGCGGGCCAGGACGTGGCCCTTCTCAACGCCATGATCCATACGATCATCGACGAGGGCCTGACCGACGTTCAGTACGTCCAGGCCAACACGGAGGGCTTCGAGGCACTGAAGGAGAACTCGAAGCAGTTCTCGCCCGAAGCCATGGAGGCCGTGTGCGGCATCGAGGCCAAGGTCATCCGCGAGGTCGCCCGCGATTACGCGACCGCCGACCGCTCGCTGATCTTCTGGGGCATGGGCATCAGCCAGCACGTCCACGGCACCGACAACGCGCGCTGCCTGATCGCGCTCAGCATGATCACCGGCCAAATCGGCCGCCCCGGCACGGGCCTGCATCCGCTGCGCGGCCAGAACAACGTCCAGGGGGCATCCGACGCGGGTCTGATCCCCATGGTCTATCCCGATTACAAATCGGTCGAGGCCGCCGACATCCGCGCCACCTACGAAGACCTGTGGGGCGTCGACCTGCCCCGGGAACGCGGCCTGACGGTGGTCGAGATCATCCACGCGATCCTGGCCGACGAGATCAAGGCCATGTACATCATGGGCGAAAATCCGGCCATGTCCGACCCGGACGCCCGCCACGCCCGCGAAGCGCTGGCCAAGCTTGAGCATCTGGTGGTGCAGGATATCTTCTTCACCGAGACCTGCTTCCACGCCGACGTCGTCTTGCCGGCCTCGGCCTTCCCGGAAAAGGCGGGCACGTTCTCCAACACCAACCGCCAAGTCCAGATGGCGCGGCCCGTGGTCGACATGCCCGGCGAGGTGCGCCAGGACTGGTGGATCATCCAGGAGATCGCCAACCGCCTGGGCCTGAACTGGAATTATTCCGGGCCCATGGACGTGTTCAATGAAATGAAAAAGACCATGCGGTCCCTCGACAACATCACCTGGGAGCGCCTGGAGAACGAGGACAGCATCATCTATCCGTGCAAGTCCGAAGACAGCCACGGCGAGAACATCATCTTCGGCGACGGTTTCCCGACGGCGTCGGGCCGCGCAAAACTGGTGCCCGCACAACTGGTGCCGCCGGATGAACTGCCCGACGACGAGTTTCCGCTGGTCCTGACCACGGGCCGCATGCTGGAGCATTGGCACACGGGGGCGATGACCCGCCGGGCCACGGTCCTCAACCTGCTGGAGCCGGAACCCGTGGTCAGCATGAACCCCTACACCATGGGCGAAAAGGGCCTGGCGCCCGGCGACATGGTGAAGGTGGCGACCCGCCGCGGCGAAATCGAGCTGAAGGTCCGCGCCGACCGCGACGTGGCCGACGGCATGATCTTCATCCCGTTCTGCTTCCACGAGGCGGCGGCCAATATCCTGACCAACCCGCAGCTCGACCCGGTGGGCAAGATCCCCGAGTTCAAATTCTGCGCGGCGCGCGTGGAAAAGGTGCCGGACGCCCAGGTGGCGGCGGAATAAGACCAGGAAAAATAATTGCGTTGGGAAACGGGGGCTCAAGCCCCCGTTTTCATGCCTGCCCGCGCTTGACGATGTCCTCGGCGATGGCGTGGACGGACGGGCTGCCGTCCTCGACGCCGGAGATCGCCGCCGTGCGGTCCTTGACTTCGGCCTTCACCTCTTCCAGCGTCACGCCGGACGACTTGATCATAACGGCGAGAATCGATTCGATGGCCAGGATATGAGCCGCCAAATTCTCGGATTCCTCCATGCGTGCCTGGGCAGCCTTCCCGAAGCTTTGCAGCTCTTCGGCAATCTTCGTGAGGTTCCCCTCCAACTCTTTGATTTGATTGAAGAACCCGGAATCCTCAAGATGCTTTACGAAGATCCGCGAAGCTTCCTGCGCGTCTTCGCCGCTGTTGTCGGACATGATACCCCCTTTAACGGCTTTTCATTTGACCGGACCAGCATAACCCCTGGGCGCACGCCTGTCATGCGCGAGCACCCCTTCCACCGCGCCGCCGGACGCCCCGTTTCCACAGCATGGAAGCGTGAGTTGAATCGGCGCGGCAATCCACTAAAATACCCGTACCTACAGCCGCCGGGCGAACAACCGCCAGCGGTTTGATAAGAAGGGGTGGAAACATGCAATCATTCTGGACCGGGACCATTGCCGCCGTCATCATCGCCGTCGTCGCGGGCTTCGCCTTGAACGCCACGAACATGACCGCGGGCGAGAAGTATTCGACGAGCAACGTGCGTCTGAACTAGGCCCCTGACGCCGAGCCTGGCTCATCCCGCACCTCGGCCGGACGCGGCATTTCCTTAACGCTGAATTCGCCCGCCGCGCGCCGCCGCGAGGCCCCTCCCCTAGGAAAAGGTTAACGCAACCCGGCAAAAATTGCCGCGCCGCGCGGCGGCCGTGCGCCCGCCGCCCCTAAAAATTAACGTTTTATCAACCATTTAAAAACACCCCCCAAAGGCACGTTTCTTGCCTGCGTTTTCCCCTGCGACCACTCGCTTGGGGATACAGAGAGGCAAGAGGGGGACCCATGACCACGCCCATCTACAATTCGTACAGCCAGTTCAATTATTTTTCCTATTACCGCGAGACCCTGACCCGGCAAGCCATGGAAGGTGAGCCGCAGGCGGCCGCTGACGGCGGCACGGCGCCATCGGACCCAGCAGCGGAAAGCCAGACGGACGACACCACGACGGGCCAGTTCATCGATTTCGTCCAGGCATTCCGGAAATGGGCCGTGTTGCCGGAACTGCCGGCAGAGGCCGACAACGGGTCGGCGGAATACAAACAAGAGATCGATGGCGGCGACGGCGACGACGAAATCGAAGCCCACGGCATCAACGTATCCGTCCAAGGCGGCGCCGGGAACGACATGATCGACGTCCGGGGCCATAGAGTAGCCGTGAACGGCGGCAGCGGTGACGACGTCATTTCCGCGTCCTCGGCGTGGTCGGGACAGGGCCCCATCTTCACCAGCCTGATTTCCGGTGACGACGGCAATGACGAGATCACCACCCAGGGCCTGGCCGGTCTGGTCAACGGCGGCGAAGGCGACGACGTCATCACCGGCAAGGACGGCATGATGGAAGTCTTCGGCGGCAGCGGCGACGACACCATCGTCGCCGAACGCGGCGCGCACAAGATATTCGGCGGCGCCGGCAATGACACCATCGTATCGCACGGCAATCTGCTGTACGGCACCGCATTCGGCGGCGCCGGCGACGACATCGTCAGCATCTCCGGCCGCGCGGTAAAGGCCTACGGCGGCACCGGGAACGACAAGATGACCTTCGACAAGGCGCAGTCGCTTGTCGGTTACCAATGGACCGAGGACGGCCTTGTCCCGTCGGTCGAACACCGCGTGGTCGCCAACGGCGGCCAGGGTGACGACGAGATGACCTTCAATGATTCCTACGGCGACATCGAATATTACGCCGGGGACGGACACGATACGGTCGAAGGCGCCGACGAACGCAGCATCCTGAAACTGGGCAAGGGCCTGACCTTCGAAGACACCTCGTTCGCCGTGAACGGCGACGACCTGACGGTTTCCTTTGGCGAGGCCGGCGGCTCCGTCACCTTCAAGGACTATCAGACCAAGGGTCTTCCGTTGATCGAGTTCAACGACGGCAGGATGCTAGATGCGTCCTCGACCATCGCCTATGCCGGCGGTGATCCGGACGCCTATGTCGCCAACGACAGGGCGGCCGACGACATCGCCTAACAATCCATCTGAGCATGAAAAAGGGCGGTCCTTGCGGGGACCGCCCTTCGTCGTTCGTTGTGCCGAGATCACTCCGCCGGCTGCGTGTTGCCCACGTTGCCCTTGGTCATTTCCTCTTCGACCCAGAGCGAATGGTGCTCCTTGGCCCAGTTGAGGTCGACTTGGCCGGAGGCGACGGCGTCGATGGCGCCTTCCATGCCCAGCGAGCCGATGTAGATATGGCCGATGATGGCACCGATCATGACCAATCCCACCAGGGAATGCCACAACACGGAAAGCTGCGTTTCCTGGAGAACCGACAGGGTCGTCGGCAGACTGGCGCCCAGCTTGTTCAAGATGGCGAACGTGCCGGCCCAGGGCTGGACATCGCCCGGGAACATCAATGCCAGACCCGACAAGGTCAGCGACGCGCCACCCAGGATGACTAACCAGAACACGATCTTCTGACCGGCGTTGAAGCGCGGCGCTTCCGGGTGCACGCCCTTGGAAAACAGGCCGCCGCCGATGGCCAGCCATTTCAGGTCGCGCAGCGTCGGAATGTTATGCCGAACCCACAGGAAGAACATCATCACGATCCCCAGAATGAAGGCGAAGGCGATGTAGTTGTGCGCCAGTTTGCCGTAATAGGTCAGCGCCCCGAAGGCATCCGCCCCCAGAATGGGTTTCAGCACGTACCGGCCGTAGGACACGTTCAGGCCCGTCAGGCCCAGTACGATGAAGCTGGACGCCGTCAACCAGTGCGTCGCGCGCTCCAGCGCGTTGAAGCGCTCGATGGTCCGACCCTGCGGGTCGCGGCCATGGTCGATCCGAATCTTGCCGCGGATCAGGAAGAAGGCGGCGATGGCGATGACGGACACCAGCAGGAAAATGCCGCCGAACTGGCTGAGCGGGCCGTTCTTGGCGGCGCGCCAGACGTCGCCGTCCGACTGCACCAGTTGCCCCGCCTGCTTATCGGGAATGGACACCGTGCCGGTGATGCCGCCGCGCACGGCGCGCCACATTTCCGATTGGGACAGGGCGCCGCTTGCGCCACCGGGAACTTGCCCGCCGGTCTGCGCCTGTGCCTGGGCCATGTCGAGTGCCGGCGAGCCGGTCAGGACCGCCGCACCGCCATAGGCCACCATCAAGGCGAGAGCCAGGGCTCCCGCAAATTTACGAATGTTCGACCAGGTCATATTACGTTTCCCCGTCATATCTTTTGCGAACCCGCGCGGACGCGCGGGTCTATTTCGCGCCGCCCTGATTTTGGGCGCGCTCGTTCAATTCGCCGGGCACCCTGACGTCGGCGCCTGAATCCTGAACCTTCGCACCCCCGGCGAACCCGGTGCCGGATGCGCCGCCTTGGCTGCGGGTGCGGTTGCGTAGTTCCTCAAGCCGAGATTCGCTCAACTGGGCATCAGGCTTGCCCTTGTAGACACCCGGCTCGTATCGGATCATTCGGCCCTGTTCCTCCGCGCGGCAGGCTGTGAGCGCGATCGCGGCGATCGCGATCCCTCCCAATGTCCTGACCATGCGGGCGGTCGTATTGCGCTTTCCGGTCATATTTATTTCCTTGTCACACCCCGTTTGGTTCCAGTAGCCGGAAAGGGGTGCCCCTCTGCTTGTTGCAGCGAGGCACCCCTCCCAGATTACGCTACCGGATGGACCTACGAGCCCGCCTTCAACTGATAGGCGGTGCCCCAGCCCCAGGCGCCGGACCCGAAGCCACGGGCCACGACACGCTCGCGGTAGATGTTGGACACCATGTCGCCGTCGCCGCCCAAGAGAGCCTTGGTCGAGCACATTTCGGCGCACAGCGGCAACTTGCCTTCCGCAAGGCGGTTACGGCCGTACTTCTGGAATTCGGCGGCGGAGTTGTCTTCTTCCGGGCCACCGTTGCAGAAGGTGCACTTGTCCATCTTGCCGCGGCTTCCGAAGTTGCCCGCCTGCGGGTACTGCGGCGCCCCGAAGGGGCACGCGAAGAAGCAGTAACCGCAACCGATGCAGAGGTCCTTGGAGTGCAGGACCACGCCTTCTTCCGTCTGGTAGATGCAGTCCACGGGGCAGACCGCGATGCACGGCGCGTCGGAGCAGTGCATGCAGGCCACCGAAATGGACCGTTCGCCGGGCTGGCCGTCACGGATAGTGACGACGCGGCGGCGGTTGATGCCCCACGGTACCTCGTGCTCGTTCTTACACGCGGTAACGCACGCGTTGCATTCAATGCAGCGCTCGGCATCACAAAGGAACTTCATTCTTGCCATTGTTGCGTCTCCCTAACCTAGGCCGTTTCGATGCGGCACAAGGTGACCTTGGTCTCTTGCATGTGGGTCACGATGTCGTAACCGTAGGTGCCGCACATGTTGGACGCTTCGCCCAACACATAAGGATCGGCACCTTCCGGATACTTGTCGCGAAGGCTTACGCCCTGCCAGTGACCACCGAAGTGGAACGGCATGAAGACAACGCCAGGGGCCACACGTTCCGTGACCAGGGCCTTGACCTTCACCTTGCCGCCTTCCGGCGAGTACACCCACATCTGCTGACCGTCCTTGATGCCGGCATTGTTGGCATCGACCGGATTGACCTCGCAGAACATGTCCTGCTGCAGTTCCGCAAGCCACTTGTTCGCGCGGCTTTCGTCACCGCCGCCTTCGTATTCAACGAGACGACCCGAGGTAAGGATGGTCGGGAACTTCTTGGAGAAGTCCTGCTTCTGGATGGACTCGTACGCCGTCGGCAGACGGTAATTCTTCGTGTCCTTGTACGTTTCGTACTTGGGCAGAAGATCACGCCGGGGCGTATAGAGCGGTTCGCGATGCAACGGCACCGGATCCGGGAACGTCCAGACGATCGCACGGGCCTTGGCGTTCCCGAAGGGCGCACAACCGTGCTTGATGGCGACGCGCTGGATACCGCCCGAAAGGTCGGTCTTCCAGTTGGTCTTGTCGCCGGCAACCCCTTCGATGACCTTCAATTCGGCTTCGGTCAGGTCCTTGTCCCAACCCAGCTTCTTGAGGACCGCCATCGAGAACTCGGGGTAACCGTCCTTGATTTCCGAACCGACGGAATAGGAGCCTTCGGCAAGAAGGCTGACGCCGTTCCGTTCCACGCCGAAACGCGCGCGGAAGTTCAGACCGCCTTCGGCGACCGGCTTGGACGGATCGTACAGGATCGGCGTGCCCGGATGCTTCAGCTCCGGCGTGCCCCAGCAGGGCCACGGCAGACCGTAGTAGTCGCCAGCGACAGCGCCGCCGACGGCCTTCAGCGACGTCTTGTCGAAGGTCGCCTGGTTCTGCATGTGGGCCCGCAGGCGTTCCGGCGATTGGCCGGTATAGCCGATGGTCCACATCCCCGTGTTGTATTCACGGGTCGTGTCCTCGATCGAGGGCTCGTCGTTCGTGACCTTGATGTTCTTGAACATCTCCTTCTCGAAACCGAGCTTCTTGGCGAACTTGTACATGATGGTGTGGTCGGGCAGCGATTCGAAGATCGGATCGACAACCTTTTCACGCCACTGCAGGGATCGGTTGGACGCGGTCACGGAACCATAGGTTTCGAACTGCGTCGATGCCGGCAGGACATAGACGCCGTCCTTGCGGTCCGGAATGACGGACGCGAAGGTCGGGACCGGGTCGATGACAACCATCAGATCCAGCTTTTCCATCGCCTTCTTCATTTCCGGCAGACGCGTCTGGGAGTTCACGGCGTGACCCCAGAGAACCATGGCCCGGAGGTTGTCCGGCTGATCCATGTTCTTCTTGTCTTCGAGAACGCCGTCGATCCAGCGCGACACCGGAATGCCCTTGGATTCCATCAGCTTCTTCGAGGCGAAGCGGCCGAGGAGATAGTCGTAATCGACCTTCCAGACACGGGCCCAGTGCTTCCACGAACCCGTCGCCAGGCCGTAATAGCCGGGCAGCGAGTGCGACAGGATGCAGAAGTCGGTCGCACCCTGAACGTTGTCGTGGCCGCGGAAGATGTTGGCGCCGCCGCCGGCCTTGCCGATGTTGCCAAGGGCCAGCTGCAACACGCAGTAGGCGCGCGTGTTGTTGTTGCCGTTGGTGTGCTGAGTGCCACCCATGCACCACACGATGGTGCCGGGACGGTTGTTGGCCAACGTGCGGGCGACGCGCTTCAGCTGCGCGCCGGGAACACCCGTGACGCGTTCGGTTTCTTCCGGAGTCCACTTCTTCACTTCGGCGCGGATTTCGTCCATGCCGTAAACGCGCTGCTTGATATAGGTCTTATCTTCCCAGCCGTTTTCGAAGACGTGGTACAGAATGCCCCAGATCAGGGCGACGTCCGTGCCCGGGCGGAACCGCACGTATTCATCGGCGTGTGCTGCCGTGCGCGAGAAGCGCGGGTCGCAGACGATGAGTTCGGCGTTGTTCTGCTCTTTCGCCTTCAGGATATGCTGCATCGCGACCGGATGCGCTTCGGCGGCATTGGAGCCGATGAAGAACATGGCCTTCGAGTTGTGCATATCGTTGTAGGAGTTCGTCATGGCGCCGTAGCCCCAGGTGTTGGCAACGCCCGCGACCGTGGTCGAGTGACAGATGCGCGCCTGATGGTCGCCGTTGTTGGAACCCCAGAAAGCGTAGAACTTCCGGAACAGGTAGGACTGTTCGTTGTTGAATTTGGCGGAACCAAGCCAGTACACGGAATCGGGGCCCGACGACTTGCGGATGTCGAGCATCTTGTCGCCGATTTCGTTGATCGCCGCGTCCCAGGAAAGCCGCTTCCACTTGCCGCCTTCGAGCTTCATCGGATACTTCAACCGGCGGTCACCGTGGGCGTGTTCACGGACCGACGCACCCTTGGCGCAGTGCGACCCCAGGTTCAGCGGGCTGTCGAAGCCCGGCTCCTGGCCGACCCACACGCCGTTGTCGACTTCCGCAATGACGGTGCAGCCGACGGAACAGTGCGTACAAACGGATTTGACTTGCGTCATGCCTTTCGCCGCCGCGGTCGCCGCCTTGGCCGGTTTGGCCAAGCCCAGCGGTGCAGCGGAAAGAAGCGCGGCGCCCCCGGCGGTGACCCCTGAACGCTTCAGGAACGTACGGCGGTCCATGGACCCGCCTACCACCCCGGCCAGTGCCTGCTTCAAACGGGGGCCTATCGCCACCCCGTCGCTCTTTTTGGTGAGCATTTTAAGTTATCTCCCAATGTTGATGGGTTAGAACCCGACTAGAACCTCGCGAGGTCGTAGTACGTTTTGACGTGCTCGGTTTCACGATACCCCGACGATTTCGGGCCATCGGAAACCACGGCCGCTTCCGCGGACCCCTGGGAAAGCGCAACCGCGGCGACACCCGCGGCGCCGCCGGTGACGGCTGCTTTCTTCAGGAACTCACGGCGGCCGAGCTTTTGCTTTTGTTCGCTCATCGCAGTCTCCTCAAAGATTGTGATCACAGTTACTTCTACTTGCTTGGTACCAAACGCCCGTTTCGGGTCTTGCTTTTGACGGCGGGGCGCGGCCTGGGCCGATCCCCGCAATTCCAACAACTCTGTCTTCCCTTCCGGCCCCCTGCCTCCATTCCGGAGGCGGCCGGGCCGCGCCACCTACTGACCGAAGCCGAAGGCGTCGCGTTCGATCTCCATGAACTGTTTTCCGATGGCGCCGACGGGCATGTAAAGCGCCGCCGACTTGGCCTTTTCCATGTCGGCGAAGAAGTGGCCGGCCCAAGGCGCCAGATGCTTTTCAAAGAACGCGCGCTGACGTTCCAGGCTCGCCGGCTGACCGAAAGCGCCGGTGATCAGCCCGTGCATGACCTCGCAGACGAAGGCGATGTGGTCTTCCGGGTCGCTGACGCCATCGGCGCGCGCAATGCCCAATTCCTCAAGATCGCGGCGCAGGTCGGCCAGCGGCTTTTCGTAGACGAAGCCGGTCAGATATTGCGACCCGAAGGGCGACAGTTCCCCGCCGGCGCCAAACCCGTAGAACAGGACGGTGAATTCTTCCTCGGCGACCGCCTGGGTCGTGCGCTTGGCCATGGCCGCCAGCGCGCCGACCGACTGGCCCAAGGGGCTTTCGTCGCCGCTCAAGTCACGCACAAAGGCGATCGTGTCGTTGTCCATGGGCTTTGCGAGAAGCCGCGACAACAACGCATAAATCCCAGCCCGCTGCATGTCCTCTTCGGGCACGGCGGTCTGATCGGTCTTTGTTTCGGTGTCGGAAAGCTGCCGTTCTCCCTTGGCATTGCTTCCCATGGTGGCGCTGGCCTCCACTTGGATAATCCTTGCTCTCCTTCCGCCGGTTCCGCCTGTTAATTCGGCGAATTCCGATGCCTAAGAAGCGGGCTTGTTATTGCGCCGCAAGCCCCTAACCGGCCCACTGCGGATAGTTTTTCCCGCCAATCTATCAAGTGAACGCCTTTTCGCCCCGCAAGTCAACGGACCGCCTATTCCGCCATGCGGAAAAAACCCCCTTAAGCCCTAGTTTTTTCATGGGCTTAGCAGGTCTCAGTTGCTGGAAACGGTGGTCTTGCGGCCGTCCGCGGCGGGTCAGGCGAGGTCGTCCTCACCGTCGCCCAGGCCGTCGTCATCGTCCTCGATGCGGGAAACCTGCGCCCTGGCCGGTTCCGGCAGGGTTTCGGACGCAGGATGGCGCTCTCCGGGGGTCTGATAATAGGGATTGGCCGTATAGGTCGGCAGACTAACGCTCGACCCGCCCCGATCCTGAACCCGGCGGGCCTTGTCGGTGATGGATTCCGCCGCCGCATCGTCGTCACCGGCGGCCGCCTTCTCCGCCGCCTGCGGCTCCGCGCCCTCTGCGCCCTCTTCGGTTTCCGGCTCTTTCGGTTTGTCGCGCCAACCATAGCCCCCCTCGTTCGGACGGTAGGCGGAGGCCCCGGCGGCCAGTTGCGCCATCATGGAGTAATCCTCGCCGTATTCATGCATGCCGTCGATGAGGCTGAAGGCGGGATCGCTCAGCCACAGTTTGCGCAGGGCCTGGCGGCGCAGGAAATCAGGCACCCGTTTGTCCATGAAGCCGGTGAAATCGCTGTCCGGGGTCAATTCATCAAGCGGCGGCAGGGTTTCCACATAGGCCGCTTCCTCGGCGGTCAATTCGCGGACGTCGTCGTCCTCGGCGGCGGCGCCGGATACCGCCGCCAACGGAGTTTCCTCAACCGCGGTCCGCGGCGTTTCCGCGACCGGCCCGGCGGCCCCCC
>SWBZ01000067.1_pt1 | contig 46149 bp, 48 predicted proteins | sample 4693031 | NCBI WGS metagenome assembly SWBZ01 (sample SAMN10267274, study PRJNA491770) | bioreactor metagenome | isolation source: DHS bioreactor inoculated with | place: Japan: off Shimokita Peninsula
CCCCCCCATCCACATCTGATAATTCAGGCAGTGAACGACGCGATGCCCGGGGCCGAGCCCCGCCGCCCGTTGACTGCGCCCGCCGACAACCGCCGTGACATGGCTATCCCGCGCAGACAGAGCCAGGTTCATCGCCTGCCCCGTTGTGCCGGATGTTCTGTGCAGGCGATTGACGTTTTCATCCGGAGCCGCAAGGTAGTCTCCAAAGGGAGGATGATTTGCCTGAGAGATACGCAACATTCCCTTATCGCATAGTGGAAGCGTTGCAATGTCTTTTAAGGAACGAGGCGGTGTTCTCCCTTTCCATAGCTGCTGAAAAAAAGCAGAGCACTTCGACACATACTCAATCTGCCGCTCCCACGAACTTTGGCGAAGGGCCGAAAGCTCCTCCAATTTGACAAAATCTGCGCCCTCAACTAACGCCATAATTTATTCCTTTTTGATCAAATCATCTGTTTGAAAATCAATTCAAACCAATCACCGGGATTCTGATTGATATTGACATTTACAAAACATGACATCATATTTATTTATATTGCAAGCATCGCCATTTTTGCAAGTGCTGTTTCTTTCCGCGGTTCAATTTCCACAACAAAAGATATATACAGAAGGCGGTGCATCAGGGAGCAACGAGAATATGCAACAATATATTCCCTTCAACAAGGTTTTGGAAAAACAAACCAAGGACGACGGCTTAAAAAAAGGGGAGCGCACAAAGCTCAGGCTGATGATTGCCACAGCGAAGCTGCTTCAAGATACGTTTTTTCACGATTTGCGTATAGTCGACATATGCAAGGAATCAGGCGTTTCTCAAGGGACATTTTACCTCTATTTCGAAGATAAAATGGATATCGCCACCACGACCCTTTCGAAGTTCGTCCACCATATATATCAGGCTCTTAAAGAAGCGGGCAAAAACCGCAATAGTTTGTCCGAATCAGCATATTTCACGACGTTGGCCTATGTGGAGCAATTCCATCTCAACAAAGGGCTCCTGCGTTGCCTGATGCAAATGACGGAAGAGTCGACGAAGTTTGAAGAAATTTATCAAACATTGAATAGCAACTGGAACAAGCGAACCGCCGAAGCAATTGCCCGTCGCACAAGAAAGCCGCTTTCAGAAAACCCCGAAGGCTTATTGGTTGTCTATGCGGCAGGCGGGATGGTCGATGAATATCTTGCCAGCCTTTATGTCCGAAGGGATCCAATTCTTGTAGAGCATTCCGGCTCTCCGGAAGACGTCGCCGAACTGCTATCTAAACTCTGGCTGAGAGCTGTTTTTGGGTCGAGATTGGGCACAGAAATTCAACCCGCATCTGCCGGAATCCCTGTTTAACAGTCAAGCGCTTCACGCGAGATCGCCTCAGTATCGCAAAATTCAGCAAAGTCCACGCGAAACAATTTTGCTACCGCTTAACCAACTCGGGCTTTAGTAAACGAGAGAATTTCTTTTGGGCGGTGAGATTGCGTTCAACTGCATCCCATTCCCGCAGAAAACCTTCTTAATCAGCGACTTTCTTCACAAATTCCGACTTCAGGCCCATTTGGCCAATGCCAGGGATTTTGCAATCAATATCATGGTCACCGTCAACGAGCCGGATATTCTTTACCTTGGTTCCGACCTTTACTACGGAAGAAGATCCCTTGACCTTCAGATCTTTGATAACCGTTACCGTATCGCCATCCCGCAATTCCGCGCCATTCGCATCACGGACAGATAGGGTATCGGATGCCCCTTCGGCTTCGGCTATGGCCCATTCATGGGCACATTCCGGACATATTCGCAGGCCGCCATCCTCATAAACGTAAGGAGATTGACATCGTGGACAGGGGGGCAGCTCACTCATTTTATAACCTTTCGATTCCTCGGGCGTATTTTCGTAAATTCAGGTGACAACTCTGTTCTCGGCCGGAGTAAGAAAATTTCTTGATTGGATAGGCGGCGCTCAAGATTGGCACCGTCTCTACGACCAGTCATTCCTCTATCTCATTCCGCGCAATAATGGCAGACATATTTTTCGGCGAGATAGCGATGTTGTTGCCACTAAGCAGGGCGCTCTTCTTGGCAAACTGACTTTCTATCGCACCAATATTGCTGAAATCAGCGAAAAGGCGAAATGGGTTCTGTGTTGTCATATTTAGTTTCCGGAACTATTAAGACACGGCCAAAGATCGGGTTTCCTCTGCTCATGCCTGAGGCAAGATTAATAGTAAAATAGAGGGGAAAAATCGCTCTCAACTGGCCAGCTTATTAGTAAAAAATATCAGGCCCCGAAAGCAACGGAGAAATAGAAATATATAGTTACATGTAAGTGCCTCAAAAAACTGGATTTACATAAAAATCCTTATTAAGGCTCACGAAGTAATTCCTGATTAAAATCAAAAATCATCTGCACTTGCATTACAAAACGACTGCCGCATAATATCATTTGATGACCTAACCCGTTGAAAATGATAGCGTCATAAAGAAAGAAACAGATTGTCAGGAAAGGCAATATGAAAACAATATTAGGTTGTATTGCGGATGATTTTACGGGCGCTACTGATCTTGCTGGCGTGCTGGCGCGCTCTGGTGTGAAAGTCAACTTGCGTATAGGCGTGCCAAAGACACCCCCAACGAACACCGCCGCATTTGAAGTCATTGCACTGAAATGCAGAACCTCTCCTACTGAAGACGCAATAACCGAATGCCTGAGCGCGCTATCCTGGCTAAAACAAACCGGTGCTTCCCGTTTCTTTTGGAAATATTGCTCTACATTCGATAGTACCGATAAAGGTAATATCGGGCCGGTCGCAGAAGCCATAATGGCAGATCTCAAAATAGATCAGACAATTTATTGCCCGGCTTTTCCCGAAAACGGGCGGAGCATTTTTATGGGAAATTTGTTCGTGGGAGAGCAACCGCTCGCGGAAAGCCCGATGAAGGATCACCCGCTCACACCTATGCGCGACAGTAACTTAATCCGGCTCTTAACACCGCAAACAACGGCTCCCGTTGGGTTGGCCAATCGGCTGTGCGTCGCCTCTGGGCCTGACGCCTTGCGAGCGAGACTGGATGATTTACGTGATGACGGTGTCGTGCATGTCGTGGTCGATGCGGTGGCAAACGAAGATCTCCGTGTGATTGCTGACGCCTGCCGCAATATGCCATTGATAACCGGGGGCAGCGCCGTCGCCATGGCATTGCCGGATTTTTATATGTCGGACGGATTGCTGGCGCAGGACGCTTCAGAATATACCGCCCCGCAACTGGAAGAGGGAGCGATTGTCCTTTCTGGCAGCTGTTCTGCCATGACCCGCGCCCAGGTGGCTGCATTCTCAAACCAGGCAGAGTGTTACAAGCTTGATCCGCTGGACCTTGCCAATAATGGAGATCAACCAGTGCGGGAATGGCTTCATAACATACCTAAAGATGTTGTCCCCTTGATTTATGCAACGGCGGAGCCTGATGCCGTCCGCAAGGTACAGGAAAAACTGGGCACTGAGAAAGCAGGTGAAATTGTCGAAAATGCCTTAGCCAGATTGGCTGTCGATGCACGAAATCAGGGCCGACATCGATTTGTTGTTGCTGGCGGCGAAACGTCCGGTGCCGTGACCAAAGCGCTTGAAATAGAGCAGCTAACGGTCGGTGCGGAAATCGTTCCAGGCGTCCCCTGGACTTTCTCCAAATCAAATGGAATTAATATTGCGCTTGCCCTGAAATCCGGAAATTTCGGAACAGAGAGTTTCTTCTCAGATGCCCTGGAATTATTAAACTCATGACCTCAGAAGAAAACCGGTCACGGGAACAGATTTGCGAGATGGCAAAGTCAATATATGACCGTGGCCTGACGGGAAGCGCGTCGGGTAATATCTCGTTGCGACTTTCAAATGGGCAATTGCTGGTAACACCGACGGGCAGCAGTTTTGGCCGGCTGGATCCAGCGCGACTCACTCTTTTAAATCAGGATTTTTCCTATTGCTCCGGAGATCAGGCAACCAAGGAAATGGCGCTCCATTCCGCATTTTATGAAACAAGGCCGGGCATCACGGGCGCCGTCGTGCATTTGCATTCAAGTCACTCTGTCGCACTTTCCGTTTTGCCTGACATAGATCCGGAAAATGTACTGCCGCCGATTACGGCTTACGGCATTATGAAACTGGGCAAAGTAAAACTGCTTCCCTATTTCATGCCGGGCGACCCGGCCATGGGAGACGCTATCCGAGGGTTGGCGGGAAAGCGCAGCGCCGTATTGCTGGCGCATCACGGTCCTGTTGTCGCGGGCAAGGATCTCGAAGCGGCCGTCTATGCCATGGAAGAATTGGAAGAAACGGCAAAATTGACGCTTCTAACCCACAGGCTACAGCCAAACTTATTGAATGACTCTCAGGTCAGAGACATTGTAACCAAATTTGACGTTCAATGGGATGATTAGCGCATCGTTCGTTAGTGCACCGCCAATCCAGCGGGTATTAAGAGAGCGTCCCGTTTTACTTGACAATAAAACCGAACGCTCTCCTGGGGCTATGGATTACCCTTTTACAGCGATTGCGGAAATCTCCACAAGTAGTCCCTTCCCTGCAAGATCCGCCCGGATAGTTGCACGCGCAGGATACTCCGGTTTAAACATAGACGAATAAACTTCATTCATTTCATCATAGTCGGCCAAAGACTGAAGATAGACGGTTGTCGAAACAACGTCGTCAAGTGTCATTCCACCTTCTGCGAGAATTGTTTTGATCTTGCCAATGACAACTCGTGTTTGCTCTTTGACATCACCGGGCGCAAAGGGATTTCCATCGTTATCTTGCGGGATCTGGCCGGCGATAAAGATCATGTTGCCAGCCTTGACGCCTAGACTAAACGGTCCTCTTGGTGTCCATTCTTTTGGTTTGAGAGCAGTTTTTGCCATGTCAATGTTCCTTTCTGTGTACTAAATAATTTTAACGGTTAGCTGCGTTTGACAGATGTAGCGGCCATAGCTTCCAACACTGTCACAATTGAACTCGAGTCATTCTGGCCATTGCCTTGCGATTTCACGGCCCGCAACACTTCACGTGATGCACTCACCGTTGGCAGGGAGACACCATGCTTTTCCGCAAGCCGCATCGCACCCGTCAGATCTTTGTCCATATTGTTGGCCGAGAAATGAGGGGGGAAGAAATTATGTGCGATCATACGGGGGCCTCGCGTTGCCATTGCACCCGTTTGCGGACCGGTTCCCGGAAGAGAGGTAATGTCGATGACGACTTGAGGATCAATACCGATTTTTGCCGCAAGCACGAGAGCCTCGGCAGAGGCCTGGATAGCAACACCCATAACCAGATTGGCAATCAGTTTAAGTGTCGTACCATTGCCGCTCTTGCCGGTATACAACACCATGCTTCCGAGTACTTTTAGGAGCGGCTCGCAGGTTTTAAACGCTTCTTCCGGGCCGCCAACCATAATGCCGAGCGTACCGCTTTCCGCAACCTTTGGACCTCCCGATACAGGGGCATCCAATATCGCGACATTCTTTTCCTGGGCGCGTTCCGCATGTGCAATGGAATACTCAGGTGCGATACTCGCGGAATCAATAATAATCAGGTTTGGATGGGCGCCTTCAATCAAGCCGTCTTTACCGAATATCACAGCTTCCGTCGCCGGTGCGTCAGATACCATGGAAAAAACGATGTCATTCTGCGCGGCAACTTCTTTCGGACTGTTCGCCCAGATTGCCCCTGCCTTTACCAGGTCGTTCCCGGCCTCTTTCGTTCTATTCCAAACAGTTACTGTGTAACCAGAATCCATCAACCGTTTAACGATTACTTTCCCCATGGTTCCAAGACCGATGAATCCAATATTCTTGGTCATTTTTTTATCCTTCCTCCAATTTTCAGATTTGAATTATTTTTTACGAAGTCGACGGCGCTCTAACTGCCGCTCTCGTGGGTTGTCATTCAGGTTCTGCTTCATCACTAAAACCAAAAAGCCGTTTCTGCATTTCGGTATCTCCCCATAACTGCCGGGCAGGAATGGTCTCACCAAGCCGGCCATTGATCATCACCGAAACATTGTCGGCGACCTCCAAAACAACATTCAGGTTCTGTTCAATTAGCAAAATTGTAAGCTCTTCTGTTGCCGCCAGATTATTGAAAAGATCAATCATTTGGCTGACAATCACCGGCGCCAAACCTTCCGTCGGCTCATCCATTACAATCAATGCCGGGTTCAGCAGTAATGCTCTTGCAATGGCGACCATCTGTTGCTCGCCGCCAGAGAGCTCCTTACCAAGGTGGGTTTTCCGCTCCGCCAGTCTCGGAAAATGTTCATAAATACGATCAATAGACCAATTTCCGGTTTTTCCTTTACCGGCTAACTTCAAATGTTCATGGACATTGAGCGAATTCCATAGCCTCCGCCCTTGCGGTACATAGGCCATCCCCTTTCGCGTTATGGCGTGGGGCGACAATCCGCAAATGTTATCTCCCTTCAGAAAGACGTCCCCGATGCCTGGTGTAAGTCCGGTAATACCATTACAAAGGCTTGTTTTCCCCATGCCATTCCGACCAACGATACCGAGGATGCCCTGTGTCAGTTCCAACGATACTTCCTGGACAATATGAGCTCTTCCATAATGCACATTGAAATTACGCACCTCCAGAATAGGAGGACGTCGACTTTCGCATACGGGCAAATCAGCGGCTGAATTCTGGCTATGCATGCATGTTACCTTTATGGTCATGGGTGCCCATGTAAATCGCCTGCACCTGGGGGTTTTTGACTATTTCCTGGGGTGACTCTGAGGCAATAATTTTGCCATTACTCATGACTGTTACTTGCTCAACGACTTTGAGCGCGATATCGAGATCGTGTTCAATGATCACAAAACCAATCTCCGAGGGCAGACCCTCAAGCAACCTGACCAGGTCGTCACGCTCCTTTGGCGATAGCCCGGCTGCGGGTTCATCCAATAGAATAAATTTTGGCTCACCGGCCATCGCCATGCCTATTTCCAGCTGACGTTGCTGGCCATGAGACAAATCGACGACCTTCTTGTCCGCGACATCTTTCAAATGGACACGGCCAATCAGTTTTTCCGTATCAATCACATCGCTATGATCTTTAGACAAAGGAAGCACCTTCATTCGGCCTGCTTTTATTCCGCGCACGGCCGCAAAAATATTGTCACGGACGGTGAGATCTTTGAACAGCAGCGAAGATTGATACGTACGCCTCATTCCCAGGCGAATTCTTTTATGTGTCGACGTGTTGGTTACGTCATTCCCATAAAATTCAATGGTCCCGGACGTCGGTTTCAAGTCACCCGTTATCAGGTTAAACAAGGTTGTTTTGCCAGCCCCATTTGGCCCCAATATCGCATGACGCTCCCCTGGAGAGAAGTTCACTGTGACTTTATCAAGCACAGTGAACTCTCCAAACGAAATCGTTAAATCAACAATGGACAATGCATAAGTCATTATTGATCAATTTCCTTTTTTTGACTTTTTACTAGCATTTAGCCAATACAGGTTTCAAAGCTATGGACAGGACGGTGATTCACGTGAACCAATGCCCATTGCATCGAACTCAGCTGCAGAAAGATTCAGCTTCTGATCAATTTTCGGCACTGTCTGCACGACTTCAGAGACAAGATCACCTTCGTCATTCTTGATGATTTCAGTAATGAATGCCGGTCCGACCGCGTGGCGGTTTTCATCCAACGTAATCAAACCAACCGGCGTCTGAAGCTGAAGGTTCTGAAGCGCGTTTCTGAATTTCGCCTGACCGTCTGACAAATCACCATTTACCTGGTCCAGAGCTTCCAGCATTGCCTTTACGTTGCTGTAATAGGCAAAGGCAAAGAAGGAAGGTGCAGGAAATGCGTCATCAAAAGACTTGCGGTATTCCGCGACAAACTTGTTCCATTCCGGGGTATCGAGTTTGTCTGCAGTCCAGCCAGATGACAAAGTGCCGATCAAGGCATCACGACGTTTGCCTTTATAGCTGAGAACAGTCTGGTCAACCATGACGGAGCCGGCAATAAACGGCTTGTCTCCACCTGCCTGTTCATACTGGCGCATGAAATTAACGGCATCTGCACCGGCCAGGACAACCAGGATAGAGTCGACATCTTCCGGAATAGAGGCAATCACAGAGGAGAAATCCTTGTTGCCGACCGGAACCCATGCTTTTTTCGGAACTTTACCGCCTGCTTTACAAAAGCCGGACATGAATCCTTGAACCTGCGAGTACGGAAACGAATAATCTTCCGCAATAATCATAGTCCGCTTAAAACCCTTGTCATACGCATATGAGCCCAAGGGTGCCATCACTTGGGCGCCATCGAGATTAAATCGAAAGAAGTTTGGAGACGGATCAACGAGAGTTGTTTCCTGTCCGCCTGAGCTTCCGTTAATGAACGTAATCTGTGGCTGAGTACGAGAGTAGTTCTTTACGGCAACACCCTCTGATCCGGAGAGGGGACCAATCATCAAATCGACTTTGTCCTGCTCAACCAGTTTACGCGTCGCATTGACGGCGGAATCAGGCTGGGCATTAGAGGATCCTTTTACAAAAACAATCTTCTTGCCCCCGGCCATTCCTTTCCATTCCATCAAGGCAAGCTCCGCGCCTCGAATTGCGTCCTGTCCCAGGACAGTAAACGGTCCTTCCAATGTCGCCAGAAGACCCACTTTAATTTCGTCTTCTGCTTGCGCGGAAAAACTAAAGCCAGCGATTGTTAGAGTACTTACTACAGTTAGTACTCGCCTGAATTTTGTTATCTTCATACTTACCTCCTCCGAGAAAATGATTGGATTTTCTTACTTACTAATACTTAAACATCGTCAACCTTTATTACCTCCATACCCATTTTATCCTCACTTGCTTTTGGCCTTTTCTTCGCCCAATTCAGAATTTTCGATCCAACACCGATCAGCCCATTTGGTGAAAAAATGACGATTAGGAAAAACACACAACCGACCAATAATCGGAACCGATCACTGCCGACCAAATCGATGGCGAAATTTTGTAGTAGAATGAAAATCACCGCCCCAACAAAGCCGCCAATTGGGTGGTTCAACCCGCCAATAACGGCAATGATCAGGATATTGATCATGGCATCGACGCCGACAATTCCGGGAGAAACAAACCCATTGAACCAGGCCAGCAAGACGCCGCCCGTCGCGGCAAGAGCGCCGGCAATGGAATGCGTAACGATTCGATGCAAAAAGATATTATATCCGAGGGCCTTCATGCGCCTTGGGTTATCCCTAATCCCTTGAAGGGCAACGCCAAAAGGCGACCGAATAAGCAAGATGACGAAGACATATGCCAATACGGCACACATCAGCGAGACATAGTAAAATGGTACGGGATCCTTAAAGTTTGTCCCGAAAACCGTCGGCGGCAGAATACCCGACAATCCTTGAAAGCCGTTGAAAATCACATAGTTCTGCTGCACAAAGTAGAATGTCGCGACACCAACCGCTAAGGTAATCATGATGGTGTAAACGCCTTCAGTGCGGACAGAAAGCAGCCCGAAAAAGCTTGCCACCAATGTCGCCAGAATGATCGCTGCCGGAACCGCAATAATGGGAGCCAATTGCAGGCTCTGAACGGCATTACTTTCACCAAACAGCGCCAGGAAGTAACCAGCGAGCCCTGCGATCGACATTTGAGAGAGTGATACCATGCCGCCATATCCCGCCAGAAGCGTCAATGACAAGGCTATCATTCCCAAAATCAACGACAGGGCGCCAATCTGAAAGACAAAAAAGTTATTGGCAAAGGATGGGTAAGCCAACAAAGCGATTAATCCGAACAGATAAAACACCCACTGGGATGAATTTCGCATTTGAGAAAAAATGTCCATATTACTCCCGCCCCAGCAAGCCCTGTGGCCGGGCAATTAATACGGCAGCCATGATTATAAAGGTGAAAATCACGCCATATGTCGGAGCATAGGCAAGGCCGTACTGCTCCGATAAACCAATCAATATGGCCCCCAACGCGGTCCCTATAATACTTCCCATGCCGCCAACGATGACGACGACCAAAGACGCCAATAAGTAACGTGTATCCTCACCCGGCGTGATCGACATCAAGGACCCCCCGATGACACCGCTAAGACCCGCAATCGCCGCACCAATAGCGAACGTCAGCGCGAAGACAACATGTACATTTACCCCCATCGCAGAAAGCATCTGCTGGTCATCAACGCCAGCCCGTATCATCACGCCCAGATAGGTCTTGTTCAGAAGCAGCCAGAGACCCAAACCAACGGAGATAGAAAACCCAAGGATGAATAACTTATAGATCGAGTATTTTCCGATGACGGGGATCGCAACGGCGCCATACATCCAATCCGGCGGGTCGAGCTGATAGATATCAGAGCCCCACCCCCAAAGCATCAGGTCCGCCAGTATCACCGATATGGCGATCGTCACGAGGGCCTGTTGCAGCTCCTGGTTCTGCATATGGCGAAAGACCAGTACCTGCAGCAGGAAACCGACGATCCCAACACCAAAGGTCCCGACGGCGACACCGATCAACCAGGATCCGCTTAAATCCGCCATCGTATAACCGAGGTAAGCCCCGAGAAGATAAAGAGATCCGTGGGTTAAATTGACATTTTTCAAAAGGCCGAAAATTAGTGTGAAGCCGATCGCAACCAAAAAATAAAGCGCGGCAATTGTCAGACCATTCATACTGACCGTGACGAACAGATTTTTATTGTCTGTAATTGCCCATGCGGCAAAAGTCGCGAACAGCGCCAAGACGATCAAGTACACAATTGCCGATACGTTTCTTTTATGGATTTTCATGGCAACCAAGGTGTTTGTTAGAAACACTGAAATAGAAATTCAATAGGGCGTTGTTGACTTCCTGGGGCCGTTCGATCGCTGTCCAATGACCCGTATTGCTAAATATTTTCAGGTTAGATCCGGGGATCTGGCGGGCCATTTTCAGGGTATCCGCGGGACTGCCAACCTTATCTTCATCCCCGGTCAACAGTAATGTCGGGCATGAGATTGCCTCCAGTTTTGCGGAATTCGCTGCCGCAAGTGCTTCACATGTCCGGGCATACCCTTCTGCGTCCTGGCCCATAAGTATTTCACGGACAAAAGCGCAAACAATGGGCCGGGACTTTCGGCTTTCCTGGGAAATCGACGCTTCGACCAAAGCATCCGCAATCGGCGCCATCCCTTGCTCACGGGCGAGCTTCGCGCGGTCTTTCAAGGCATTGCGCGCGCCGGCGGGCGGCTCTGTCAAAGGGCCCATCAACACCATACTTTTAACCCGCTCAGCATGATTGGCGGCCAAATGCTGACAGACAATCGTCCCCATCGAGTGCCCGACCAGATGTACCGAGTCTATTTTTAGTTCGTCCATTAGGGACAGGGCGTCCTGCACAAATCCTTCAATGGACAGCTCGCCCTGATAGGGCGATCGGCCTGATCCCTCGAGATCGTGGCAAACGACATGATAATGATTGGACAAGACTTCACGTTGGGGCATCCAGGCATTACAACTTCCGCCCAAACCGTGAATCATCATGATGGTTTCACCTTCACCATTCTGTTCTACGGCCAAAATTTTGTTATTAATTTTCATGTCAAACTAACTTCCTCAGCCCCAACATTTTTCCAATTTGAACGCACGTCTCCAAAAGGCCCACAACCGGTGTTAGGGCCTTCTCATGAAGAAATGCAACTAAGTCAGATCACGCCGCGGTCTGCAGCTTCTTCGTATCTTTGCAGAATTGGCCATCTTTCATGACCATGAAAATCTTATCAACATCCTGAAGAACCGCGATGTCACTTATCGGATCGCCGTCTACGAGCAAGATATCGGCAAGATAGCCCTCTTTGATCAGCCCCAGGTTTGGAATATCCATTATTTTCCCGCCCAACATCGTTGCGGCACTCAACACTTCGGCAGGCTGATACCCAAACAGATTGACAAAATATTCAAAATCTCGCGCATTCGTCCCGATGGGATTCCAGATAAATCCATAATCTCCGCCCGGCATTACGCGAATACCGCGTTTGCGCATTTTCTGATACGTATCAATAGTCAGATCTATTGTCTTGAAGAGATGCATACTTTCCGCCACTTCCGGCGTAATTCCCCACTCTTCCGCATAATGTGCGAGGCGATAGTTCGCTCCAATTGCCGGGGCGATAAAAACCTCGTCTTTAACAGCCTCGATCATATCGAGCGTTTCGTCAGTAGAATATTCGCAGTGATAAAGGACCCGGAACTTGTTTTCCAGAGCCATGCGCACCGAACGATCGGATCGTGTATGACACGACAACCAGGCGCCCCGCTCATGAGCTTCGTCCGCGGCAGCCTTCACTTCCTCGGCCGTATAGGTACAAACGCCGTCGTGACCAACTTTCACGAAATTGTCGCCCGAAATATTTATCTTGATCGTATCAACACCTTCGCGAATACATGTCCTGATCGTTTTAATTAGTTCATCCTTACCATCAGCAATAATCTCAATACCTTGATGGTACATGTGTAGTTGACGCTCATCTCCGAGGCCGCCCGTTGCCACAATTTCCGGAGACGCCGCCCGGAACCGAGGCCCCATAATTCTTCCGGAATTGATTTCATTGCGAACAACAACTTCCGTCCGTAATTTGGAAGAGGCTGCGGAATAAAGGCTCGTAAAGCCGGCATTCAACATCGTTTGCGCGTTATGCATCGTAACGAAGATATGTTCTTCCGGAGGTGTATCGCCTAGTTCGTTTAACTTGAGCATATTCGGGTAAGTGATGTGCGCGTGGGGCTCGCAAAGTCCGGGCATTAATGTTGCGCCATTACCGTTAACGACTTCCGCTCCGTCTCTTGGAATTTTCCCGCTACCTTTTGAAACTGCAGTAATGCAATTATCCTCGACAACTACTTCACCAGGAAATAATGCCGAACCGGTGCCATCAAAGATATTCACATTCTCAAATAAGGTCTTCACTGCTCACTCCTCCAATTTCAGACGATAGTCTTTGGTCTTTTAGTCTGTGTACGGGCGCTCCAATTTCTCGAAGTTCCCTGCCAACAGATTGTTAAATAAGAGGCTAGCACAAAATAATTCGTATGATAATATACAGTAAAATACATTATTTATTTACTAAACGTATAGAATAAGTCATGAATAAATTGAAACAAATAGAGGCTTTTCTAGCAACAATTGAGGCCGGTAGTTTCACAAAGGCGGCAATTGGGAAATCTGTAACGCCCGCGATGATTGGAAGACGTGTCGACGCGCTGGAGCAACGCCTTGGAACAAAATTAATCCATCGTTCAACCCGTCATTTGGCGATAACGGAGGAAGGGTCGGTCTATGCAAAAACCTGCAAGGTTCTATTAGACGAACTCAATCAATTAGAAAGTTCCCTGTCTGAACGAAATTTTAAAGTATCAGGACATTTGTTGGTTTCCGCGCCTGCCTCTTTTGGACGGCTGCATGTCGCGGCTCATGCACATTCTTTTATGGAAAAATATCCGAATGTTGAAATGTCGTTCAACCTTTCGGATGAGCTTATTGATTTTGCCAACGAAAGATATGACATCAGCATTCGGTTTGGCGACGTCGTTGATCCAAAATGCACAGCCGTCAGGTTGGCTCGCAATCGCAGAGTAGTATGCGCCACAAAAAAATATCTGGATAAATATGGCACCCCTACGTCCATAGACGATTTGGCGGATCATAACTGCCTCAGTTTTAATTTAAGAGGCTCGCTGCAACGTCAATGGAAGTTCAAGCTGAAAGGAAATATTGTGAATGTTCGCGTCAAGGGTAGTTTTTCCTGTAATGATGGCGACATTCTACATCATTGGACGCTGCAAGATCTGGGGCTGCAGTGGCGATCTTACTGGGAGGTAGAACAATATATAAAAAGCGGAAAACTTATTCCTGTTTTAGAGAAATATGAACTGCCCGATTATGACATTATGGCCGTTTATCCGAAAAGCCGCTTTGTCCCGGCAAAAGTCCGTATGTTTATTGAGCACCTTAAGGAAATATACGCTAAACAAGGATTTTCTCCGAATTCAGAGCTCCAACTGAAATAGCGAATGGACTTTTCTTTCATTCCTGGAAATTAAGGAATTACCCAGATACAGTCGAAGTCCAATTCTCCTCTGGCAGTACCTATCCTTCATATTTTCTCCCTCTAAACGGTAGGCGGCTCCCAGAACTCTGCCCTTTTTTATAAATTTATGTAAACATATTTACTTTTATGCAGATTGCCCTTCTAATAGAAATCAAACAACAACAGAACTCTCAAGAAGGTTAGAAAATGGAATTATTCACGGAAACCGCCACCTGGAAAACAGAAGAGCATGGCTTGATCGCGGAGACAGCGCGCAAAATCTTTGCCGATCATCTGACGCCAAAGATGCCAGCCTATATCAAGCAAGGTTATATAGATCGGGAATTCTGGAAACTAGCGGGGCAGCAGGGCCTTATGGGCGGTTCCATTCCAACCGAATATGGCGGATCCGGAGGCAACATAGGGTTTGACGCCATTGTGCTTTATGAATTGGCCGCCAGCGGCAATGCCAGCTGGACCTATATCGTCCAGAGCATTGTCATGCATTACATCATCGCCTATGGAACGGAGGCGCAGAAGCAACGCTGGATACCGGGGCTTGTCTCAGGAGAAAGTGTGGCGGCAATCGCCATGACGGAACCCGGATGTGGATCCGACCTTCAATCCATTCGATCGCGCCTTGTCCGCAAAGGTGATAAGTATCAGCTGAATGGCACCAAAACTTTTATCACACATGGCACAACGACCGATCTGGTGATCGTCGCCGCGAAGACGGACAGTAACGAAAGATCAAAAGACATTTCGCTTATCGTCCTGGAAACAAATGGCGCGACGGGCCTGCACCGCAGCCAGAAGTTTGAAAAGCTTGGCCTGATGGGCAGCGATACCTGTGAACTTTCCTTTGAAGATGTCATGATCCCCAGAGAGAACCTTCTCGGCCAACGCGAGGGTACGGGTTTCTATCAGATGATGACACAGCTCCCTTGGGAACGGCTTGCCCTTGGCGTCGTCGCTCTTGGCTCGATTGACTATACCCTTGCGCAAACGATTGAGTATGTCCGGTCGCGGCAGGCATTCGGACAGAGATTGATGGATTTCCAGAATACCCGCTTCAAACTTGCCGAACTCAAGACCAAAGCTGAAATGCTCCGGGCGTTTGTCAACGACTGCATCGTCAAGGCGGATATGGGAATTCTAGATACAGCCGCAGCCTCAATGGCGAAATACTGGGGAACTGAAACCCAGAATTTGGTCGCCCATGAATGCCTGCAATTGCATGGCGGATATGGTTATATGATGGAAACTCCGGTTGCCCGGCAGTATGCCGACGCCCGGGTACAGATGATTTATGGCGGCGCCAACGAGGTGATGAAGGAACTGATCTGTAAATCGATTGATCTGTAGTTAAGGGAAATTGGGGAGGTCCGTTTCCGGACCTCCCCCTGGGAGGATCATCGAAATACTGCTAATCTAGGAAAACGCAGTAATCCGACAACTCCAGCTTTTCTGCGAAAAGCCGGTTCTCGGGCGCGGCGGGATCGATGTATCCAAGCGACAGCCCGCATGCCAGCAATTCATTGTCTTCCATAGGCAGAATTTCTCTAATTACCTTGTGATACCAGGTGAATACCGCCTGACCGCAGGTATCCAGTCCCTCGCCACGCGCGCCGATAAAAATACTCTGCAAAAACATACCGATATCCATAAAAGTACCGGTCGCGAGCCGTCTATCAAAGGTTACGAACATGCCGACGGGAGCCCCGAAGAAACTGAAGTTTTCAGCCATCTGCTTTTCCCGCGCGGCCTTGTCTGAGCGTTCGATACCCAAAAGTTCGTATAGGTCATGGCCGACTTTGCGCCGCCGCGTGAGATAAGGGTCAAACCACTCTGTCGGATAATAGTCATACTCGGGCTGGTGATCCTCTTCCGGTTCTGTTGCAATCGCCTTCAGGATACCATCGGTTACACGCTGTTTCGTCTCTCCCCGAATGATGTAAACTTTCCAGGGTTGGGAATTGTGACCGCTTGGCGCATATCCGGCGCCGATCAATATTTTTTCGAGGATTTCCTGGGGTACTTCGGTCGGTAGAAAGCGGCGGATAGATCGCCGGCTTTTGATCGCCGAATGCACATCGGCACGCAGATTTTCAACATTCATTTTTTAAACCTATTTAAAAGTAATCGGAAGCCACGTCGCTACCATCGGCCAGAAGACGATCAGGCCGAGAACGAATAGCTCAATACCGAGAAAGGGCAGGGCCGCCCGATAAATCATCCCAAGTTTGATCCAGTTTGGCGCCACGCCCTGCATCACAAAAAGAAGCAAACCGAATGGTGGCGTGAGCAAGCTGATCTCCAGCGCAACAAGCATGACAATAAGCAAAACCAGAAGGTTGATATCACTGGAGGCCGCCAATGGCAGGAAGAACGGCAAAGTGAGGAGCATCATGCTGACCTGATCCATAAAGGCGCCCAAAATCAACAGCACGACAATGATCAACAGCAGAGCGGTCAGCGTGCTAAGGTCCCACATACTGATAAGCCGTAAAAAGCCACCGGTCGCGCCGGAAATTTGCAGCACCTGGCTGAAGGTGGCAGAGCCAGCGATGACAAACAGGATCATCGTATTTACTTTCGCGGTTTCTCTTAGCGCCTTCATCATCGTCTTCAGATCAAGCTGTCGGTAGCACAGGCAAGCAATGGTCGCGGCGATACATCCAAGTGCGGCAGATTCTTCCGGTGTGGCGATTTTGAAAATAATACTGCCGACCACGACCCCAAAGATCATAAGAAGCGGCACCACATCAGTGAAAAACCCCTTCCACGCACTTGGCTGATCTTCGCCCTCCGCGTCGGATCCTGCGGGAGAAAGAGAAGGATTGAGCCAACAGCGAATGACGATGTAGGCAACAAACAAAACCGCCATCAACAGACCGGGAATAACTCCCGCCAACAGCAAATCCTTAATCGAACCTTCCGCCAAACTGGCCAAGAGCACAGCCAGGGCAGACGGAGGGATCAGCATGGCAATGCCTCCGACCGCCATGATCGACCCCATAGCCAACGTCGGGCTATAGCCCCTGCTCAATTGTTCCGGCAGCATCACCTTCCCCATGATCGCCGTATTTGCAATCGTCGATCCCGTGAGGGCGGAAAAAACGGTGCCTGAGGCCACGGACACAATCGACAACCTACCGGGCAATTTTCTGATCAATGGATCGATCGCGCGGATCGCACGATAGGCAACTCCGGTTTGCAACATGATTTCGCCCATCAGAATGAACAGGGCGACCGGTACAAAACTGAATTTGGTGATCGAGAGAACAAACTCCATTGGCATGCTTGAGAGGCCGATTTCACCCCTCAGAAAGACGAAAACACCCAGTATATTTACCGCGAAGAAAGCAAAAGCCACCCACGCGCCAGCGAACATAAGGAGGATAACCGCCCCGATCAAAAGAGCCAGCGCCATATACCATTCCATAATCATGGCTATGCTGTCTCCTCTGATACGGGATGACCGCGCCACATACGGAGCAAGAACTCCACCGCACATAGGGAAAACGAGAGCACGAAGATTATCAGCAGATGCCACTCCATTACGACGAACACCTGCCTTTGGGCGGAACCGAATTGATACGCCTCCACCAGATTGCGCATGCCATAATAGACAAGCAACAGGCTAATAATGAGACCCAGAACATTCATCATTACATCCAGGGTCTTGACATTTCGCTCTCCGAGAAGCGAAGAGAGAAAATCGACCCGAATATGAGCACCCAATCGAAGCACCCAGGGCGCCCCGAGAAAAACAACAACATACAAGGAGTATTCGATAATTTCCTGTAACCCCTCGATAAGGGGCAGGCCGAATTTCCTGAGAACAAGATCGAGAACAATGAAAATTGCGAACAGTCCAATTGCAAGACCTGTCACATTTCCAACGCTTCCATAGATCTTGCCAAGGCCAGCGTCTAGCAGCTTGATCATCACGTCAGCTTTCTGAAAATTCGGACGAGATATCCTCTCGCCCGATTCCGTGAAAAAGTTTTTGATTATTCCTTTGCGAACGTCTTTCGAAGCTCTTTAGCCTGTTCTTCATTGATCTTTGCAATACCGGCCCAACCCGCTTCACGAGCGCCTTTGAGCCAGGCTTCGGCTTCTTCACCTTCGAACTTGATAACTTCGAAACCGAATTCGTCTATCTGCTTTTTCTGTGCACTCACGATATCGGCGGCATCCTGCTCACCGGCTTTCGCCTCATGTTCCAACGCGATTTTCTGAATTAGATCCCTCGCCTCTTTCGGCAACCCGTCCCACATTTTCGCATTTACAAGAAGCTGGAAATCCACCTCATAAAACCCAGGGTCAACCCGATATTTTGTGACGGTTTCCCAGCCTGGGCGCATCCCGGTGATCGGCCAGCCATAGCCGACAATCGTTCCATTTTCCATGAGCGGGAAGATATCCGTGGAGCTTGTTTGCTGTGTTGTCGCTCCCATGGCTTGGAAGAAATTGGTATAAATCGGGGATACCCTGAGATGCAGGCCGGAGAGGTCCGGGCTGTCAATTTTGTTATCTGGTCCAAGGTAAAGATGGAAGGGCACGCCATAATGCAGGCGCGCTATCGGGACCAGGTTCACTTCACGGTGCAATCTCGTAATATAGTCCCAGCCGCCATTTTCGCGAAGTTCATCCGGGGTTCTTTCAAGCAATTTCCAGACATCAGCGATAGGGAGTGCGCTTTGATAATATGCACCCGTGCAATTGCCAATGTCATAAGCGCCCTTCGCAATTTTGAGACCAACGCTGAACGGATCACCGATTGCCGGCGCACCGCCAAGATAGTTGATCTGGATGACCCCTTTTCCCTGTTCGTTTACATCGGCGACAAAGTTTTCGAATCTTTTTGAAAAATAGGATCCCTCCGGAAGGCAGCTCGCCCCCGTAATCATCACTTCCGCCTGTGCGGGTGTCGACAGGAACCCGCCGACGAGCGCGATAGTCACATATTTCAATATGCTTTTCATTTGTTGGTACCTCCGCTGTTATTAGACAATTTATTGTCTCGTCAGAAGTAACAGATGAAGGTATTTAATGTCAATATATTTACATATTTTTAAAAATCATGATACCCTGCACCAAGACATTCTTCTGGACGAAAAGAATGCCAAAGGATAATGTCGCCTCAAATTATATGGAGTAGTAATGTCGAAGTCAGAAATAAGCTCAAACAAGCCTTATGATACGGTACCGAGTGACGAAAGGTTCCATTTAAGCAACCGTTTGTTGTTTCGTTTCTTTAAAACGGCAAACTGCATGCATACCGCCGGAACCAAATGGACATCGGAACTTAAGCTGACAAGTCAGCAATGGTCGGTGATCGGTGCTTTGGCACGACCCGGCCATGAAGAGGGCGTAAGTGTAAATGAGTTGTCAGAATTTTTGTTGGTCAGTCGGCAAAATGTAAACGGCCTCCTTCTCCGTCTTGAACATCATGGAATTAGCCAACGCGTGCCGGACCCGCGCGATGGCCGCGCAAAACTTGTCCAACTGACACCCCAGGGATGGGTTATCTGGAAACAGCTAATTAATCGAATTTCCGAATTTTACGACGTCGCCCTCGTGAATTTCACGACAGAGGAGTTGGTGCAGTTCCAGCACTTCATCGACAAGCTGCAACGGAACCTGGGAACGATCTGATAAAGAAATCGCAATTGCGTTGGCCTTATGCCAACGCCTTTGCCCTTTCCCGCAATTCAAATTTTTGAATTTTACCCGTTACGGTCATCGGCATCTGATCGATGATTTCAAGCCTTTCAGGGTAGTAGACTTTTGCAACCCCATACTCTCCAAGAAAGCCTGTAATATCGGAAAGCTTCAGCGCACAGCCAGGCGTGACACAAACATAAGCGCAGGCCCGCTCCCCTAACCGATCGTCCGGCATGGCAACTATTGCAACGGCAGTAATGGACGGATGCTTGAAAAGCAGCCCTTCAATCTCTGCGACTGAAATATTCTCACCGCCACGAATGATGATATCCTTCTTTCGGCCCGTGATGCGGATATATCCATCCTCATCCATGCGGGCCAAATCTCCGGTATCGAACCAACCATCCTTCAGCACAAATGCATCAGGCTGTTTGAGATAGCCAACACAGATCGTTGCACCCCGCGTTTCAAGAGTTCCTTCTTGCCCGGAACCCAGGAGATCGCCGCTTTCATTGACAATCCGGATTTCGGTATGGGGCGTGACACATCCATCGCTGCCCGATGCCTTTTCGGCCGGATCGTCGATCTTGACGGTTGTCACCGCCAACACTTCTGTCATTCCCCAAACAGAGACAATTGCGGCAGAAAGATTTTCAATCGCCTTGGTAACAAGAGCCGACGGGATCGGCGCGCCGCCAGAGACAAAGAGCCTGAATTTTTCGATATCTCGCTCTTTAATGTTCGGATAGTTGGTAACATCGGTCAGGAAGGGCGTCGCCCCCATGCAGAATGTCGCTTTTTCCCGCTCCAGAATATCAACAGCCATTTCCGGCACCCAGGCATCCAGGAGAACCGCTGTGCATCCACAGTAAGCAGGAGAGAGTACGCCAAAAAGAAAGCCAAGCTGATGTGCCATGGGAGTGGGGCAGAATATGACGTCATTCTCAGTCAGGCGAAATCTTTCCGATGTCTGCATAATATTTGCAAACAATGTATTTGCGGTATGCATCACGCCTTTTGGCCGTCCCGTCGTACCGGAAGTAAACATGATCTCAAAAAGCTCGTTGGGATCCGGCCGCTCGGCATCGATCAGATCCGCCCCCCGTCCCTTGGCGGGGCGAGAGAATGCCGGATCATCATCCAGCACAATCACATGATCGAGTGTCTTGATATTTGCCTGTAAATCTTTGGCCATTTCCTCATAGTTAAAACCGCGAAATGCCCGCGCTACTATCAGTATATTGGATTCCGTTGTTTCCAGAATATGCGTGAGCTCACGGGTTCGTAGTACAGGCATAAGCGGATTGACCGCAGCGCCAAGCCGGACAGCGGCGAGAGTAATCGCCGTTACTTCAATTCGGTTGACCATCTGAAACGACACAATGTCGCCAAGACCAACACCTCGAGACTGAAGCATGGCGGCAATCTGAAATGACAGCGCCTGCAATTCGCCATAGGATATTTCCTGTCGTTCACTCGATTCCACAGAATAAGAGACAATCGCCGGTTTATCCGGATTTTTCGAGGCCCATTCATCGAAATAGTCAGTAATGAGCTTGTTACTCCATGCGCCGCACTCAACCATGGCCTCAATTCGCTCTTTCGTCAGGTTAACGGCGCGTCCTTGATGTGATTTATACATGTTACCTCCCCGCTTCTTATTGTTTCGTATTGTCTGAAGACAACTTTCTCCAGTCTTTCAAATCATCTTCATCAAATCGATAAGGCGAGCCGTGTCGCTTCGTCGACGGCACGCTGGGCATCCAGCTCCGTGGCAAACAATGCCCCCCCTATCATGTTGATTGTCTTACCGCTCGCCCGGAGCGGCTTTTCAAGCGATGTTTCGGCGATCTGGCCTGCACAGATCACGACTGTATCAACCGCCAGTGTCTCGTCGATTCCATTTACTGTAATGTGAAGTCCTTTATCGTCGATCCGCCGGTAGTCCACACCGGATCGCATCTGAACCCCGGATTTCGCAAATCTTGTTCGCTTGATCCAATCCGTCGTGATTGATAAAGTTTTGCCAAGACGCCCCTCGCTTCTTTGCAGCAAGAAAATTTCTCGCTGGATTTTTGGGGCCATGGCGGCGTCAGGTTGAAACCCGCCACTAACATCGGCATTATCGGCGAGACCATATTCTTTGGCGTAATCCTCACGGTTTGCATACTCACCACCACCGCCAGACAGCAGAAATTCTGCCGTATCGAAACCAATCCCTCCGGCGCCAATAACGGCGACCCGGCTACCCGGCGTCATTTTGCCTGTCAACACGTCTTCATAGGTGACAACGGATGGATGATCGATACCCTCGATTTCCGGAATTCTGGGAACAACTCCGGTTGCGATGACGATCCGCTCATAATCTTCCAGCAACGCTGGCGTCGCTCTCTCCCCAAGACGAACATTCACGCCCGTTTCCAACAATCGCTCCGACAAATAGCGAATAAAATCGTTGAATTCTCCTTTACTGGGAATGACTTTGGCCAGGTTTAGCAATCCGCCCAGGGAATTTCCTTGCTCGAACAAAGTGACGCTGTGTCCACGGTCCGCGGCCTCCATTGCAAAAACCATCCCTGCCACGCCGCCACCGACAACAGCAATATTCTCTGGCTTGTCCGTTTTTCCCTCAGGAAATTCCACCTCGCGTGCGGCCCGCGGATTCACAAGGCAGGTGGGAACTTTGCTGACGAAAATATGATCCAGACATGCCTGGTTACAGGCAATGCAAACATTAATCAGCTTCTCGTTTCCATGCAGCACCTTGCGCGCGAAGTCCGGATCGGCCAGCATTGGACGTGCCATATAAACAGCATCGGCAACACCCTCTTCCAGGATCGCTTCACCGACCTCCGGCGTGTTAATCCTGTTCGTGGCAATCACCGGGATATCGACAACGGCTTTCACCGCCGCAATTTCCCTTTTGAACGCCGCCCGGGGTGTTACTTGAGCCACAGTCGGAACACGGGATTCATGCCAACCAATACCAGACGTCAGGCTGTTGACGCCGTTTTCCTGAAGGGCTTGGGCCAACTCCAGAATTTCGCGCTGCGGCATACCACCATCCACCAGTTCGAGCATCGACATACGACACATAATCGGGAAATCATCGCCGGCGGCCGCACGGATTGAGCGCACTATTTCGAGAAGGAACCGCTGCCGGTTCTCCCAGCTTCCTCCGAATTCGTCATCCCGATGGTTGGTGCGCGGCGACAGAAACTGATTGATGAGATACCCTTCCGAGCCCATCAGCTCGATCCCCTCATAGCCGCATTCTTTCGCTTTGAGCGCGGCGCGCGTGAAGTCTGCGATTGTTTCCCAGACTTCCTTCGTAGAGAGGGCGCGCGGCATTCTAGAGTTTATTGGTGCTTTCAGTGAGCTTGGTGCGACACTGTCGTCAATCTTCGCGTAGCGACCCGCATGCAATAACTGCGCAACAAACCGTACCCCATGCTGTTTCACGGCGGACGTTAGTTCCTGATGATATCCTTTATCGATCCCGTCATTCATGATGAAACAGCCCGGATCAATCAGCCCCTGGCTATTCGGTGCGAATCCTCCTGATACGATCATACCGATATGTCCGCGTGCCCGTGCTTCGTAGAATGCTATCTCTCGCTCAAGCGGTCGATCCATTGTTTCCATCCGCGTATGCATGGACCCCATGATCATACGATTGGACAGTGTCATCGATCCGATTTTTAATGCAGACGACAAAAGCGGAAATTTTTTGCCGGCACCGCCAATTTCCGACCTGGCACTTGCTTTAGTTGGCGACATAATTTTCCACTGCCCTTTCATGTAAATATATTGTCTTAATTTTTCTGTCAATAACGTTCCACTGAGATGAACGCGTAACGTCTTTCTCCGCGATTGGAATAATCGAGAAATTTTGGGTTAGTTTTTCTTCAGCGGGTTATTGACCGAGAAACTTTCTGATCCGGGATTGCGTTTCATCCTCTAAAATCAGCGCCGCAACCTTAGAGGTTTCGATTGCCTGCCCTTGTTCCACCGGGGTCGCCAGGCAATGCTTTGCGGCAACGACAGCAGAATGCGAATTTCCGGCTATTTCCGAAGCAAATGCCTCGAATGCCGCCGCATCATCCACCTCAGACGGATCCACCAGGGAATCAACGAGACCACATGAAAATGCTTCCTTCGCGCTTATTATCTCCCCTCTGAGAATGAGCCGGCGGGCAACCGACATTCCCGCAATCTGGCGCAACCGGAAAGTCCCGCCCGCTGCGGGAATAAGCCCGAGTTTTGCCTCCGGAAGACCCAGGCGAGCCCGCACTGTTGCAACACGAAAATCACAGGCCATAGCGACCTCCAAACCGCCGCCAACCGCCGCCCCTTCGATCTCGGCAATCGTTACGATGTCGAGGGAGGCGATGCGGTTGTTAAGTTCGTGAAACCGGCCGACAAAACGCAACATCTCATGGCTCGGATCAGCCGCCTCCATGATCTCGCGCACCGACACCAGGTCCGCCCCAGCGCAAAAGGCTTTGGCCGCGCTCCTGATCCTCAGAACAGTCACATCTCCAGCCTCTATGACAGCGTCCAGCGCAGCATCAATATCCTCGATCAACTTGACAGATATTGCGTTGAGCGGTGGTCGTTGTAATGTCAGCGTTGCAACAGGAGATGCCAAGTTCAAGGCGACTGTATTCGTCATCGAGATATCCTCTCAGCCTGATTATCGCTTGGAACGGAAATCCGCTTTGCGTTTGTTCATGAAGGCATCGACCCCTTCTCGCGATTCCTCCGTATCGTAGTAAAGGCTGACGGCCTGCATACCGAGCATGGAAATTCCGCGAATATTTTCAGTATCAAGATTGAAGGAACGCTTGGCCAAGGTAATGGCCGTCGGGCTTTTCTCCACAATTTCCCGGCACCATTTCTCCACTTCCGCATCAAGTTCAGCGTCCGGCACAACCTTGTTCACAAGGCCCATCTCACAAGCCTCCTGCGCTGTGTAGCGACGGCAGAGATACCATATTTCACGCGCTTTCTTCTCGCCAACACAACGGGCCAAAAGGGCCGTTCCAAATCCGGGGTCCACGGATCCCATTTTTGGCCCGACCTGGCCAAATTGCGCACTTTCCGCCGCAATAGTTAAATCACATAGGGTTGCCAGAACATTCCCACCGCCAATAGCGTAGCCATTCACTCTTGCGATTACCGGAACAGGAACATCGCGAATGGTTCCCTGTAATTCTTCAATGGCGAGCCCGACACTCCCGCGACCGCTATACTGGCCGTCGTGATCGGACTGATCACCTCCCGTGCAGAAGGCGCGATTGCCAACTCCCGTCAGAACGATGACACCAATATCCCTATTCCAGCCGGAACTCTTTATGGCCTCGATCAGTTCATCGACGGTTTGCGGACGGAAGGCGTTGAGTTTTTCGGGGCGATTAATGGTGATATAGGCCACATGATCGCGCTCCTCATAGAGAATATCCGTGTATTTCATTTTTCTTTTTTTCCTATCCGTTCATTGTCAATCCACCGGAGACACTGATCGTCTGTCCGGTGATAAAAGAAGCCTTGTCGCCCGCGAGGAACCCGACCATTCCAGCAAGATCCTCGGGCTGGCCCAGTCGTTTCATTGGAATGGCGCGCTTCAATCCCTCATATATTTTCCGGCCGGTTTCGCCCTCACCTAGCTGATTGTTGAGGAGTGGCGTATCGGTCGGTCCGGGGCAGACGGCATTTGACGTGATATTCGCGCGGGCAAATTCCCGTGCCAGAGTCTTGGAGAAACCGATCATGCCAGCCTTGCAGGCGGAATAAACGGCCTCACCGGAAGAACCGACGCGTCCGGCATCAGAGGCGATATTGATGATCCGACCCCATTTCGCCTCCAGCATCATCGGGATAACCTTATGTGTAAGTGCGATAGGCCCACGCATATTGACGGCGATGACCTTGTCCCAAAAGGCGGAATCCGTCTCCAGAAAGCCCATGATACGATCCCAGCCGACATTATTAACGAGGATGGAAACCGGCCCCAGCTGTTCGACCACCAAATTCAGGGCCGTTTCGCTGGAGGCATCGTCGGATATGTCCGCCTCTACTCCAATAACGGCGTCGCGCCCGACGGAGTCGGAAATCTTCTCGGCGGTTTCCTGTGCAGCTTCCTTGTTGATATCGAGAATTGCAACATTGTTGCCAAGGGTTGCGAGTTCAGCTGCAATGGCTGCCCCGATACCGCCCGCTCCACCTGTGACTATAGCCAGTCTTGACATGCTCACTCCATGTTCTTGTTTTCAATATTTATGTAAATATATTGACATGAATTTGAATGCAAGAAATTTCTGCAGGTCAGTGACCGATGGACACGCCTGCATCGATAATTAAATTTCAAGAACTGGCTCGGAGATAACCAAATAAGGCGCTGTCAACCGATCAGCCGCCGGGTCTTACCATTTAAGTAACGACATGGTTCGAAATGATTCGGGTCGTCGAAGGACGGCCTTCAACAGCCTCGTATAAACCTCGAAGCTTATTGCAGTTCTGAAAAATCTCGCTTTTGGCAGGGAAGAAATTAACCAACATGAACAGGTACAGGTCCACTGCTGAAAATCCCGTCTGGAAAAAATATGGGCTACCTGAAATCGCACCATCCAAAATCTCAAACTGAGAAACCAATCGGCTTTTTGCATTTTCGACAAGATCGCCATGAACAGCCGAAATAGATGTAAACCGTTCAGGATGGTTGAACTGCACCATTGTCATATATGGGCTCGTCGCCAAATAGATAAGCCACCTTAGAAAATGCGGTCGAATGGCTGATGTTGCGGAAGGAATGAGCGATGCCGAAGGATGTCGTTCGCCTAGAGTTAGCACGATTGCAGCACTTTCACCTATTACGTCGCCATTCGGCAGTAAAAGCGCCGGGACTTGCCCAGTTGGATTTAGGGTGCGGTAGTTATCTGTTAGATGTTCTCCGTTTGCCATGTCTATCAAACGTCGTTCATAACTGGCGCCAATTTCCTCAAGAACAAGTTCTACCACCATAGCGCCAGATAGCGCTTCCCAGAAAAGCGTATATGTCGGTCGCGGTCCGTCGTTTTCCATAATCCCTAGTTTTTCTACGGAATCTGATCTAGTCAACTTTTTCATAAGGAACGTGCCAAGATTTAGATCGGTTTGGGATCGAAGCGATTATTTATGCTAATGCCGCGTCTCTATCCAATGTCGCGCAACAGCTTGTTAATGGTGTAATAAATCAGCTCTTTGCTTTTTCAGACGAACGGATTTTTGGTGCCTTCAGACGAAGGACTCCTCGTCTCTGTTTGACGCAAATTGGAATAATGGCGCCCCTATTAGGCCGCACTATATTGTCGCCACTCAGCAAGAGCGATGTCACGTTGAACTTTACCTGTTTCCCGCTAACATTGTCTTTGTTGTCCGGCTAATAATTCAAAACCAAAAAAGAGCGCCGCAGATAGTGCGGCGCTCTCTTAGTTCAGGTTGGCCTAGGATACTTGATCTCTTTCGAAATCATCCAGCATGGCTTCGGCTTCTTCTCTGGCAACTCCGTAATTCTCCTGTATTTTTCCCAGAAAGATCTCACGGTCACCATTTATCTGGTCCAGATCATCGTCGGTCAGCTTGCCCCATTTCTTCTGGGCCTCGCCTTTGATCTGCTTCCACTTACCCTTCAGGATATCTTGGTTTAGCATTTCGTTCTCCTTTTCAGTTAGCCCAATGCGCTTAGTTCATCAAAGATTTATGATTACTGATAAGCGAAGACTTCTTTTCAGAAAGCGTGTATTTGTAGTCATCATCGCCGTCCTTGACGAGCTTCGCATCGTCATAAGCCAGGCTTACTTCTTCGCCGCCAAAGCCGAGAATTTTATCAAATCCCACGATCAATTGACTGGCTTGCCCGCTTTTAAAGGCGATGTCATCGACTTCACCTAGCGTCTCGCCTTTCGCGTTCACGAGCTGGGCATCAAGAAGTTTTTCCACGCTGTATGCGTTGGCCGGCATCATGCGAACATTCTCGCCTGTGTCATTCCGGTCAAATGAGAATTCCGCGGCACGCTCGATGGCTTCCTCCGTCAGCGGCATGACAATATCGCCGTCCGCATTCTTTTCGACCATTGCGTTATAATCAAATGCCGCGAGTTTGCCCAAACCGAAGAAGTCACCATCGCCAATGATAACCATGACGGCCTTGCCGTCCTGATCAAGGATAATGTCCTCTACGACGCCGACCCGCTCATTATTAAAGTTGTAAACGGGTTCGCCAATAATGCCCGTTGCCGTCGTACGAGGATTAACCTGAACCCGTTCGACGCCGAGTTTGCCGTCATCGTCACTGAAGATAAAGGCCTTGAATTCCCTGTAAGCTTCCTTCGTTGCATCAGAGGCATCCTCGGCAGTTTCCTTGACTGCCTTCTTGGTTTTATCCCAGCCTTCTTTAACCTGCTCAGTCGCTTGTTTCGCCGTGCTGTCTTCCGTATTTGCGGTCCCGGCAAGCGCGGGAGATACAGCCATAAGGGCGATGATGGATGCTGTCGCTAAAAATTTCTTTTGCATTATCTAATCCTCTTTTGTGTTCAGAAGTCGTTACACAAATGACAAACACCTAACTCGCCAAAAGGTTCCCCCATTCAGGAACTTTTTCTTCAGCTGTTTGTTGGTTGGGATGCTGATGCGAATGAACGCGAAGGCAAAAGAAAGTATTATTATGCCAACTACGACGATAGAGACGCTGAGTGATCTCATTAACATCTGCGAAGACGCGCGCGAATTTTATGCAACTGCGGCGTTTCGCACGAACAGTCGAAGTTTGGGGGAAACCTTCCGAAGGATTGCCTCAACACGGGAAAGCGTCATAATTAACCTTAGATTACACGCACTTTCGACTGTTGGTGAAGCAGCAGAAGAGAAAATCGGCAACGGCCGGGCTTCAGATATTTTTGGGCCTTTAAAGACCGAGATAGATGATATGGAACTCACCTTGGTAGAAAAGCTGGAAAGGGCGGAGAATGTTGCTCTCGAACAATTCCGCGAAGCGCTTAAAAGTGAACCGCCAGAGGCGACAACAAACTTAATTGAGAGACAAATGCAATTGCTCCATGAAACTTATTTTCACATCAAATTTCTTAAACGGCACCTGGGGAGCGCGGCCTAAACCGATCCATCACGGCAATATAAGATGAAATTGTAGCAGTAATTTCGCGCCGACCTCTATATACTGACAACCGATAATTTTTGAAAGAATTTCATGTCGTATTATGTGTTAGGCACAATTGCGTCATTCTGTTTTTTAGCCAGCCTGATCCCATTTATACCCATTGCACATGGTGCCGTTAGGGTATTTGATTTCGGACGCCTTCAACTCGCTATCCTGTCAATCACGGCAATCATTTTCGTGCTCGCAATTCTGCCCATCAACTGGATTAGCCTGATCTTCCTCGCCATGCTGTCTATGGCGCTCGCTATTCAGGCCGTGTACATCGCTCGATTCACACCTCTATGGGCTAAACAGTCCGCCAGGCATCATCCAGACAATACGGAACGGTCGGTCATAAGCCTGTTCGTCTGTAATGTGAAACAAGGCAATCGAAGGCATCAAGACCTAATCAAGCTGATTAACGCCCGTGATCCTGATATCCTCATCCTGATGGAAACTGATCAGCAATGGGTTGACGCCCTTGACGCATCGCTGACTGATTATGCTCAAAAAATTTCCTGTCCGCAGGACAACAGCTACGGGATGTATCTGGCCTCTCGCCTGGAAATGCCAAGAGGTGATATCCAGTTCTTGTTGAATGAAGGAATTCCAAGTTTTCATTGTTCGTTTAAAGTCACAGAAGGTCACTTGTTTGACCTCATTTCCATCCATCCCGACCCTCCTGTTCCACATCGGGATACGCAAGGAAGAGATGCAGAGATACTTGTTGCCGGGAAGTTAGCCGCAAAAAGGCAACGGCCGCTGATCGTAACCGGGGATCTCAATGACGTCGCCTGGTCAGAAACAACCCGGCGGTTTCTCAGAATTTCCCAGTTGCTGGATCCGCGCCAGGGGCGCGGAATGTTCAATTCTTTCGACGCCCGCTTTCCATTTTTAAGATGGCCCCTGGATCATGTTTTCCATTCGGAAGAGTTCGAGCTCGTTTCCATTGAACGGCAGCCGCATATCGGATCAGACCATTTTCCGATGTTCTATGAATTCGCCTTGGTTTTCGAGAACGACAACTCCCTGCCCGACGATGCGACCGCCGATGACCGTGAAGAGGCGGAAAGGCTGATACACACGGAAAAGAACCGGTCAAGAAAACCCGTGGGTGAAGACTGGGAAAGCTAACCAACGGTTTATTCGTCACCCTTCAAACGAATTTATCTAGGTCTCTCTTGGTATACTGGCTTCGGCAATGCGCTGCGCGTCTTCCATGTCTCTCGTCGCGCCGCTCGCCACAATCGTACCGTGGAACACGACTGCCCACTTCCACAGATCCAAGGGCTCATCGCATTCCCAGTCCTGCTTCTGTTTCTCCACAAACAATTCGTAGTCACCAGCTTCAGCGCAAAGTTTCTGGGCCACCCACTTCATGTCATTTTCCTACGAAAACTGCCAAACCCCGCCAGCATACCATACTAAGGCGGTGATTATTATGGCAGAATTGACTATGGACGGAAAGGATGCACTCCAGCCGAGCCTTATCAATACCGTTTTGTAGATCATTGTCAGTAAAGAAGACAACGGTGCAATTTCTGCAAAGATAAAGCCGCCTGACGAAGGCGGCTTTATTGGTTACATGTTGCCAGAGTGAGAGTTCCGGTTACCCATCTGACACCAGCTCAAGCAAACTTATTCATTTGCTTTTTTCTGAATAGCTTCACCAGCCTTCTCTATGTCCTGGCCTGCGCCTTCCATCGTCTCGCAGGCAGTAAGAGAGAGGGACGCAAGGGCGAAAAGTCCCAACATAAAAATTACGCGTGCTTCCTTGCTAATTGTATTCATCAGCCTGTCCTTTCGTTTTCTCTTGATTATCAACCGAACCAACGCCTGATCGCTCAAAAAGTTCCCAACTAAGTTAGATACTTTCCGGCAATAAGGCCGGCGACTCCCGCAAGAACCAGCGTCGTCTTGGGGTTGGTTTCCGCTGTTTTTCCAAGTTCGTCTCCTGCAATTGCGGCGACGGTCGAGATCATCCGGGCCGTCTCATCCGCCTGCGATGGAGTATTCGGCTTCGACCTCAGAATGAGGTACAGCGCCGCTACGACAACAAGGCATATCAGCAGGATGCTTCCGGCAGTGGCCAGCGCCGCAAGTGGAGGCAGAACATGCATGAGCATCCAGCTGTAAAAGGACAGCGCCAGGAAGAATAACGCAATAAATGATAGAGCCACGACTAAGGCCACAACAAACGCCCCTATTGCCCCCCGTTGCAAAATGCCTGAATTTTTTTGCGCAAAATTATCGGCGAGCGTTTGTTGCAGGATTTGCAGCAGCGGATTCACGGGTTAGCTCCGGTTCCGCATAAGCATGCTGGCCAAGAAACCGGCGGCAAAGGCGATCGCAATACTCTGGCCCGGCTTTTCTCTGACCTTGCCTTCGATCTGCTCGATACCCTTGCTTCCCCGGTCTTTCAACTCACCAAGTTTTTCCTTGGCTCTTGCGCCGATTTTTTCTGCTTCATCAACGCCATCCTGTTTCAGGCTTGCCGTCAATTCGGACATATGTTTTTTCAGAGCTGCAAGATCGTCTTTCAGCTCATCAATTTCTGGGTAAGTTTCGGTAGATTTGGACATTGTAAAACTCCATTTGATTTCGTTTGCATCCAACAAACAAACAAATCAAAAAAAAGTTCCAATATTTTGGGCAGGCTCTAGCTTTTCGGCGCGTACATATACCCGACGCCACGCATCGTCTTGATAAGAATTGGCCCATCCTCACCGAGCTTTTTACGAATGCGGCCTATCTGAATATCAATTGCACGATCATAAATATCAAACTTGCCATCGCGGGTTTTCTCGAACAATTGCTCGCGGCTTAAGGTTCTTTTAGGCGAGGTGACCAGGGCTTCCAGCAACTGGAATTCACCAATGGTGAAATCGACGGAATTACCGTCCTTGTCAAAAACCTGATACTGATCGCGATCCAGGGTGAAACGGCCAAAAGCAATGACGTCAGTCTCCGTTACTGTTTCAGACGCCGCCGCATGATCCACTTTATGATCACTCGCGCGCCGCATCGCAACCTTTATACGAGCCTTCAACTCTCTCAATTCAAAGGGTTTTGTGAGATAGTCATCTGCCCCCATTTCCAGGCAGATAATCTTCTCAGTCGTATCATTTTTCCCGCTGACAACGATAATCGGCGCAGATGTCGACTGTCTTATAACAGGAATAAGGCTGGTACCATCTGTATCGGGGAGGACCAGATCAAGCAAAATGACGTCTAATTGCTCGGCGGCGAGTTTATTTGAAACTTCTGCGCCATCCTTTGCCGTGATGACTGAGTACCCTTCTGCCTCGAAATAGTGCGACAGCACTGTCCGGAGCCCCTCATCATCATCAATTAACAGGACCGCGCCCTTGTTCATTTAAGCTATCCTTTTTTTAGAGCCTCAGGGCATTTTATCAGCCGCATACAAAATTGTTACAAACTCTTTCGCAATTCATACAAAGGCGAAAATCACAGGTTACATCGGTCGTCTAAATTCCATTTTGCAACATCGACAACGACTAGCAAAAAGGAAGACGCAAATGTTCAACAATCAAGAATTGACTACAGAAGTGTCCGGTCTCAGGAATTTTGCCCGTCGCCTGACCCAGAACTATCATGATGCAGAAGATCTCCTTCAATATACGCTATTGAGAGCAATTGAGAAGAAGCATTTGTTCCAGGAAAACACGGATCTTTTTAAATGGACATCGAAGATCATGTATAATCAGTTTGCATCCGACTATCGTCGGAAGGCAAAGTATGAAACCAAATATGATCCGGAAAGCTATCTGGAAGCAGAATCCATTGAAGCGCCGCAAGATAAGCAAATGGAGCTGAAGACCGTGAATGAGGCCATGAACAGGCTCTCCCATGAACATCAGGAAATTCTGATCCTGATTTGCGTCCAGGGCCTGAGCTATCAGGAAGTATCCGATTTCCTGAAGATCGCGATCGGCACAGTACGCTCCCGCCTCTCACGCGCCCGCGAGAATTTACAGCAGTTTTTGGAGGCCCCAACAGTTCAATAAGATTTTTGCTGAAAGCCCGGATCAAACATCTGGGCTTTCTAGTTCTTCTTCCGACATATTTCCCAGATATTTCAATACAGTCGCCTTCAGGTCAATTTCAACAATCGGCTTAGGTAAATACGCGTCCATACCAGCCTCAATGCATTTCGCCTTATCGCTGACAAGGGCGTGGGCCGTCATTCCGACAATCGGTGTTCGATCAAACCCCTTCTCACTTTCAATGCTCCGAATTAGTCTGGTGCTAGTAAAGCCGTCCATCTCAGGCATTTGAATATCCATCAGGATAACACCATAGTGATTTTCTTTCCAAAGGTTGACCGCCTCCAAACCCGTTTTGGCGATATCAAACTCAATGCCCATATCTTCCAGAATGTGGCCGAGTACAGTGATATTTCCTTCGTAATCTTCGACAAGCAAAGCCTTTTGAGCTTCTTCGATATGCGCCTTCATTTCATCTACGCGCTTCTTCCTATCCGCCTCGCTTTGCTCAAATCCATCCTTGAACTGTTTGATGCCCCCGGTGATTGGCAAGATAAGAGAAAAAACAGACCCTTTGCCGATCTCGCTATCAACTTCGATGCTCCCGCCCATCAAGCTGGCGAGCTTCTTAGATATTGGCAGCCCAAGACCCGTACCACCAAACTTTCGCGATACCGTTGAGTCCGCCTGCTTGAAACGCTCAAAAATCAGATCCGCCTGATCCTTGGAAATCCCGATGCCTGTATCTTCGACATCTATTCGGAGCACGGAAAAATTGCCTTGATCTTCGGTCTTGGCTTTCACATGGATATGTCCCGCTTCCGTGAATTTGACAGCATTGCCGATCAGATTGATCAGTATCTGACGAATGCGAACAGGATCACCGTAAAATTCGAGATCTTTTACGTCTGCATAGTCGAAAACGAAATCCAGATTTTTCTCTTTCGTCCGGACAGACATAATACTTGTTATATGCTCAAAGATGCTTGGCAAGCTGAATGACGTTTCCTCCAATTCAAGTTCGCCACTCTCAATCTTGGAGAAATCAAGAATATCCGAAATTAAGTCTTTCAGGCTTATGGAACTGGAATGCAGCACTTTGACAAGCTTTTGCTTTTTCTGATCCAGTTCATTTGCGCTTTGATCGAGAATATCTGCAACACCGGTAATCGCCGTCAGTGGCGTCCGTATTTCATGGCTCATATGCGCAAGAAACTCACTTTTCGCGGCATTCGCCTCTTCAGCCTTTTGTATCGCCCCTTCAAGTTTCAGCTCGTAATCTTTTTCCGCACTAATATCCGTAATCGTGCCAACAAATCGAGACGGCTTTTCATTGTAATCCTGTATGACAGCGCCCCGTGCCCTTATCCAAACCCATCGCCCGGACTTATGCCGAAGCCGGAAAGTATTTGAATATTCAGATAAGCGACCCTTTAGATAGAGATCGATATAATTTTGGACTGTTTCCTTCTCTTCCGGATGCAGCCTGTCAGCGAAATCTTCAATATTTCCTTTGAAATCGCCACTTTCACATCCCAACATGGCAATGAATTGATCCGAATAATTAACTTCCCCTGACTGAATATCCCAATCGAAGATACCATCCTTGCTGCCTTCAACGGCCAGTTCCAAAACCTGCTCTTCTTCAGAAACCTGCCCAGTAAAAAGTCGGCGGAAATTTCGCCTGAGGAAAAAATTCGCCGAAATCGATATAATCAGCAATATTGCTATGCCCGCCGTGACCAGCATGAGCTGTTCATTTTGCCTTGTTTTATTTTCCGCGGACAGGCTTTGAGAATCGAGAAGGCTTTTTCCCTCTGAGATTAGCGCCTCGAAAGTTTCTGAAATTTCACTTTTCAACGCATCAATTTTTTGATTGGCGGTAACGATGTCTGCAGTATTTACAGTCAGCCTGTTGGCGGCCCGACCTTCAAGCTCTGTTTCAAGAAGAGAAATTTTTTGATCTACCGATCCGAGGATACCTCGTTGAAACTGGTCTTCTAGACTAAAGAGCGATAGTCCAGTCAGCGTTTTCGATAGCCTCTCCTTTGTTTCTTCATAATCCTCAATAAACTGCTGCTCACCAAAAATCATATAGCCCTGCTGGCTCAAAATCATTTTTTCTACTAGAAGGCTTGCAGATTCCATTTCAAAAAGTGACTGCACCAATTGCTGAATATTTTTGCTTTCGGCCCTTATCCGGCTTTCACCGACAACAAGCAGGAATGTGCAAAACACCAAGCCGAAGAGCAAAACTGCGAGATAAACTGAGAAAAACTTCGGGGATAGATATTTCATCCTCCCATCCTACAAGAGCATATTCTTTACAAGAAACAAAAAACGGCACTTCGACAGAAGTACCGTTTTGATCAATTTACTCGCGCTATTCCTGGATTTAGAAAGCTCGCGACTTACAGGGGAGGTTTGCGCCCCCTGATGACATGCATAATCGCACTAACCACGAACAGGATGATGAATACCGCAAAAATAATCTTTGCAATCCCTGCGGAGGCAGCTGCGATCCCTCCAAAGCCAAATACTGCCGCCACCAATGCAATTAATAAAAAGGTTATTGCCCAACCAATCATCTGGATTCTCCTCAATTTTGCTTCATACAGCCTTACAAACAGCGCAGCCCGCAAAAAGTTCCATGGAACCAAATCCGGATTAAGTTCATTGGGTGTATGAGTTGGATCGAGAATTTAGACAGAAGAGAGTTGATCAGTGCCCGATGACAAATATTTTAATGGCGTGAATTCAAGCAAATTTAGCAAAAAAGAAATTCAGGAATATGTGGACGGCATGCTGAAACCGGCAGACACCCGACGCGTAGAAAAAACTATTTCGGCTGATCCAAAAGCAAAAAAATACTACCTGATCCAATTGCGACATAAACAACTACTCAAGATGTGGTGGAAAAATTCACTCAATTAGCGCCAGCACTGCAAGTGACTTGACAGTACTTCCCCTCAAAAAAATTTGCATTCTACGGGAACTCTTTGAGGTTGCAGATGTTTGTACTGCACCAAACAATCGAAGGAGCAAACCTATGGATATCTATGAACGCCTCATCAAGGATCACGAGAAACAGAAGGAACTCGCGAAACAACTTATGGAAACGTCAGGAGACTCCGACGAGCGTCGCCACCTGTTCGAGCAATTCAAGGCGGAAGCCGTAAGTCATGCCAATGCCGAAGAACAAACCCTCTATGCCGTTCTGATCGAGGATCCGAAAAGTCAGGAACAGGCTCGCCATAGCGTATCCGAACACCAGGGCTCGGATGAACTGATCAATGAACTTTCTGACATGGATATGAGCAGCGCAGGCTGGATACAGAAATTCGAAAAGCTCAAAGATGAACTTGAACACCATATTGTGGAAGAAGAGCGAGACGTGTTCAAACTTGCCAAAAACCAGGTAAGCGATGCGGACGCGACTGAAATGTCTCGGATGTTTGATAAACGCAAGCAGCAGGAAGAAGAACACGTTTAGAAACCGGCATCGGACACACCATAATGCAGAACATGGAACAAGCAACAACCGGAAACTCCTCTGCCGCATCAAGGCATAGAAGCAGAATTGACGCGGCGGCGAGAGTATCAATTATATTCCTTGCCTTAGTTGCGCTTGTCGCAACGCTGCATTTTTCCAAGACAATCCTGGCACCCATTATGCTCGCGGTTGTGATCGGCATCATGTTCGGGCCGATAGCGGACCGCATCGAAAAATTTCATATTCCGGCGTCCCGCTCGGCGGCGATTGTTGTGTTGCTGTTTATTATCCTTATCACCATTGCAATCGCCGTGTTTGCGGCCCCGTTGTCGACCTGGATCGACCAATTACCCAGAATTTGGGCGCGGCTGCGGTTTGAGCTCGCAAGCTGGCAGGATAACCTGGACACAATCTCGGAATTGAAAGCCCAACTCAGAAGCGTGACGGGCCAGAAAAGCGGGGATACCGTTGTCGTTGACGATAGCTCCACTGTTCAGGATGCGGCGATTCTTGCCCCAACCATCATTGGTCAGATAGCGCTGTTTCTGGCGAGTTTCTATTTCTTCGTTGCCGCGCGTCACACTCTACGGAGGACAATTTTGAGCCTTCCCGTGACCCGGAGAACCCGATGGCACATGGCGCGTGTTTTTCGTGAAATTGAAAATAATGTCTCTGACTATCTCCTCGCAATAACCATCATAAATATTGGAATGGGGTTGAGCGTAACCCTTGCGTTATGGGCGTTGGGCGTCCCTTCACCTTTGCTTTGGGGTATGCTCGCCGCTGCACTCAACTATGTGATTTTCATTGGGCCCGCGGTAACTTTTGCCATCTTGCTTGGTGTCGGGTTAATCAGTTCAACATCTCTTTGGGGCATGGTTACACCGGCCTTGGTATTTCTGGGGATAAACTTCTTGGAAGCTCAAATTGTAACACCGCTGGTGATCGGGCGGCGAATTACTCTGAACCCATTCATTGTATTCCTTGCCATCGTCTTCTGGATCTGGCTTTGGGGACCGTTGGGCGGTTTCATTGCCGTGCCGTCACTGCTGATCATTTTCGCAATATACAATCAGATGTTCGCCGAACAGGCCACTTTGTCGACCATGGATACGTCCTGAAAGAGTACTGAAAGATTGATGCGAATTGATGTCCGTATGCCTCCAAAATACCTTTCGTATGCCGCGTTCATGAAGAAGGTCTTCAACATTTCGAAGTGAAAGCGGAAATCGAACATACATCATCACCGCAAGGCAGATGATATCAGGAGAGTTTTGAAAACGCGAAAGGAGCTCTAACTTGTCATGCTCGGCGGCTGGTCAGCGAAAAAATGACCATCAAGCCATTTGCTTCTGACAGTACCCCCAGATAACATCCTTCCCAAAGCCTTACTTACTGCAAGTTGGAATTTCACCGGATTTCTTCTTAACAAAGGCCAGGCAACCGCAGGACGTCTTGTTTGCTTCACACCATTCCCGTTGCGACTTTATGTAGGCCAGTTGCTCCGCTTCAATCTTTTGTTTGTGTAGCGCAATACGTTCGGCACGAGATTTTTCAAGCTCTGCCTGTTTTTGCGCGCGAAGTATGCTGTCCTCACGTTTTGCGGCTTCCAATTTTTCATACTGGCGTTTCAGGTCAGCTTTGATTTTTTCAAGATCCTGCTCAAGTTTCGCTTCGCGCTCTTCTCTGGTTCCCCCGGCTGCACGCCAGGCATGACAAGCTTCATTCCTCTTTTTTATCGCGGCACGGCGTGCCGCCCGCTGCGCGCTTGTTTCCCCTCGGGGGGTACTGGTCAAACAAAGGTTGAACACGCAGTGGCAGCGTTCTGGATAAGTCTGCTCTGCCCTCTCAAACTCTCGCCGCTTTTTTCCAATTGCGTTTTCAAGGGAGGCAATTTCTGCTTCCACGGATTTCGTTTTGGTTTGAATGCCGTCCAATATTTTCTCTTCTTCATTCCTGGCCTCGGATATGGCCAGAGACGCCGGATCGTTATCTACCTTTTTGTTTTCAAGATAGCGAACTAACTGTAGTACGCCATCTTTTGTTGCAATCCCTCGGCCAATTTTCTGGCCCTTTTTGTTAAAATATCCTGCATACAATACATCGCCGTTCTTTGCGGTTATCGTTCCAACACCATACGGTTTGAAACCGTTATATCTCCCCTGATAGAAGTCACCATTTGGATAGGTCAGGATCCCCTGGGGGGTTAAGCTTCCCCGATTGACAAGTCCGGTATAAAAGGCTCCGTTTTTCCACGTGATACGGCCTTCTCCGTTCGCTTTTCCCATAAAGACCGGCCCTTCCCAGTTGCCCCCATAAACTTTGTACCAGTTAATACGGGCGCCAGCCGGGACAAAGCCGGCGAGGCGTCTGTTCTCGAGCAGATTTGGTACACTTGCAAGATTTACAAATGTAGACGAGCCGTCAGTATCGAAGCCAAGAGCATATGTCTGACCACTTGTATCCAGATTAAGGCTTCGGCTCGCTACAGGCTTGCCGTCCATAAGAATGCCAAGAACTTTTTCTGTTTTAATATAGGCATCAATTTGATGAGTCCCTGGCCAGAGCTCCAGCTTATAAAAATCATTACTGGTAATCTCTCCAATCTCCTGGCCATTTAGAGAAATTCCCCAGGTTCGCATGGACCCCATCAATCCTCCAGACTTATAGACATAAAGAAAAATCTTATCCGGATCAGGCATACTATTGGTCTGAATGACCGATTTGGCAGGTACTTTTCCCGTCACGTCTACCTGGGTTGTTTCTATGCAACTGCCTAGGCTTACGAGCAATGTGAACAGGACTATACAGAACAGGGGACGATATTTGAAATACGAGAATATCATGAGACTTTTTACAACAAATCTGATGACGCTTATTTCCACGTCATAATTTCATAGCAGAATTTTTTTCTCCATAAAAAAATTTGCGGCCTACTGATTATGATTAGGTTGAAAATACTGAATTTTACGGTTTGGGAGTATTCCGAGGCGATTAGGCGCTAGTACTCATTCATTTTACGCGGGAAAAAAGTGTTATTCGGCGGGCTGTCAGACGAATGCGACAACGTCTCTGTATGGCGTAAAATGGCTCAAACGTCCCACTATTATACCGCGCTAAGTTGCTGCCACGCGGTCAGTGCGGCATCTCTCTGAAGCTTGAATGCTTCTCGGCTAGCTAGGTGACGCTCATGGTTGACGCGGTTATGGACTGCTGGCTTGCATAGTTAAAAATTTCCGCATCGCCAGCTCCCTTCGTTGTCGCGGGAGATAGAAATTGCCACTCCTTTCCGCTCCAGAGACTATGCATTTCATACTGCATAAAAAGCGATGACGACAACTCAGATATCAGCAATATCCCCTTTGGAATGCCGGATTTTCAGACAAACCGATTGAGGTAATTCTCCAGAAACTCCTGACGGCCTGATACCGGTTCTGGGTTGATATTTTCCGCGATGACTTTATCCGCAATTCGCGCCAGATCGATGTCATCGGAAAGCAATTCCTGTCCCGTTTTGGAAGACCATCCCTGATAGCGTTCATCAATCGCCTTTTGCAATCCGCCATCTTCAATAAGCGCGGCAGCAGCTTTCAATCCGCGGGCGCAGATATCCATCCCGCCTATATGGCCCGCCAGCAAATCAACCGGGTCCAGAGATTGACGGCGCAGTTTGGCATCGAAGTTCGTGCCTCCGGTCGTGAAGCCACCCGCTTTCAATATATAATAATAAGCCAGGGCAACTTCGGGTGTATTATTCGGGAACTGGTCCGTATCCCAACCTGATTGATAGTCATTTCGGTTCATATCCACAGAGCCGAGAATGCCAAGTGCCGTCGCCATCGCCAATTCATGCTCGAATGTATGCCCCGCAAGGATCGCATGGCCCTGCTCGATATTGACTTTGACCTCCTTCTCAAGGCCATGACGTTTCAGGAAGCCGTAAACTGTCGCCACATCGAAATCATATTGATGTTTCGTCGGTTCCTGCGGTTTTGGTTCCACCAGGATAGTGCCCTTAAACCCAATCTTATGTTTATAATCGACTACTAGATTCAGCATTCGGCCCATTTGCTGGTCTTCACGCGCCAGGTCAGTATTGAGAAGCGTTTCATAGCCCTCACGACCGCCCCACAATACGTAATTTTCACCCTTCAAACGATGTGTCGCATCCATACAGCTTTTGATGGTCGCGGCGGAGAAGGCAAATACGTCCGGATCGGGGTTGGTTGAGGCCCCAGCCATATATCGCCGATGAGAGAATAAATTCGCCGTTCCCCAAAGCAGTTTGACGCCGGTTTCAGACATTTTTTCTTCAATGACATCAATCATTTCTTCGAGGTTGCGGGTGTTCTCGGAGAAATTGCTTCCTTCAGGTCGAATATCCGCATCGTGAAAGCAGAAATACGGCACGCCAAGTGCTGTGAACATCTCGAAAGCAACATCGGCTTTTAGCTTCGCCGCCGCCATTTCGTCGCTCATCCGGTCCGGGAACCAGGGGCGATCAAAGGTTTGTCCCCCGAACGGATCGCCCCCCGGCCAAGCGAACGAATGCCAATAAGCGCAAGAAAAGCGCAAATGCTCTTCCATTCGCTTGCCCAAGATAATTTCGTCTGGATTGTAATGCCGAAACGCCAGAGGGTTGCAGCTGCCCTCCCCCTCATATGAGATTCTTTGAATTGGGAAAAATCCGGTCGTCACATCAGCTCCTTTAAAGCCTGATAGCTTTTGGTATATTTTTGATAGGTTTCATCATAAAGCGGCGCTAACCGCGGATCTGGTTCATAAGTTTTTTGGATTGTCGGTGGCATCATCACTTCAGAAAGAGGCGCCCTGGACACGCCGGCAATTGCCAACCTCGCCGCACCGAGAGCTGCGCCAAAATCCCCTTTCGCCGGAAGATGGACAGGAATGCCAAGTGTATTGGCAAGCGTGTCCAGCCAAAAACTTGACCGGCTACCGCCCCCGATTGCAATGAGACTGGGTAATCTGGTCCCGGTGCTTTTCAGGGCTTCGAGGCAATCACGAAGAGCGAAGGTGACGCCTTCTATCACGGATTGGCACAAAATCTCGCTGTCGACGGCTTTTGAAAGACCAATGAACGCACCCCTTACCGCTGCGTCGTTATGCGGGGTACGTTCACCAGATAGATAGGGCAAAAACAGCGTGGATGCGGGACCGAAGGCCCTATCCGGCAATTGTTCGACAAGTTCTGTCGTCTGTCGACCAAGGGTATTGCTAAGCCAGTTCAGGCTATCCGTTGCAGAAAGGATGACCCCCATCTGATACCATTTCGACGGCACCGCATGACAAAAGGTATGCACTGCACTTGCAGGTTCTGGTGCGTAGCTGTCTTTTGCAGCGAGCAGAACACCGGAAGTACCAAGAGAAACAAATCCCTGCCCCTCTGCAAATGCACCGATGCCGCACGCCGACGCCGCGTTATCCGCCGCACCGGCAACAACGGAAACCTCGTTGCCGAGTGATAACTCAGACGCGACGACAGACCTTAAAGTGCCGACAACATCATTACCTTCGACAAGGTCCGGCAATTGATCGCCCCGCATCCCTGATTCCTTGGTTAGGACGTCAGACCAACGCCGCTCGCCAACCTTCAGCCAGCTGGTTCCCGCCGCATCTGACATGTCAGTGACCAATCGTCCGGTCAACCAGCAAACCAGGTAATCTTTGGGTAATATGACTTTGGAAACACGCGCAAAATTATTGGGTTCATGCCGGGCCATCCACATCAATTTTGGCGCCGTAAAGCCAGGAAAGACAATGTTGCCGGACAGATCACGAAAATCAGGTATGCTGTCGAGCTCGGCGGCCTCCTTTGTAGCCCGGGTATCGTTCCAGAGAATACATGGCCGAATGACATCGCCGGCTTTATCAAGGCAGGTCGCCCCATGCATATGACCGGAAATGCCAATTCCCTTGATTGATTTATATTCCTTTGAATATTTATGACTAAGTTGAGACATAACGTCTCTGCAGGCGTCTATCCAGCTCTGTGGATCCTGCTCCGACCAGCCATCTTTGGGATATTGCACGGAGTACTCGGCCGCGGCATCACCCACAACCATACCCTCCGCGGAGACAAGCAAACCCCGCAACCCGGATGTACCAAGATCAAGGCCGAGATACATATTTGTCCCTCACGAGAATTTCACCCATGCCGCATTGCGTGCCGAAGACCGCACGCAGGCATCGACGAATTGCACGCCTTTCAAGCCGTCGTAAACGGTTGGATAGATCACTTCTTCCGGGCAAGGTTCACCGCGCCGCGCCGCCATGATCGCCGCAGCCGCCTCGCTATAGATTGTCGCAAACCCTTCGAGGTATCCTTCCGGATGTCCGGGTGGAATGCGGCTGACCCGCGCGGCTGCCTCTCCCGCACCGGCTCCCTGCCGGGTGATCAGGCGCTTTGGTTGCTCGAAGGGAGAATGCCAAAGGTAATTCGGGTCCTCCTGCGCCCATTCCAGCCCGCCTTTTTCGCCATAGACTCGCAGGCGAAGCGCATTCTCATTCCCGGGCGCGACCTGGCTGCACCAGAGCATGCCGCGCGCGCCGCCCCTGAACCTCAGCATGACATGGGCGTTGTCATCGACCCGCCGCCCCTCGACGAAAGCCTGTAGGTCCGCCGCAAGGCTTTCGAGCTCCAGCCCGGTTACAAAACTAGCCAGATTGAAGGCATGAGTACCGATATCGCCCGTCGAGCCGCCAGCCCCGGATCGCTCAGGATCGGTGCGCCATTCGGCCTGCTTGATGTCCTGATGCGTTGTTAGCCAGTCTTGCGGGTATTCTACTTGAACGACGCGAATTTTACCGAGCTCGCCACCCAGAATCATATCGCGGGCCTGCCGGATCATGGGATAACCGGTGTAGTTATGGGTCAGAATAAACAGTGCATTTGACGATTCCACTGCCTTTACCAGCTTCTTCGCATCGGGCAAGGTAGAGGTGAGAGGCTTGTCGCAGATAACATGTATCCCACGTTTTAGAAATTCCCGCGCCGCGGCATAATGCACATGGTTTGGCGTCACGATCGCAACCGCCTCGATCCCGTTTTTCAAGCGTGCTTCGCGGATTGCCATTTTCTTGAAATCGTCATAGATCCGATCTGGTGCCAGCCCCAATGCGGCACCAGATGCCTGCGATTTCTCCGCGGTCGAGGACAGGGCGCCGGCAACCAATGTAAATTTATCATCCAGGCGGGACGCAATGCGATGCACACCGCCGATAAAAGCATCATTGCCGCCGCCCACCATGCCGAGCCTGATCCGATTGTCATGGCTTTCACTGCGCCCGTCGATCACCATCACGAAATCCCCAGCATTTTTCTGTTGGCTGCCTCATCGGTGCCGCCATCAGCAAAATCGTCAAAGGCTCGCTCCGTGACACGAATGATATGGTCTTTCACGAATTGCGCGCCTTCCCGCGCACCGTCTTCGGGATGTTTGAGACAGCATTCCCATTCGACAACCGCCCAGCCATCGAAATTATTGGCCGCCATCTTCGAGAAAATTCCGACGAAATCCACCTGCCCGTCACCGAGGCTCCGGAAGCGTCCCGCGCGATCCACCCAGGACTGATATCCACCGTAGACGCCCTGCCGTCCCGTCGGGTTGAACTCGGCATCTTTTACATGGAACATCTTGATCCGGTCCTTGTAGATGTCGATATGATCGAGATAATCCAGGCATTGCAGCACATAGTGGGACGGATCGAAAAGCATGTTGCAGCGTGCATGGTTATTCACGCGCTCCAGAAACATCTCGAACGTCACGCCGTCATGCAGGTCCTCGCCCGGATGAACTTCGTAGCAAACATTGACCCCGCAATCCTCCGCATGATCAAGAAGGGGCCGCCAGCGCTTGGCCAACTCGTCAAATGCCGTTTCGACAAGCCCGGCTGGCCGCTGTGGCCAAGGGTACATATAGGGCCATGCAAGTGCTCCTGAAAAAGTTACGTGATCCGTCAGTCCAAGATTTTTAGACGCGCTAAGCGCCAGTTTTACCTGATCCACGGCCCATTCCTGACGCGCTTTCGGATTCCCGTGAACCTCCGGCGCCGCAAAGCCATCAAAAGCCGTGTCATAGGCGGGATGAACAGCCACGAGCTGCCCTTGAAGATGGGTTGAAAGTTCGGTTACCTCAACACCGTTGGCGGCGGCCTGTCCCTTGAATTCATCACAGTAGTCTTTGGATTTCGCCGCCTTATCAAGATCGAATAACCGGCTATCCCAACTAGGGACCTGAACACCTCTATAACCGCAATCCGCCGCCCATTTGGTAATACTGTCCCACGAGTTAAAAGGCGCGTCATCCCCGGCAAACTGCGCAAGAAATAGCGCGGGGCCCTTTATTGTCTTCATCATTCCCTCCCATGATTATTATCCGCCTAGTGGCGGCATGTTTTCTTTTAAGTAAACGTCTATGCGGATTCGCTCCTGAGAAATATTGATCGGCAGATTATCCGTTTTCGCCCTGAGAACCCTCACAGTGCTTCTAATAAGATGACCCGTATCCTGGGAAATAATCGCGTCAAAAGTTCCCTGCTCCAGCGCGTCCCGTGACAGGGGTGTCAATTCATGACCCACAACGACCATTTTTTGATCCAAGCCGCCTTTACGCAAAAACTTTATCAACCCCAAGTTTCCGGCGGCCGACGAGTAGATGCCGGTGATATCTGGCTCAGTGGCGAAAGCGTCCGGTAAAAGCCTTTCCAGAAGATCCGGGTCATCTCGACCCTCCAGCGACGGCAAAACGGTTATCCCGGGGAAACTTTCAGTCATTACCTGATCGAATCCCAACCGCCGTTCAAGATGGTCCCGTGCTAACATAGACCCCGTGACAACCAATATTTTTCCTTTTTCCTTGGATAGGAAATGACCCATTAGCTGACCGGCGGTTCGCCCTGCCGCCACATTATCAATGCCAACAAAATGATCGCGCTTGGAGCTTGGTAAATCCGATACCAGCGCAACAACGGAAACGCCGCGTTTCTTGACCTGGTCGACAGCATCCCGCACCGAGGGCGTTTCCGGGCTGAATATGGCAATACCGTTCACATCCTCGGGATCAATCTCCGATATAATGCGAGCCATGGCCTGCGGATCGAAAGCAGGTACTTTTTCGAAACTGAGCCTGGTACGATCGAGCGCCATAACTTCAGACAAGTGGGAAATCTGCTCTTCAAGGAGGGAAATGAATTCGTTGTTACTCTCCGGAAGCAAAAAATGAAATCGATATACTCTTCCACGCGCCAAATTTGCGGCCGCCGTATCGCGAACGTACCCGAGTTGCTGGATCGCCTTGTTAACCCTCTCGATGGTAACACCGCGTACGCCGGGGCGGCCATTTAACACCCTGTCCACAGTCGCAAGGCTGACCCCGGCAACTCTGGCGATGTCATTTACGGTTGGTTTTAGAATGATGTCACGGTCCTGCTTTATCATTAATGCTGCTTCACGCCTCTTCCATGGCTTTTGCGAGCCCTTCGAATAACAAAGCAACCGCCTCTGCTCCCGGATCATTATGGCCGATCAGATTTTCCGCCGGGACATAAGACGCCCGGCCCGCTTTGGCACGTCCGATCTTCGCGGTCGCATCGGCACCCGCCCTTGCGGCGGCGGCGGCGGCGGCCATACCCTCAGAAAGCATGTTCAAGGCAGGGTCCAGCGCATCTATCATTGTTCTGTCACCCTTTTGCGCCCCCCC
>SWBZ01006209.1_pt1 | contig 46108 bp, 37 predicted proteins | sample 4693031 | NCBI WGS metagenome assembly SWBZ01 (sample SAMN10267274, study PRJNA491770) | bioreactor metagenome | isolation source: DHS bioreactor inoculated with | place: Japan: off Shimokita Peninsula
CCCCCCGGGCCGCCGGGGTGATGGTTTCCATGTCTTCCGGATTGGCGCCGACGTTGCCGATGTGCGGGAAGGTGAAGGTGATGACCTGACCGGCATAGGACGGATCGGTGAGGATTTCCTGATAGCCGGTGATCGAGGTGTTGAAACAGACCTCGCCCACGGAGGCGCCGGGAGCCCCCGCGCCGCGGCCCCAGAAAACTTCGCCGGACGCCAGCACCAGGGCCGCGTTTGCGTTCGGCGGTTGGGCGGCCACGGTCGTGGTCGCGGGCTTGGAGGCTTCGGACATATGACTTTTTCGGGCTGGGGTTGGACCAAGGCGCCCGGGCCGCGCCGACGGCGACGACCCTGCATGCGTTGGAAACAAGCTTCTACGCGTGTCCCGGCATCAGGTCAAGACTCGTTTCAGAAAAAATATCCTTATATTTCAACAAATTAAAGAATCGGAACGCGTTTGCCTTGGGGGGCGATTTGAGCTAGGGTCCGCATCTTCCGCCACAACCGGGACACACCCATGCTACGCGAGCAGATTTCGGCTGCGCTGAAGACCTCCATCAAGTCCAAGGAAGCCTGCGCCACGGCGACGCTGCGGCTGATTAGTGCGGCCATCAAGGACCGGGACATCGCCGCCCGGGACAAAGGCAACCAGGAGGGTATTTCCGACGAGGAAATCCTGGGCCTGCTGCAATCCATGATCAAGCAGCGCGTCGAAAGCGCCGACATCTATGAAAAAGGCGGGCGCCAGGAACTGGCCGACCGCGAGCGCGAGGAAATCACCGTCATCGAGGGCTTTCTGCCGGCCCAGATGTCGCCGGACGAGGTCGTCGAGGCCGTCGAGGGCGCGATCAAGGAAACCGGCGCCGATTGCATCAAGGACATGGGCAAATGCATGGCCGCCTTGAAGCAAAAGTACGCCGGCCGCATGGACTTTTCCAAGGCCAGCGCCCTGGTCAAGGACAAGCTCTGCTAGTCCAGCCCTGCCCGGTCGATTCGCCCGGCCTTTCATCAGCGATATCCACACAAATCCGTTGTGGATGACTTGAGAATCACGGGGATAACCCCCGTGACTCCACTGCTGCGCCCGTACCCTTATTATGGGTATGGTCGCAGGTTCCAATCCTGCCCTTAAACCAAAGACAGGCGGCCCATCGCAGATGGCGATTCCCCCGGAATTCCTGGAAGAACTGAAGGCGCGGCTGCCCGCGACGGAGGTCGTGGGACGGCGGGTCAAGCTCATCCGCTCGGGCCGCGACACCAAGGGCTGCTGCCCCTTCCATAAGGAAAAGACGCCGAGCTTCCACGTCTACGACGACCATTACCACTGCTTCGGCTGCGGCGCGCACGGATCGGTCATCGATTTCGTGATGGAAAGCGAGGGCCTGGAATTCCGCGAGGCGGTTCAGCGCTTGGCCGGCGAGGCCGGGCTGCCCATGCCCGAGGAAACGCCGGAAGACCGCGAGCGCCGGGCCCGCAACCGTACCCTGGCCGAGGTCGTGGAAATGGCGGCGGCGTTCTTCGAGAAATGCCTGCGCATGCCCGAAGGCCGCCCGGCCCTGGATTATCTGCGCGGGCGCGGCCTGACGGACGAGACGATCCGCCGGTTCCGCTTGGGTTTCTCCCCCGACGGGCGCGGCAAGCTGAAATCCATGCTGGCGGCGGAAGGCGTCGAAGAGGGCCTGATGATCGCGGCCGGGCTGCTGGTTCAGCCCGAGGATGCGGGGCGCGAACCCTACGACCGGTTCCGCGGCCGCGTCATGTTCCCGATCACCGACCGCCAGGGCCAGGTCATCGCCTTCGGCGCGCGGCTGCTGGCCGGTGACGGGCCGAAATACCTGAATTCCCCGGAAACGCCCCTGTTCCACAAGGGCCGCAACCTGTACGGCCTCGCGCAAGCAAAAGACGCCATCCGCGCCGCCGGCACGGTCATCGTCTGCGAAGGCTATACGGATGTCATCGCCCTGGCCCAGGCCGGGATCGGGCAGGCGGTGGCGCCCTTGGGCACGGCATTGACGGAAGACCAGATCGCCCTGCTGTGGCGATTGGCGCCGGAGCCGGTGTTGTGCTTCGACGGCGACGCGGCCGGCCAGCGCGCCGCCGCGCGGGCGGCGGAGCGGGCATTGCCGCTGCTCAAGGCCGGGTTCGGCCTGCGCTTCGCCCTGCTGCCGCCGGGCGAGGATCCGGACAGTCTGGTCCAGGGCCAGGGCCGCCAGGCCTTCGACACGCTGTTGGCCGGCGCCACGGCCCTGTCCGAGCTGATCTGGCGGGTTGAATCCGGTGGCCGCCTGCCGCCGACGCCGGAGGGCCGGGCGGATCTGAACAAGCGCCTGGACCAGCGCATCCGCGACATCCCCGACCCCACCGTGCGGCGTTATTTCCAGGATTTCTTCAAAACCCGCCTATGGCCCGACGGGCCCGGCCGGCAGGGCGGGCGCGGCGGCCAACGGCAGGGGCGCGGGTTCGGCAAGGGGAAATGGGGCGCCAACGCCTGGGTCGGGCCGTCTGAGCGCCTGCGCGCCGACACCGCCGACACCCGGCCGGTGGAGAGTGCCCGCCTGCGCTGGGCCATCCTTTTGGCCACCGCGATCAATCATCCGGAACTGCTGGCCGAGGTCGAGGAAGAACTGGGCCAGGTCGCCATCAATGACCAGAACCTTGACAATCTGCGTCAGGCGATATTAATCACCCACGCGGGTGGTTTACCCCTTGACACCGAAGGGCTTGTAAACCACTTGTCAGAGCAGGGTTATTCCCAGGCGCTGAGCCAGCTATTAAGTGCGCGAACCTACGACCACGCTAGATTCGCCCGACCCAATGCGGGACATGCAGAGGCCAGACAGGGTTGGGAAGCGACCATTAGCCACTTGCGCGGAGAGGACCTGGAGTCCGAGCTCCAAGCAGCCCAGGATGCTGTCCGGCGCGACCCGTCGGAGGCAAACATGAACTGGGTTGTTCGGGTTCGGCGGATGATGGACGAAAGCGAACAACCGGAAGCGGCCTTCGACTAGGCGGCGGCCGAACGGCAAGTGGTTAAACCAGCAGGCAGTTTGACGAGACGCGTTTTATCAGACTGGGACATGGCATCGGGACCCCATTGAGGTTTGAACCGGACCGGACGCCTAAGGGCGGCAAGGACCGGAAGGGGCGGGGTTCCCCGGACAACGGATTTAGAGGTCGAGCGTGGCAAAAGCACAAGCGAAAGATCAAGAAGGCGGCGACACCCAGGAAGAAGGCGGCGACAGCCCCCTTCTCGATACCCTGGGCGCGGCCGTCAAGAAGATGGTCGCCAAGGGCAAGGAACGCGGGTACGTCACCTATGACGACCTGAACGGCGCCCTGCCCCCGGAAAAAGTGTCTTCGGAACAGATCGAAGACACCATGGCGATGTTGTCCGAAATGGGCATCAACGTGGTCGAAAACGAAGAGACCGACGACACCCCGGCCGAGACCGACGGCGACGGCGACGACGAGGAAAAGACCACCTCGACCGCCGGCAACGTCGACGAGAACGACCTGGGCCGCACGGACGACCCGGTGCGCATGTACCTGCGCGAAATGGGCTCGGTCGAGTTGCTGTCGCGCGAGGGCGAAATCGCCATCGCCAAGCGCATCGAGGCCGGCCGCGAGATGATGATCGGCGGCCTGATGGAAAGCCCGCTGACCATCAAGGCCATCACCCTGTGGCATGACGCGCTGGTCGCCGAGGACATGCTGCTGCGCGACATCATCGACCTGGAAGCCACCCACGGTGGCGGCCCGGGCCAGCCGGGCGCCGTTCCCGCCAACACCAACGGCGGCGATGGCGACGACGACGGCGGCGACGGTGACGGCGACGCGGCCCCCGCGGAAAACGCCAAGGAAGGCGCCGCCGAGACCGCCAAGGACAAGGACGCCAAGAAGGCTGCCCCGTCGGACGACGACGCGGACGAAACCTCAAGCGAGGACGGCGAAAGCAAGAGCAGCAGCGACGACGATGATGACGACGAGGACGACGGCGAAAACAACCTGTCCCTTGCCGCCCTCGAAGCCAAGCTGAAGCCCGAGGTCATCGAGACCTTCGAGAACATCGCCAAGACCTACAAGAAGCTTCACCGAGTACAGATGCAGCGCCTCGAGGCCCTGACCTCGGGCGAGCAGCCCAAGCCGAGCCAGGAAAAGCGGTTCCAGAAGCTGCGCAAGGAACTGATCGAGTGGATGGAGGACGTCCACCTCAACAACAACCGGGTCGAACAGCTTCTCGACCAGCTTTACGGCCTCAACCGCCGGCTGGTCGGGCTGGAGGGCAAGATCCTGCGTCTCGCCACCACGGCGCGCATCAACCGCGACGAATTCCTGGAAGCCTACCAGGGGCACGAGCTTGATCCGGGCTGGCTGAAGCGGGTCGAAAAGCTGCCCGCCAAGGGCTGGCAGCGGTTCGCCTCCCGCAACAAGGACGACATCGAGGACATGCGCGCCCAGGTCGCCGAGGTGTCCCAGACGGCCGGCCTGCCGATCCTGGAATTCCGCCGCATCGTCTCGACGGTGCAGAAGGGCGAGCGCGAGGCCGCCAAGGCCAAGAAGGAAATGATCGAGGCCAACCTGCGGCTCGTCATCTCCATCGCCAAGAAGTACACCAACCGCGGCCTGCAGTTCCTCGACCTGATCCAGGAAGGCAACATCGGCCTGATGAAGGCGGTCGACAAATTCGAATACCGCCGCGGCTACAAGTTCTCGACCTACGCGACCTGGTGGATCAGGCAGGCCATCACCCGGTCCATCGCCGACCAGGCGCGCACCATCCGCATCCCCGTGCACATGATCGAGACGATCAACAAGCTGGTCCGCACCTCGCGCCAGATGCTGCACGAGATCGGCCGCGAACCGACGCCGGAAGAACTGGCCGGGCGGCTTTCCATGCCGCTGGAAAAGGTGCGCAAGGTGCTGAAGATCGCGAAGGAGCCGATCTCGCTCGAAACGCCGATCGGCGACGAGGAAGACAGCCACCTCGGCGACTTCATCGAGGACAAGAACGCGGTGCAGCCGCTCGACGCCGCCATTCAGGGCAACCTGCGCGAAACCACCACGCGGGTGCTGGCCAGCCTCACGGCCCGCGAGGAGCGCGTGCTGCGCATGCGCTTCGGCATCGGCATGAACACGGACCACACGCTGGAAGAAGTCGGCCAGCAGTTCTCGGTCACCCGCGAGCGAATACGCCAGATCGAAGCCAAGGCGCTCAGGAAGCTGAAACATCCGTCCCGGTCGCGGAAACTCAGAAGCTTCCTGGACTACTAAACGCCAGGCGAAACGGACCAAACGACAGGCCGGAAGCACCATCGCTTCCGGCCTTTTCCGTTCCACAGGGGGGACGGAGGAAAAACCGAATAAAGGGCCAGTAGCTCAACTGGTTAGAGCCGACGGCTCATAACCGTCTGGTTGCAGGTTCGAGTCCTGCCTGGCCCACCATCTCTTCCAAGCCTTTGATATTTCAGCAGTTCACCACAAATCAATAACCGCAAATCTGGGCACTCTGTATTTCCGCTTTTGACCCCAAGGGGTCCTTCCCTTAGCCACCATGTCCGCCCCAGGCTATTGTGTCGATAGCCATGCGCGACCCCATAACACCGGCGCCTCTTGCTCTACTTACTGCTTTTACCCCGGCGCCCCGGCAGGCTGCGATCGTCGCGATTTTCAAAGGCGTCTTTGCCAAGACCAAGACCTGTTCCCGCGCTCGTCTTGCCCGTTGAACCACCCAAGTCGAAGCCAGGTCGATCGACGGCGACGGGTTTGGGCGAACTGTCTGCGGCTTTGTCTCCGGGTTTTCCCTGATCGTGCTTACTTTTGGCAGTGTTCTTCGCGACGGGCGTCTTAAGTTGTTTATCAACCATTATCTTGTTCCTTTTTGGCTCGTTGATTTGCGTATTTGGCGGCAATCGATCTCCTACAGAACACCGGTCCGTATGGTGTCAGCGCCCTTCACTTGATTGAGCCTGCCGAGCGTCGTCTCCAGAGCATGCTGCAACTTCTTGGCAGCACCGGAACATGCACCCTCAAGCGTGGCGGCCTGATCGCTGGCCACTTCCGGTTGACGACCTTCCAGGCGCGCTTCGATGAGACACCGCTTGTCAGAACCGCCGGACTTGTCCCCGTCCTCATCGCTGAGGTGCACTTCAATACGGGTGATGTGTCGACTGTAGCGACCCAGACGGGTGTGAATCTCGGCTGAAACCCGGGCGGACAGGTCTTCTCCACCCTCTACGTTATCGTCGGTGTTGACCTGAATTCGCATAACTAACTCCCTTTCGCGAACCGCCGCCCAGCGCGGAGGTGCCGAAAGGGGGGGCGATTGCTGAATTTGACCCGGGCCAAGGTGACAGGAGGTCGACCGGCCCGCGGTCACTTGAACCATAGCACGTTGCGGGCCGAGACACACGGACCGTGACTGCTGCAGTCCCGGGAACTGACGTCATCAAGACTGGAGAAGGATCAGGAGCTCAGGTCAGGGCATTCACCTACCCTAATGCAATAACGGCCTCCCAGTTCGCGGCTTCGTCCCGTTTGGCCCACCATTCTCTCCACCTTCGAGAAATTTCAGGATGTGACATACGTGGCCATCAACCCTTCTGAGGCTTGGCCAACCTACGCTTCAACTCAGAAATTTTCTGTTCTGCGACAGCCCGAAAGTCTTCGATCGCTTCCTGGGTCTCACAACCCGCAGACACATAGTGAATATCCCTCTCTGTTTGTTTTATCGCGTTCTTTAAATGGGCTTGTTCCATTTTCTCAATGCGGATCATTTCCGCGTTTTCGCCACCTCCTCGGATCCAAAATCCGGGTGGTGCATCATAAATGTACGAGTAGTCGCTTCTAAGATCCTCTAGTTCGATTTCTGATAACGGCTGCTTCCCCATCACGCACTCTTCAATAGATTGTAAATAATAATAACTACTATACCGCGCATAATATTAATCGAAACAAACAAGCGATAATCGCAATCAGGCTTCTAGTCGCCCGATGGACCGGGAATGGCTATGCGCACGCTGACGAATTGCGTCATTCGTGGGACCCGCTGCCCGCCTGCGTCTTGGCGGCGCCGGTGACCGGCGCGATGCTGGAGCGCGCGAAGTATTCGGTGATGAGGTCGCCCATCACGTCGGCGGCCGCGTTGTTGCGCTTGCCTGCGCGGTAGAGCACCAGATCGACGCCTTGCAGGGCCGGGAAGCTTTCCGCGGCGCCGAGCACCCGCATGCCCGGCATGACCGAGCTTTTGGCCACGACGCTGACCGCGCTGCCGCTGAGCACCGCCGCCTGCAGGCCGCTGATCCCGGCGCTGACGAAGGCGATCTTCCATTTCCGCCCCATGGTCGCGAGGCCCGCGAGCGCAAGGTCGCGGAACACGTTGCCGGGCGGCAGGACCGCGAGCGGCACCGGGTTGTTGTTGTGCAGGGAACGGGTTTCCCCCGTCACCCAGACCAGCGGTTCGCGGGCGACCACGTCGCCTTCGTCGAAGGCCCGCATGTCGGTGACCAGGGCGAGGTCGATCTCGCCGCGCTTGAGCTGGGTGACCAGCGGGCTCGACAGCAGGGTGCGCAGTTCGACCTCGATGTCGGGAAAGGCGTTGGAGAAGCTGGACAGGATCGGCGGCAGCAGATAGGCGGCGTACAGGTCGGGCACGCCCAGCACCACCTTGCCGCTGAGCTTGGGCGCGGTCAGGCGCACCTTGACCTCTTCCTGCAGGTTCATGATCGTGCGCGCATAGCCGAGCAGAAGCTCCCCATCCGGGGTCAGCACCAGCTTGCGGTTGACCGTGGTGAACAGCTTGGCATGCACCGTTTCCTCGAGCCGCCGCATCTGTAGGCTGACGGCCGGCTGGGTGCGCCCGAGCCGGCGCGCCGTTTCCGACACGCTGCCCGTTTCCACCAGCAAAATGAACGCCTGCAACAGGCGCAGATCCAAGGGCTGCTTCATGATCTGGGCATTAAATATATTTATGGAAATTATTTAAAGAATAAATTTTGTAAATTGTGCACTGCACCCTAACGTCTTCGTTGCGTCATACAAGCCGGGACATTCCCGCCACAACAGGAGATCGTCATGTCAGGCACCACACGCCGGAAATTCATTCACGCCGCCCTTGCCGGCGCGCTCTGCGCCTTTACCGCCGCGGCCTCCACGCCCGCGACCGCCGCCGACCGGGTGATCAAGGTCGGCACGCTGAAACTGATCCACGGCATCACGCCCTATTTCTACGAAAAGTTCGCACCTGCGGGATACAAGATCGAGGTCATCCCCTTCGAAAGCCCGACGGACGGCAAGAACGCCGTGGTGACCGGGACCGTCGATTTCGGCATTTACGGCCTTGCCGCCGCCACCCTGGGCGCGGCCGCCGGTGAGCCGGTCGTCGTCGTCGCCGCCGCCTGCAACCGCGGCATGGCCGTGGTTTCCGGCGCGAAGTCGGGGCTCAACACGATCAAGGACCTGAAGGGCAAGAAGGTCGGCATCTGGCCCGGCTCGACCCAGGAAGTGGTCATCCTCGACCGTTTGAGCGCCGAAGGCATGACCATCAAGGACATCAAGCCGATCCGCGTTTCCTTCAGCGACATGGCCCCGGCGCTGGAACGCGGCGACCTGGACGCCTATGTGGGCGCCGAACCCGGCCCCGGCATCAGCCTCGCCAAGGGTGTCGGCAAGATCGTCGAATATCCCTATTCGACGCCGACCGGGTCGCTCAACATGGTCCTGACCACCAGCCAGGAAAAGATCGACAAGGATCCCGAACTGGTGATGACCCTGTTGACCATTCACAGCAAGGCCGCCGAATACGCCATGAAGACCCGCGCCGAATTCGTCGCCGTCGCCATGCAGAAGCTGGGCCAGCAGAAACCGTCGATCGAGAAGGCCGCGCCGAACGTGGAACTGACCTGGAAAATCGACGACCTGTTCCTCAAGCAGGCGAACTATTACGGCACCCAGATGCTCGCCAAAAAACAGATTCGCCAGTTGCCGGATTACGCGACCTTCATCAACCCGACCTTCGTTCAGAAAATCGCGGGCATGTAATCGTCGACATGGCCAGCGACATGAACATCACCGCCCAATGCCAAACGGTTGCGCCCGGGGACACGTCCCCGGCGCAACCCGCTTTGAGCCGGGCCCTCCTCAGGCGGCTGCGAAAGATCGGCCTCGGGCTGATCGTGCCCCTGACCCTGATCGGGTTCTGGGAACTGATGGTCCGATGGACCGGCACCCGGCTGATCCCGCCACCGGCGGATGTCCTCGTCATGATGTGGGATTTCGCCTTCGGCGGCGTCTACGACGACGGCTTCAGCGCCAGCCTGCCGATCCATCTGTGGGTCTCCCTGCAACGCGTCTACGGCGGGTTCCTGGTCGCGGCCCTGGTCGGCATTCCGCTTGGCGTGGCGCTCGGCCGCTCTCCCCTGCTGCGTGACATGCTCGACCCGACCCTGTCGCTGCTGCGGCCCGTCCCGGTCACCGCCTGGCTGCCGCTATCGATGATCTTTTTCGGCCTGGGGCCCAAATCGGCGGTGTTCCTGGTGTTTCTCGGCGCCTTCTATCCGATCCTGTTGAACACCGTGTTCGGGGTGAAATCGGTCGATGCCCGCCTGTTGGAGGCCGCCGCCATGTTGGGCTGCAAGGGCTCCCAGTTGTTCCGCTCGGTCGTGCTGCCGGCGGCCACCCCCAACATCTTCAACGGCCTGCGCCTCGGCCACGGGTTCGCCTGGATCCTCATCGTGGTCGGCGAGATGACCGGCGTGCCCGAAGGCCTGGGCGCCGTGATCATGGACGGGCGGACGCTGTCCCGCACCGACCTGGTCATCACCGGCATGATCGTGATCGGCGTGACCGGGTTCCTGTCGGACCGCCTGATCGTCCTGCTTAACAACCGCCTGCTGCGTTGGAGCCCCCAACATCATGTCTGATCCCCAGAACCCACAGGCGGCCGGCGCGCCGCCCATCATCCGCATCGCCGGACTGAACAAATCCTTCGAGTCCGACACCGGCCGGTTCCTGGCCCTCAGCGGCATCAACCTCGACATCGACAAGGGCGAATTCGTCTGCCTGCTGGGGGCGTCCGGCTGCGGCAAGTCGACCCTGCTGCGGATCATCGCCGGCTTCGAGACGGCCAGCGAGGGAACCGCCAGCGTGTTCGGCCGCCCCGTCCACGAACCGGGCCCGGACCGCGGCATCGTGTTTCAGGACTATGCCCTGTTTCCCTGGCTGACCGTCCATGAGAACATCGCCTTCGGCCCCAAGCACGCGGGAATGAGCGCCAAGGAAGTAAAACGGATCGCCGATAAGTTCACGGAAATGGTCGGCCTGACCGCCTTCACCGGCCATTACCCGGCGCAACTGTCGGGCGGCATGAAACAGCGTGTCGCCATCGCCCGCGTTCTCGCCAACGACACCGACATCCTTTTGATGGACGAACCGTTCGGCGCGCTCGACGCGCTGACCCGGGCGAAACTTCAGGAAGAACTTCTCGACATCTGGCGGCAGACGAAGCTGACCGTTATCTTCGTCACCCATTCGGTCGAGGAGGCCGTGGTGCTGGCCGACCGCATCGTCGTCATGAGCGCCGGTCCCGGCCGGGTCGACTGCGACATGACGGTCGACCTGCCGCGCCCCCGCGACGTGTCGTCGGAACCGTTCAACGCCGTCCGCCGCACCGTGGCGCAGCGGCTCAGCAGCAACTTAGCGCCGGGCCGCCGGCTTGCAACCGGAGACGCCGCCTGACATGCCCACCGACCAGACCGCCGACACCTACCGTGGCATGGAACGAGCCGCGATCGACGCCGCCTACAACAACTCCGCCGCCGTCGCGGACAGCGCCGACCGCGTGGAAAAATGGCGCCGCCGCAGCGAGAAAACCCGCGCCCGGCCCGGGGCGCGGCTTGACCTCCGGTACGGGTCCGGCGCCAACAACCGCATTGATTATTTCCCCACGGACATGCCGTCGGCGCCGCTGTTCATCTTCATTCACGGCGGCTACTGGTTCCGCAATACCAAGGAAATCTTCGCCTTCGTCGCCGACGCCCCCTGCGCCAACGGCATCAACGTCGCGACCATCGGTTACACCCTGGCCCCCGAAGCCGGGCTCAGCCAAATCGTCCAGGAAGTCAGCCAGGCGATCGATTTTCTGGTGAGTTCCGCCGACCACCTGGGGTTCGACCGTGCCGCCGTCATCGTCGGCGGATGGTCGGCCGGCGGGCATCTCACGGCCCTTGCCGCCGGTCACCCGGATGTCGCCGGCGTTCTGCCCATCAGCGGCATTTTCGACCTGACCCCGATCGCGCTCAGCTATATCAACGACGCCCTGTCGCTGACGGCGGCGGAAGTCGAGACCCTAAGCCCCCTATTCAACCTGCCCCGGCGGAAAATCCCGCATCGGCTGTTCGTCGGCGGCGACGAACTGCCGGAACTTCAGCGGCAATCCACGGCCTATGCCGCAGCGGCCGCCGCCGACGGCATTCCCGCAGCACTGGAGGTCGTCCCCGGCCAAAACCACTTCACGATCGTCGATGAACTGGCCGCCGAAAACGGCGTGCTCCTGCGCGGCCTGCTCCGCCTTGTCCGGCAGGTTTCCAAGAATCAGGGCGTCTGAACAAGGATCGATTGCGCCGCTCTGGCGGCTCTCGTTGTGTTGTCGCCGGAGATGTCGAATCTGCACGGTCGCAACCGAAGTTCCTGATTTTTTCCTGTCATTTTCCGCTCATTCAGGTCTTTTCTGTACGAAAGGACCATCCAAATCCAAGCGGGGATCAATGACCAAGGCATTTGACGGAATTCGCGTTATTGACACGACGCATGTCCTGGCAGGACCTTTCGCCAGTTATCAGATGGCCGTCCTCGGCGCCGAAGTCATCAAGGTCGAAGCCCCCCATGATCCGGACCAGGCGCGTTGGCAGGGCTCGGACCGCGCCCTAAGCGACATCGGCATGGGCACCGCCTTTATGGCGCAGGCGTCGAACAAGAAGACACTGGCTGTGGATTTGAAGACCGAGATGGGGCGCGACGCCCTCAAAAGGCTGATCGCGACGGCCGACGTGTTCGTGGAAAATTACCGGCCGGGGGCGTTCGAAGATTTGGGTCTGGGCTACGATGCCATGGCCAAACTCAATCCGGGTCTGATCTATTGCTCGATCTCGGCGTTCGGCGCGACCGGCCCCCGCGCCCACCTTACCGGCTATGACAACATCCTTCAGGCGTTCTCGGGCATGATGGCAATGACCGGCCATCCCGACGACCCCCGCCCCCTCAAGACCGGCGCCCCGGTGGTCGATTACGCCACCGGCACCACGGCGGCCTTCGCCATCACGTCCGCGCTTCTGCAGCGCGAACGGTCCGGCGGGAAGGGTCAGTTCGTCGATGTTTCCATGCTGGAAGTCGCGCTGATCCTGACCAGTTCGCACCTCACCGGGTTCAAGTGGAACGGCAAGCATCCCGAACCCAAGGGCAATACCTTCCCCTTCGCGACGATCGGCTGTTACGAAGCCTCGGACGCGCCGATGATGATCGCGGCGTCGAACTTGGCGCAACAGGAACGCTTGTGGACCGCCCTGGGCCGCCCGGACATGGTCAAGACCGACAACAATCAGCGCCTGGACGCCCATGGGGAGGAACAAGCCGCCCTGGCCGCGATCATCGCCACCAACACGGCCGACTACTGGGAAAAATTCCTGCAACAACGGCGCATCCCGGCGGCCCGCATCCGCCGCCTGGAGGAAGCCCTTGCCGACGATCAGGTTTCCGCCCGCCAAGTGCTGCATACGCACGTCGCACCCAACAGCGTCGCGGACGGGCTGACCGTGCCGGTCCTGCCGTTCCATATGTCGGAAAGCCCGTCGGAAGTGACCCTGCCGCCCCAGCCGGTCGGGGCGCAGACCGCCGAAATCCTTACCGAACTCGGCTATGACGCCGGCGAGATCGCCGCGATGAGATCGGCCGGCTGCATCAACTGACCGCTCCGGTGCGGCGGCGTTATTTCGCCGCCACCCAGGGCCGCCAGATCTGCCGCTCGCGGATGCCGCTGCACTTCTGCATCAGGACGGCGGCCCCTTTGACCGCGCCGTCGATCACGGTCATGCAGAAATCGGATTTCAGCATCTTGACGTGGCCGTCGGCCTGCAACTCCCACTGCATGCTGGGGATGGACTGGCATTTGGAGATCAGCACCGGCGTGCGGTCCCGGGGCTGGGCTTCGGCGCTGGCGACGCAAAACTTGCCGCTGAACACCAGGGCGTTCGGCAACTCGTTCGGCTTGATCCACAGGGTATCCCGCTGTTTGCAGTCGGCCAGGGCCATGGCTTCCGTCGGACCCTCGCTTTTGCTCAGGCACAGTCCGGGTGCGCTGGTCAGTTCGAACCGCAGCGTCCCCTTGGGCTGGTTCCGCTGCCGCTTGATCGCGGCGATCAAGGCTTTTTCAGCGGTCGGCGCCGCGTCCAGGTTGCCGACAACCACCGACGTCGACTGAATGGTTTCGATCTTGATCGAATTCGGATCGATGGTGGACGAGTTCGGCGTGGTCTGGCCCGTGTTGACGTTGTTGCCGAAGTTGATCGTCGGCATGGTCGGCCCGGTCGGCTTGGCGTCCGGGTCCTTACCGGCCTTGTAGGCGGCCAGGCGGGTTTTGAAATTGGCGCTCGGCTGCGTGTCGGCGCCGATCACGGCCGCCCAATGAAACAAAAATTCATCCGGCCCGTCCTTTTGCTGAAGAAAAATATTGAGATCGAGGGGGCGGTTCGCGATATCGATCGACTGTTGGATTTTTCCGGCCGCTTTCTCCAACGCCATGAACTTGTCGATTTCCATTGTCACGATCACCCCGGCGGCGATGGCGATCATCAACGGCCCGAGAGCCGCCGTCGCAACGCCCGACGTTGTCCAACTGCCGGCGCCACCACCCGTCTTGAGGGCCGTCTCGACCACTTTTTTCGCCGCCTCCTGCGACGCCTTTATCGCCGCCTTCCTGAACGGAAATGTCGCAATATGCACCGGCTTGACAAACAGCGGCACGAGAATGCTGCCCGCCGGCCCGGCAAAGCCGGCCGCCATCTGGATGGAGCCCACGAGCATCTCGTTATAGTCGGGCGGCGTGACCATGGAATCGGAATAGATGACGGCGGCGCCCATTTTCGACGCCGCGACCTCGTAGGCCTTTTTGGACGCCAACTCCCAGGTTTGATGCGCCTGTTTCGCCTGATAGGCGATGAACTGCCGGTTCCACTGGATAAGCTGGGCAACCTGCCCCATCAGCTGCTTCTCGGATTCCGTCCGCTGACCGGCGGGTTTGGCGGCGGCATCCATCACGGCCGCGCCAAGTGCCGCGGACAGATAGGGGCTTTCCCACGGCCGGTTGTCGATGACCTCCCAGGCCTCCTTTAGAACCTCTTCCGGGTTCTTATTCGCCAGCTTCGCAGCCTTTTTGATCTGGGTATCCAACGCCGTGCGTTCGGCGATGAGTTTGGCGAGAATGTCGTCGGCGCCCCTGCCGAGGCCGAACAGGCCGTACTTTCCGCGTTCAGGCAGGACCCAGCGCATCTTGTTGTTGCGGCAGGCCTTGGCGGATTTGATGCTGAACCACGTACGCTTGGCCCCTTCCGGGCAGGTCCAGCAGGTGCCGCCGTCGATCATGTCGAAGATCTGACCGGGTTCGCACTTGAGATCGCCCCGTTGGACCGCCGGCTCGAACGCGAAGGACGTCTTGCAGGCCGCCTTCCCGGTCACAGCATTGGCCGTGCGGTTGTAATCTTCGGGGCATTTCCAGCATTCACCGCCATTGCGCGGATCGCGGAAGGCATCCTGATCGGGACATTGCCGTCCCTTGAAGATCGCCGATGTCGCCTTCTTGCCGATCTTGCCGCAGGCATTCCACTGGTCGACCTTCGCGGCGGTCCGGGCATAGCCCGCGGGGCAGCTCCAGCATTCGCCGCCGTTGCGCCCGTCCTTGAAAGAGCCGCTCGGGCATTTGACCGCCCCGAGGAACGTGGCGGGCCCCGTCCGGTCCGGGACGTTCTTCTGACAGGCCCGTTCATGCGTGATTTTCCGGGCGCTGCGCACATATCCCGTCGGACAAACCCAACAAGACCCCAAATCGGCGAACGTTCCTTTCGGGCACGCCTTGATGGATTGCCGGATATAGGTGGCCTTCTCGAAATTACAGGGGGCCTGGAGTTTCCCGGCCTTGTCGACGCCGCCGCAGGCGGAATGGCCCTGGAGCTGCTTCCAGGCCGAATTCGCCCGCGCGTCATTTGCATCAAAACTCAGGATAAACAGACCGAGGAATAGAATACCCAGGTATTTCGGCAGCAACCTTGCAACAAACGACGCCATAGACGGTTCCCCCTCGCGGCGCATATCGCGCCGAAGTCATGAATTTCGATACTTATGTTCTTAAATCACCTAAGCGCGCCGAAATCATGCCTTTTGGGCCGCGTCGGATGGGGTCCGAGGAATTTTCTGCGCACCGGCGACAGCGATTGCGCATTTGAAGTAATTCCGGCGGCGCGAGAGGAGGGAGGGACTCTAGAAGTGGCAAAAAGGCACCCTCAGCCGCGGGACCGCAAGGTTTGCGACGGCAGAACGCCGAAGCGTTCCAAATAGCATTTGGAGAACCAGCCCATGTGGGTAAATCCCCACTTGGCGGCGATCGCGCGGACGGAAACGCCGCTGTCGGCTTGGCGCAGGTCGTCGTGGGCAAAGGTCAGCCGCACGTATTTGACGTAGGCGATGGGCGACATGCCGAAGGCGTCGTTGAAGGCCGTCTGTAGCGTCCGGTAGCCGCACCCCGCATGTTTCGCCAGGGTCTCAAGCGTAATGGCGGTATCGGCATGGGCATGGATGTAATCGCGGGCCCGTTTGACGTAATAAGGGACGGCGACGGCCTTGGGGCGGCCCTGCAAGGCATCCGTGGCGGAATTGGGCAACAGCGACAGCACGCTGGTCAACAGCAAGTCCTTGAGGCCCGCCAGCATGATGGGGTTGTCCGCCCCGCACAGGGGACCATCCAGGGCCTCGGCGATATAGGCGACCGTATTGCGCAGGTGCTGCCCGCCGGGGGTGGTCAGGTCGAGTTTGACGTCGAACCGGATGTCCATCAAAGCGGCGTCGTCGCCGACCAGCTTGCGGGCATGTTCTTTGAGGCATTCGAGAGGCAGGGGAATCACGAAGCTTTCGAAGGCGTCCTGACGGGCCGTCAGAGGCAGGCGCTTGTCGCGGATCAAGCCCGTGGCCGTTGAAATCTCGAACTCTTCCCCGCCATGCCGGACACCGGCCGCGCCGCCGGTCAGGATGAACAGCAGCAACGTGTCCTCAGCGTGCTCGTAGGCATGCACGCGGGTCGGCACGTCACCGTAGGTAACATGCATGATGCTCAGACCGTCGAGGTCGGCGCACTTGAGCGAGGCGTCGATTTCGTGCCCCTTGCCGATGACGTCGATTTCATCCGTGTTTGTCAGGCGCGTCAGGATATCCCGCATTTCATGCAGGTCCGTGGAGGTCAGTATTTGATGGTTTTCAAGGAACGTCATGTGGGAGGCGCGCCGTGATTTATCCGACGAGTAGCCATGCATTATAGCTCAACCCCTGCCTGTGACCATGGTCACATTGGCCGCCGCCAACTTGAATTTTTTCTCATGCTCCGGGCGATCATGGGCATGGGCACTTCCCGCCCCGGCCTGTTCAGGGCTGCGCAAATCCGCTAAATGAGGGCGGTCCTTAGAACAAACCGCAATCAGGAGAACATCCAATGGGGGAACAATGCGTCGTCGTGACCGGCGGCAGCAGCGGCATCGGGCGCGCCTGCGTCGAAGCCGTCGCCGCGTCGGGCACCAAGGTCGTCAATCTGGACCGCAATCCGGCCGAACTCATTCCGGGCGAGACCTTTATCGAGCTCGATCTCTACGACCACGGCAAAATCCGTGATGTGTTCGCCGATATCGCCCAGACCTTCGACATCGTCGGCCTGGTCAACAACGCCGGCATGTCGCTCGCCAAAACGTTGGCCGAGACCGAGGCCGAGGATTTCGCCAAGGTGGTCCCCCTCAACATGGTCGCACCCGCACTCTGCGCGAAATACGCGGCGGAACACATGAAACGCGTCGGCTGGGGCCGCATCGTCAACATGTCCAGCCGCGTCATCCTGGGCAAGGAACTGCGCACGACCTATGCCGCGACCAAGGGCGGCATCGCCGCCATGGCCAAGGTCTGGGCCCTGGAACTGGCGGCCGACGGCATCACCGTCAACACCATCGCCCCCGGCCCCATCGCCACGCCCCTGTTCAAGGAGGTCAACCCGCCGGGCAGCCCGCGCACCCAGAAAATCATCGACGGCGTGCCGGTCAAGCGCCTGGGCGAGCCAGAAGACATCGCCAACGCCGTGATGTTCTTTTTGAAGAAGGAAAGCGGCTTCGTCACGGGCCAAACCCTGTTCGTCTGCGGCGGCCTGACCGTCGGCGGCGCGCAATGACGGGCACCGTCACGCCAGCGAAACATCGCTGGAACGGCGCGTCGTAATCCGTCACAAAGAGGGGCGCGGCGTTCCGGCCGTGATCCCTCGCACAAAGGAGCATCTGCATGACCGCGATCCTGATTTTGGGTTTTCTGATCGGGATTCGTCATGCGTTTGAGCCCGACCACCTGGCCGCGGTGACCGCCATGGCGTCCGGCAAGACGTCGCTTCGCCAGACCCTGCGCCAGGGCGCGGTCTGGGGCCTGGGCCATACCACCACCCTGTTCCTGGTCTGCGGCGCCGTGATCTACATGGAAACCGCGATTTCCGATTTCGCCGCGCGCATGATGGAGGCCGTGGTCGGGGTGCTGCTTGTCGGCCTGGGGGCCGAGGTGATCCGCCGCATGATCCGCGACCGCATCCACTTCCACGCCCATCGCCACGCCGGCGGGGAAACCCACTTCCACGCCCATTCCCACAAGCACGAAACGCGCGAGGCCATGCATCCGCGGACCCACGACCACGACCATCCGGCGGCTTTTCCGCTGCGCTTTTTCGTGGTCGGCCTGATGCACGGCATGGCGGGATCGGCGGCCTTGGCCGTGATGACGGCGCAGACCACGGCATCGCCCTGGCTGGCGCTGGCCTATGTCGCCCTGTTCGGCGTCGGCTCCATGGCCGGCATGGCGTTGTTCTCGGCGGCCATTTCCCTTCCGCTCCGGGGTGCCCGCTCCCTGACCTGGGCCCACAACGGCCTGCAGGCGGCCATCGGCTGCCTGACCGTCGGCCTGGGCGCCACGACGGTCATCACGTCGCTCTTTCCCTGATCCGGCCCTGACCCGGCCCTGACCCGGCCCTGATCACGCCTTGAGGTTGGTCGGCGCCACGGGAACCGCGGGGGCGACCGGCAACGCGGGCTCGGCGACCGGCGCGGCCACCGCGCGCAGGCCGGCGAACACCTCGCCCACCCCGATCAGCACCGGACCCTCGCCCATCGCCGGCGTCTGGCCCGCCAGATAGCCCAGGGTGCGCGCCTCGCGCATCTCGTCGGCGCGGCTGACGTTGGCGACGATCACGGCGGGGGTGCCCGGTGCCCGGCCCTGTTCGATCAGCCTGCGGGCCAGGGTGCCCGCCGTGCGCCCGGCCATGTAGACCATCAGCGTCGTGCCCGCATCGGCCAGGCCCCGCCAGTCCATATCCTCCGGCAGGCCGCCCGCGTGCCCGTGCCCGGTGACGAAGCGGACGGAGCGCGCCTGGTCGCGGTGGGTCAGCGACACGCCGAGCGCCGCCGCCGCCGCCAATGCCGCCGTGATGCCCGGCACCACATCGACGGCGATGCCGCGGGCCTTGAGCTCGGCGATTTCCTCGCCGGCGCGGCCGAAGACCATGGGATCGCCCGATTTCAGGCGCACCACCTGCTTGCCCTGACCGGCCAGCTTGATCATCAGGCCGTTGATCTCGTCCTGGCGGCAGGACGGCCGGTTGCCCCGCTTGCCGACCAAAAGACGCTTGGCCTCGCGCCGCGCCAGTTCGAGCACGTCGTCGGACACCAGATCGTCGTACAAGATCACGTCGGCGGCCTGAAGCGCGCGCACGGCCTTGAGCGTCAGCAGTTCCGCGTCGCCCGGCCCGGCCCCGACCAGGGTCACCCGGCCCGTTCCCCCGGCGGTGCGGATTTTCAGGTCCGCCGGGTCCATGGCGGTTTCCGGTCGGGGATGGTCCGGCTCGGCGAAGGCGCGTTCCGCCTGGGCCCGCCAGAACAGGCGCCGCCGCGCCGCCTCGGGCATCAGGGTCCGCACCCGGTCGCGCAGCGCCTGCGCGGCGGCGGCCCAGTTGGCGATGCCCGGCGGCAGCAGGGTTTCAATGCGCCGGCGGATGGCCTGACCCAGCACGGGGGCCGCCCCGGCGGTCGAGATGCCGATCACGACCGGCGAGCGGTTGACGATGGCGCCGAAGGAAAAATCGCAATGGGCCGGACGGTCGATGATGTTGACGGGCACGCCCGCCGCCCGCGCGGCGGCGGCGAGCGATGCCGCCTGATCTTCGTCCGCCGCATCGGCGACGGCCAGCGCACATCCGGCCAGATCGCCCGCGTCCCACACGCGGCCGTCCGTGATCCGCCGCACCTCGGCGCCGGCGGCCGTGACAAGCTCCGATTTCCAGCCCGCCGCGTCCGTCGCGCCCCAGACCGCGACCGGGCGGCCCTTCAGGTCGTGGAACAGGGGCAGCACGGCGAGGTCCGCCATGGCGCCTGGGGTGCGTTCTTCCGGCTGTCTCGGCATGTCAGCTCGCTTTCTTAAGTTCGGCATCGGCGATCAGGACCTCGATCTCCGGGCGGCAGGACCCGCAGGTGATGCCCGCCCCCGTGCAGGCCCCCACGGCGTCGACGGTGGCGCAGCCCTGATCCACGATGGCGCGGCGGATGTCGTTGGCGCCCACGAACATGCAGGTACAGACGATGGCCCCGGGGTCGGCCTTGTCGGCGGCGCGGCGCCCGGCCAGGACCGCGATGCGGTCCGCCAGGGTTGCGGCATTCGCCGTCAGCCTCCCGGCCAGCCAAGCGCGGTCCACGGTCACCGGGTTCCGCGCCGCGAACAGGGCGCCGATCAATTGATCTCCCTGGAAGGCGGTCATGCGATATCCCCCGGCGGCCCGGTCTTCGCTCGCCATGATTCGGATGGCGCCGTCCGCCGTATCCAGGCCCAGAACCGTCGCGACCCAGGCCGCCCAGTCCTCCGGCACGGTGGCACCCGCCAACTCCATCCGCCAGCCGCCCTCGGCCCGGGCCAGGGCCCAGTAATCGGCGCCCGCCGGATCGGGACGCCGGACCGAGACGGCAAAGCCGTAGAACCCGGCGGCGAAGGGCGTGACGCAGACCGGCGTGTATTTGGCTTCCGGCTGGCCCGACACGGGATCGACGTGGGAGGCGACCAGGGCGTCGGCCCGCGCCTTGCCCGACCACTGGTCGTTCCAATGCATGGGCATGAAGACCTGACCCGGGCGCACGCGGCGGGTGATCAGGGCCCGCACCAGGCATTCGCCCTGGGGGCTGGTCACGCGGGCCAGCATGGCCGGGCCGAGGCCCAGGTGTTCGGCATCCTCGGGCGCGATTTCCAGGAACGGTTCGGCGAGGTGCTGGGACAGGGCCGGCGACAGGCCCGTCCGGGTCATGGTGTGCCATTGGTCGCGGATGCGCCCGGTGTTGAGCACCAGGGGATAGGCGATGTTGGGCGACGTCGCCGGGGCGCGGTCCGAAACGGCGATGAAGCGCCCGCGCCGGTCGGGGGTGAAGAACCCGCCGTCGGCGAAGAACCTTTCCTCGGAGACCCCCTCGGCCCGCTGCGGCCACAGGGTCGGCGGAAGGGCTTCATAGGCCGCGTCGTCGATCGCCGCCATGCCGCCCAGGTCCAGGTCACGGGCAAGCGCCGCGCCGGCCCGCGCCGTGAGCGCGGCGTATTCGCGGAAGATGTCGGCGGGCCCGGCATAGCCGAACGCGTCGCCGTGGCCCAGGCGTTTGGCGACTTCGCCGATCATCCACCAGTCGGCGCGCACGTCCTCGGGTACGGGCAGGAAGGCGCGCTGCCGGGAAATCCGGCGCTCCGAATTGGTCACCGTGCCCTCCTTCTCGCCCCAGGCCTGGGCCGGCAGCAGGACATGGGCCAGCGCCGCCGTGTCCGTGTCCCGCGTCACGTCCGACACGGCGACGAAGGGGCATTGGCGGATGGCCTCGCGCACCCGGTCGGCGTCGGGCAGGCTGACCGCCGGATTGGTCGCCATGACCCACAGCGCCTTGATGCGCTGATCCGCGACAGCGTCGAACAGGTCGACGGCCTTGAGCCCCGCCGCCCCGGCGATGACCGGGCTGGCCCAGAAATCCTGCACCAGGGCGCGGTGGGACGGGTCGTCCAGTTCCAGATGACAGGCCAGTTGATTGGCGAGCCCGCCGGTTTCCCGCCCGCCCATGGCGTTGGGCTGGCCGGTGACCGAGAACGGCCCCATGCCGGGCCGGCCGATGCGGCCCGTCGCCAGATGGCAGTTGATGATGGCGTTGACCTTGTCCGTTCCGGCCGAGGACTGGTTGACGCCCTGGCTGTAGACGGTGACCGTGCGTTCCGTGCGCACGAACAGATTGTAGAAGGCCATGACCTGATCGAGGGTCAGGCCGCAGCGCGCCGCCACCCATTCCGGGTCCGACGCCTCGGCCGTGCGCAGGGCCTGGGTCACGCCCGCCGTGTGGTCGGCGATGAAGGTGCCGTCGAAACCGCCGTTCTGCGCCAGCCAGGCCAGCAGGCCGTTGAACAGGGCGACGTCCGATCCCGGCTGAAGCGCCAGGTGCATGTCCGCCGTCTCCGCCGTCGCCGTGCGCCGGGGATCGATGACGACGACGCGGGTGCCGCGCGCTTTCCGGGCGGCCTGTAGGCGCTGGTACAGCACCGGATGACACCACGCCAGGTTGGAGCCGACCATGACCACCAGATCCGCCTGCTCCAGATCCTCGTACAGCCCCGGCACCGTGTCCGTGCCGAAGGCGCGCTTGTGCCCGGCGACCGAGGACGCCATGCAGAGCCGCGAGTTGGTGTCGATGTTGGCCGAGCCGATGAACCCCTTCATCAGCTTGTTGGCGACGTAATAGTCCTCGGTCAGCAATTGGCCGGAGACATAGAAGGCCACGGAATCCGGGCCGAATTCATCGATCGCGGCACGGAATCGGGAGGCGACAAGATCCAGGGCGTCGTCCCAGGATGCCTGACGCCCCCCGATCTCCGGGTGCAGCAACCGGTCGTCGCGGGAGAGGGTCTCTCCCAAATTCGTTCCCTTCGAGCACAGCTTGCCGAAGTTGGCCGGATGGTCGGGATCGCCGGCGATGGTGACGGCGCCGTCGGCGGCCACGGTGGCCTGCACGCCGCAGCCGACCCCGCAGTAGGGGCAGGTCGTCGCGGTGCAGGTCGCCGCCGTTTCCGCCGTGCCGTCGGTCATGCGTCCCGCCCCCTTTACGCCAACAGCGCGCGGTCGATGAGCACCTGGCCGTCGCGCACCTGCACCGGGAAGGTGCGCGCGCGCCCGACGTCCGGCGCCTTGGCGACGCCGGTTTCCAGGTCGATGACCCAGTTGTGCAGCGGGCAGGTCACGCCGTTCTCATGGACGATGCCCTGGCTGAGCGGCCCGCCCTTGTGCGGACAGCGGTCTTCCAGCGCGAAGACCTTGTCCGACGCCGTGCGGAACAGGGCGACGCAGCCGAGCGTCGCCCGGATCACCCGCGCGCCCTGCGGCGGGATGTCTTCCAGCCGGCAGATTTCGATCCAGACCTGTGTTTTCGTATTCATGCTCATGTCGTTCATCACGCCACTTTCCCTAAATGCGCCAGACGGAAGGAGGTGAATTCCTCCGCATCCTTGCCCTGGGCGCGCTCAGCCCAGGGATCGTTCTGCATGAATTTCTGCGAGTAGACGAAGCGCGCGTTCAGCTCCTTGCGCCGGTCCGCGTTCTCCACCACCTGTTCGCGGGCCACGTCGAGGCCGACCCGGTCCGCCCATTTGTAGATGCGCTCCAGGTAGCGGCCCTGCTCGCGGTAAAGCTGCGTGAGGGCGCCGATGTATTCCAGAACCTCCGTCTCGGTCGCCACGGTGCACAGAAGCTCCGTGCCCTTGACGTGCATCCCGGCCGCCCCGGCGAAATGGATTTCATAGCCACTGTCGACGCAGACCACGCCGATGTCCTTGCAGGTTGCCTCGGCGCAGTTGCGGGGACAGCCGGACACCCCGAGCTTCACCTTGTGCGGCGTCCACGACCCCCACATGAACCTTTCCAGCTTGATCCCGAGACCCGTGGAATCCTGGGTCCCGAAACGGCACCAGTCGGTGCCGACGCAGGTCTTCACCGTGCGCAGCGACTTGCCGTAGGCATGGCCCGAGACCATGCCCGCCGCGTTCAGGTCGGCCCACACGGCCGGCAGGTCTTCCTTCTTCACGCCCAAAAGATCGATGCGCTGGCCGCCGGTAACCTTGACCGTCGGAATCTTGAACTTGTCGGCGACGTCGGCGATGGCGCGCAGTTCGTCCGGCGTGGTGATGCCGCCCCACATGCGCGGCACCACGGAATAGGTGCCGTCTTTCTGGATGTTGGCGTGAACCCGTTCGTTGATGAAGCGGGACTGCTTGTCGTCCACGTATTCGCCGGGCCAGGTCGCCAGAAGGTAGTAGTTGAGCGCCGGGCGGCACTTGGCGCAGCCGCAGGACGTCTTCCAGTTCAGTTCCTGCACGACGGCGGGAATGGATTTCAATTCCTGAGCGACGATGAGACGGCGCACGTCGTCGTGGCCCAGGTCCGTGCAGCCGCACATGGGCTGCACCGCGTCGGGCTGGAAGGCGTCGCCCAGGGTGACCTTGAGCAGTTGTTCGACCAGCCCCGTGCAGGTCCCGCAGCTGCCCGACGCCTTGGTATGGGCGCGCACGCCGTCGACGCCGGTCAGCCCCTTTTCCGTGATGGCCTGGACGATGGTCCCCTTGCACACGCCGTTGCAGCCGCAGATTTCCGCGTCATCCGGTAAGGCTGCAACGGCCGCCGTAGGGTCCAGCGGGGAGCCCCCCGCATAGGCCTGGCCGAAGATCAGGGTGTCCCGCAGGTCCGAAATGTCCGTGCCCTTCTTCAGCATGTCGAAGAACCAGGCGCCGTCGGCGGTGTCGCCGTAGAGCACCGCGCCGATGATCTTGTTGTCCTTCAGCACCAGGCGTTTGTAGACGCCGCCCGCGGCGTCGCGCAGGACGATCTCCTCGCGGTCGTCGGCCTCGGCGAAGTCGCCGGCGGAATAAAGATCGATGCCCGTGACCTTCAGCTTGGTCGCGGTGACCGAGCCCGTGTATTCCGGGGCCTCGTCCCCCGCCAGGTTGGCGGCGATGACCTTGGCCATGTCGTAAAGCGGGGCGACCAGGCCGTAGCACTGTCCCCGGTGTTCGACGCATTCGCCGACGGCCAGGATGTCCGGATCGCTGGTGCGCAGATGATCGTCGACCAGGATGCCGCGCCCGACCTCGAGCCCGGCGTCGTCGGCCAGCTGCGCGCTGGGCCGGATGCCCACGGCCATGACCACGATGTCGGCGGGAAGCTCGGTGCCGTCCTCCAGCACCACGCCCGCGACCTTGCCGTCACGGCCGGTGATTTCCTTGGTGTTGGCGCGGGTGATGATCCTGATGTCGCGGTCGGCCAGCGCCTTTTCCAGAAGGTATCCGGCGCTGGGGTCCAACTGGCGTTCCATCAGGGTCGGCATCAGGTGCAGGACCGTGACGTCCATGCCCTGGCGCTTCAGGCCGTAGGCGGCTTCCAGCCCCAGCAGCCCGCCGCCGATGACCACCGCATGGCCGCCCGACTTGGCGGCGGCCAGCATGGCGTCCACGTCGTCCAGGTCGCGGTAGGTGACGACCCCGGCCAGGTCCTTGCCCGGCACGGGAATGACGAAGGGTGACGATCCCGTGGCGATCAGAAGCTTGTCGTATTCGGCCACGGTGCCGTCGTCGGCCACGACCTTGCGGTCGGCGCGGTCGATCTCCAGGATCTTCTTGCCCTTATGCAGGGTCACGCCGTGGGTTTCGTACCAGGCGTCGTCGTGGATGATGATGTCCTCGTAGGCCTTTTCCCCGGACAGCACCGGCGACAGCATGATGCGGTCGTAATTGACGCGCGGTTCGGCGTTGAAGATCGTCACCTGATAGGCGCCGGGCGCCTTTTCGAACAAATGGTCGAGCACCCGCCCCGGCGCCATGCCGTTGCCGATGACGACGAGTTTCTTGGGGGTTGTCTGGCTCATCACGCTGCCTCCTCCGTTGTTGGCGAACCGCTCTTGCCCTGGTGGCCGTGCTCGTATTCCTCCAGGAAGTCCAAAAGCTCGGCCCGGTACTCGTAATATTTCGGATGTTCGAGAAGCTGCTTGCGCGTGCGCGGACGCGGCAGGTCCACTTCCATGATCTTGCCGACCCGGGCGTTCGGCCCGTTGGTCATCATGATGACCCGGTCGGCCATCAGGATCGCCTCGTCCACATCATGGGTGACGCAGATCGCCGTGACCTGGGTGCGGGCCCAGACCTCCATCAGCACTTCCTGCAATTCCCACCGCGTCAGGCTGTCGAGCATTCCGAAGGGCTCGTCGAGCAGCAGCAGCTTGGGCGACAGGGCGAAGGCGCGGGCGATGCCGACGCGCTGCTTCATGCCGTTCGACAGGTCGCAGGCGGCCTTGTCGGCGGCGTCGGACAGACCGACCCGGCCCAGGTAGTAGCGCACGACGGCTTCGCGTTCCTCCCGCGTCGCGTGGGGGTAGACCTTGTCGACACCCAGCGCCACGTTCTCCAGCGCCGTCAGCCAGGGGAACAGGGACGGCGCCTGGAACACCACGCCGCGGTCGGGCCCGGCGTCGGAAACCTCGCGCCCGTCCAGGATGATGCCGCCGTCGGAGATCGGGTTGAGCCCCGCCGCCATGGACAGCACCGTCGACTTGCCGCAGCCGGAATGGCCGATGATGGAAATGAACTCGCCCCTCCGCATTCTGAGGTCGAAGCCCTCGACCACGGTCAGCGGCCCCTTGGGCGTGGGGTAGGTCTTGGACACCTTGGCGAAATCGCAATAGCGCTCGTCATGGGGCGTGCGCGGCTGGGCCGCGTCCTGGGCGACCTGCGGCAGCTTGGTGTGCAGGTCGATGGGAACCACGTTGGGCAGCACCAGGTCGTCCTCCGTTTCGGACGCGCGCTCGACGCCGACGGACATCAGGTACTGCGTGACGTCGCGGCGCAGCGCCTTGAACGCCGCGTCGTGGTTCATGGCCGCGCGGTCGCGCGGTCGCGGGATATTGACCTTGAATTCGGGCCCGAAGGTCGCCCCTGGCCCAGGGTTCAGCGGAATGATGCGGTCGGCCAGCAGGATCGCCTCGTCCACATCGTTGGTGATGAGGACCACGGTCTTCTTGTCCCGGCTCCAGATTTCCTCGATCTCGTCTTGCAGGTTGGCGCGGGTCAGGGCATCTAGGGCGCTGAGCGGCTCGTCCAGCAGCAGCACCTCCGGCTCCATGGCCAAGGCGCGGGCCACGGCGACGCGCTGGCGCATGCCGCCCGAAAGTTCCGCCGGCTTGCGCGTGATGGCGTGACTGAGACCGACCATGTCGACGTATTTCTCGACCCGCGCCCGGCGCTGTGCCTTGCTTTCGTTCTTGAACAGCACATCGACGGCGAGGCCGATGTTGCCGGCCACGGACAGCCAAGGCATGAGGGAATAGTTCTGGAACACGACGCCGCGTTCCGGCGCCGGCCCGTCGATCTCCTTGCCCTTCATGACGATGCGGCCGGCGTCCGGCTTGATCAGCCCGGCCAAGGCCGAAATCAGGGTCGTCTTGCCCGACCCCGAAAACCCGACGATGGCGACGAACTCGCCTTCCTCGATCGAAAGGTTGATGTCCTTGAGGACTTCGGTCTTGGCGGCGCCCGAGCCGTAGGACTTGGCGACGCCTTGAAGTTCCAGGAATGCCATGGCTTTCCGTCCTTTGTCCTAGCGTTTGTCCGAGAAGGTCAGCAGCCCCTGCAAGGTCTGCATGACCCGGTCGAGCAGGAAACCGATGATCCCGATGGTGAACACGGCGACCATGATCTTGCCGAGGGAGTGAGAGGAGCCGTTCTGGAATTCGTCCCACACGAATTTGCCGAGCCCCGGGTTCTGGGCCAGCATCTCGGCCGCGATCAGCACCATCCAGCCGACGCCGAGCGACAGGCGCAGGCCCGTAAAAATCAGCGGCAGGGCCGACGGCAGGACCATCTTCAAAACCTTGGTCGACCAGTTGAGTTGCAGCACGCGGCCGACGTTGACCAGATCGCGGTCGATCGAGGCGACGCCGACGGAGGTGTTGATGAGCGTCGGCCATAAGGAACACAGCGTCACCGTGATCGCCGAGGTCAGGAACGACTTGTCGAACATGGGGTCGTTGGTGACGTAAACGGCGCTGACCACCATGGTGACGATGGGCAACCAGGCCAACGGCGACACCGGCTTGAAGATCTGGATCAACGGGTTCATGGCGGAATTGAACAAGGGCGACAGGCCGCACAGGATGCCGATGGGCACGGCGAACAGGGTCGCGATCAGAAAGCCCATGAACACGGTCTTCAGGCTGGTGACGATCTGGTCGACGTAGCTGGGCTTGCCCGTGTAGGTGCGCCATTTCAGTTCGGCGTTGGGGTCTTCCGCCAGCTTGGCCGCATGGCGCTTTTCCTGGCGTTCATAAAACGCGGCCTGCTTTTCGCGCTGAATCTTGTGGTCTTGCCACAGGCTGACCGCCTCTTCGTAGACGGCGACGGGGCCGGGAATTTTGCCCAGGCTGGTTTCCACCTGCGACGCCATCTGCGACCACAGGCCCAGGAACACGGCAAAGGCCAGCATGGGCACGCCCAGAAGGCGCCACAGCTGCACCATCTCGTGGCGCGGGTTTTCGCCGGCGATCATCCGGATGACCGGCGTGAACCAAGTCAGGCCGATGAGGGTCAGGACGTTGTTGACCCGGGTTGCGGTGATTGCGGTCATTTTTCTGTCTCTTTCAAACTGTCACTTCAGGCCGAAGGGGGAGACGGAACCACCCGAGGCGGCGGTCCCGTCCTGTCCCCGCGGGCGGGGTCAGCCCTGCACGTCGGCGCCGACCACGACCTGATTCTTCTTCAGGCCGATGGGGAACTTGGCGAGATAGTCGTTGGGTTTGCGGCCATCGAAGGTGATGCCGTCGATGAACTCGGCCTGCGGGGCGCGGAAGCCGTCCGTGTCCCAGGGGAAGTCGGCCTTGGCCGCCCTGCCCTCGTCGACCAGCATCTTGGCCGCCTTCAGGTAGATGTCAGGGCGGTACACCTTCTTGGCGATATCGTGATACCAGGCGTCCGCCTTGCCCTCGGGAATCTGGCCCCAGCGGCGCATCTGCGTCAGGTACCACACCGCGTCGGACAGATAGGGGTATGTGGCGAAGTAGCGGAAGAACACGTTGAAGTCCTTCAAGGGCCGCTTGTCGCCCTTTTCGTATTCGAAGGTGCCGGTCATGGAATTGGCGATGACCTCGTAGTCGGCGCCGACGTATTCGCTTTTGGCCAGGATCTTCACGGCTTCCTTGCGGTTGCCGTCGTTGTTGGCGTCAAGCCACATGGCGGCGCGGATCAGGGCCTTGGTCAGGGCCAGGGTGGTATTGGGATATTTTTCGGAAAATTCCTTGGTGATGCCGAACACCTTTTCCGGGTTGTTCTTCCAGATTTCGTAATCGGTGATGACCGGCACGCCGATGCCCTTGAACACGGCCTGCTGGTTCCACGGCTCGCCCACGCAGTAGCCGAAGATGGTGCCGGCCTCCATGGTCGCGGGCATCTGCGGCGGCGGCGTCACGGACAGCAGGGCGTCGGCCTTGATCTGCCCCGAGATGTCGGTCTTGGAATAGAAGCCGGGATGAACCCCGCCGGCCGCGAGCCAGTAGCGCAGTTCGTAGTTATGGGTCGAGACGGGGAACACCATGCCCATCTTGAACGGCTTGCCGGCGGCCTTGTATTCGGCGACCACGGGTTTCAGGTAGTCGGCCTTGATCGGATGGACCGGCTTGCCGTCCTTGTGCGGCACGTGCTTCTTCATCTTGGCCCAGACCTCGTTCGACACGGTGATGCCGTTGCCGTTCAGGTCCATGGAAAAGGGCGTGATGACGTGGGCCTGGGTGCCGAAGCCGATGGTGGCGCCCAACGGCTGGCCGGCCAGCATGTGCGCACCATCCAGTTCGCCGTCGATGACGCGGTCGAGCAGAACCTTCCAGTTGGCCTGGGGTTCCAGGGTCACGAACAGGCCCTCGTCCTCGAAGTAGCCCTTCTCGTAGGCGATGGCGAGCGGCGCCATGTCGGTCAACTTGATGAAGCCGAACTTGGGTTCTTCCTTCTCGACCTTGAGGGCCTTGGCCGAGGCCGCTCCCTGGCCGACGCAGAGCGCGCCGGCGATGATCGCCGCAGCGGTCAATGTCTTCACGAACAATCGTCTTTTCATCGTGGTGTCGGTCATATCGTTGCTCCTTCGTTGCCCCGGACGCCTGGCGCCGCGCAGGGCCGGTATCCGGGAAATTCAAAACAAAAAGCCGCATTCCCTTGGTCGGCTCTCCGGATAAGGAGAGCGGTCAAGGAAGCGGCCATGCTTCGAGGGCGCGTAATTGGGCCCGGATGTTCGATGTAAGGGGCTCGTCCGCGAGCCCGGTCTACGTCATATGAACGGCAACGTTGGCGTTCGACTGTTGAAATGCGTTTTGCACAATGCGTGCCAGGGAAATAATTGTTTTATTTCAATTGATTGAGACTTTTTTCTTTGACTGCCCCTTCATCAAATTGGTGATAATTTAGTCATCAACGGCTTATGTGATTACAAAATATACAAATATCGGAGGCGTGGCCGGACGGTCCTTCGACCGGCCGACCACAGCCCGACAACGGCATGGCCTCACGCCGCCTCCGCCGCCGCGTCCTTCATGACGGACGCAAGCAGGCCGTAGGCTTCCGCCCAGGCGGATTCGACCTCGGGCGTGAAGGCATCGCCCAGGCCCTTGCCCAGGGTCCACAGCAGGGCGCCGCCGACGATGTCGTAATGCTCGTCCTTGACGCCGTAGCCGACGTGGCGGCGGCCCAGGTCCTGGACCGGCGCGACGATGGTGTCGACCTGATGCAGGTTGGTGACGGCGACGCCGATCATCTGCATCAGCTTTTTCTTCTGTTCGCTCATGTCCTGGGGAAACATGGGGCGCAACTGCGGCGCCACCTCGAACAGGCGGCCGTAGAAGATATCGGCCGCCGTGTCGGCGATGGGGATGACGGACTTGAAGCTGTCCTGGACCAGTTTGATCTGTTCGGGTGTCATGTCTTTTCCTTTCGTGACGTCTTGCGCCAGCCAGCGGCCCGGCGGCCGGAACGGCGCCGGGCCGGGCCGGACTAATTCATGGGAACGCGGATCACGACGCCGCCCATCACCTCACCCAGCTTGAAATCGGTGCGGGGCGAATCCTTGTGCGCGTTGTGGCAGGTGACGCAGGGGCCGGCGACGGCGACGTCGGCGTAGACGGCGGTGAAGTACTTTTTGCCGCCCAGTTCTTCCTCGCTGTAGAACGGCTTCTCTCCCTTGTTCTCGGCGATGAAGGCGAGGCCCTTCTTCTCGGTCTCCGTGCGCGGCGCGTTCTGCTTGTTGATCGGCCAGAGCGACAAAAGCTGATAGGCGAACTTGTCCGTCTTGCTCGACACCATTTCCGAGCCGAAGCGGAACATCTGCGCCGGCAGCGGCAGGGCCTTTTCGTCCTCGAAGTGTTCGGACGCCTTGATCACCTTTTCCTTGGCGGCCAGGCGGGCGACCACCTTCTTGGTGTAGATCGCGCGGTCCGACGCCATGACGAGATGCAGCATGTCGGTGAAGGTTTCGTAGGACACGCCTTTCTTGTCGTCGCTGCCGAACAGCCCGGCCTTGGCCGGCGTGCCGAGCCCCATGGCGAGCACGCCGGCGCAGGCGAGCGCCGTGCATGAGGCGGCGATGGTCAGTTTCTTGGTCATGGTCATCTCCTTGTTGTCTTCCTGTCTCGTTGAACGCGGGATTTACTGCTGCTGTTGGCGGCGCGCCCGTTCCCGCATCCTGTTTTCCACCCAGTCGATGCTTTCGACATGGTGGGCGGGCTTGCCTTTGAAGTTGTTCTTGATGAGGGCCGGATCGGCCAACGCGTCGATGGTGAAGCGCAGGCCGTGGCAATCGGCGCAGACCGTGCGGATCATCTTTTCGTTGGGCCGCAGGTTGTCGTTCTGGTTATGGGTGACGAAGACCTTTTCCGTGCCGTAGTCGTCGCGCACCAGATGTTTGGGCATGTGACACGTGGCGCAGGTCACGCCCGACCCCTTGGGCAGGTCGCCCGAGGCTTCCCGGTCGACCAGCGAGTTATGCGGCGACATGCGGAAGGCCTTGGTGTGGTCGTCGGCGTGGCAGCTTTCGCAGGCGTCGACCTGTGCGAATTTGACGTCGTACTTATGCGCGCCGTGGCAGGTGTTGCAGGTCAGCGCCGTCGCGTGCACGTCGTCCTTCATGGGCAGGCGGGCCAGGGCCGGCGTCATGGGCGGCAGGCCCTTGTCCTCGAACAGGCCGAGGAAATCATCCTTGCGCGACACCCACAGGCCGTCGCGCTGACGCATGCCGTGCTTGCCCTCGGTGAAGGTCTTGGCCTCGGCCGTGTGGCAGGCGGCGCACTCCTTGGCGGCGGGTGCGGCGACCCATTCATCGGGACGCGTGCGCTTGCGCGGCTGGTGACAGCCAGAACAGTTGACCCCCGCCGCCGCATGGCCGGACCTGGCCCAATCGGCGGTATGCTTCAAGGCCCCCCGGCGGTCGGCCGGCGCATCGGCGTCGAGCGCCCTCAGCGCCTTGCGCTCGGGCTTCGGCTGGTCCGCCGGCGGGGTCCAGTCGGACAGGGCGACAAGCAGGACCTCTTTGAAATCAGGTTCCCCATGGCGTTTCTCAAGGAAGTCCTCGTAAAGCGCGCGGTTGTCATGGAAGTTGTGGCAGCCGGAATTCCCGCAGGTGTCGAAGGCAAGGCCTTCGTGGCTCGGCCGGTTCTTGGCGATGTCCTGATGGCACAGCGCGCAATAATCCGTCGGCAGGGTGACGGCCATGGCGTTGGTGATGCCCGGCTGATGTTCACGGTGGCAGGTCACGCAGTAGCGCGCGTCCAGCACGGCGACGCGGTCGGCGTTGCGCGGATCGATGAACTTGGACCGGGGATGGGAATCGTTGGCCGCCTTCAGCTCGTCCCCGTGGCAGGTGACGCAGCCCTTCTGCAGGGCGTCGATGCCGCCGAACATGTCCGTGTGGCAGGCGTCGCAGGCCATTTCGATCTGGTGGTGGCCCGACGTCGTCTTGCCGATCAGGAACACGGAGCGGAAGTCACCGCCGTAGTGCATGGTCGCCGCGACCGCACCGCCCCCCATGAGGGTCGCCGTGATCCAAACCAGCCAGAGCAGCTTGTTGCGCATGGTCGCCGCCGCCCCCTCAGTAGAAATACACGGTCGCGACATGCGCGGCCAAAAGAAGCGGGATGGGCCACAGCAGCAGGATATGCGCCCAGGTCGGCAGCACCCGGGGCGCGGTTTTGGCCCCCTTCATCGGTCCGTTGAGAAGCCGGTGTTCGACGCCGGTGACGAGACCGGCCGCCGCCCCCAGCACCGACAGCGCCAGGAACGTGCCCATCAGCCAGCTGTTCAGGTTCTCGCCCAGGTGAAAGCCCGTGTGCACGAACAGCCCGGCGATCAAAAGCGCGCCGACGATGCCGTGCACCAGGCGCCAGCCGTTGTAGCCGCCGAGCCGCTGGAACAGCTTGATCCGCTTGCGCAGGCCCAGCACGGCGGCGATGACCATGAAGCCCAGCAGGGTAAAGCCCGAGATCTGCTTGATCAGAGGATCGATCCACAGAAGATCGACCCGGAGCTTGTCCTGCACGCTCACCGAATAGGGCCAGGCGGGCGTGAAGACCGTGACCAGGGCCAACACGGCGGCCAGCATTGAGAACACGAGCAGCGATGTCGACCAGCCCACGGGCTCGGCCTTGGCCTCCGCGCCCAGCAGGTCCTGCAACAGCGGCTGGCAGGTGCCGCAGACGGTGGAGGCGCAGGTCGCGCGCTGAAGATCGCCGAGCGTCGTGCAGCCGGCGGCCATGGCCTGGCCCAGCATGCCGCGGGTCACGCCCGTGCAGTTGCAGACGGTCGCGGCATCGGCCCAGTCGCGCACCGACTGGGGCGCCGCGTCCTTCAGCAGCAGGCCCGTGGCGCGCAGGCGGCGCAGCTGCCAGGGGGATATCCGCGCGCGGGCCTTGATCATCTGTTGCAGGTGGTTGATTTCCGCCCATTTCCCGATGGCGATGGCCCCGACGGCGCGGCCGCGACGCACGATCACCCGGCGGTAAAGGCCCGCTTGCGGATCGGACCAGACCACCGAGGTCAGGGCCGGGTCGTCGTCGATCTGTTCGACCTCACCCATGGAGAACACGTCGATGCCGACGACCTTGAGCCGCGTCGCCGGCACGCTGCCCGCGTAATCGACGCCCTTGCGGCCGAGAATATGATCAACGCAGGCCTGGGCCTGTTCCAGGCCGGGGCCGACCAGACCGTAACAATGGCCGTCGAATTCGGCGCATTCGCCGACGGCGTAGATGTCCGGATCGTCGGTCCGCATGTGGGCATCCACGGTGATGCCCCGGCCCACGGCCAGCCCGGCGTTGCGCGCGATTTCCAGATTGGCGCGCACCCCGGCGCAGACGATCACGGTATCGCAGGGAATGACCTCGCCCGAAGACAGCACGACGCGCTCGACCCGGCCGTTGCCCTCGACCGCCTGGACCCGGGTCAGGGTCCGCGCGGTGATGCCGAGGCGTTCCATCCCCGCGGCCACCAGGTCGCCCGCCGCCTGATCCAACTGGCGCGGCAGCAGGCGGCTTTCGTGTTCCAGCACCCAGGTCTCGACGCCCTTGGACGACATGCCGCGTGCCGCTTCCAACCCCAGCAGTCCGCCGCCGATGACCACCGTGCGGGTGGAGCGGAAGGCCCGCGCGACCAGCCGTTCGACATCGTCGAAATCGCGGAAGGTATAGACGCCGTCCAGCGTGCATCCCGGAATGTCGGGCACATGCGGGCGCGATCCGGTGGCGATGACCAGGCGGCTGAACGGCCAGGTGCGGCCGTAATCGTCGACGGCGACGCGGCCTTCGCGGTCGATTTCACGAATGCGCAGACCGTCGTAGCGGCTGATGCGGACGTCCGCGGCGGGTTCGGGCTGGTAGACCTGACCGATCTGGACTTCCCCGGTCAGGAACGGCGTCAGCTTGATGCGGTTGTAGGGATGCCAGCGTTCGGCGTTGAACAGCACCACCGGCTCCCCGGCGCGGGACAGTTCCTCGGCGACGCGGAGCCCCGCCGGGCCGGCGCCGATCACCAGGGTAGGGGGAATGTCTGCGGGAGAGACGGCGCCGGATGCGGCATCGGGCAACGCCGCCGCGCCGGCCGGGGATGTGTCGTCCACCGCCGTCGCCGGGGTCCTTGCCCTTGTGAATGCCCGCATCGTGTCGAACATGCCGTGCCCTCGCTCAGAAACAGAAAATCCGCTGCGGGATGCATCCACATCCCGTCTGAGCGGCGACGCTCTGCGTCCATCGACGGACGCGATCTGTTTTGGTTAAGAGAGCTCTTCGGCGAGCCTGACAACGGATGGGGCGGCGGTCATCGGCGCCCCATCACCGAAATGCTGCAATGCACAACACATGCCAAATGCTGGCGGCTTGAATATCAAGGACTTAAGGCAACAGGCCGCGCATCAATCCTTGTGCGTTGATTATATTTTGATCAGTAAATTTTCTTAGATTATTTTTTAGGCAATCCAGGCAGGGCCGTCACCCGCATTCCGGATCGTAGACCGCATCGCCGAAAAACCGTCCCCGGGACGGCCCGGTGCCTTCCGGTTTCCAGTCGCCATCGGGCACTGCGAGGCCGAGTGGGCGGACCGCGTCGCGGTAGATGTCCGGGCGGTAGACCTGTTCGGCGAGGGCGCAGATGTCCGTGTCCTGGTCGATCTGGCGCCAGCGGATCATCTGTTCCGTGAACCAGGCGGCGTGGGAGCGCCAGGGGAAGGTCGCGTCGTCGCGGAAGAAGGTGATGAAGTCGGGATCGTTGACCGCCCCGCCGGGCGCGCGCCCCGGCAGGTCACCGGCCATGGCCTGGGCCAGGATCGGGGCGGCGATACCCAGGTAATGAGGGGCGGCCAGGGTTTCCGCCACGGCGCGGCGGTTTTCCGGGCGCTCGACCCATTGCGCGGCCTCGACCAGGGCCCGGATCAGGGCGTTCAGGGTGCGCGGATGGGCCGCCGCCCAGGTCGCCCGCACGCCCAGCACCTTTTCCGGCCCGTTGTGCCAGATGCGGGATTTGGTCGTGACGATCTCGCCGACCCCGGCCTCGACCGCGACGGCGTTCCAGGGGGCGCCGACGCAGAATCCGTCGATCAAGCCCTGGTCCAGATTGGCGACCATGAGGGGCGGCGGAATGACGACCAAGCGCAGGTCGAAATCCGGATTGATGCCGGCGGCGGCCAGCCAGCCGCGCAGCTCGTAATTATGGGCGGAAAACGGAAACACCACGCCGAAGGTCAGCGGCGGCCGCCCGGCGGCCCGGTCGGCGTCGATCACGGCCTTCAGGGCCCTGGCACCCGACAGCACGTCGCCGCCGCCCAGTCCCGCCGCAATCAGGCGGTCATGCAGGTCGTTGGACACGGTAATGGCGTTGCCGTTGAGGCCGAGCGCCATGGGCGCGATCAGCGGCGTGCGCACATGACCGATACCCAGCGTCGAGGCGATGACCATGGGGCCCAGCATATGGGCGCAATCCAGATGGCCGATGGTCACCTTGTCGCGGATCGAGGCCCAGGACTGTTCGCGGGAAATTTCCAGGCGCAGGTTGTATTTTTCGGCAAAACCGAATTCGGCCGCGACGACCAGGGGGGCGCAATCGAGCAGCGGGATGATCCCGGCATGGACGGTCGAGACCTCCGGCGCGCCGCCCGCGTCCGTCCCTCCCCAAACCTTATCCTCCAGGCTATCCGGCACCTTGGTCTCCATCCCCGGCATTACGACGCGATCCGATCCGCCGTCACCAGGCTGTTGGCGATATCGACGATGCGTTTCTTCTCGTTCATGGCGGTCTTGCGAAGGGCCGCGTAGGCTTCTTCTTCGCTCATCCCGCGGGTCTGCATCAGGATTCCCTTGGCCCGCTCGATGGTCTTGCGTTCGCTGAGCGCCGTCTTGGCTTCCGACAACTCGACCTGCAGGCGCGAAAAGGCGTTGAAGCGCGAAATGGTCAGATCGACGATCTGGTTGACCCGCTCTTTCTTCAACCCGTCGACGATATAGGCGCTGACGCCGGCGTCGATGGCCGCGTCGGTCATGGCGCGGTCGGTCTCGTCGACGAACACGGCGGTCGGGCGGCGCACCTCGCGGGAGACCTGGAACATCTGTTCCAGCGTGTCGCGCGACGGGTTTTCCAGATCGATCAGGATCACGTCCGGATCGATGGCGAAGATCTTTTTCAGAAGGTTGTCGACGTTGTCGATATGGACGATGTCCGCATGACCGGATTCGGCAAGCCCGTCCATGAGGATCGCGGCACGAACCGGGTTCTCGTCAATAACGACAATGCTGAGCTTATTATCCGACATCGGGCCGTGACGTGCTCCCCCGCCAGGGAAGGTTGATCCATGACACAGCCCCGTCGTTGCGGATGTGTTGTTGCAGTGCAGCATAACTGCCGCCGAACCGACAATCAAGCGAGTCAATTTCAGACTTGGGCAGAAATCGGGCAAAATTTCTAGTTGCTTAAAATTTCATCGTTTATCCATTCGGGATCAACAGCAAGAATCGACAACTCATTGATTATTAGCGACTTTTCCACAATCCGGAATTGGCACGATCCTCGCAATGTCCGACAGGCGCCGGCACCCCCGGCGCCTTCAAGGACGAAAAGGACGCCGACATGGCCGCTCTCGCCCATGACACCCGGACCTCCCGGCAGAACGTTTCCGTATTCCTCGACCCCGCCCGCCGTGACCTGGCGATCCAAACGGGGACCATGATTCTGCTGGTCGCCGCCGTCGCCTTTACCCTGATGAGCGGCTTGGCGCGGCGCGATCTGGGCCCACCCGTGCCGGCCTCCCTCGACGGTGTCATTCTGCCGGAACCGCAAGCGGCGGCGGGCCTGGGCCTGCCCGGCGACGCACCCCTGGCGGGCCGCTGGACCCTGGTATGCCGAAGCGACGGCGGGTGCGCGCGGGCGCGGGCCGCCCTTGGCCCGCTTGGCGGGCCGTTCCAGGTTCTCCGCGCGGCGGCCCCGGGCGATGCCGCGGTGATGCCGTTGATCGACCCCCGGGGCCGGATCTATGCCCGCCTCGACGCAACCCTGCCCATCCTTGACCTGGGCGGGCTGGCGGCGGAAACCGCCCGGTTCTTCGACCGCGCGGTGATGGCCAAACTTTTCTAAGCCGCGTCCGTTTCTCCGACCGTCCAGGTCTTGCCCGCCGACAAAAGGCCGGTCAGGGCCACCCGGTCGATCACCCGCCTGGGCGCGTCGCCACGCTGGGCCGTGAAGTCGTCGGCCGGAACGTGGTAGAGCACCCCGAGCGCCAAAGGCAGGTCCGGGGCGTCCATGCGGGCCAGAATGGTCGCCAATGCCAGGTTGGTCTGGTCGTGGACGGTGACGTCATACACCGGCCCGCCATCCCCGACCGGCACCACGCGGGCCGTGCCCGACGGCCAGTCGACAGCGATGCCCTTGTCCCGGTCCTTGCCGAAGATCATGGGCTTGCCGTGTTCGAGCCGTAGGGTGCGGTCGGCGGTCAGGCCCTTGTCGCGCACGGCCTCGAAGGCGCCGTCGTTGAACACCACGCAGTTCTGCAAAATTTCGACGAAGGATGCCCCCCGGTGCGCCTGCGCCGCCTTCAGCACGCCCGGCAGATGGTCCTGCAAGGTGTCGGCCGAGCGCGCGATGAACCGCGCCCCGGCCCCCAAAGCCAAAAGCGCCGCGTTCACGGGGGCCTCGACCGAGCCCGAGGGCGATGACGGCGAGCGCATGCCCGTGGCCGAGGCCGGGGAGTACTGCCCCTTGGTCAGGCCGTAGACGGCGTTGTTCGGCATGATCAGGTTGAGGTCGACGTTGCGCCTGAGCGCATGCATCAGATGGTTGCCGCCGATCGACAGAAAATCCCCGTCGCCGCCGACGACCCAGACGTCGAGGTCCGGGTTGGCCATTTTCACGCCCGTGGCGACCGCCGGGGCGCGGCCGTGGATGGTGTGGAACCCGTAGCTGGCCAGGTAGTAGGGAAAGCGCGCGGCGCAGCCGATGCCGGAAATGAACACCACGTCGTCGGGGCGGCGGCCCGCTTCGGCCAGCACGCCGCGCACGGCCTTGAGAATCGCGTAGTCGCCGCAGCCCGGACACCAGCGCACTTCCTGGTCCGTGGTGAAGTCGCGGGCGGTCAGCTCAGGGGTCGCGCCCGTGTCAGGGGCGGCCAGGTCGGGGTTCATCACGTTCATGACAGGTCCTCTCTGAGGGCGGCGTCGATCTCGGCCACCGTGAAGGGCTGGCCGGTGACCTTGTTCAGGCCGCGGAAGGAAACATGGGGGAACAGGCCTTGCAGATGGCCGCGCAACTGCCCGGAGTTGAGTTCCGCCACCACGACTTGATCGTAGAGGGCGAAGATCTCGCCAAGCCCCCGGGGCAGTGGCGACAGATGGCGCAGGTGCAGGTGGCCGACCGCATGGCCCTCGGCGGCCAGATCCTCGACCGCGGTCTTGAGCGCGCCCTGGGTCGAGCCCCAACCGACGGCGAGCACCCGGCCCGCGTCCGTGCCGGCGGTGACCGCTGCCGGAGGCAGGGCGCCGCGGATACGGTCCAGCTTGGCGGCGCGCAAATCGGTCATTTCCTGATGGTTGTCGGGATCGTAGGAAATATGGCCCGAGCCCGCCGAGCGTTCGATTCCGCCGAGGCGATGCGCCAGCCCGGTCATGCCCGGCACGGCCCAGGGCCGGGCCAGCGTTTCGGCATCGCGGCGGAAGGGGTGAAAGCCGTCCGGGTCGATGTCGCGGTCGACGGCGATGTCGGCCAGGGCGTCGACGTCGGGCAGGCGCCAGGGCTCCGCCGCGTTGGCCGTATAGGCGTCGGACAGCACGATCACCGGCGTCATGAAGGCGACGGCGACGCGCGCCGCCTCGATCACCGTCTCGAACGAATCGCCGGGGCCGGCGGCGGCGAACACCGGCAGGGGCGCTTCGCCGTGGCGGCCGTGCAGGGCCAGGTTCAAATCCGCCTGCTCGACCTTGGTCGGCATGCCGGTGGAGGGGCCCGCCCGCTGCACGTCGATGACGATCAGCGGCAGTTCCGCCGCCGTGGCGAGGCCGAGGGCCTCCGCCTTCAGCGCCATGCCGGGACCCGAGGTTCCGGTGACGCCGAGCCCGCCCGCGAAGGACGCGCCGATGGCGGCGGTGGCGGCGGCGATCTCGTCTTCCGCCTGAAAGGTCGCGACGCCCTCCCCGCCCAGTTTGGCGAGCCCGTGCAGGATCGCCGACGCCGGGGTGATGGGATAGGAACAATAATGCAGGCGCAGGCCGGACAGCGCGGACGCCGCGGCCAGGCCCAGCACCATGCCGTCGATGCCGGTCAGGGTGCGGTAGGTGCCGGGACGGGGGCTGGCGGGTGCGACGGCGCGCAGGCGGGGCGGCGGCGCCATGTCGGTGACGTCGCCGTAGGTATGGCCCGCGTCCAGGGCCGCCGTGTTGGCGGCGGCGATTTCCGGCCGCTTGGCGAATTTTGATTTCAGCCAGGCCGCCGTCGGCGCGCGGTCCTGGGCGAACAGCCAATAGACCAGGCCGAGGGCCCAGAAGTTGCGCGCCGTCTCGGCCTCTTTCTTGGTCACGCCTTCCGGCAGGGCGGCCTCGCGGGTCAGGCGGGAAATCTCGATGGCTTCCAGGCGGTAGCCGTCCAGGCTGCCGTCCTCCAGCGGATTGACGGCGTAACCGGCTTTTTCCAGGCCGCGCTTGGTGAAGGCGTCGGCATCGGCGATCAACAGTCCGCCCGGGCGCAGGGCCGCAAGGTTGGTCTTGAGCGCCGCCGGGTTGAGGGCGACCAGCACGTCGACTGCGTCGCCATGGGTCTTCACCCGATCGCCGCCGATCTGGATCTGGAACGCCGACACGCCGAAGGTCGTGCCGGCGGGGGCGCGGATTTCCGCCGGGAAGTCGGGGAAGGTCATGAAGCCGTGGCCGTTGAGCGCCGAGGACTTGGTGAATTCCGCGCCCAGCGTCTGGATGCCGTCGCCGGAATCGCCGGCGAAGCGGATCACGGCGGGGCCTTGGGCCGCGGCGGCATCTGACAAATCAGGAGCAATCGGTTGGTCGAGCATGGCCGGAAATCCTTGTTCAGCGCCGGGTCGTGTTCGAGGGTCGGCGACGGTGGCCGGACTATGCCCGCCGGCATGGATTCCGGTCGGTCAATTAATTGCCGGAGATAAATAAAACAGGTTCGGTCAACGAATTGCTTTTATGGCGGGGCGGCGCGGGCTTGGATCAGGGACCCCTCGGGCGGACCTGGTCCGTCCCTTTTCCGGAGGTCATGCCATGCAGCCAACAGAGATTTCCGTCGCCGCCGACCGCGCCTCACTCGCCATCGTCTGGCCCGACGGCGTGCGCCAGAACCTGAGTGCTTCGACCCTGCGCCAGATGAGCCGGTCCGCCCGTTCGGAAAGTGCCCGCCTGAAGGGATGGGACGTTCCGGCCGACGGCGGCCTGACCATCGCGGCGGTCGAAGCGGTCGGCGTCTATGCCATCAACATCACGTTTTCCGACGGCTACGCCAAGGGCATCTATCCCTGGGAGATGCTGCGCGGGACCATTGAAGCCGGAACCTTCCCCCGCAAGGTGGCGGAGGACAATCCGCCCGCCGCAAGGCCTACCGCTTCTTCGCTGGTTTGCTAAACAACATAAGGCGAAACTCCTTCTCCGGCTCGTTGACAACCTTCACCGATTCCGGCTCCTTGATGCCGCGCCTGTCGATCTCGGCCCGCCGCGCCTGCTCCCATCCGGCGTAGTTGAAGAATGAGGTGACCGGCACCTGCGCGCCCTGTTCCAGGGCGGTCTTACATTCCGCAGCGATGGCGGCGCGTTCACGTTCGTAGATGTCGTTGCGGCTGCCGTCGCGCATTTCCGACGGGATGCCAGCGTTCAACTTACCCACCAGCTTATCTAGATCGGCAAGAAAGCGGGGATCGCCCTTCCTACGCCGGACCTCGGCCTCGGTCAGGCGGTCCTCCAGGCGGGCTTCCAGGGCCGCGACAGCCTGCGGCGGCAACCCCTGGACATCGCCCAGCAGCCTGATCTGACGCCGCGCCGCGCGTGCCAGAGCGGTACGCTTGCCGCGCGGATAGGTCTTGGCGATGTAGTGTTGATAGGGTGCGTCATGCCAGCTGATTGTTTCCAGTGTCACGCCCGTGGCGATGAAGCCGTCCTTGAACACGGCCTTGGCCTGATCGGCGCGCAGGAAATCGCCGCTGTGAGCCGCGCGGAACAGATTGCCCCAGTCCTTTGGGCTGGCCGGCGTATTGTAGCTTTCCTGGCCCGAATCGCCCGGCACGCCGACATCCCATGAAACGTAGATCTGGTAATTTGGATCGCTTTTCGGATGGCCGTCAATGCGCGCCCGGACATCATAGGGACGAAAGTCTTTCAGGGCCTCCGATTCGAGATCCTTGATCCGCTGGTTGACCGGCCAATCGACATCTTCACCGGCCGGAATCGCCGACCGGACCACGGCGCGGTCGTCAAAGGACCAAGTGAACTTCACGTCGTAGACGGGTTCCTGCAATAAGGCCCAGATGCGGAAGCGGACCGAATAGTTGGCTTGGTAGGCCGATCCGAGGCCCAGGCCACCGTTATAGAATCCATTCACCCGGCCCTGGTTGGCGGAAATTTCGTCGCCGTCGGCGCGACCCGGCGATGGCATCAGCAGAATCAGCAGACAAAGTCCGGCGAGGCCGCGCGCAAAACCGGAAAAAACCAATCGGCATGGGGTCATTGATCGAGCCATTTGTCCAGGTTGCGCGCGATATGGGCCTGACGGTCAAAGGGCGCCAGGTCGAGGGATTGCAGGACCACGACCACCCCGCCGGTCGTCCAGGTCAGGCCCGTCCCCTTAGCCCGCGTCGATTGGGCGGCAAAGGCCGCGTCCATGACAGCGGAAAACGTGCCGGTTTGGCCCGGCAGAACGGCTTGGGCAGCAGTGAATGCCAGGGGCTTAGACATAACGGCGCCAGCCTGGAGCCGGACCGTCAGGGATTTGAGGACGCCGTTGGAACCGTTGTGCACAGTCAGCTTGATGCCCGTCTGATTGCCAGCGCGAACTGGGTCCAGGCTGATCGTCTTGATATGGCTGCGGGCGACACCGGCGGCCATGAGACCCTCGTCCCAATTGCTGCTGGCTAGGAACTGGCGGCTCAGGCTGCCCGCGGCGTCTTCAGCGGCGATGACCAACGCCGCATGCGCCTGGGAAACCGGCTGGACGACCGGCGCGGCGAACCCCGCCAGCGGCCGCACGACGGCATCGCCGACCGCACCGACCTGCCCAGCGCCGACCAGCGCAGCGAACCACAAAGCGTAACCAAAAACCGTATCGCCGAAAATGTTGACGCGGCCCGACATCTGCATGATCAGCCAGCCTGCCGTCCCGGTGATTGCCGCGTGAAGCGCCAAAAGCCCCCAAAACGCGGGACCCGAATAGAGTTCCAGCAGGACGCAGGTGAGAACCGCCAGGGCCGGCACAAAAATGCCTCCGGTGAAGGCGGCCAGTACTTTTCCCCGAATATCGGGGCCAACAGCTGTTGTTTCGGCCACGGCCCATCCCCCGCCCGAAAAAACTGCGGGCGCAAAAAGCGTGGATTAGTACTGGTTTATCGCATTTCTCGGCGCCGCCGGGTAGAGGATTTGTCCGTCGTCAGACAGGCTGGCAATTAGTTGACAGACAGGTTGGGCACGCCGGCGCAACATGGCGTTACAGACAAGTTCCAACGAGAAGGATACGAAATCCATGGATGAAATCACCGAAGGCACGTCGCAGGTCGATTGCGACATTCTTGTCATCGGCGGCGGCACGGCCGGCCCCATGGCGGCTTACCGCGCGAAGAAGAAAAACCCCAACGCCAAGGTCATCCTGCTGGAAAAGGCCAACGTGAAGCGCTCCGGCGCCATCTCCATGGGTATGGACGGCCTGAACAACGCCGTCATCCCCGGCCATTCCACGCCGGAACAGTACGTGAAGGAAATCACCGTCGCCAACGACGGCATCGTCGATCAGGCCGCGGTCTACAAGTATGCGCAGAATTGCTACGAGATCATTCAGGAATTGGACGGCTTCGGCATCCGTTTTCAGAAGGACGAGAACGGCGACTTCGACGTCAAGAAGGTCCACCACATCGGCACCTACGTGCTGCCCATGCCCAACGGCGACACGGTGAAGAAGGCGCTGTACCGCCAGTTGAAGCGCGCCCGCCTGTTGATCTCCAACCGCTACATGGCGACCCGCCTGCTGACCGGCAAGGACGGCCGCATCGCCGGCGCCATCGCCGTCAATACGCGCAACGCCGAATTCCTGGTGGTCCGCGCCAAGGCCGTGATCCTGTGCATGGGCGCGGCCGGGCGTTTGGGCCTGCCGACCTCGGGCTATCTGTTCGGGACCTACGAGAACGCCGCCAATTCCGGCGACGGCTACGCCATGGCGTACCACGCCGGCGCCGGCCTCGCGAACCTGGAGTGCTTCCAGATCAACCCGCTGATCAAGGATTACAACGGCCCCGCCTGCGCCTATGTGGCCGGACCGTTCGGCGGCTACACCGCCAACAACGAAGGCATGCGCTTCATCGAATGCGATTACTGGTCGGGTCAGATGATGCAGGAGTTCTACAACGAACTGCAGTCGGGCAAGGGGCCGGTGTTCCTCAAACTCAACCATCTGGCGGATGAGACCATCGGCGAGATCGAAACCATCCTGCACGAGGTTGAACGCCCGACCCGCGGCCGCTTCCAGGTCAACCGCAACAACGATTACCGCAACGGCATGATCGAGATGCATATCTCGGAAATCGGCTTCTGTTCCGGCCATTCGGCGTCGGGCGTCTATGTCGACGACAACGCCTGCACCACGGTGCCGGGCCTTTACGCCGCCGGCGACATGGCCAGCGTGCCGCACAACTACATGCTGGGTGCGTTCACCAACGGCGCCGTCGCCGGCGAACACGCCATCGACTACGTCAACGAAGTCGATTTCGCCGACATCGACGAAGACTTCATCGCCGCCGAAAAGAAACGCGTGCTGGCCCCGACCACGCGGGAAGACGGCATTCCGCCGAACCAGGTCGAATACAAGACCCGGCGCCTCGTCAACGACTACCTGCAGCCGCCCAAGGTGACGCGCAAGATGCAACTGGCCCAGGACCGCTTCGCCGAAACCCGCGCCGTCATGGAAAACGAAATGGTCGCGCGCAACGCCCACGAACTGATGCGCTCGCTCGAGGTCTCCTCGATCATGGATTGCGCCGACATGGCCGCCTTCGCGTCGCTGTTCCGCACGGAAAGCCGCTGGGGCCTGTATCACAACCGCGCCGACTATCCGGAGCGCGACAACGAAAACTGGTTCTGTCACTCGATCCTGTCCAAGGACGCGGACGGCCAGATGACGATCAAGAAAAAGGACGTCGATCCCTACATCATCCCGATCGATGACGAAGAGAAAGACGCCTACGACAAACAGCGGATCAAGGCGCAGGCCTGACCACCGGCGCGCCGCCCCCGATCCATAAGGAGACAGAATCATGCCCCTCGCTGAACAACCCTCATCCGTCCCCGTCGTCGTCGACGAAGGCAAATGCATCGCCGACAAGGGCTGCACCGTCTGCGTCGACGTCTGCCCGCTGGACGTGCTGCGCATTTCCGACGCCACCGGCAAGGCCTTCATGAAGTACGACGAATGCTGGTACTGCATGCCCTGCGAGGCCGACTGCCCGACCGGCGCCGTCACCGTCAACATCCCCTTCCTGCTGCGCTGACCCAAGGAGCCCGACCCCATGTCCGCATTCGAGCCCTTTGAGCAATTCGACGAGGTCGAAGACATTATCGACCGCCTGGAAGATCCCGATCCGGGCACGCGCCGCGTCGCCGTCATGGATCTGGCCGACAGCGCCGACCCCGCCGCCGTCACCCATCTGAAAAAGGCCCTGGCCGACGATTCCCGCGAGGTGCGGTTGCAGATCGCCCTGGCGCTCGGCGAATTCGACGGCCCGGAAACGGCGGAAGCCCTGCTGATCGCGCTGACCGATTCCGACAGCGGCGTGGCCCAGGCCGCCGCCGACAGCATGGCGGAATTGAAGGATCCGGCCTCGGCCGACCCGATCCTGCCGTTCGTCGCCCATGACTCGGCCTTCGTGCGCGCCGGCGCCTTGCGGGCGTTGCGCGAACTGAAGCGCCCGGAAAGCCTGAAGCCGGCCCTGGATGCCCTGTCCGATCCGGAAGCCAGCGTGCGTTCCGAAGCGGTCAGCGTCGTCGGCTACCTGAAGACCGAAGATGCCCTGCCCGCCCTGATGGCGATGCTGAAGGACGCCGACGCCGGCGTGCGCCGCACGGCTGCGGGGGCCTTGGGCTTCTCCGTCACGGGCGCCGCCGCCGATACCCTGGCCCAGGCGCTGAGCGATACGGACTGGCAGGTCCGCGAGGTCGCCGCCGAAACGCTGTGCAAGGTGCAGTCGCCGGGCGCCATTCCGGCCCTGCGCAAGGCGCTCGCCGACGATTACTGGCAGGTCCGGCAGAAGGCCATCCGCTCCCTCGGCAAGCTGGGTGCGGCGGAGGCCATCGAGGACATCGCGCCGTCCCTCGACCACGACATCTCCAACCTGCGTAAGGAAGCCGCCGCGGCAATGGGCGAGATCGCCTCGCCCAAGGCGGTGCCCGCCCTCGAAGCGCATCTCGACGACCCCGACCCCGACGTCCGCAAGAACATCCGCTGGGCGCTCGGCCGCATCCGCGCCGAATAGGACACCGCCCACCCCCCC
>SWBZ01005883.1_pt1 | contig 44705 bp, 43 predicted proteins | sample 4693031 | NCBI WGS metagenome assembly SWBZ01 (sample SAMN10267274, study PRJNA491770) | bioreactor metagenome | isolation source: DHS bioreactor inoculated with | place: Japan: off Shimokita Peninsula
TTGAATAAATGACACCCCGTGCCTTAAACGCGGGGTGTTATATTTAATAAGAATCGGTTTGTGACAATCAGAATTTCAAACCGGAGTGGTGATCAATTTTTCAACCAGCGTATCGATTTCCGGCAGATGTACCTCTTCCACGCGACCCTGGTCACAAAGCTCCGCTATGGCCGGATCAACAGGTAAGCGGGCTACCAGCTGCGTGGAAAAATCGTCTGCCAGGTGCTGTGAGTGGCTGGGACCAAACAGAGCATATTCTTCGTGACAAGCGGGGCAGCGGAAGAAACTCATATTTTCCACGATGCCCAGAATGGGGACATCCAGGCGGTTCAGCAGATGGGCAGCTTTACGCACCACCAAGCCGGCCAGTTCCTGAGGGGTGGTAACCAGCATGACGCCTTTGATGGGTAGGTTTTGCATGACGGTGATGGTCGCATCTGAGGTTCCGGGTGGTAAATCAACCAGCAGGGTGTCCAGCTTTCCCCAGAGCACATCATCCCAGAATTTCTGGATCATTCCAGCGATGAGGGGACCGCGCCATGCGACAGTTGTGTCCTCTTCTTTGAGCATCAGATTGCTGGACACGATGCGAATGCCAAGCGGGGTTATGGCTGGTAGAATGCCCAAATCACCGCCCCGTAAGCCGCCGGCGGGTAAGCCAAACAGTTTCGGAATACTGGCGCCGGTAATATCAGCATCCAGAATGCCTACCTTCTGGCCACGTTTTGCCAGTTCAACTGCCAGCATGGCTGTCACCGAGGACTTACCCACCCCGCCTTTGCCACTCATGACCGATAGCACACGCTCAATTCTGTTCATGGCATTCAGTTTGGGCAGTGCTCTTTGACCGCTTTTAAGAACCTGTTTGCGTTCTTCTTCAGACATGCTACCAAAAGTGACGTGTACCTGCTGCACGCCAGGCAGCTTCATCAGCGCTTCACGGGCATCCTTTGCCATGTGATCTTTCAAAGGGCAGCCCGGGATGGTGAGATAGAGCGTAAAGGAAATCGTGCCATCCTGGATGACCAGATCACGAATCATATTCAGTGAGACCAGGTCGCGACCCAGTTCGGGATCCTGTACGCTGGAGAGTGCCTGCATTACTTGTTCATTTGTCAGCATAGTTCCTCGTGATTGTTGCTTTTGTGGTTAAGCTCTGGAAAGGGTCACCCGCTGAACAAAACGATCTTTTGCCCCAAAGCGGTATTTATAAGCCTCATCCCCACGCATAAAATCGAAATTGGTACGTCCATTTTCATTCGCCCAACGTAACAGGTAACCCAGCAGCACCCATCCGGCGGAAAATGAATAGAAATCGCGGTTCAGACCAGAATTGTAAATCCATAAGTGATTATCATAATCAAAATTTAGATAAGCAGCAGCTTTTTGCCCGTCAATTTCGAGGAATGACAATTGCAAATAGCCGTGCGCGAAAGCGCTTTTGATCGTCCCGGACATTGCAGTAACCATTTCTGCGGTCAGAAAGGCTTCCTTCTCGGGATCCTGTGCCATGAGCTTTAGAAAATCTTCAATGGCATCGTCCAGCTTGTTTTTATCTTCAACGAAATACCAGTTGGACGGTACATCGGCACCTTCCAGCCTGCGAATCTTACGGCGAATTTCATGACGCTGCTTCTTATCCAGATCGGCCAGATATGCATCCCAGTTCCCCGGTAAATTGATGACAGGGGCATGATTGGTAACTTCACTGGTGAAGCCCCATCCCAATACACTGGCGGCCTGTTTGAGCTGGTCATGGCTGGGAGAGGAATCCAGCAGGTTGTAAAGATCAATTGTGTCCCACTTGGGGATGGCAGGGTCTGAGGAAAGAAATGCCAGTAACCCCGCGGTAAAAGCAGCCAGATCGCCTGGGCGGACAATGAAATCCAGATAATCGGAGATTTCAATGGAACCCAGAAAAAGCAGTGCGGATTTCCCGGCATGCGGGCTGTGGAAGATTGGTGCAATTCCCAGAAGCTGCTCATTCTCGTGGGCGCTGACAATCACCAGACTGGACTGGGCGGACCATTCTCCACCCCCCCGGGTTTGCCACCAATTGTGCAAATAATCGAAACGTAAAAATGGAACGTGTGTGACGCTTTCCGCCAGCAACCCGTTCCATTCCTTTTCAAGAGCAAATGGAAATGATGTGTGTAATTGAAAATTCATACCTTCATTATAACGGCTGCTAAAAAGGCTGACCAGTGCTGCGTTTATACACGGAAGTAAAATTTGTGGACTACCCAGATGAACAGGTAACCCGGGCGAGCTGTCTTTAAATCACAATCTGCGAAATTCCGCTTGATTTCGCAGATTGTGAGAGGAGAGTTCTCATTTCCAATTTGTTTCACCCAAACAATTAGAGGTAACTCTATTCTATAAGAGATAGATTAAATTATTATGAGTAAAACTATCTTAATTATTAAATTAATATTAGCGTTTGTGGAGTCTTTTCAATAATTAGGTGTCGTGTTTTTTTGAGATGATACCGTTTGTGGGTATCTTCTATTAAAATGTAGACTACAATAGAAAGAAAATAATCAGGTGGAAAGCAAACCACCTCTCAGAGGACCACTTATGATATCCAATGACATTCCCTTAATCGACCTGCATCGCCATTTGGAAGGCAATATGCGCCTCAGTACCATCCTTGAGCTTGCCAGGCAACACAACCTGAAATTACCAGCCTGGGAGGAGGCAGGGTTGCGACCCTACGTACAGGTGCAAAGCCAGCAGCCAGGCGTGATGGTGTTTCTGGAGAAGTTTGCCTTGCCGATGCGCATGTTAGTGACTCTGGATGCCTGCCGGCGGGTGGCTTATGAAGCTGCTTTGGACGCTGCTGCTGAGGGAATCGATTACATCGAGCTGCGTTTCAGCCCCTGGTTCATGGCTGAGACGCATACACTAGCTCCGCAGGGGGTGGTGGAAGCGGTCCTGGATGGAGTACAGGCGGGGCAGCAGGAAAGCGGCATCAAAGTCAAGTTGTTGGGCATTTTGAGCCGGACTTACGGGCCGGAGATTGCCATGCAGGAACTGGAAGCGCTGCTGCCTTACGCCGAACGGATTGTAGGGCTGGATCTAGCAGGTGATGAAGCCAATTATCCGGCAGAACTTTTTCAACATCATTTTGAAAAAGCGCGTGAGGTAGGCTGGAAGGCGACCGTGCATGCCGGCGAAGCTGCCGGAGCGGAAAGCGTCTGGCAGTCCATTAAGATACTGGGTGCCCAACGCATTGGGCATGGGTTGGCGATTGAGAATGATCCCGCTTTGATTGATTTTCTGTTCGAGCGTCAGATAGGGATCGAAGCCAACCTGACCAGCAACGTGCAAACCAGCTCAGTGGCGGATTATGCCAGCCATCCCCTCAAAAGCTTCCTGGAGAATGGGCTGTGTGCCAGCATTAATACGGACGATCCCGGCATCAGCGGCATTGATCTGCGCCATGAATATGAGGTGGCGGCACCACAGGCGGGATTGACGCCGGCGTTGATTCGGCAGGCGCAGTTGAATGCCGTGGAGAGTGCGTTTTTAACGCCGCGCGAGAAGCAGGCGTTGCTGAGGAAGAGGTTTTAGTGTTGAGGGTTTAGGTGTTGAGGGTTTAGGTGTTAGGAGCTAGGGACTAGGGGCTAGGTGCTAGTGACCTATGTGTTAGTTGAGAGTTGAGGAGTGAGAGGGGATTTTAAGTCTTGGGTGGTTGAGAAGGTTATTTAATGATTTTGTCGTAGGGGCGAAGCAGTCGATAGAGGACATCCTTTTCTACTCGAAACACCATTATCGACCGCTTCGCCCCTACGATTGGGAAAATAATTTACGTGTATATAAAAACGAATAAATGCCGTAAACCTCTTTTTACCCTGAATCTCCGTGGTGGAAGGGGCAAGGACAAGCCGTTGCCCCTACGATTATCAACCCGATTTCATGGATTTGGTTGGGCTTTTCGTTGTCAATGTTGAGGTTAAACCTCATGAGATATAATTACAAGTATGCAATATTTCTCTCAACCTGTCACGGATTTGATTCAACAACGCTTCTCCTGCCGCAAGTATTCCCGGGAGCCGATCCCCAGTGATTTGCAACAATCTCTGCGCGAGAGGATGGATCTACTCCGTGGAAATCCGCATGATCCAGAGATGCGCTTTGGTCTGCTAGCTGCCGATGGGCAGGATGGCAAGGCCTTGCGTGGACTGGGAACGTATGGATTTATCCAGGATGCCAGTGGATTTGTGGTCGGTGCTTTGAAAGCGGGGAAACAGGATCTGGAGGCTTATGGCTACCGGTTGGAGCAGATTGTTCTGGCAGCCACTGATCTGGGGTTAGGTACCTGCTGGTTGGGTGGTACCTTTAACAAGAGCGCTTTCGCCCGCAAGATCGCTTTACAGGCAGGCGAACGTGTCCCGGCCATCCTGGCAATCGGACTTATGGATGATGAAACCCAGGCTCGACAGGGTGTGATCCGGCAACGAGTCAATGGGCATAAGCGGATTCCCTGGGAGGAGTTGTTCTTTGATGGGGATTGGGGCTTGCCCCTGGCGCGTGAGCATGCCGGGATATATGCAACCGCACTGGAGATGGTACGGGTGGCTCCTTCGGCTTCGAACAAACAACCCTGGCGCATCGTTCAGGTGGAAAGCGCTTTCCATTTCTATTTGCAGCGCACGCCGGGTTACCGCAGCCTGATGACACGCCTGGTTTGCATTGACGATATGCAACGCCTGGACATGGGCATTGCCATGTGCCATTTTGAGCTGACCGCCCGGGAATTGGGGTTATCGGGTCAATGGGGGAGCGTAGATCATGGTGTAGTCTTGCCGGATAATCAGATTGAATATGTTACAAGTTGGCACTTGACAAATTAGAACAATAATTCTATAATTAATTAGCTCAAAGGCGAAAGGCGAAAGGCTCAACACTCAACACTCAACACTAAATACTCAATACTTTTTTCCCTTGCACTTATAAAATTTGATATAAAATTAATCTCACAGTTGCTATCAGCTATCAGCTATGAGCTATGAGCTATGAGCTATCAGCAAACTTAGATCATTCAGAAACTTTAGACAAATGGAGGAAGTATGTATCAAAAAGTAACAATCGTAGGAAATTTAGGCAGAGACCCCGAGATGCGCTTTACCCCATCCGGACAACCTGTCACCTCATTCCCGGTGGCGACCAATCGCTCGTACACCGGTTCAGATGGACAACGTGTTAAAGAAACTGTCTGGTTCCGTGTTTCCGCCTGGGGAAAACAGGCAGAAGCTTCCAATAATTACTTACATAAAGGCAGCAAAGTTTTGGTCGAAGGACGTTTGATGGCTGACCCTGCGACTGGAGGTCCCCGCACCTTCAATCGACAGGATGGAACGACCGGTGCCAGTTTTGAACTGACCGCCATGACCGTCCAGTTCCTGGATAGCCGTGCGGAGAGTGAACAGGCGGATGGCTCCGATGATATGGGTACTCTCAGCGACGAAGAAATCCCGTTCTAAAGCGCCCATTCCATGACAGAACCTAAACAACCAAAAACCGGCATCCCACCCTTGCGGATGCCGGAAGGTTTACAAACCAAATATAGCAATATGGCGCGCATCTCGCATACCCCTTCCGAGATGATATTTGATTTTGCCACCATGCTGCCGGGCATCCTGCCGGAAGTGGTGGCACGTGTGCTGATGTCGCCAATGGGTGCCAAGATGTTCCTGCAGGCTCTGACGGAGAATGTTGCCCGTTATGAAGCGAATTTTGGTCCCATCAAATTACCGGCTGGGTCGCCTGATCTGGCAACTTCTTTATTCCGCAATGTGCAGTCACCGGACAAGACCACCCCACCGGAATCTTCTCCAGAAAAGGAACCACCGCCAGACTCCGAGCTACCGGATGCTCCGCAAGGTGAGGCGTGATGGATCTCTTTTCGCAATTATCTGATACGGTCCACAGCGCATTCGAAGTCCGCAATCAGGCCCGTGACAAAGCTTTGATGCAGACTCGCAAGGTTATTCAGCATGCTGCACATGCCATTCGGGCTATTCACCGGCTGGATGTGGACCAGGCAGACGGCTTTCTGAATGACGCCCGGTTGCTGGTTGAGCAGTTGCGGCGTGATCTCGGTGAGCATCCCGATCTGTTCTACGCCGGCTATACCCAGGATGCATTTAAAGAATACGTAGAAGCCTGCGTTACCTGCGCACTGATTCGCGGGCAGGAGCTGCCGCTGCCGGAAGAAATCGAAGTGGAACCGGCCGTTTATCTGAACGGGTTGGCTGAGGTGGTCGGCGAATTGCGCCGGCGCTGTCTGGATGTGATGCGCCAGGGTTATTCTCCCGAGGTGGAACGACTGCTGTCTTTGATGGATGAAATTTATGCCCTGCTGATTACGATCGACTATCCGGATGCCCTCACCAATGGATTGCGCCGTCAGACGGACCTGGCGCGTGGCATTGTGGAACGCACCCGTGGTGATGTAACCATCAGTTTGCGCGAACAGCGCCTCTCGCAATCCATGAAGGAACTGGCAGTGCTGTTGAAGACCGAAAGCCCGAGCGACGATGATTTTATGACCGGGATTAAGGAAGAGGATTGAGAAAACGCACTATTCGTGCGTCTGAGATCGGTACCTATCTATACTGTAAACGAGCCTGGTGGTATCAATCCCAGGGTATTGAATCATCCAACCAGCAGGAGATGTCGGGCGGTACGGCCTATCACCACGCCCATGGGAAGATTGTACTGAAGGGCATTCTGTTGCGCTTGTTTGCCTGGCTGGTGCTGGCAGCAGCGTTGGTATTGCTGGCGGTCTGGCTGACGCAGAAACTGTTGAGTTAATATGGAAGGGATTCTGGCGTTTCTTTTGTTTCTGGTGGCACTGGTACTCTTTTGGAGCAGCCGCCAGGTTCGTCGGAAGTCGGGGTTACCGTCCGGCAGGATTGTGTATTCAGACCCCATGTTGTGGGGTCCGACCGAGAAGCCTTTTTATGACGTCGAGACTCAGCTAACCGGCAAACCGGATTACCTGATCAGCCAGGATATGACGCTGATCCCCGTGGAAGTAAAAAGCCATTATGCCCCTGTGGAACCATATGACAGCCATGTTTACCAACTGCTGGCCTATTGCTACCTGGTGGAGCATGCCACCGGTCAACGCCCCCCGCATGGTATCCTGCAATATCGCAATCGAACATTCGCAATAGACTATAGCGATGAGCAGGAGGCAGCTTTGTTAGCCCTGCTGGAGCAAATGCGCAGCGATGATAAAGCCAGAGAATGCCCGCGTTCGCATGCCGAAGCGAACCGCTGCCTGAGATGTGGCTACAACCATGTCTGCGATCAGAAGCTCTGAGCATTTCAGATTGTAGAACCTGCGGTTTGACCACTTGAGACCGATCCGATTAAACTGGATAGTGCAGATCGTTATGAAACGGAGGAAATTAAATGCAGTTCAATGAAACAACCCAGGTGGCGATTATCGGTGCAGGTCCGACCGGCGTGGAAATGGCGGTGGCACTCACCCGGGCGTCGATTCCCTTTTTGCTATTTGATGCCGGCCAGGTCGGGAACACCATTACCTGGTGGCCAAAACACACCCGCTTTTTCAGTACCTCCGAACGAATTGCCATGCCGGGTTTGCCACTGACGATTTTTGATCAACAGCACCCCACCAACGATGATTACCTGGCATATTTGCGCGGGGTCATTCAGCAATTCGGGATACAGGTGCACGCATATGAACCTGTTTTAACGATTGCACGTCTGGAACAGGCTGGTTTTGTACTCACTACGGAGGTTAAAGGGGAGCGGCGCCGCTATCAGGCAGCCTTTGTAGTGTTGGCGACCGGTGGGATGGCGGAACCACGCTTGTTGGATATCCCCGGCGAGGAATTGCCGCATGTCAGTCATTATCTGAATGATCCACATGATTATTTTCAACAGAAGTTACTGGTAGTAGGCGGGCGTAATTCAGCGGTGGAATATGCGCTGCGCTGCTGGCGGGCAGGTGCTGAGGTCACATTGAGTTATCACAAGCCGGAATTACCAAAAGCGTCCATTAAGCCGGCTTTGTTACAGGATCTTGAGACGGTTATTCGTGAAGGTAAATTGCGATTCCTGCCGGGCACCACACCGGTCGAGATTACGATGCATACAGTACTGCTGGCAGATACCGATGCACACGGGGAAACAAAGAGCGGCGACCTGACAAAAATACCCTGCGACTTTGTGTTATTATGCACCGGTTATCGTGCAGATACGACTCTCTTCAGTCAATTGGGCATCGAGTTGGTAGGCGAAGAAGAAGCTCCTTGCTATGATCCTGAGACCATGGAAACCTCAGCAGCCGATGTGTTTGTGCTGGGAACTGCCGCTGGTGGCTCACAGCGTAAATTCACGCACTTCATCGAAACCTCGCATGTGCATGTCCCCAGAATTCTGGCTGTTATTGAAAAACGCCTGGATGATAAAGGCATTGCGATTCGTTGAAGACCGATGACGCGCTGGTATAATTAATCATTATGGTAATAAATCCTCCGCGTAGATTTGCGATTGTAACCCATCCTTCTCAGCCAGAAGTTGCTGAAGAAGCACAGGAATTGGTTAAGCAGTTATTGAACCTGGGTGCGGAACGCGCCTCTACGCATACCATTTATCAACCTGATCTCCGCAAACTGGTCAAAAAGCGCGAGATTGATGTTCTGATTGCATTGGGTGGGGATGGCACCATGCTGCGCGCCGGACATTTGGTAGCGCCTGTGGGCATTCCGGTGTTGGGAATCAATCGCGGACGTTTCGGTTTTTTGATGGAAATCGACGAGTTGGCTGACCCAGGGCGCTTGAATCAATTGCTAAGCGGGGAGTACCGGCTGGAAAAACGCATGATGTTGCGTTGTGTTCACCGTCGTATTGAAGAAAAGTTGGGCGAGTGGCATGTGCTAAATGAGGTGGTGGTCTGCCGCGGGCAATATGTACGTCCCATTCAGGTCAAAGCCAGTCTGGATGACTACGAGCTGGCTTCTTATGTGGCAGACGGAGTGATTGTTGCGACTGCAACCGGCTCCACTGCTTATGCACTGGCGGTGGGGGGGCCAATTATGCCACCCGAGTTGCGAAATATTTTGATTGTTGCGGTCGCACCGCACCTTTCGGTTGATCGCTCGATCATCCTTTCTGAGGGTTCACAGGTTACATTATTGGTCAACACCAATCACGAAGCGGTTTTAAGTGCGGATGGTCAACCACCGGTCATCCTCAAAGATGGGGATGAGGTGGATGTATGTGCCAGTGAATACAGCATTAATTTTGTGCGCTTTCAGGATCAAGGCTGTTTTTATCGCAACCTTCACAAATATATGGAGCGAAATCCAATTACAGGTAAATTATCATGACAGAATCCAACGGGAATAAACTCTACTGCACATGGCATCCCTCCCGGGAAACCTACTTGCGCTGTAACCGCTGTGAAAAACCCATGTGCACCGACTGTGCTGTCAAAACCCCCACAGGTTACCGCTGTAAGGAGTGTGTGCGCGGGCAACAGAAAATATTCGAGACTGCCATCACTCAGGACTATGTCTTTGGGATCGTGATTGCACTCGCTTTGGGCTATATCGGGGGTTTGTTAACCACCCGAATTGGATTTTTTGTGATCTTTCTGGCACCTTTTGCGGGGGGAATTATTGCTGAAGCTGTGCGCAAGGTGATTCAGAGACGGCGGTCAAAACGTTTGTTTCAGGCTGTTACCATCGCTGCAGTGATCGGTGGTCTGCTCAGTGCTTCGCCGTTGCTGTTAGGCTTGCTATTTGGTTCAACCAATCTGTTTGGCATCATCTGGATGTCAGTCTATATCGTTTTAATGACCAGCGCGCTCTATTATCGCCTGTCTGGCATTCAAATCCGCTGAATCACCCATGCTGACCGAATTGCACATCTCCAATTTTGCCATCATTGACCAACTGGAATTGCAATTTCCAGCTGGATTGATCATCTTTACCGGTGAGACGGGCGCTGGCAAGTCCATCATTCTGGATGCCATTGAAGCTTTGGTAGGAGCGCGCGCCGAAACGACCGGCATCCGCGAAGGTGCTGAGCGAGCCAACCTGGAGGCTGTTTTTCAACTCAATGATCACAATCGAGCGGTCATCACCAAAATTCTGACAGCGGAAGACTTGCTGGATGACCCTGACAGCGTTACATTGGGGCGTGAAATCCGGCGCGAGGGGCGTACGGTGGCGCGGGTGAATGGCCGCGCGGTAAACGTGGGTTTGTTAAGGGAGATTGGGGGTCATCTGGTGGACATCCACGGACAATCTGAACATCTCTCTTTATTAAATGTTAAGAAGCATCTTTCCCTGCTTGACCGTTTTGCGGTCACCTCTGATTTGCTGGAAGACTACCAGAATAGTTACCGCACCTGGCAGAGCATCCGGCGTGAACTGGATCAGTTGCGTAAACTGGAACGCGATGCTGACCGCCGTATGGAATTGCTTTCCTTCCAGATCGAAGAGATTGAGGCTGCCAAACCATTGCCAGACGAGGAAATGGAGCTCAAAGATGAGCGTAACCGGCTTGCTAACGCGGAGAACCTGGCTGAGTACGGTCGCACTGCCCTCAGTCTTCTGGATGAAGCCGGCCCGGATATGCCAGGCATCAGCGACCTGGCAGGGCAGGTATTGCAAGCTTTGCACGGACTGGCGCGGATTGACAGTTCTCAAGCCACCCTGGCAGACCAGGCAGATAGTTTGTCGGTGCTGGTAAATGAGCTCTCACGCGACCTGCGCATTTATCTCGATCAGATTGAATATAATCCTCGGCGGCTGGAAGTGGTGGAAGAGCGCCTGGAATTATTGCGCACATTGCAACGCAAGTATGGGGGGAGTATTGAAAAAGTGCTGGCGTATGCAGCCAAAGGACGTGAAGAACTGGAACAAATCACGCATGCCACCGAACGAATTGAGGAGTTAACCAACCAGGAGCAGGACATCCGTTTGGTTTTGGCTGAAAAAGCACTGTATTTATCTGCTCAACGGCAGGAATCAGCCCAAACATTATCGGCTGCAGTTGAAAAAGAATTGATGGATTTGAGCATGGAGGGAGCGCGCTTTGAAGTTGGTTTTGGTGTCCAGCGCGATGGGCAAGGTCTGACTATGGAGGATGGCGCGAGTGTCCGTTTTGATGAGACAGGGATCGACCAGGTTGAGTTCCTGATTGCTCCGAACCCGGGGGAAGGGCTCAAACCGATGGTCAAAATTGCCTCAGGTGGCGAGACTGCCCGGCTGATGCTGGCACTCAAACGTGTTCTGGCGCAGGCGGACGAAGTACCAACACTGATCTTTGATGAGATCGATCAGGGCATCGGAGGGCGGATTGGTTTCGTCGTAGGTGAGAAACTCTGGCAATTAGCACGTGATCATCAGGTGCTGTGCGTCACCCATTTACCGCAACTGGCTGCTTTTGGCGACCAACATCTGCGGGTATCCAAGCAGGTGCAGAACGGGCGCACAGTGACTGTAGTGGAGACTTTGTCTTTGGAAGGACGGCGAAGTGAATTAGCACAAATGTTAGGTGCCACCAGTGAATCGCATCTGACAACTGCTGATGCTACTTTATCCACGGCTCAAGAGCGTACACGAGCAATCACAAACAACCGATCAAACACATCCTGAATCAAAAATGATATTGGTAAACCATGTCGACTGAAAACCGATTAATGATCCAGTTGCTGGGTCAACCACGCATTTTGTGGGGAGACCAACCTCTCACTATCCCCCGAAAATTGGCACGCGTCTTTATGTACTATCTGGCCTGTCAGAAATCAATGGTAGGGCGCAGCGATCTGGTTGTGTTATTCTGGCCGGAGTCATCAAATTCACGACAACACTTGCGTGATTTGCTTAGTAAACTGCGTGCCGAACTGCCTGATCCGGAGATTATTCGTACTGATCGGGATTGGATTGGGCTGGATTACAACAAAGTCAATTCGGATGTTTTGATTTTTGAAGATTTATACGAACAACTTTCTTTACCTTTTTTAAATATTGAGAACCGGCCACTCCCCGAGGCGATCTACCAGAAATTGTTAAATGCCATCCATATGTGGGCAGCCCCGGCATTCATGTATGGCCATGCACCCCTCGATCGGGAGGATTTAGATGAATGGATCATAGATAAAAACCGGAAACTGCGTTTTAAACGTTTGAGTCTGTTGATGCGGGCTGCCAATCATCAGAAAGCGAAGGGCGACCTGGAAAGCGCACTTTCCTGGCTCGAGATGATCAACGAAAATGATGACGATTATGACTTTCCACAAGTGATTTATCACCGTCTGGATGTGTTGTACCGTTTGGGCAGACTATCACAGGCATTTGAGTACGGCATGCTTTATATCGATGAAATTAATACGGCCTGGTTCGCTGAATATCGTCTGTCTTTTGAAGCCCTCATGAAGCGCATTGAAAACGAACGCAATCAAGAATCGCTGCGCCTTCAACCAGTTGTGCGCTCGACCCATGACAATCTGGTCCCATTTGTGGGTAGAGATGACCTGATCACAGAAATGAAAATGGCTTATCAGCGTGGCGATATTGTTGTGTTGTATGGAGAGACAGGATCTGGAAAATCACGCTTACTGAGTGAATTTCTAAACCGCCAGTCTGTGCCAAATCCGGTGTATATGTTTGAAGCTGTGTATGCCGAACAAAATATTGCCTTTCACCCAATCATTGAGCTTTTACGGAAAACGTTAAATATGGGTGATTGGCAAAAAATTGAAAAATTTTGGATTTCACAATTATCACACCTTATGCCTGAATTGCAGGTTCTGGGGGAGCATCGGTCAGACATCTTTGGATTGATGGAAAATCATCAGCTCGGTGTATGCGAAGCATTTCGGCAGGTGTTAGCGACGCTATCCGGGAAACAAAAGATCATTTTCTGTGTGGAAAATTCTCAATGGCTGGACGAAGAAAGCGTTCGCTTAATTGCTTATTTGACCCACAGACAGTTTTTCAAAGAGAAAGCCCAGCTGATTTTGTTGATCGAAAATGACGAGCAGGCTTTACCAATATATCATTACCTCAAGGACCCTGCCCGAGCCAGCCAGGTTGCCTGGATTGCTCTCGACCCACTGGATATGGAAGATGCCGCTATGATCGCGCAGTATTTGCTTAGAAAACCACTCTCAGAGGGACAAAAACATATCTTTATGGCTGCCACGGGTGGGAATCCATTGTTTGTCATCGAAACTTTGCAAATGATTTCGGAAAAGGTGGATTTATTAAAAGAAACAAATCGGGAACAGATGCCATTATCCGGAGTGGTTCAGATCGTGATCCGTGAGCGATTAAGCCACGTTTCAGACCTTGCCAGACAAATTTTGGGTTGTGCTGCTCTGATAGGAACAACCTTCACATATGATTACGTACGGGTGATGGCCGAATTGCAGGAAGCGCTGCTGGTGGCGGGAATCGATGAGCTGATCGACAAAGGTATCATTGCCATTTCTTCACAAATCCATCAACCATTAGAATATAAATTTTGCCAGACTTTTGTTCAAGCGGTGGTTTTACAGGGACTGAGCCAGACACACAAACATGTCCTGCACAAACGTCTGGTCAGTCACCTGTACACCAAAATTGAAGAAAAGAAAACAGCTGATGAGCTGGCTGATTTAAGCTACCATTTAAGCCAGGCTGGAAAAGTGGAGCAGGCTTTTCAGTATTCGATCGAAGCGGCGGAAATTTTTAAGAATATGGATGCTGATCAAAAAGCGCACAGAGCATACGAGCAAGCCTATCTCCTGTCGCAAGACCGCAACTTTATTCTCAGCGAGCAGCAACTATATGAATTGTGGATCGGTTGGGGTGACCTGGCAACAAAAATGAGTGATTTTGAATCAGCGACGAAATCTTACCAGCGTGCGATTGAGGAGGGTTGGATGCGCAACTCTTCATTATTAATCGGAAGTGGCTTGAGTGGAGAAGGGTACTTATTTACCATGCGTGGTTTGCCGGTTCAGGCAATGCAATACCTGGAGCGGGCTGCATTCCATCTTAAAGATGGTTATCTGGTGGAATATATTCAAAATACGAATCGAAAAATGAAGACCCAGCTACAATACTTTGATCTACAATCTATTTTTGATGAATTTGAGTCAATAACCTGGTCCGAGAGCCAGTTAAAAACAGATAAAGATCAGCTTGTTTTTGCCAGCCTGGAAAATACCATAGCGATGGCCTGTGTTCTGGGGGGTAAATTCAAAACAGCAGAGTCCATAGCGAATAAATCCATTCTGAAAGCTTTGAAATTTAATAATTCCCATCTGCGCATCGAAAATGAATTTACTTTAGGTCTGGGGTTTTATTATCAGGGAATGTATAAGCAGGCGTTAGAAAAATTTGGTCTGGCCCTTCAAATTGCGCAATCTTATGATTACTGGCGATTGGTTTTAGGCGTATTGGCAATCAATAGCCGTGTCTTTTTAGCAATCGGAAAAACGTATCAATGTTTGGAAAATATTCAGAATGGATATACATTGGCGAAAGTTTACCAGTATACAGGGTTGCACGGTAACCTGATCAACACCGAAGGTAAATTGTACGTACTGTTCGGAGACTATCAGAAAGCAATCAGCTTATTCGAAGAGTCGATCAAATTCAGTCACAACAAACGCAACAACGCCGCTACTAAAATGTGGATCGCTTGGTGTAAATTTCGGCTGGGAGAAATTGATGAAGGCAGCTCTCAATTAGAACAAGTTGTGGAAGAATTGAAAAATTTCCCATTTGAACTGATATCCATAGAATCTAAGGCTCGACTTGGTCTGGCTTTGTATTTAAAAGGAGATTTAGCGAGAGCACTGACTTTACTGGAAGAAGTAACATTACAATCTCAGAAATTTGGCTTTGCAGCTGCCGGGACAGCCTACGCTTATATCCAGGCCCAGGAAGCAATAAGAACGAATGATCCCGAAACAACAACCAGGATGGGTGAAATCATCCTGCAGAAAGCCAAACAGGAGGAGTCTCCCTGGCTGGAATGGCATGCTCTTGAGATTTTGATGGCGGCTGAAAAAATGACTGGGGAATCCTGTAAGAAATTACAAAATCAAAAACAATTCGTTTTTCGAATCTTAAATCAATCGAAACCGCAAAATCTGGGTTTTACCCTCGAGCCTGACTCTCCACCCCTGACTGTGCTGATGTAGACAAGTTTCCTCAAATGCTGGTAAAATTTGTCTACGCTTTGTCAATGGCAGCCAAGTATAAATAGTTTATTGTTGCGTTGCGAATTTGGGCTCGAGTGGAAGGGGTCTCAGCCGCAGAAAGAGGTCGGTAGTGTTATGGGGAAATCACTATCGACCTGTTTTTTTAATCGGCTTTCAAAAATGAGATGGTGACGCCTTCGCCGCCTTCCCGTTCGACTCCACTTTCCCAATGATCAACATACTCATTCTTGCTGAGTGCTGTGCGCACCACCTGGCGTAATTTGCCTGTCCCTTTACCATGGATGATACGCACGAAAGGCATGCCGGCCAGATAGGCAGATTCGATGAAGTTGAAAAGAGCGGTCAAGGCATCCTCAGCCTGTTGACCGCGTATATCCAATTCCATGCCGGGTGAAGGGTGCTGGATGGAGGGTGGTTGGCTGGGGGTTTCGTCCAAACTTTGCAGGGCTTTACGCACAGTCGAACGCATTTTTGGTTTTTCGGCTTCTGCTTCCTGCTTACGGGTAGACCCGGGGCGCTCAACATCGTGGGCTGCGGCACGGACTCTCAGGTTACCAATCTGCACTTCGAGTTCATCGGCTGTGATGGCAGTAATCACCGCCTGCATTCCCAGGGAACGTATCAGCACTTTCTCGCCCAGGCGCAGGGGTTGCTCATCCAGGCTGGGACCATTTCTGCGCACCGGTGGCAGGTTAACTTCTTCCTGGATATCGATCACTTTTTCTTCAATACTTTTCAGGGCATCCAGAGGCTGGCGGGCACGGGCAAGTTCTTTACGCAAATCTAATAGCTCCCGTTGCAGTTTGTCCACTTCATCTTCGGCTGCCTGACGGGCTTTATCCAATATGGCGAGACGCTCATCTTCGATTTCTTCCAGGCGTTGATTCAGTTTGCGTTCGAGCTGGCGGGCCTGGCTGCGCGAGATTTCAGCTTTGTGACGTTCCTTGCGTGAAATACTGCGCTGGCGGTGGATTTCGTTTAATAAATCTTCCGCTTTCAGTTCGGTCGGGTCAACCATGCTGCGCGCATCCTCGATAATCTCTTTCGACAAACCCAGGCGTTGGCTGATTGCCAGGGCATTCGAGCGTCCCGGTAGTCCAATCATCAGGTTGTAGGTGGGACGTAACGTGCGCAGGTCAAATTCCATGCTGGCGTTGATCAGTCCCGGGGTGTTGTGGGCAACGGCTTTCAGTTCCGGGTAGTGGGTGGCAATTAAACAGGTGATGCGTTGTTTGACCAGATATGAAAGCATAGCCCGTGCCAGGGCTGAACCTTCCTGCGGGTCAGTACCTGATCCGAGTTCATCCAATAGCACCAGGCTGCGCTGGTTAGCCTGTTTGAAAATGCGGGTGATGTTGGTAATATGCCCGGAGAAGGTGGACAGGGATTGCTCGATGGATTGCTCATCGCCAATATCAGCGAAGATATCCTGAAAAACGGACAGACTGGAACCGGATTGCACCGGGATATGCATGCCGGATTGCGCCATCAACGCCAGCAAGCCGATCGTCTTCAGGCTGACAGTCTTACCACCGGTATTAGGTCCGGTGATGACCACGCCGAAAGTGTGTTGATCCAGTTCAACATCAATTGGAACCACCGTTTTGGGATCCAGCAAAGGGTGGCGGGCATGACGTAAGGCAATGGTGCTGCCCGGATGATCTTCATCACGCGGAGCAAAACCCAGCAGTTGTGGTTCAGCGGCGTTCAGATCTTCGGCGTATTTGGCCATCATTAAGCCCAGATCGAAGCGGGCCAGGCTCTCAACAATCGTACGAATCTGGAGCACTTCTGCGCCAATTTGATCACTCAATTCGAGCAGTATACGGCGGATTTCATCCCGCTCAGCCAGCTGTAATTCGTGCCAGCGGTTGTTCAATTCTACAGTGACCAGCGGTTCTACAAAGAGGGTAGCCCCAGAAGCAGATTGATCATGAATGATGGCATTGATGCGGCCTTTGAATTCAGAACGCAAAGGGATAACATAGCGTCCATTGCGCTGGGTAATCAGTGTTTCCTGCAACATTTTGCTCTTGTGCGGATCGGCGATGATCTGGTTTAGCTTGGAAAGCAAGCGATCGTGCGCAACTTTTATCTCACTGCGAATGGATGCCAGTTTTGAAGAAGCGTTATCCAGTACATCACCCCGCTCAGAGATGACCCGCGAGATAGACTCGATAATTCCAGGTGGTGGGGGAAGCTGTTGTCCTAACTGAGCAAGTAAAGGCAAAGTTTCTGCCTGTTCCTGCAAGGTGCGGCTCAAGTCTCGGGCAGCAGCTAATGTATAGCGAATGCTGAGTAATTCGGTGGGTTCTAACATGCCATGCTGTGCCGCGCGGTTTGCCAGGGGGCGCACATCCCGGCTGCCTCCGATGGTGATGTCCGCCTGCATGCTGAGCAAATGCCTGGTCTCACTGGTGAAGGCCTGACGATCTTTGGCTGCCTGTAATTCGCTACTGGGATGTATGGCGCGAGCCAGTTCCTCCGACGCACTGAAGGCCGCGTATGAACTCAACTTCGCGAGTACTTTTTCAAATTCCAGGGTGTGAAGCGTTTTAACATCCATCATATCGAAGCGAGTGTACCATAAAACACCTTCGATTCGAGCAGTTTAACTGAAAAACCGATCGAATGGCGGGGGATTAAACTGGTCATTTAGCAAATAGATGCAAAGTGATAAATGGTGTCGCGGTAGTGCTATTTATTACGTGGTTTTGATGATTATTTTTGTTAGAATGAAAATAGATGTGAATGCTGGTGCATTCTAAGGAGTAAAAAAGGCAGGGTTTTATGACGGGTACTGTGCAGGACCGGATTGACCCCCTAACCACGGTGGGAACCTTGAAAGAGGACCTGGGGGATGGTGTTGTGCGTTGTACCGCCTGTGCGCATCGTTGTCTCATCAAACCGGGGCGGCGGGGTATTTGTCAGGTGCGATTTAACAAAGATGGGGAGTTGAAAGTTCCCTGGGGGTATGTGGCTGCATTACAGATTGATCCGGTGGAGAAAAAACCCTTCTCTCATTTCTACCCCAGTTCGGACGCGCTCTCATTTGGCATGCTGGGTTGTGATTTTCATTGCGACTATTGCCAGAACTGGTTGACTTCGCAAACCTTGCGTGATCCGCGTGCAGATATTGGTGCCCAGTATATCCGGGAACTATCTTCAGAGAATTTGGTAGAAATTGCCCTGCAGAATAACGCACCTATCCTGGTTTCTACATACAATGAACCCCTGATCACCACCGAGTGGGCGGTAGATATTTTCAAACGTGGCAAGAAAGCCGGGTTGTATTGTGCGTATGTGTCAAATGGTAATGCCACCCCGGAAGCTTTGCAGATGCTGCAACCTTATCTGGATGCCTATAAGATTGATCTCAAATCCATGCAGGATAAAAATTACCGGAAACTGGGGGGTGTGCTCAAGAATGTCCTGGATACCATCCAGGGAGCCCAGCAGTTGGGCATCTGGGTGGAAGTGGTGACATTGGTGGTGCCCGGGTTCAATGATGATCCAGGAGAATTGTGGGATACCGCACGTTTTCTGGCGTCCATCTCGCGCGATATTCCCTGGCATGTAACTGCCTACCATCCGGATTACCATATGCTGGACAACCCGGCAACTTCTACCGCCATTCTGCAAACAGCCGGTGATATTGGACAGGAAGCAGGATTAAATTATGTCTATGCCGGGAATATTCCAGGGAAGGTGGGGTCGCTGGAGAATACCTATTGCCCCAACTGCCAGACATTGTTGGTTTCCCGGCGCGGATTTGTAATCCGTGATTATCGCATCACTAGCAAAGGTACCTGTCCAAAATGTGGGGTCAAGATCGCCGGGCGATGGACGGATGAACCCGAGTCAGTGCATCTGGGGGGCTGGGGTCTGCCACGCCGAATTTAGACTGCGTGAAATAAAGGACAGAATCGGTTAACCAAGAGGTTTCAGCATGTACAGCTCACCTCGTTCAAAACCACGCGACTGATAATACTGTCGGGTGCCGATGGCGGCGATCACCGCCAGGCGGGTATAGCCTTTTTCAAGGGCGATGCGACTGGCTTCTTCGAGGAGCTGCTTTCCGAGGCCAATATGTTGGGCAGCGCCTTCCTTTTCTGCACCCACAGCCAGAGATTGACCATAGACATGCACCTCGCGTACCAGAGCAGCGTTGTGTAAATCGGAGAAGTTTAAATCCGCTGAGGGATGCTGATTGGCTGTATCCTGGGGTAGCGAAAGGCGTAAATATCCGGCTATCTTCCCTTCAGGAGTGCGAAAATGGATGAAGTGTTCTTCCGCATAGGCTGGGTGATAAATATGATCTTCCATCCGTAAATCCTCCCCCTGAATCTTTTGCTTCTTGACCTCATTACAGCGGATACAATTGCACTTTTGACCCCGACGAGCGACTTCAGCCAGTACATCCTGGCGTAAACTGGTGCGTTTGTTACCTTCGACCACATGGTGGGATGGAATATCGCGAATCACACGATTTACCCGGCAGTATGGCTGGATCATGGGTTTGACATCTGCGATCAGATGAACCAGATCGTCCTGGGTGTAGGGTTCGTATTCACCATTTTGCCAGCGATTGAAAAGTTCGGTGCCTTCCAGTAATTGTGTTGGGTAGATTTTAATTTCATCCGGAGCAAAGCCATCTGACCAGAGCCTGGAAAAATCAGCCTTATCAGATTGCAGCGTAGCTCCCAGCAGGTTGGGCATCCAGTGCAAAACGATCTTAAAACTGGCAGCACGCAATAAAGCTGTGGCACGCAAGGCATCGGCGACGGTGTGACCGCGTTGGTTGAGCTCCAGAACCCGGTCATCCAGTGATTGGACACCCATCTGCACCTTGGTGACACCTAGTTTGCGCAGCCAGGCCAGTTCTTGGGGGGTAATTTCGTCCGGGCGGGTTTCAATGACCAGACCCACATTGCGATGCGCCGCCGTTTCATTAATGCGGTGTGCTTCTGTCAGTGTCTGGCTGTCAACGTCATTCATGGCATCAAAGCAGCGTTTAATAAAGTGCTCCTGGTAATCTCTGCGATAAGCGCTCCAGGTTCCGCCCAGGATTAATAGCTCGATCTTGTCGGTGGGGTGACCGTTCGCTTCGTAGGAATCCAGGCGCGATTTGACCTGCCAGTACGGATCAAAATCGTGCTGAAAGGCACGTGCAGCACCGGGCTCATCGATCAGATAGCTCTTGGGCATGCGCACGTCATCCGGACAGAAAATACATTTGCCCGGGCAGGGATATGGTTTGGTGAGCACAGTTACCGTCGTTACGCCAGAGAGACTGCGCACCGGTTTGGTGCGGATGCGTTCCACCAGGCTTGGATCGGCTTGTGCTTCCCCTGCTTCCACCTGTCGCTTGTATTCAGCCACCAGAATGGATTTGGGAATATAACCCCCGCTGGGGATTGGATGCATGCTGACCGCCTTAATCACATTTTTCCCCTTGCGGATCTCGGTCAGGATTTTTCGGGCTAATTCCAAACGATCAGGGGTGACCTGATAGCGTTTCGTCCATTTTTCGTATCGGTCCATTGCTTTCCAGTATAAGCGGTTAGGAGTGAGGTGCATTGAAAACCGCAGATTGATTAATTGATGTCCATTGGCTGCCTTGGAATGGTTGCTGTTGGTATAATCATTGGCATGCAGGCAGCAGTCATTCAACAGCTTTTGGATATTAATTATCAATTTTACCAGACATTTGGAGAGGCTTTCGCTGCCACCCGCCGGCGTGTACAACCCGGCATTCGTCGGGTGCTGGGAAATATCCCTTTAGATGGATACTGGCTGGACCTGGGATGTGGTTCAGGGGCACTAGCACAACTGTGGGTAAAGCAAATGCGCCGCGGTGCCTACCATGGGGTCGACTTTTCTGCTGTTCTGTTGCAGGAAGCACGTGAATTGCTGGTCGGAGAGAAAATTCCGGTCGGATTGGATATCCAATTTATCGAAGCCGATCTGCTCTCGCAGAAGTGGCAGGCTTTGCTACCTCAGAGAGCTTATGGTGGCGTGTTGTGTTTTGCGGCTATGCACCATATCCCTGGATATGAGACACGTTTACAACTGGTAAGACAGGTGCGCCAGCTCCTGGGGGTAGGTGGAACGTTCATCCATTCTAACTGGCAATTTCAGAATAGTCCGCGCCTGATGGCACGGGTGCAGGATTGGTCACGAATTGGATTAAAGACTGATAAATTGGAAGAAGGAGACACCCTGCTGGATTGGCGTTATGCCTTACCTGGGCAGCGCGAGCAGGTGGGATACCGGTATGTGCATCAGTTTACCGGGGATGAATTTGAGCGTCTGGCAAATGAGGGTGGTTTTAAAATCAAAGAATGTTTCGAATCGGATGGCGAAGGAGGCCGATTGGGCTTATACCAGATCTGGGTGGCAGCCTAGCCATCGCGGCGGCGCATGTGCGGACGGCAATATCCCAGCACTGTGGCTCGACCAACAGACTGAGCATTGTCTCGGCTTTCAATTTCGTTTTCAGATTGGCAATGTGCATATTGACAGTGCGCTGAGAAATATTGAGTTTCTGGCAAATCTGTTTATGAGTCAATCCCTGTGATAGCAAATCGAGGACTTCGCGCTGGCGCAAGGTCAGCGTGATATCAATCGGCACGGAAGCACGTGGGTGTTCCTGGGGTTCCTCCAGACTGGCAATCACCCAATTCCCCAGCACAACAGCGCGCAGCGAAATCCCTTTGAGATTCCCTAATAATTGGCTGGCGGGTGCTGGGGGAGTCCATTCGCCATGGTTGATTTTCTCCACCAGTAACAACGCGGGGTGATCATCCTCAAAGGTTAACATGGATTGGTCGTCATAAATCAGTAAAATATGTGTCATAATTTAGAATATACGTTCTATGATATCAGAAAAAAGCGAAGAGTCAAGAGTATTGATTGAAAAAATGGGAAAAGATTACTAAAATAAGTGGAATGAAAGTTGCACGATAAATAATAAGCATTGGTAGATGGCTTGAGGAAAGTATGGCGGATGAATTATCATCAAGAATCCTGTTAGGTGCAGTAGCCGGCGACATTATTGGGTCGCGCTTTGAATGGCATCCAATCAAAAGTGAAGATTTTGAATTGATCCACCCGGATTGCCGTTTTACTGATGATTCTGTGTTGACATTGGCGGTAGCAGAAGCGATTCTGGAGGGCAAAAATTACCAGCAAAAAATATTGGATTTTGCAAAACGGTATCCGCAGGCTGGTTATGGGGGTCGATTTCGAAAATGGGTACAGTCTGGTGGTGGAGAAGCTTATAACAGTTATGGTAATGGCTCTGCCATGCGGGTAAGTGCAATTGGCTGGGCTTTTAATAATGAAGTTGAGGTTTTACAAGAAGCGAAAGCCTCTGCTATGATTACTCATAACCACTCCGAGGGGATTAAAGGTGCGCAAGCAACAGCATTGGCGGTTTTTCTGGCCAGAAAAGGGGTGCATAAAGATTTAATCATGCAAAGAATTGTTGATCAATTCAAGTATGCACTTGATTTTTCACTGGATGATATTCGCCCGAGTTATGATTTTGATGTCACCTGTCAAGGAACCGTCCCCCCGGCATTGGTTGCATTCCATGAATCATTAAGTTATGAAGATGCAATTCGTAAAGCTATCTCTTTAGGTGGGGACGCTGATACATTGGCTGCAATCACCGGTGCTATCGCGGAGGCTTATTATGGCGGGATACCCCTCTGGCTGGAAACCGAGATTGAAAAATATTTGCCCCCACATTTATCGAATATTGTTGAACGCTTCAACCTGGTTGCGAGAAAAAATTTAGAAACCTGGGGCGTCTTGTGACATGAAAAAACAGGTCTTGTATGATAAGATAATGATGGATGTTCATGGAAATGGAGAGTTGTTTCCATCAGAAGATTTTCGGGGTTTGGTACGCACGATGACAGTGAAATCAGCCTTTCTTAATCAGTTTATTCAAAAAGGATGTGATCCGTGAGTAGTAAGATTCTTCTTGTCGACAATGATACCCCCTTACAAACCATGTTAGCTGAGCACCTGCAAAAGGAATATCGGGTGGTAACGGCAAACAATGGTCAGGATACTATGCGTAAAGCATTCCAGGAACATCCACATCTGGTCATTATCGAAGTGGATTTACCTGGTATGGATGGCTGGGAAGCCATTGCTCGTCTGCGGGAGATTTCCTCTATCCCGATTGTCATCCTTTCCAAGCGCAATTCAGAATCAGACAAATTACGCGGTTTTACCCTGGGAGTGGACGATTACATCACGAAGCCATTCAGTTATGCTGAGTTGCTCGCTCGTATCAAAGCGGTATTGAATCGCACCCATCGGGGCACCGGTACTCTGGAGAACATCCTGATTGTTGATAATCTGATGGTTGATCTGAACCGTCGTGAAGTGCGTCTGGATAGTAAACTGGTTGACCTTACCCCGACAGAATTTCGTTTAATGGAGATTTTGGCCCGCCGGCATGGGAAAGCAGTTTCAGAGGAAGATTTAACCAAACAGATGTGGGGGGAATATCGTCAGGAAGGTTCCACCGTCTTGCGCAGGTACATCTGGTCTTTACGCAGCAAGCTGGAGGAGGATCCGGCCACCCCGAAGTGGATTGTGACGGTGCGCGGATTTGGGTATATGCTGGAGTGATATTAGCTTAAAGGCGCAAGCTGAAAGGCGAAAATCAGCATTCAGGATTCAGAATTCAGTGACCCGTGACCCGTCCTGAAATAGCTTTACAGAGTTTAATAGGATACCAGGAAAAAATCCCCCCAGATGGGCGGGGACGCGGGGGAGATTTATGGTTATTATGATATGATGAAACAACCAGGAAATGATAGAGAATGTTAAAGTTCCGGTATCTATTTAATAATCCTGATTTGGCGTTGATGCTGTTAAAAAATTGGAAATATGATGAAGATTCCATCAATTCATTTCAATTCTTTCGGATTTCAGCCAATGCTATTTATCCAATAAAGATAAATGGCGAAATGTGTTTTTTGCGTTTAAGCCCTGTTTCTGAAAAACGAGAAGAAAACGTGCTGGCTGAGCTGGCATTTTTGGGTTATTTACGGGAGGAGGGTTTTCCCGCAGTGCAGGCTTTGCCAGACAAGACCGGGGTTGCATTGGTTCGGAAGGAGACTCCCTGGGGAGAATATTATGCCAGTGTTTTCAAGCGCGTGGCTGGTAAACAGCTCAGCCAGACAGATTTCAATGATGAAATTATGTTTCTGTATGGTGCAACCCTGGGTGAATTGCATGAACTATCCAAATCTTATGAAAAAGGAACACCGAAGCGCTGGACACACGCCGATGTTTTCGATTGGATAGAAATGACGTTATGTGAACTGGGAAAGGAACAGAAACCCTTGCATGAACTGATGGATTTAAGGGATGAATTTGCTCTATTAGCTCTGAATCGAGAAAATTATGGTTTGATCCATTTTGATTTTGAACCGGATAACGTGTTTTTTGAGGAAAAAACCCGGCAATGCAGTGTGATCGATTTTGATGATGCTATGTATCACTGGTATGTGATGGATATCGTGCAGGCTTTGTACTCCATACAGGATGAAATGGAGATAGAAGATTGTTCACATCAGGAAGCAGTTTTTTTGAGTGGGTACCACAGCAAGTGTGCAATTGACGATCAACTGATCTCAAAGAAAACATTATTCCGGCGCTTTGCCAATTTGTTTCAATATACCAGGGTTGCAAGGGCGATGCAGGAGCATTGGGAGAATGAACCGGATTGGATGATTGAGCTCAGAGAGAAATTTTTGACAAGATTTTTGTTGATATTCTTAATAAACAGTGGGATGATAATAGGTCATAATTTAATTTAACAATGAAAGGGTTACCATGCAAATACAAGACATTGAATTCCTGAGAATTACATTTGATATCGCTAATCATGCCAGAGAAAAAGGAAATCAACCCTTTGGAGCCTTGTTGGTGGATGAAACCGGTCGTGTCCTTTTGGAGGCCGAAAACACGATTGTAACCTCGCGTGATTGTACCGGACATGCTGAAACCAATCTGGTGCGAATTGCCAGTAAAAAATATGACAGTGATTTTCTGGCGAAATGCACGCTCTACGCCAGCACGGAACCATGCCCGATGTGTTCTGGTGCTATTTTTTGGAGCAATATCAGAAGAGTAGTGTTTGGCTTAAGTGGAGAAAACCTGTATAACATGGTGAGTGAAGAGAGTGAGGAAGTACTGGAATTTTCACCTCAAAACCTTTTTAAGCACGGTAAGAAAAAGATTGAAGTGATTGGTCCGTTGTTAGAAGACGAAGCCCGAAAAGTACATAAGGATTTTTGGACAGATGACCAGAAGTGAAAGCATAGAAAGCACTATTTGATCAACTGAATGACTCAAATGGTAGGAAAAGTTCGGTTTTTATTATCGAGCCCAATCCCAGTTTTCGACATACGGGCGTAACTCAACCTGCACCCAATCCTGCACCTGTTTTTCCCATAAGCTTGAAAAACTGAATTCAAGTCCAAGTTCATAAGTCAGACACCATTTTTCTTCGGAAATTTGGTGATTATCCTTCAAAAGAGGATGGATGTGATTAAAACCTTCAATGGCGGTGGACATTTCAGCGTTCAAAAAATGCATGGATTGATCGGCTGTGCTTTTTAATCGCATCGGTAACCCGGAACAACCAGTCACGAAAATAAGCATGGCGATGGTCAATATGCCAAATTCCTCGGAGAAAATCTGTTTGTCATGATTCTGACTTATTTCTGGCGTGCCCAATTACAATTTTCGGTATAAGGGCGAATATCCGTTTGAACCCAATCCTGCACTTGTTTCTCCCACAGTGTTGAAAACCATAACAAATGACCAATTTCATAGGTCAGGCACCATTTGTCTTCTGTGACCTGCAATTGATCGATTAATAATGGTTCCAGATACAAATTGGCTTCGGTGATATTTGTATTTTGAGCCATAAAGAATAGCATTGCTTTTTCAGCTGTTTTTTCTAGTCTGAGTGGAAGTCCAGAACATGCGCTCAAAAACCCAATCGACAAAATCATCATCATCCGGAACACGAACAATCTCATATAAATTTTTTTCTCTTTTCCATTATGATAATCCAATTGAAATCGATTCCTCTGGTTAGTTTTATTATAAGGTAAAACCGTATCATCTCAATAAATGGGGGTTGGTGTTTTTTTTTGGCGATTGCAGGCTCGCCAAAAATGAGACCCTCATTATTGAAATGATACGAGTCATTCGATAGAATATAATAGAATCTGGATACGAAAGATTTTCTTCGTTTTTATATTCGATAGAGATTTTATGATCAACAAAGTAATAAACATATTTCTGGCAATTCTTCTGACAGCGGCGGGATATTTTTTTGCTCCTCAGAGAACAACCCTGGCGCAGAGCGAATCTGCTTACGATCTGATCAATACCGTCAATACGTTACGGGCCTCCAGGAGTCTCGAACCGTATGCTATTGATTCGTACTTGATGGGTTATGCCCAACAACATGCGGAATATATGGCATCTATTCAATCTGCCACTCATACGCATAGTGATGGCAGTGTATCCTGGACGAGTGGTATCCAGGAAAATGTTGCGATGGGAACGGATGGGATCATCAATACCTCCATCGTTGTTTATCAAATCTGGTCGGATACTATTCACTGGCATGTCATGGTTGACTTTGCCAGTGGGGATGTCGGGGCTGGGATCGCTGTGGGTGAGGATGGGATGGTTTATTTTGTGCTCAATGTTCGTGCAGAGGATGAAGTGCAACCAATTGAACCCACATCATGGTCTGGGCAAGTTATTGCGACCTCCAGCGGCACCCGCACAGCAACCCCGGATTTAATTTCCCTGATGATTAAAAGCACACCGGGGGTGGATGGTTCGGTTATCCATGTGGTGGGCTATGGCCAATCCTTGTGGAGTATCGCAACTGCCTACAAAATTAAAATTGATCAAATCCGAGCTTTGAATGGAATCCCTCAGGATTATTCAACCATTAATACCGGTCAGGAGTTGTTGATCCAGCCGGCATTTACTCCAACGGCAACTTTTTCATCGGAGGAAATCGCCACGCTTACCAAAATGTTTGAACCGACTACACCACCCGCAACCTCCACCAAAACCACGACAAGTACACCCTTGCCTTCTCCCACCCCAACTTTTGCCGCGACTTCCCTGCCAGTGGAAAAATCGGAAAGTGGAGAGAATCCTACCGGGCTGGTTGTGATGGGAATCAGCCTGGTGGGATTGGTTGTGGTTGTGATTTTTGGATTTTTCAAAACCAGATTGTACAAAAAAAGTCTTTAATTTTTACACGACTTATAATTTTGAGTGAACTGGTTCAGTCCGAGAAAAATTGGGTCGGGAATGCTAAACCATATAAATATCCGGGGAGATTCACCGGAAATTAAAAAGATATATTTATGAATAGGAGGGATTAAATGGTTGATGGGGTTGTGATAATAACGGGGGCAAATTCTGGAATTGGAAAAGCAGCTGCTTATCGGTTCGCCAAAGCAGGATACTCCCTGGTGATGGCATGTCGCAACATTGAAAAGGGAGAAATTGTTCAGAAGGATATCATTTCCACGACCGGGAACGAACAAATTGATTTGATGGAACTTGATACTTCCTCTTTTGATTCGATTAGAACCTTTTGTACTGGCTTCAAAGATAAGTACGATCGATTAGACATATTGATTCATAATGCAGCCTATTTTAATCATGGAAATCCTTATCAATTGAGTCGTGATCGAATTGAATTGACTTTCGCAACCAATGTCTTCGGCCCGTATTTACTGACGATGTTATTACAGGAATATCTAAAAAAATCCCCGGATTCCAGAATTGTAAACGCCGGTAGTAATATCATCAGAAATTTCTTCAATCCCAATTTAGAAATTAACTTCAACCATTTATTTGCTGAAGATTTAACACGCAACGACTTCAGTGTCATGAAAAGTTATCGTGATACGAAGATGGCCTTTCTGATGCTGACATTTAAATTGGCAGATATTTTTAGAACAGATGGTATCACAGTCAATATGCTGGAGATCAAAGGTGCAAAAATGTCAAAAGCTACCTTACAAAAATTTAAACCAAAGTACAGATTGGTTGCGATGATCCAAAACCTCTATTTTCCTACTACAGAATCAGTGGCAGAAAATTATTTCCAGATGGGAACTGCAGCGGAATTCAAACAGGTCACTGGAAAGCTTTTCAACCACGATTTGGAAATCATGCAAGCTGGTGTCGAAAAACCTGATATCAGGACACAGGTGAAACAGATCTCAGGCTCGGACTTTTATCCTTCTTATGCGCACAACCAGACAACGATGGATAAGGTCTGGGAATTATGCCAGCAAATCACCGGTGTGTAATTTAAATTAAATTGTACAGCGATGAGATGGAATCAGTGCAGAAGCGATTTTAAAGGTTAACTTTCATTTGGGAGTCACTATGACAAAGCAATTGCGAGCCTGTAAAACAGTAGAAAGGGAAACGTTGTTCGACGCCAACAAATTTCAAAGTTGAAAATCATGTGGTTGATCTCCCGGATGGGCGAATCATTCCTGATTGGGCTTGGGTCAAGATTCCCGATGCTGCCATCGTGCTGGCGGTGACAGAGGATGATCAATTCATCTGTTTTCGACAGATGAAGTGCGCTGTAGAGGGCACCGCGCTGGCAATCGGGCAGTGCCAGAAATGCACTTATTTCTCGCTTTAAATGCAAAACCAGCTGCTGATCCGGTCATTGATGATTTGGAAGACCAGGAATTAATAATTTTGAGTAGAGATGAGATTGAAAGCAAATTACATGCAGGTGAGTTTAAAATTCTTGCCTGGGCAGCTGTGGTATTCATGGCATGATCCTACCTTCGGTCCTGAATGGATGTTTGGGAACACAATCAATCCTCAGTTCGTTTATCAACACTTTGGCTTTGAAGGAAAAGGCAAAAACACCTTCCAAACAGCCTCGTAAGTGCGGTCAAGTGATGATTTGGCAATCTGCCACGTGCTTTGAGCAGTTTGAAATTAACCAAATCCTAGGGTACGTAGGGTGGTAAATCGAGAACCTGGCAGATATTTTCTGAACTGCATTTTACATGGATTTCAAATTGTGATATGGGTGGCATTTCCTCGATAGTAGCACCACAACAAGGTCCTAATTCGAAAATGGAACCATCCGGATTTCTAAAAGATACTGTGAAAACAAATTCATCGTTCGAAGACTTGTCCGATAAATTCGCCTGATACAGTTGTAAACAGGTTAAGCCATTGAATTCACAACCAGCTTTTAACAATTCACTTTTCGAAGCTGGATCAATATCCGGGTTATAGCCTTCCAGTATCTCATAGGAACCACCATAGAGATTGACAGCCTGTTCATATTTCGTATGATTTAAATATTCAAAGAAATTAATCATATCCCGTTTTGCCTGGATCTCCATAGGTGGGGTTTGATTTGGCAGCGGGACAATTGGTTCTGGAGTGGGTTGGCAAGCAACCAGAAAAAGTAAAAAAAGTGTAAAGTTAATTTTCGTTTTCATCATATTTGGGTGGTGTGATCAGTTTTAATAAAAATCCTGAATGACATGATAAATCATTTCAATAATTTGGGGCTCTGTTTTTTGGCGAGCGTTCGCTCGTAAAAAAAGACGCCAACTCCCTCTTATTGAGATGTTACCAATATTTTATATAATAGAGGAAAGTATGCAAAAAAGAAAGTGATTGATGGTTTTTCAATAAATTGTTACGGTAGAGGGAGTCTCTACATCCAGGAGGTAACCATGGAAAAGATTGATTTTAAGAAACAAATGAAGGATTTGTATCAACCTTCGGCAAAAGAAGTTGTAGTAGTAGAGGTGCCGGAGATGAATTTTCTTATGGTCGATGGAAAAGGAGATCCCAATACCAGCCAGTCATATACTGAAGCGATCGAAGCGTTGTATGCTGTCTCGTATGCGCTCAAGTTCATGGTGAAGAAAGGTCCGATGGCGATTGATTACGGGGTGATGCCATTGGAAGGCTTGTGGTGGGCGGAGGATATGTTCACTTTTACTACCGGGGATAAATCTGGCTGGTTGTGGACGATGATGATCATGCAACCGGAGTTCATATCATCCAAGATGGTAGAGAAAGCGATGCAGGAAGTTGGTAAGAAGAAGAATCCGGCAGCCCTGTCAAAACTCCGGTTTGAAGGATATGCAGAAGGCAAAGCCGCTCAGATCATGCATATTGGGCCGTTTACAGAGGAAGGTCCAACCGTAGAGAGGTTGCATCAATTTATCAATTCGATGGGTGAACTCCGCGGTAAACACCATGAGATTTATTTGAGCGATATTCGAAAAGCTGATCCGACGAATTGGAGGACGGTGATACGGCAGCCGTTTGGTTAACTATTAGCCGGTAGCTTGTAGGTGCGCCAGGATAAGACTGGTAATTCTCGTGTAATGAAAGGAGTACACCCTGTGAATTTCTCATAACACAGGAAGACAACCGAGCGATGGAAGAAGCAATTCAGCCAGTCGGAGCCTCGGGCGTCGAAAGCACAAGCCGCAACGAAAGTGAACCTCGGTATAGGGCTTCGTTAGCTACAAAAAAAAGGAGTGGAGAACCTGCCTACAATGGTGAAACCAGAATCCATGGTGAAGAAATGAGAAAATGCAACCATGGAACTCCTCGGAGTGGAAGAGGGTGGCGTGTGCTGAAAGAATTACAGAGGAACCTGGGAGACCCAATATGTGGTAAGCCTTGTGGCGGAAAGAGATAACTGACATGAGAGGCATATTGGGAGTCGGAGATGCTCATAGTAGTGAAGAAACCTGGTAATGCGGGTGGAGCGAAGGGGCATCACTGGAGACATAGTTTCAAACAAAACTGATGGGAGAACCGCTTGAAGGACGAAACTACGGAAGAACTGGAAGTACAGGAGGCGAGAAGCCGGAACGAGAAAGTGCTACCAGAGAAACTCTTGCAACTGAGGGCGAAACTTGGTCAAAAGGCGAAACTGGAGCCGAAGTTCCGGTTTTACGCTTTATATGATCGGATCTACCGGAAAGACACACTGGAAACAGCGTGGCGACTGGTAGCCAGCAATAAAGGAGTAGCTGGAGTAGATGGAATAAGCATAGAGAGGATAAAAGCAGAAGGAGAAGGACAGTTCATCAAAGCATTGCAGCAAGAGTTAATCAGCAAAAGATACCGGTCACAGGCAGTCATGCGGGTCTACATTCCGAAAGCAAATGGGAAGAAGAGACCGTTAGGGATACCGACGGTACGGGATCGGGTGGTGCAAATGGCCACCATGCTCATCATCGAACCCATATTTGAAGCGGACTTTCTGGAATGCTCATATGGGTTTCGACCTGGGAAAAGTGCACATCAGGCACTACAAGCCATAAAAGACAATCTGAATGCAGGTTACAGCGTGATCTATGATGCAGATTTGGCAGAATACTTTGACAGCATTCCGCATAACAAACTGCTGGCAGCAATCCAAATGCGGATTGTGGATCGCAGCGTATTGAGGTTAATCAGGATGTGGCTGCAAGCGCCAGTGCAAGAAGAGACACCGAGAGGGGGAAAGAAATTGGGAGGAAAAACCAGGAAAGGGACACCGCAGGGTGGAGTCATCTCCCCGTTACTGGCGAACATTTACCTAAACTGGTTTGACAGGGTGTGTCATTACAAGGGAAGAGCGGTGAAAGAAGCAAGAGCGAGATTAATTCGGTACGCGGACGATTTTGTGATCATGGGCAAGAGCATCAGTCCAGAAGTCATAGAATATGTAGAGGAAAAAATAGAGAACTGGATGGGATTGAAGATCAATCGGGAAAAGACACGAGTAGTAGATCTGAGAACACCAAACAGCAGGCTCGATTTTCTAGGATACAGCTTTCGAAGGGATGAAGGAGTAGGTGGGCGGAAGGGAAAATATTACAATGTATTCCCGTCCGAGAAATCCCAGAAAAGAGAAAGAGAAGCGATACGGGCAATGACAGGAAATCAGATGAACAGGTATCCTATTCCGGTACTAATTGCGAAAATCAATGTACAGGTACGCGGATGGGGGAATTACTATTCTGTTGGATATCCAGCGAAAGCATATCGAAAAATGAACTGGTATCTATATTCTCGAATGCAGAAACAACTAGGAAACCGAAGTCAGAGAGCGTTTCAACCGAAAGAAGGAGAAAGCTACTATGCTGCGATGCAGAAAATGGGCTTAATCCAACTAAAGGCGAAAGTGAAGGTCTGAGACGACAGTCTTTAGGAGAGCCGGATGCGGGAAAACTGCACGTCCGGTTCGATGAGGGGAGAGTAAGGCGCAGTGAAGGCATGTGGCTAGTAAGGCACGGACGGGAAACCTGAAACGGGGCTATGCTGAAGCCTTATCATTATCACTTACTCTTCTACTCTACCTGGTAGCTGCCGGTCTTAAGTTTATTGAATAAGAAGGAAAGGTGATACTGTATGGGGCAATCGTTTGAAGCTTTGGTAAAAAAAGCTTTGGATCAGGAATTCTAAAGGAGATTTTCAAAATGAGCACGATTCAATCAGAACACTTTGTCAAAGCATTGTTGATTTTGTTGGAGGAATCCTTTACGCACGTCTATGGCATTTATCTGGACAAAGGCACCTCCTTGTTTGAAACACTGGCAGAAATCAGCGCTGAGGAAGCTTCCGTTCCGGTCGGTGGCAAGTGTGCCACTCTGGCCGCACAGGTGCAACATATAGCGTTTTACCTGGATGTGGTCGAGAAAAGTGTGAAAGACCCCAATTACCCGGCGGTGGATTGGATGGATATCTGGAATAATGTGAAAGTGGTGGATGACTCGGAGTGGCAGACAATACAGGATGAACTACGCCAAATCTATGCCAGCATTCAGGAGTTGCTGAAAACCACGCCAGCCTGGCCGAGTGAGAGAGAGGTAGGTGGTGCAATCGGTGTGGTTGCGCACACAGCATACCATTTGGGAGAGATTCGGCAGGCGTTGTGCACACTACGTCAGTAAGGTTGGAAAAAATTACTTCAATGGTTGTAAAGAAAGCGGTTGCTGATTATTTTTTCGGATAAAAAACCAGGCCACCAATATGCCAGCTATGGCAAGACCAACACCGAATTCGTCAATGATGAATGGTGTAATTTTCTTCTGCAAGGTCAGTGGTGTGAAAATTGCCTGTATGAACAAATTATGACTGGCATGCAGGATGGCAGCTGTCCATAGACTTCCGGATTTAAGTCTCAACCAGGCAAACGCAAAGCTTATGCCCAACACCATGATAGTAAACATCAAACCTGCGTACCAGGTTGGGATACCTGGTATTTTATAATCCGCAAAAAAGATAGCCGGCATGTGCCAGACTGCCCAGATAGCGCCACTAATCAGAGCAACTTTAGGATAGGTGGTAATTTTGGCGAGTTCTGGGACAAAAAGACCTCTCCAACCGATTTCTTCACCTGTTGCTGTAATCAAGCTGCCAATCATTCCAAATATCGGAACAATAAAAACGATAACCAGTGTGATGACAAGAGGATTTGAATTTGGGATCCCATATTTCAGGGGAAGTGTGGATAAAAATTCCAAATCAGGCACGTCCCCAAGCCCGGAAATCCAGGTTATTCCATATACAACCAAACAATAGAGAACAGGTAATAAATAAGCATATAATAAGTATTTTGCTTTGCCAAATTTCCACCCCATACCTTTCAAGGTGTGCTCAAAGATCAATTGCGTAATGATGCCAGAGACTCCTGGCACCCACATTAATAGTAGTATTAATCCGCCCCCATAAGCATCAAGACTGCCGGTTTGGAAAATAAAGGAATAAACAACTGTTGAAAGTATCGACACAAACGATAAGAAAACGAATATTTTTTTAACAGCTCTAGATTTAGGGTTCATATTCAAGTAATTCCTATAAAAAATTTATGCGCTGATAAGAAAGACATTGAAATTAAATATGTAAATTTATGAAGGATTGTTTTAATATTTTAACTTATTTATAAAACATAAGAAGTAAGAAAGCATGAGTAAATCAAGAAATTGGAAACAAGATTTATTGAAATAAACCAGAGTCAAATTTATCTCGAGCGATCAGGGTCCGGAAGACCATTGATACTCATTCATGGTGCCTTTGCTGACTAAAGTGTGTGGGATCGGCAATGGGAGTATTTCCAGGATAAATATCAAGTTATTCGGTATGATTTGCGGGGGCATGGGAAATCTGGCTCATCCGGTTTGGACAACTAACAAGTGGTAGATCAAGCAATCTACCCTAACCAGGTTTGTTAGAAGTACCACTCTGGAGAAATTAAATTAAATGCTGTACACTTAATAATAAAGCATTAAAGGAGATTTCCATGAGTAAAACCGCCAAAAAAATTTTGCAACTGAAAATAACGCTCAAAGAAATCAAACCTCCAATCTGGCGCAGGGTGTTGGTTTCAGACCAGATCACATTATTGGATTTGCACGATGTGATTCAAGCCGTGTTCGGATGGGAGGGTTATCATTTACATGAATTTAAGATCCGCAATGTTCTGTACGGTGATCCGGAAGATTCTGAATTCATGGATTACGTAAAAGAAGATGAATACCTTTATCAGCTTGGTGATTTCAATTTTAATAAAGGGTCTCAATTCACCTATTTATACGATTTTGGAGATAACTGGAGTCATACAGTATTGGTGGAAAAAGTACTCCCATTTGATAAAAAAGCCAGATTACCCCAATTTGTTGATGGAAAACGAGCCGCGCCTCCGGAGGATGTGGGTGGCGAATATGGATATCAAAATTTGGTTGCAGCAATAAACGATCCCAATCATGAAGAGCACGAGGATTACTTGATCTGGAGTGGGGGGGATTTTGATCCGGAGACATTTGATAAAAAATTGGCGGAGTACCGCTGTGAATTACTCGCCCAAGCACATAATGAATGGAATATCCGCAGAAATCTTTGGGAAGAAGATCCGTATGATTGGGTGGATCCGCAGCTGGCTCGTGCGCTATGGTTAAAAACATTACAAAAAAAGGATCTGGAAAAAATCAAAGATTTGCCGCTACTAAAAGACGTAAATACATTATTAAACTATTTGCGAGATAATAAAGTGACCGGCACCAGTTCGACGGGGAATCTTTCGCAAAAAGCTGTGCGGGAATTTTCTGCCTTAATGACGGACCCCCCGGCATTAAAATTTGAAATTGGAAAATATTCGCATGAACTAAAAAATGAAGCCGATGTGTGGCCAGTCTATTTCGTCCATTTGATGGTTTATTGGGCTGAATTAATTGAGGGTGGCAAGGGGAAAGTATGGCAATTAACGGATAAAGGAACAAATTTCCTGGAAGTATCTCCAGCTGAACAACTGCATATATTGTTTTGTGGCTGGTGGTTTCGGGGAGACTGGCTGCAAACTCGATTGCGCTATTCAAGGATAGCATATCTTCCGGTTGAATTTCCTAAAATTATTCATTTTTTGTTAACCTCAGCTTTCCCGTCAAAGTTAATAAAAAGTGGTGAATTTAGTGAACAAGTGATGGAAGTTTTTGATTATAGGAAAAAGTACACGAAAGATGATTATAAATTCAATCTGGTTTGTGACGAAATTGAAGAAATCATTATATCGCCATTAGAAGCATTAGGATTTATTGTAGGAAATCATACGGAAAAAATCAGTTTTGGTGAAATCTATAAAGAATTAATTGATTTTCAATTAAGCGAGTTTGGGCGAGAAGCACTGCGAACTATGATCGATGCTGCTTTTTATAAAAACCTGAAAGCAAAATTAAATTAATTACCAGTCAAAACGCACCTCTTTGTCGTCTGGAGGACCAATTGCCATCTCATCTGGTTGTGAAGCAACTCAGTAAAAAATATGAAAAATTCGTAGCGTTAGCACCAACGAACTTTGAATTAATGGGGGGAGAGATCACCATTCTTTCCGGGCCGAATGGATCAGGGAAAACCACTTTGCTTTCCTGTCTGGCGGGTCTGATTCCTCCTTCCAGCGGTACGGTGAATGTAATGGGGTACGATTTGTATTCAGATGAGGTGGAGGTGCGCCGGCGAATGATCTATGTGCCCGATGTGCCGCGTTTCTACCTGGAATTGACAGCCTGGGAGCATTTGCGTTTCATTGCGATGGCAAATGAGGTCGGGAAGACTTTTGAACCGCAGGCAGAGAGGATAATGAAGAAATATGGTATCTGGGGGGCAAAAGATCTGTTTCCCCATCATTATTCGCGTGGTATGCGGCTGAAATTGGGTTTGGCGCTAGCACTGATAAGGCCATTTGATGTGCTGCTGCTGGATGAACCTACTTCGGCTTTGGATATCGAAGCGGTGAAGATATTGATTGATGAATTGCACAGCCTGCGAGATAATGGCGTCGCGATCCTGTTGACAACGCATGATCCCGGGTTAATAGACCAATTAGCAGATCGCAGGCTATTAATACGCAATGGTGAGATCAAGGCTGAATAAATGAAGGTGGTTTACTGGTTGCGATCGCGGCAGGAAGAACGTGAGCTTGCCTATTGGCTCGCAATTGTTGCCTATGAAAAGAGCGATCATTCTTTCAATAATCGTGTCTACCTGCTGTACCTGATTTTGTTCTTTGGTGTGTGGGTGTTTGTCACACTGACGTTCTTCGCCAGTGGTGGGGCTTTGTTATTTAAAATGATCAATCCAGAAGACCCAGTTCAGATTGCGTTGCTGGTGGAAATCTTATTGTTGGGTATCTGGAGTCTCTATTCTACCTGGCGGGCTGTTCGGCGTTGCCCGGTTCTGTTTTCGGAAGAAGATGGCTTATTGCTCAGCCAGACACCTATTCCACGGTCAAACATTATCCTGCGCTGGCTGTTGATGCCCTGGCTGAAAAGTGCCATTCCGTTCTGGATTGTGGCGGTGACGCTGGGGTTTTCAGTGGCTGAGGTCACAATGCCCGGGGCGATGGGTGCCAACCGGATTATCGAATACCTCGGGTTTGGTGTGCGGTCGTGGTTGGCAATCATCCCGCTGCATCTGATCTTGTATGGGTACCATTGGTCCTTGGGAGTAGTGCGCTTATCAAGCAGGAAAAAACAGCAGCACTGGATTTGGGTTATGCTGGTTTTCCTGCTTCTGGTTTGGTTCGTTCTCGCTCAATCCGCTTTTATGCACCATCCGATATTCAGCAGCATTCTGATACCATTCAGTATGGGGTTTGATAATGCCTTCCAGTGGCTGTGGTGGATAGCGGGCTGGATGGTAGCTTGGGCAGTATTGGTATTTCTGTACCGCGCTTCCAGGAATTTCAGCCTCAGCCGGGCAGTACAGCAAACCAGTAAGGAACTATTGATCAACACTGCCTTGCAGTATGGGATAACACAAATTGCAGCACAAGAGAAAACACAACGCCGCCTGGGCGTGGAGAGAAGACCCTCACGCATTCCTGCTGTGGATGGACCAGGGATTTTGCTATGGAAGGATTTGCTGCAATCCCACCGCACTTTCCGGTTGACAAGCGTATTCAATTGGCTGCAAATATTTGTTTTGTTGTTCATCATACCGGTTCTACCTGACCTGGGCAGCAGGGGATTGGTGATCATGTGGTGGATCATACAACTTGCGCGGATATCGATTCAGCGCCTCCGCAGCGACCTGGCGGTTTGGCCAGTGATCCGTCAATTGCCCATCTCTACGAAGAAATTCCTCTTATACGATTTTGGATTGTGTTATTTTCTGGAAATGCTCATAAGTCTGGCGGGGTTTTTTCTGGGAGGAGCCATGTTTGGAGCGCAGATGCCCGGGTTCGCTCTTCTGATACCCGGGATGATCGCAGCCATTTTCAGTGCGGCTGCCTTTGACGTGATACGACGATCCAATTCTGGTTTGTTGTTGAATGGTTCTGTTCCAGAGCTGAGTGCAGGTGGAATTCTGTTGGGTATTCTGGTTGCTGGTATTCCGCTGGTATTGTTAGTCGCAATAACCAGCGGGCTGGGAATGGTATTAGCGTTTACTCTAAGCCTGGGATTAGCTTATCTGGCTTTTGAACTGGCGGCGTATGCATTTCGCAATCTGAATCATGAGAGAATGTTTTAAATTATTTCAAAAAGTCTAATAATGTTTTTCGATAGAGCTTATAAGCTTCTCGCCCCTGCACTGTGAGGCGCAATATGGTGAGCGGGCGGTTTTTTTTGTACGTTTTTTCAACTGCCACATACCCAGCCTCTTCAAGCTTGCTGAGGTGGGTTGAGAGATTTCCACGTGTTAATTTAGTAACATTCAGCAGGTAAACAAAATCAGCTTCTTCCAGTAACACCAATGCAGAAACGATTTGCAGACGTGCGGGAGAGTGGATGACCATATCCAGTTCAGGAAAGGGATTCTCAATCATGCTTCATCCACCGGTTCAGAGTGCTGGCGCAAATGGTTGATCATCGTCCAGATACCGCCGATAATCATAACCACTCCAAGTGGAAACATAATTCCAACCCCAAATACTAAGGTGTTGCGCATGGCTTCAGGTAATTGCTGGGCAATAATGACACTTCCTAAGCCGCTTAGCAAGGAAAAAATGGCATAGAAAATGTACCTTTTACTTTTTTGACTGTAAGCGATCATTCCGATCAGCGCACTGAAAACTAGCGGGAGAAGAATCCAAATTAATGTCATTCCTGATGATTCTCCACCAATAATCAATGCAACCAATACAAGCAGAACGAGTCGGGCAGCCACACCTAGCCATAATATGACATATGTAGACCGGTGTTTAAGGGGTGTTGAAGCATATTTTATATATCCAGTGCGAGGATATGTAATTTTCTCTTTTAGTTTTTCAGTCAATGGTCGGCTGAATATCATCATTATAATCAGGGCAACGGCTGAAAACATGTTGATCCAGGGTTGGGTTGAATGAGCACCCCACCACAATAAGGCTGCATAAATGATAAAAATTGAACCTACGATCAGATCGGGAATTCCATCCTCGATCCAATACCTTCGCACCAAATTTTGGATTTCAGGCTCTGAGTTTGACATAAAGCTTCCATTTTATATTAAATCAAGTTTGAAAAACAAACTTGATTTAATATAAACATTTTTTTGCTTTTGTCAATCATGATTACTTTAGTTTCCTGGAGCCATGGCGATACAATTTCTGCCGGATTCTTTTGCACGATAGAGAGCCTGATCAGCAAGATCAACCAATTCCGATTCATTGGCGACATCGTGTTGTGGGTATGAAACGCCACCGATGCTAATGGTAATGTTTATAATATCTTCGTCATCCATCACAGAGTTATTTTCCACTTTTCTACACAGACGATCGGCAATATTGACGACATCATTATGGGATGCACCGGGAAGGATTGCCAGGAACTCATCACCACCATAGCGTACCAGGACATCCCCTTCCCGCAGCACACTGCGTGCCACCCTCGCCAGAAGCAATAAGACCCTATCGCCGGTCAGGTGCCCGTGGGTGTCATTGACCTGTTTAAAATGATCAAGATCTATCATCAATAAACCGATGGGAGCATGGGTACGCAGGGCTCTTGCGAATTCCTCATGAAGACGGGTTAACCCAAAGCGCCGGTTGTAGATTCCTGTTAATGAATCCAATGCCGCTAATCTTTCCAGACGATCAAACAACAAGGCATTGTGTAGTGCCAGCGCCAGACTGCGCCCAAATAGATTTAAGCGAGTCAGTGCATCTGTGCCATAATCCTTGGCGGAGGCAAGGATAATTAAACCCAAAATCACTTCTTTATAAAGGACCGGTTCGATGATTACTTCACGAGGACGAAAATCTGTAAGAACGCCTTGCACCTGTACATCCACGGGCAGAGAAAGTTTAACACGGTTTTCTGTGCGTAAAACGTTTTTTACATAGTCACTTTCCAGAAGTTTGGCTACATCCCGAATCCCCTGGGATATCACAACTTGTAAAGATGCATCTTTTTCAATGATAATGGCACCAGCATGACTATTGGTGTGCTCCATTAATTGCTGTAATGCTTTTTCAGATAAATCGTGCACCGTAAACTGGCTGCCAAGCAGATGAGTAAACTCACTGAGTGCATTTTCGGTTTCCAGAGATTCAAAAAATGTTTCAACCAGGCTGTTGAATGCCTGAGCACTATCTCCGATCTCGTCTTCTGAATCAACTGTGATCAAACATTGTTCTACATCACAAGTGTTGACATCTTTTCCTGCTTTGATTTGATGAAGATTTTGGGTGACAAACTGCATACGATCACCCAATAGTTTCATACGAGATCCAACTACTACTCGAGCGAGGCGGATATTGAGCGCACCCAGAATGATCCCGGCTGTGATGCAGGCGATAAAAAACCAGGTGTTAAAAACATATTCACGGGGAATACCCATCCAGGACACAAAAAAAGGGAAAATAACTCCAATCAGAAATCCTAAACCAATCATGAGGATCGATAAGTCGGTGAATACTTTTCTGGTTAATCGAATCATTTGGTCCTCCATCTCAAAATTAAAAGAATCAGGTGAAGAGTGTCTTCCCTACTAAGAAGAAATAATTATAAGTATTCTCTATCTATATTATATCTTTTTAAAAAAATTCTCAGGTTCTTCAATCCATTGCGTGCATCAAAGAAGATCATCCATCAGTTAATTAAGTAGAGAAATCATATATCTCAGGGCAATCATTGGGTTAGACTTTCGACACGATTGTTAATTCCGGTCCAGTAGAAGTAAGTGAAAAAGCCAATTGTTAGCTGATTGTAAGATTTAAACAGGCATATGTTATTGGTCTGTAAAGCATTTCAGGTTTTGGTGCCATGACTGTGCTATCGTATTCTGTTACCATAGTAATTGGGGATTGTGAGGATCATCACTATGTAAGTTTTATTTTGATCAGGAATGATCTTATCATCCGGCAAAGCGATTGGCAAGGAAAGAGGTTTAACAATGAATGCTCCCTCAACAAAAAAATAAAGTCACTTGAAACAGGGCAGGCAATGATAGAGTACGGATTAATATTGGTATTTGTTTCTATTGTGGTGATTGTCATCTTAAGCGTGCTGGGGAAGGCCACAAAAAAACCGTACGAAGATATTTTATTGGCGTTAAACGTGCCGACACCGGGCAGTAACGACCCAATCGAATACTGTAAGGGGGACATGAATAGCATGGATGACTGGCTGCTGCAAGGGAACAAAACGAAAGATTGGCAGACCAATGATGGTAAATTGTGCATGAACAATAAAGGTGGGAGTAATTACGCCTATAGTAAATGTTCTGCCAATAGCATGCCGAATCAAAGTGATTATGTTGTGCGATTAAGTGGCGCAAACCTTTTAGGTGGGAGTGGATATGGGGTCATGCTCCGTGAACAAAACAATGATGGTAAACCCAGTGGGTATAGTTTTCAATATGACCCCGGAAAAGGTTATTTTGTTTTTAAGAAATGGGTCGATGGTGTTGAGAAAGATCTGGAAAAAGCAAGGCCACCTGCGCATCCCAACTATGATTGGCATAATGTTGAAAGAGACGTCGTCGTTGAAATGAAGGGGGATACCATGAGCGCGTATGTGGACGGCGAATTGGTACTGGTCGCAACAGATGATACTTATAGCAGTGGAAGCGTTGGGATAAGAACCTGGTATTCATCCGATGTATGTTTTAATGATTTTAGTATTGGATCAGCGCCATAAACCAATCTAGAGATTTTACTTTTTGATAAAGATAAAACAAGGTTGTCATACTAGTGCTGAAAGGCAGACTTTGATTAACCCTGTTTCAATTAGGTCCAGCAATTGTGCGGAAGTTTCATAAATTGGCTCACGTTTTTAGAGATCTTCCACGAATATTTAAATCGATCAGCACACGTGGTTTATTGATCAAATTTGTTGTCTAAATGGTATTTATAGTCCTGAACGGAAATACTTTGAGGTAATGAACCACTCAATCTGCTGGCAATGGGGGCATTCTCTAAAGGAAATTGTGAAGGGATCTTTTCCCAATAGGCTTCAATTAACGCAGTTATTGTAGTATTGTTATTCTCCGCAAAAATTTTTACATTCTCCAATAAACCTCGAAATACCCTAATGGTTATTTTAACCCTCCTCAAAATATCTCCTGCCAACTATAACACAATAAATATGATCGGCTTTCAAGACGGCGACTTTATTGGAAGAGTGAATCCCATTAGAGGCTCACAAAAAAACTAAGTTTCTGAATTCTCTGATTTAAAAAATGTTTTAAATAATCTCTGTTTAACAAAACAGTTTTACACAGTTTTACAAACACTATCCCAAATTAATTTCCTAATAAACAAATTTCCTAATTAACTTGACAGATCATTCTTAAGCGTGTATAAAAGTCAGAATGCAATTCCAAATGATTGTTAAGAAGGCAAAGCGTCATAACCGGACTTCTCCCAGAAGGAGCGGCTAGTTTGCGTTTTGCAGAATAAGACATTCCAAAAACGTTCAAGATCAGAAAAGCCTTCCTTTTGGGGAAGGTTTTTTTTGTTTAATTCCCGGTGAGGTTGTCTTTGGACAAAGGGAAAATTTTTCAAGGAGCGAGATGGAGGTGCTACTAAAAAGACATTACAGAATTACCCAGTAACGGAAGATCTGAAATCAGGTCTTCAAAGCTCGCTCGCATGCGGGTCAGTCGTTCAAGCGGTGCTTACCAAAGGAACCGCACAATAAAACCAAATGAGGAGAATTAGTGATGAGAAGAATGATTTTTGTAAACCTTTGTTTAATGGCAGTATTGTTGCTGTCTGCCTGTGCCAGTGCCACCGAACCAGTGGCAGTGTCTGTTGAAGACCCGGCAGTCGAAGCTGATGTAGTGGAAGATGCTGTTGTGGAAGAGCCCATGCAAGAACCAGTTGCTGCTGACCCGGAAGGCTGCCTGGGGAGTGCGGATGCAGCAGTCGTTGACCTGAATTGCCAGGAAGTCACGATTGCGGTTGAAAATGCGTATCTGCCATTCAACTACATCTCGCTGGAGACCGGTGAGCCAGGTGGCTGGGATTATGATGCCTGGAATGAGATTTGCACCCGTCTGCACTGTACCCCGGTATTTGTGGAAGCTGCCTGGGATGGCATGATCCAGGCTGTTTCGGATGGTCAGTTTGATGCAGCTGGCGATGGGATCACCAATACACCGGATCGTCAGGAGGTAGTGGATTTCTCGATTGGGTACATCAACATTCAACAACGTTTATTGGTGCGGTTGGGTGAAGATCGCTTCGACTCGATTGAAGCATTTGCAGAAACTGACTTGATCATGGGTACACAGTCCAACACCACCAACTATGAAACTGCTACCAATTATCTACCGGAAGAAAGAATCAGCGCATTCGAACAATTCCCCTTTGCTGTGCAGGCATTGTTAGCCGGTGATGTGGATGCGGTGATCATTGATGAGGTGGTTGGTATGGGTTATATGGGGGAGAATGCTGAAAGTTTGGATCTCATCGGACCTGCCATCAGCAGTGATGAGTTAGGGTTTATTTTCCCACTGGGAAGTGACCTGGTCGATCCGGTCAATCAGGCCATCCAATCGATGATGGCGGATGGTTTCCTCTCGGCATTAAATGTGCGTTATTTTGGACCTGAATTTGATATCACCTATGATGATATTTTATTAGAGGACTGAGTAGTTGGAGCCAGGAAGGGATTAATCCCTTCCTGGCTCTTCTAGATGATTGGAAAAATCAGAGCAAATTAACTGCTGGAACAGGAATAATAATGAATCAAAGTACGTCCATTGAAATGAATCCCACACCGGTTGGCTTAGGAAAGCCGAACATCAAAGAACGATTGTCTAAATTTCCCTGGTGGTTTGTGGCATTAATCCTGATATTATTGGCAACTTTTACAGCGATTGCTACCCAACCTTCGTACACAGAAGCATTTTTATTTATCAAAGCGGGTCTGGGCATCACGATCCGCACCACATTGATTGCATTTGTAATCGCATTATTTCTGGGGTTAATTACCGGATTAAGTCGCATCTCCCAAAATGTTTTCATTAAAAATACTGCCACTCTGTATGTAGAGTTTATTCGTGGTGTGCCCATGCTGGTGTTAATTTTCTTCATTGCTCTAGTAGCTGTTCCGGCTGTGGTGGGCGGTATGAATGAACTGGGCCTCTGGTTGCAAACTCAGGGCTGGCATTGGATCGCCAACCCATTGCTGGCATTAGAGAACAAAGCCATCGAAATGAATGTACGTGCAATTATTGCCCTCTCTGTAACGTATGGGGCTTTTTTAGCAGAAATCTTCCGGGCTGGGATCCAATCGGTCAGCAAAGGGCAAATGGAGGCGGCGCGTTCACAGGGGATGAGCAGCGGTCAGGCAATGATCTATATCATACTTCCCCAAGCTATTCGCAATGTGCTGCCAGCCCTGGGCAATGACTTTGTGGCCATGTTAAAGGATTCTTCATTGGTGTCAGTATTAGCTGTGCGGGATATCACTCAGGTGGCGCGTTTGTATGCCGG
>SWBZ01006163.1_pt1 | contig 43928 bp, 40 predicted proteins | sample 4693031 | NCBI WGS metagenome assembly SWBZ01 (sample SAMN10267274, study PRJNA491770) | bioreactor metagenome | isolation source: DHS bioreactor inoculated with | place: Japan: off Shimokita Peninsula
CCCCCCCACCTGATCAACGCGTTGCGCGGCCGCATCGTATGGTTCGGCGCCGAACCCCTGACCCCTGGCGGGCGCTACAAGATGAAGCTGAACGCGGCCGAACACCTGTGCATCGCCGAGACGATCGAACACGTCCTCGACACCGGGGATCTGTCGACATCCGCGTCGGCGATGGTCAGCCGCAACCAGATCGCCGACGTGGTGTTCCGCGCGCGCGGACTCATGGCGGCGGACGCCCATGGCGAAGCGCCGCAGACCGGGCGGTTCGTCCTGGTCGCCGATCATCGCATCGTCGGCTGCGGCCTGATCGACCTTGAAGGCTTCGCCGCCGAAGGGCACGAACGGTCGCCGAAGTCGGAAAACATCCTGCGCGTCGAGCACCGCATCGACATGCCGGAACGCTGGGCCGCCAACGGCCATAAAAGCGGCATTCTGTGGTTTACGGGCCTGTCCGGATCGGGCAAATCGACCCTGGCGGTACGGCTGGAGGAAGCCTTGTTCCGGCGCGGCAAGCAGGTCTTCGTGCTGGACGGCGACAATGTCCGCCACGGACTCTGCGCCGATCTGGGCTTTTCCCCCGACGACCGGCAGGAAAACATCCGTCGCGTCGGCGAACTGGCGCAAATCCTGGCCCATGCCGGGTTCATCGTCGTGACGGCCTTCATTTCCCCTTATCGGGCCGACCGCGACGGCGTGCGCGCCCGCGCGGGCGACCTGTTCCACGAAATCCACGTGGCCGCGAACCTGGACGTCTGCGAACGGCGCGACCCCAAGGGGCTCTACAAGAAAGCCCGGACCGGGGAAATTCCCGAATTCACGGGCATTTCAGCCCCCTATGAAGCGCCCCACGCTCCCGAGCTGGTCATCGACACGGCCAATCTGGAGGTCGACGCCTGCGTCGAGCGTCTGGTGGAATACGCGCTGGCGGCGTTCGAGGCGTAAAACGCGGCGATCAACTGGCGCGTTTGCCGCGCGCCGCCATTTCCGTGAGGAAACTTTCCGTCGATCCGGCCTTGAGGAACGAATAGGCGCAGCCCAGTACTCGATCCTTGCGTTCACCCTCTTCCGGGCAGGTTTTTTCCGGAATGCGTGGCTTGCCGTCGGCGGCATCCTGGTCCTCGCCGGGAAGCGCCCCCGGCAGGTCCTTTTCCCGTTGCGACGGGTCCTGGGCTTCCGGCTGGATGACGATATCGGGATGCACACCCTCGGCCTGGATGGTGTGACCGGACGGCGAATAGTAAAGCGCGGTGGTCAAGCGCAGCGCCCCTTCCACCGGCAGCGGCATGATGGTCTGCACGGACCCCTTGCCGAACGACCGTGTTCCCATGACCGTCGCCCGGCCGTGATACTGTAGAGCGCTGGCGACGATCTCCGACGCCGAGGCCGATCCGCCATTGATCAGCACGACGATCGGCAGGTTGCGGGCAAGGTCGCCGGGCCGGGCGTCATAATTGCGCTGGTTTTCGGCCGTGCGGCCGCGCACGGAAACGATCCCGCCCTTGTCCAGAAAGCTGTCGGCGAGGATCAGCGATTGATCCAGCAAGCCGCCCGGGTTCGAACGCAGGTCCAGGACAACGCCCCGGATCTGGGTGTTCGGCTGGGTGCGCAATTCCGCCATGGCCTTGGCGATGCCGCTTTCGACCTTTTCCGAGAACCGCGTGACCCGGACATAACCGATGTCGCCGTCGACCCGCCACCGCACGGCACGTACCTTGATCACCGCGCGCACCACGGTGACGTCGAATTCGGGCTGGCTGCCGCGGCGGATGCGCAGCACGATTTCGGTCCCCGGATCGCCGCGCATCTTGGCCACGGCCTCGCTCAGGCTCTTGCCCAGGACCGGATCGCCATCAACGGCGGTGATGCGGTCGCCCGATTTCAAACCCGCGCGTTCGGCCGGGGTGTCCTCGATAGGGGAAACGACCTTGACCAGCCCCTCCTCCATCGTCACCTCGATGCCCAGGCCGCCGAATTCGCCGCGCGTCGTGATGTAGGTTTCCTCGAACTCACGGGCGTTCATGTAGTCGGAATGGGGATCGAGGGACTGCAACATGCCGTCCAGCGCCTTCTCGACCAGCTCCCGGGGCGCCAGGCTGGCCGGTTCCGGCTTGTCCTTCTCAACGCCCTTGATGGCGGCGTCGATCAGTTCGGCATCGTCGAGATCGCGCACATAGGACGCCCGCACCCGGCGAAAGGCAAAGCGGAAATAATCCAGGCGTTCCTCGGCGTCGTGGGTGCTGACGTAGCGGTCATAAACCGCGTTGAACCGATCAAGCTGCTGACGGGTTTCATCGCTGAGGGCAAGACGGTCGACGCCAAGCGCCTCCATCACGCGGGCGACGCTCGATTGCTGGGCCGTGCATCCGGCGATCCCTACCGCCACCCCAAAACCAAGAACCGCCGCCCCCGTCCATGCCAGGGACGCGCGGAGAGTTCTCTTCGGTCTTGGGTCCTGCGGTTTGGTTTCGCCCGGCCGATCCATTATCCGTCCGCGGTAATCTGTTCGATCAATTCCCCCAGAATCCGTTCAGCATCCTCATTTTCAACCTGACAGGTCCCTGCATTCAGGTGCCCGCCACCACCGTATTTGAGCATCAGTTCACCGACGTTCGTATTCGACGTGCGGTTGAGGATCGATTTTCCTGTCGCGAACACGGTGTTCATCTTCTGCATGCCCCACATGACGTGGATCGAGATGTTCGTGTCCGGATACAGTGCGTAGATCATGAACCGGTTGCCGGCGAAGATGGTTTCTTCTTCCCGCAGGTCAAGCACCACCAGATTGCCGTGCACCGTGGAGCACCGCTTGATCTGATCGATCTGTTTTTCCCGGTGCTCGTTGTATAGCTCCACCCGTTCCTTGACATCCGCGAGGTCCAGGATCTGATCGATGGAATGGCCCCGGCAATAGTCGATCAGGTCCATCATCAACTGATAGTTGGAAACCCGAAACTCACGGAATCGGCCCAACCCCGTGCGTGCGTCCATCAGGAAGTTCATGAGGTCCCAGCCCTGGGGATTGAGGACCTCGTCCTTGTTGAACTGCGCCGCGTCGCCCTTGTCGACGGCCGCCATCATGTCGTCGGCTACGTTGGGAAACGCCGCCTTGCCGCCGTAATAGTCATAGACGACGCGGGCGGCGGAGGGGGCATCCGGGTCGATGATATGATTTTCCGGCTTGTCTTCCATGCGCAGGGTTTCGCTGAGGTGATGGTCGAACGCCAGATGAATCCCGGGAACGTAGGGCAGGTTCGTGGAGATGTCGCGCTCCGACACCAGGATGGTGCCGTCTTGCATGTCCTTCGGATGGACGAACTTGATATCGTCGATCATATCAAGTTCCTTCAGAAGGACGGCGCAGACCAATCCATCGAAGTCGCTTCGGGTAATCAGGCGAAATTTGTCACTCATAACCTAGTCTTCCCCCGTCTCTGGGCCGATTTTTGATCCCGTTTTGATGTGGGCTGATATCTGGGCGCAGTTTGCCGGGATTCGTGGCGTTAGGGAACCCAAATCTATCAACGCCGGGCCTGATGCAGACACCACAACGCCGATGTCAGCAGCACCACGGCCCCGGCCTGATGCAGGGCGCCGAGGACGACCGGCACCGCCGTCAGCAGGGTCGCGATGCCGATCCCCGCCTGAGCGAGGACCGCAAGGACCATGAACCCGGCCCCCTGCTTGACCCCCTGGGGGGCGTCGGACCGGCGCACGCCCACCCAGAACGCCCCGACAAGGCAGACCGTCGAGACGGCCAGAACCCGGTGATCGAACTGCACCGTCGCCCGGTCCTCGAAGAAATTCAGGTAAACCGGGCGCAGATGAAAGGCGTCGGCCGGCAACAGGCGGCCCTCCATCAGGGGAAACGTGTTGTACATCAACCCCGCGTCCAACCCGGCGACCAGCGCCCCGGAAAACACGGTCAGGAAGATGAATCCCAGCAATCCCGTGGCCCAGGCGGCAAACCGCGCCCGATTCTTAGGCACCACCGCATAGCGCGGCTGGAGGATGTCCAGCGCGGTCCACAGGGCGAACAGATAGATCGCCAGCGCCAGGGACAGATGTGCGGCCAGACGGTACTGGCTGACCGACGGCTCGTCGACCAACCCGCTTTTCACCATGTACCAGCCCAGCACCCCCTGCAGCCCGCCGAGCACGAACAGAATGACGCATTTGCTTCGGACCGGGCCGTTCAGCCGCCCTTTGGCCAGGAACCAGGCGAAGGGGATGAAAAACACGACCCCGATGATGCGCCCGAACAGACGGTGCAGATATTCCAGCCAGAAGATTTCCTGAAACCCGCTGAGGCTCATGCCCGCGTTGACATGCCTGTATTCCGGACTTTGCCGGTAGGCGTCGAAGGCGGCCTGCCAGGCGGCCTCGGTCAGGGGCGGCAGCCAGCCCGTAACCGGATGCCAGTCAACCATGGACAGGCCTGATTGGGTCAGGCGCGTCACCCCGCCGAGAACGACCATGGCGAAGACCATGGCGCAGATCATCAGCAGCCAGGTAGCGACAGGATCAAAAGCGCCGGGCCGGGGGTGGTTCGCCTCGCGGGTATCCGTGGCGGTGTTCATCAGTGGGTTTCCACGTTTCCGGTTACATTCTTACAGTTGGGGGACGCCGAAAAGACCGTCGGCGCCATTGATTCGGTGGGAGTTTTGCACAATGGTGTGGCGCAGACGCCGCCGCACAGCCCCGCACGCCCTCGCGTCATATCGCAATCGCCCGACGAAGCCAACCGCATGAACAGAAAATCTCCCCCCGCCGTCACCCCCGTCGCCATTGTCGGCGCCGGTCCGGGCGACCCGGATCTGCTGACGGTCAAGGGCCTGCGCCGCATCATGGGGGCCGACGTGGTGGTCTATGACAAGTTGGTGTCGGACGAGATTCTCGGCCTCATACCCGCTGGCGCCAGCCGCATTTTCGCCGGCAAGCAGGCGCGCAACCATCACATGCCGCAGGACGACATCAACGTCCTTCTCGTCAAGCTCGCGCGGTCCGGCCGCCGGGTCGTGCGGCTTAAGGGCGGTGATCCCTTCGTGTTCGGGCGCGGCGGCGAGGAAGCGCTGCATCTCACGCGGGAGAACATCCCCTTCGAAATCGTGCCGGGAATTACCTCGTCCGCCGCCTGTGCCGCCTATGCGGGGATTCCCCTGACCCACCGGGGCCTTGCCCATAGCGTGCGTTTCATCACCGGCCATCTGGCGACCGAGGGGTCGCTGGAACTGGATTGGAACGGCCTGGCCGACCCGGAAACCACCCTCGTCGTCTACATGGGCCTGACCAACTTGGCGGTGATCTGCGAACAATTGATCGGCCATGGCTTGGCCCCCGACACCCCCGCCGCCGCCATCAACCAGGGCACGCGCCCGCAACAGCGCACGGTGCATGCCGCGCTCAAGGATCTCGCCGGCGCGGTTGAACACGCGCAACTCGTGGGTGCCACGCTAGTGGTGATCGGCAAGGTCGCCGGCTTGGCCTCGGACCTGGATTGGTTCAATCCAGGCCGCATCGAAGACGGCGAAGCGGACAGCGGGGATTGAGCCCCCGTCCCTAGGCCTTTTTCAAAATCAGATATTTCTGCCGAGGGCGCGGGCCAGGATCATGTAGACCTTGCCGACATCCGACGACAGGAAGGTCGTGCGCAGGATGTTGTCCGGATCGCGTTTTGCGGCCTCGCGCAGCACCCTCTCGAACTCGCTGATATAGCGGCCGGCATAGTCCCGGAATTCCGGGTTCTCGCGGTGCAGCTTGGCGATGGCGTCGAGCTTGGCCTTTTCCCGGAAGCCCAGCATCTTGCGGACGAAGACCCCCTTTTCACCCTGGTTGAATCGACGCCATTCGTCTTCGCTGATCGGGACTTCCAGCGATCGGTTGAGATCGACCGCCACCGATTGCAGACGTTCCGTGACGAACCCCATCTGCTGTAGGAAGTCGGACGTCTGGACGTCCTCCTTGCGCTTGGTAAGGGTATCCAGGATCGAGCGCGCCTCGTCGGCGGCGAAGTGAAGCTGGCGCGACTGGGCTTCCAGATTGGTGCTGGTTTCCTGGGCGCGGCGGCCAAATTCACCGAGCGAGCGGTTGATGTTCTCCGCCTGATTGCGCAACGCCGAATCCCATAGTCCGACCTTGGAAATGGCCTCGTCCGACGCCTTGCCAAGCTGGCGCCCTCGTTCGCTGATCGATTGGCCCAGGGCGGAAATGCTCTGTTCCGCCTGCCGGTAATTCGAGGACAGGTGATCCATCTGGCGGCGCAGCGTCTCGGCCGCACCGTCCATCTTGGTCAGAACCTTGTCGGCAAGGCCGCCGGCTTCGTCCGTATGGGCGCGGAGGCTTTCCGACAGACGGTTGATCTTTTCGCTGCTTTCGCGCCACAGACCGTCGGCCTCGGCCGAGGTCCGGGCCACCGCCTCGCCGGCCTGATCCAGGCGCTGGACGGCGCGCTCCGACACGCGGTCAAGCTGTTCGGCCCGGGTGTCGAGGGAATGGGACGCCTCGTCAACCCGCGACGTCAGGTCACGCGACACATTCTCCAGTTCGTCCAGGCGCGCCCGGAACTCGCGGCCCAGGTTCTTGAGCCCGGCCAGGGTACTGTCCGACATGCCTTCCAGTTCCACCGTGCGTTGGCGCAGCATCGTGCCGATGGCCTCGACCTGCCCCGATGCCCGCTCGACCACGCCGGTCAGTTGCTGCGACGACGAATGCAGGGAATCGGAAATCAGGGTCACCATGTTGGACGATTTGTCGACGGTTTGGGCAACCTCGTTGGCGCGGCTTTGCAGCCCCTCGCCCACGCGCATGAGGCGCGCCGCCGCATCGTTGGCCATGCGCGTGACATTGACCGCCTGCTCCTGCAGGCGTTCTGAAAATCCGTGAAGATCCGTACCCGCGGTTTCCGACGCTTTCGTCACGTCGGCGGCCGAGGTGCGCATGACTGTCGACAGGCTGGTCAGGCGTTCGCGGGCATCCGTGACGGCCTGCTCCAACTCGCCCCGGTATTGCGTCAGCCCATTGCGGATGCCGGCCAGACGCGCCGTCGTGCGGTCGGAATCCGTGACCGCTTCCTGCACCACTTCCTTGACGACATCACCGATGGTGCCCAGGCGTGACACCGCATGATCGACCACTTCCTCGACCTTGGCGCTGCCCGCCGTGAGGGAGTCGGACGCCTCCGTCACCCGGTCCGACGCCCGCGCCGTCGCCTCGTCCAATTCGCCCGCCGCGTCCTTCAGGAAACGCCGGGCGCTGGCGATGCGTTCGTCGGTCAGGGTGCTGACCCGCTCCAGTTCCACCGTGCGCAGTTCCATGGCGTCGCGCAGGGCGTTCATCTTGCGGTTTGCGGCGTCCGACGTTTCCGACACCGCCTCGCCCTGACGGAACAGGATTTCCGTGACCATGGACAGCAGGTTCGCCGCATGATCCGCCACTTCGCGGATCGCCCGCGACTGACCGTTCAGCGCGGCGCCGGCCTTGGTCATTTCGCCCACGGCCTCGGCCCCGGACACCTGTAGTCCCGTGGTGCCGCGCTTGACCGCATCCAGCGTCGCGCCGATCGCGGCGGTGGTCTGCGTCGAGGCAGCGACGATCTGTTCGAGGCGCCCGCGCATGGCCGCATCCAATTCGTGCAGCTGGCTCGCCGTCTCGTTGACCGCCGCATTGACCTGATCGCCGGCCCCTTCGACGGCGCCCCCGGCGTTGCCGACCTGTTCGACCGCGCGCTGGGAAATCTCACGCAGGCGATCTGAATGGAAGCGCAGCAGGGCCGACACTTTTTCCAGGTTGGTGATGGCTTGGCCCGAGGCATCGCCGATCAGGGTCGACTGGCTGTTCATCTGGCCGCCCAATTGGCCCAGCCGTTCGACGGCCTGGGTGCTGGCGTCCGTCAGGCCCAACAGGGTTTCCTGCAAGGCCTGAGCGGTGGTTTCGGCGCGTTGGGTCGATGCCTGAACCCGGTCCGCGCTATGCAGCAAGGCGCGTGTGACCGACGCGACATCGGCGGACCCCTTGTCGACGGTGCGGGCAAGGCTGGTTTCGGTTTCGCGCAGGCCCTCGATCAGACCCGTGACCCGGCCGGCCGCCGTGTCGGCGGCGGCGGAAAGATCGCCCTGACGGCGCATCAGGTCGGCGCCCACGGCGGCCAATCGGTTGGCGGCGGCATCCGCGGCATGGGCCAGTTCGTTGCGGCGCTGGGCCATTTCGCGGCCGAATTCCGTCAGCCGCTCGACCGCCTGATCGGCGACGCCGCGCAGGTCCTCGGACCGGCCGCGCAATTCGCCGCCGGCCTGTTCGGCGCGCGTGATGGTTCGGTCGGCGTTTTCGCCAAGCTCGCTGGTCGCCCGCTGCAGGTTGCCCGCGGCGGCATCGGCCTGTTCGGCGACGCGCTGCGCCTGACCATGCAGGTTATCGACCTGCACCGACAGTCCATCGCCCGATTGGGTCAGGCGGCTGACCACGCGGTCGACGGTTTCGGTAATGGCGGCGGCCTGGCGGCTCAGGCGCGTGCCGGCGTCGGTCGCCTGGACCACGGCCTGTTCGGTGACCGTCGCCAGCGCATCCGCGTTATCGCGCAACGTCGATGAAATCAGTGAAATCCGGTCGGAAACACGCCCGCCCAAGGCATCGAGCACATCGGCCTGACGGCCCAGGCCCAATTCCAGTTCCGTCGCCGCGTCCTTGGCGCGTTCCGCGCGCTGCGACAGGTCCTGGGCGCTATGGTCGAGCGTTCCCGCCGCCTCGGCGACCGATGCGTTGGCCTTGCCGGCGACATCCGCGATCTCGCCGATACGGCGCTCCAACAGGCTGTCGGCCTGAACACCGCGGGCCAGGGCCTCACGCGACACCGTGTCCAGGCGCTCCGTGCGGCGATCGAATGCCTCGGCCGCCTTCATGGTGCGATCCGATGCTTCCTGGGCGACACCGTCCAGTTCCTCGGCCCGGCGCTTCAGGGTCTGGATCATGTCCTCGGCGCGGGCCGAGGCACGGTCCGTCGTGACGGTCAGGCCATGGGCCTGTTCGAACAGGGTTTCGCCGGCGTCACGGGCCCGCTCGGCGGCGCGCTCCGAAGCCGAACTCAGGTCCGCCGTCTGCCGCTTCAGGGCATCGGCGACGGCATGGGCACGCAGGTCCGCGTCCTCGGACACCTGGGCGAGATCGCGGGTCCGATCGCGGATCAGGTCGCCCATGGCCTGACCGCGACGCGCCGCCTCTTCCGAGGCGGACAGCAGTTCCTTGGTCTGATTGCGCAAGGAAGCCGTGATTTCCTGCATCCGGCTGTCGGCCCGGTCCGACGGATAAATCAGTTGTTTCAAATGACTGCGCAGGATGGCCGTTTCCTGACGCAATTGTCGGCCGCGCTCGAAAAAGGCGATCAGCATCCACAGGAAGGCGACCGGCGTGAAGGCGCCTGCGGCCAAGCCGCCGACCTCGTGAGGCAACAGTTCGGTCAGATTGCCGAGCCCCAGCGATTTTTCGATGAAATCCAGAACCAGGGCGAACCACAGCACGGTCAGCACGCCGCCCATCACGAGATGCAGCTTCCAGCGCAGATAGAACGGCGCGCGCCAGTCGTCGGGGGCCAGCAGGTCATCGACCTCGGGCAGGGCCGCGCGGGCCTGCGCCGACTTGCCGCCGACGGGCGTATCCCCGGAATTCGGGGCCGCGGCCTGTTTCGGGTTGCCTTGCTGCGATACCTGCTTCGCCATGGTTTGCGCCCTCCTTCACGGGCAAAACGCGCAAAAGGCATGATACACCCCCGCCCAGCGGGGGCGAAATGCCTTTGGGTCAGCCCGTAGAATAGTGGAATCGTGGTTAAGGCAGGGTTAAAGGCAACTTCGGGAAAACGCTCTAATCAATTGTCCTAAAAGCGTAAACCCGCGCCCGGTCATTGCAGCCCGATCTCGCTCAGGTATTTTCGCACACCCGGATGGATATGCCCCGGCGTCGGCGCCGCGAGGACGGTGTTTTCCGGTGTCGTCTCCCCCGCCTGCTTGAGCCGCCCCGACAAGACGCCATGCCCCTGGTGCAGGGCCTTCGCCAGACGGTAGGCGACGTCGTCGGGCAGGTCGGCGCGGGCCAGCAGGAAACTGAAGGACGCCACGGAGGTCACGGCGTCCTTCTGCCCGTCGTAGGACCCGGCGGGCAGGGTGAAGGGTTTGAGGAACGGATATTTGGCATTGACCATGGCGACGTCCGCATCGCTCAGGCCGACGAACCGCCCGCCGCCCTTCATGACCTTGACGAAACCGGGCCAGCCGACCCCGCCGCCCCAGAAACCGTCGATCCGGCCGTCCAGCAGCATGGGCGCCCCGTCTCCCGCCTTGGCCAGGAAATGAGCCTGGAAATCCTTGTCCCGGTCCAGCCCCAGGGCCTCGGACACGTACTTGCCCAACAATGTCAGACCCGACGACTTGGTGCCCCAGGCGACCGGCTTTCCGACCAGATCACGGAACGATTTGGCCGTGCTGTCGCCGCGCACGGCGAACATGCCGAAGGTGGAATAGATGGCGGTGATGATCTTGAGGTCCGTGGGCGTCCGGCCGACGCCGTTGAAGGCCTCGTAGGCCGGCAGACTGGCGACCAGGGCCGTGTCGAGCTTTCCCGATTCCAGCAGGGGAATGTTCTCCCGGCTGCCCTTGGTGGCAACGGGCACGACATCCAGGCCCGCGTCGGTTTCGTTGATGACCTGCGCGGCGCCGCCGCCGAACACTTCGAACCCACCACCCTTGGTCGCCGTGCCAAGCGACACCTTGGTCTTGTCGGCGGTCTTGTCGGCAAATGCCGCGTCGTGAAACCCGACGACCAGCACACATAGGAAAATAGCCCGCACGAACATCTGCATGACATACCCCGCTGTCAGAATTACTCGGGAATTCTCAGCACCCTTCCAGGCAGCAGGCAACCGACGATTTCGTGAACGGGCAGATCCGAAGGCGGCTCAAACCATGTGTTGGCCGCCGGTCACCCAGATTTCCGTGCCGGTGACATAGCGGGCGTCGTCGGAACACAGATAGTGGATGGCCCCCGCCACGTCCGTGGGCGATCCCATCTTATCCAAGGGAATGCGCGGGATCAGGGCCTCGTATTCGGGCTGGATCATATCCGTCTCGATCTCGCCCGGCGCCACCGCGTTGACGCGCACGCCAAGGGCCGCGAACTCGTTGGCCATCTCGCGGGTCAGGGCCGACAGGGCCGCCTTGGAAATGGAATAGGCCGATCCCGCGAAGGGATGGATCATGTGGCCGGCGATCGAGGTCACGTTGACGATGGCGCCGTCGCCCTTGTGCAGGGCCGAGGCGAACCCCCGCGACAGGCGCAGCGGAGCCAGGAAGTTGAGATCGAAGACCTCCTGCCAGGCGCCCAGGTCGCCGTTGAGGCAGCCGAGCCGTTCCTTGAACGGCGTCTTGGGCGACATCCCGGCATTGTTGACCAGGGCCTCCAGCCGCCCTTCGGGCAGAGCCGCGTTGGCTTCCTTGATGAAGTTTTCCAGGCTGTCCACGTCGGACAGGTCCGTCGGGATATGGCAGGTCCATTGCGGATCGCGCTTGCATTCCTCGGGCGTGTCTTCGCGCGAGCAGGTGATGATGTGCCAGCCGCGCGCCAGAAAGAACCGCGCCGTGGCATGGCCGATGCCGCGGCTGGCCCCGGTGATGACCACCGTGCGCACGCGCTGATCCGCCGCCGCTTCCGGCCGAGTGTCTCCGCTCCCTGTCATGGGCAGGACGTTACGGCAAACGTCCAGGCTATTCCAGGGCCGGTTTGCCCTGTCCTATACTGCCGCCATGTGCGCCCGTTACGAAATGTCGGCCAGCCCCCGCGCGATCATGGCGCAATTCCATCTGGACGCCCCACCGCCCGTGCCCAACACGGACGACATGCGGCCGACGGACCAGGCCCTGATCATCGACGGCGCGGGCCCACGCCTGATGCGCTGGGGCCTTGCCGTGTCCTGGGGTAAGAAGCCGATGATCAACGCCCGGGCCGAAACCCTGGCGGAAAAGGCGACCTTCCGTCCGCTTTTGGAGCGGCGCTGCCTGGTGCCGATGACCGCCTATCTGGAATGGCGCATCGCCGACGACGGCAGCAAACGCAAGAATCGGATCGCCCCGGCGGCCGGACCGGCCGCCTTCGCCGGGCTGACCGACGGCGACGCCTTCACCATCGTCACCTGCGCCCCCGCCCCGGCCATCGCGCATATTCACAACCGCATGCCGGTGATCCTGGACGCCCAAGGGGCCGCCGCCTGGACGGACGACACGCAATCCTTCGCCACCGCCCGCGCGGCCCTGCATCCTTACGAAGGGGCGCTGATGTACGAGGAACAGACGCCCCAACGGGCGCAGGGCGAGTTGTTCTAGTCGCTCTCGTTCTCGTTCTCGTCCTCATCCTCGTCATCGGCATAGGGGAAATTCAGCACCCCGCCACTTTCGTCGAAGGTCAGGCGGTGGACGATCTGCTCGCCGGCGTCGATCCCACCTTCTTCATAATGGATCAGGGTCGCTTCGACGACCTCGGCCACGAAACCGCCAGTGATGGGGGCCAACAGGGTCTTGTCCTTCAGGAACGCCGGGTCATAGATGATGCGCGCCAGGCGCCGGTGGTTGCGGTCGACGAAGCGCAGAAGCCGGTTGATGAATTCCTTCTTGGTCAGATAGGTCGGCATGAACCGCACCGTGTCGGCCAACACCAGATAAACCAGGTTGGGCATGCGTTCCGTGCGCGGGTCCTCGCCCAGCTTTTCCGCGATGTCGGCGAAATAGACGGCCTGGTCTTCTTCAAGCCCGCCCAGCGCGGCGGTCAGGATACGGCGGTGCACCTGGGACATGGGGGAACTGTCCGGATTCTCTGTCTTTGGCCGACCAATCTAACATGGCGGGCGGATGGTCACGACCCCCCGGTGACAGCAATTCTTGTGCCAGTTGGCGCCGTGGGTCGTCATGTCAACCCCCGGTCGCGGATCATCGCCAGCGCCCCCGCGACCGTGTTCTTGCGCGAACCTGAACTGTCGATGACGGTCCAGGTCACGTCGCCCAGATCGGCCTCTTCCTGTCGGCGGGCAACCTCGGCCCCGGCGTCGGACACATTGTCGCGCCGGCTGTCGACCCGTTCCAGGCGCACGGCCAGCGGGGCGTCGGCCCACAGACCGAGAAACGGCACCTTGAGCCGCCCGGCCAAGGACTCGACCCCGGCCCTTTCCTCGGGCTTCAGCGACACCGCGTCGAACACCACGGATTGGCCGGCGGCGAGCGCCCGGGCGGCCTCGTCGAAGCAGGCGTCATAAGTGCGGCGCGAGGCCTCGGGCGTGTAGCTTTCCGGCGGCAGACGGTCGAACAGATCGATGCCCGCAAGGCGTTTGCGTTGCACGTCCGTGCGCACCACGCGGGCCCCGGGCACAGCCCCCAGATGGGGGGCGAGTTCCCGCGCCAGGCGGCTTTTGCCGCTGCCGGACAGGCCGCCGACGGCGATCAGCACCGGCGGCGCCGGGTTCAGGTATTGCAGGGCCCGAAAAAAGTATTCCCGCGCACGCCCGGCACGGCGGCGGCTTTCGGCCGCATCCGCCAGGGCCGCCGCCTGGGACGCCCCGACATGGGCACGGACGGCGGCGCGCATGGACAAAAACAGCGGCAACAGGGCCAGACCGTCAAGATCGCCACCGTCCAGAGGCGCGCGGTCGAGATAGCGGTTGAGCACGAAGGACGCCAGCCGGCGGTGCCCCCGCAGGTCCAGATCCATAAGCAGGAAGGCGAGATCGTACAGCACGTCGATGCGCGCAAAGGCGTCGTTGAATTCGATGGCGTCGAACAGGGTCGGCTTGTCGTCGAACAGGCAGATATTCGCCAGGTGCAGGTCACCATGGCAATGGCGCACCCGTCCTCCATCCCGCCGCGCGTCCAGCAGGGCCGCCAGGCTGTCTTGCAGTTGCCGGGATCCGTCGGTCAGGGCATCGATGTCGTCCGCATTGAACAAACCGCCTTGAGCGCCGTGGAAACTGGCGTCGTTGTTGTCGATGACCGCGCGAGTGCCCGCCGCCCCGCCGCGTTCATGGTCGATCTCGGCCGCGGCATGAAAGGCCTGGATGCCGTCGGCCAGGCTTTCCATCAGGCGGCGGTTGAGCGCCCCCGCGTCGGCCAAGTGGGTGAACAAGGCACCGTCGGGAAATCGCCGCATCTCGACCAGCCAGTCGACGGGATCGCCCGCGCCGCCGAGGGCCAGACGCCCGCCTCCTTCATCCGTGACCGCCATCGTGCCCAGGTAGATCGCAGGCGCGGTGCGCCGGTTGATCGCCACCTCGGTTTCGCAGGCACGGCGGCGGGCCTCCAGGGTCGAGAAATCGAGATAGGGAAAGCGGACCTGCTTCTTCAGCTTGTAGGCCCGGTCGCCGGCCAGAAATATGTGGGACACATGGGTTTCCTGCCGCGCGACGTCCGTCCCCGGCGGCAGACCGAAGGCCTTGGGATCGGCGAGAAAGGCGATGACCGCCTGCTGGCTACTGTCACCGCCCCCACTCATCGGAAGACCGCCCGGTCTTCCTCCAGACCTTCCGGGTCTTCGTGGATGATGATCTCGGCATTGGGATAGACCGCCAGCAGGTCCGCCGTCACCGCATCGGTCACGTCATGGGCCTCCAGCAAGGTCATGTCCGGCGCCATTTCCACATGCATCTGAATGAACACCTGGGCCCCCGACGACCGCGTGCGCAAATCGTGCATGCCGTGCACGTCGGCGTGGCGGGTCACGATTTCGCGGATGCGTGCCCGTTCCTCGTCCGCCAGTTCCTTGTCCATCAGGATGTCGAGGGCCTGCTTGCCGATCTTCAACGCGCCGATGACGATGTAGCCGGCGATGGCCACGGCGAACAGGGGATCGGCAATGGTGATGCCGAATTCCGAGACAATGTAGAGCGAGGCGATGACGCTGGCGTTGATCATCACGTCGGTCTGGTAATGCAGACTGTCGGCGCTGACCGCGACCGATCCCGAACGCCGCACCACATAACGCTGGAACAGCACCAGAGCGACCGTGACGACGATGGAAAACACCATCACCGCATAGCCGACATCCGTATTGGTGATGGCCTTGGGGTGGATCAGACGCTCCCCGGCCTCAAGCAGCAGGAACGCCGCCGACCCGCAGATGAACGCCGCCTGCGCCAGACCGGCCAGCGGCTCGGCCTTGCCGTGGCCGAAACGGTGTTCGCGGTCGGCCGGCTGCAATGCGTGGTGAACGGCGATCAGGTTGATGACCGAAGCCAGGGCGTCGAGCATGGAATCGATCAGCGTGGACAACAGGCTGACCGACTCGGTCAGCGTCCAGGCGGCGAACTTGACCCCGATCAGGACCAGGGCGACCCCGACGGAAGCATAGGTCGCGGCACGCATGAGCCGGGCCGCCCGGCTGTCGAGGCCGCCATTCGCCGCCACCGTCGCCGCCTGGGTGGCGGTCGCCTGTTCGCTGATCGGGGGCTCGGTCGCGTCGCTCACGGGAACAACCGCTCCGTCTCCCAGCCCGTGCCGAGGCGGTGATAAACAATGCGTTCGTGCAGGCGGAAGGCGCCTTCCGTCCAGAATTCGATGCGTTCGGGCACGACGCGGAAACCGGACCAGAATTCCGGCCTGGGGATGGCGCCGACATGGAACTTGGCGGTGAACTCGGCAACCCGCTTTTCCAGGTCGAATCGGGTCTTCATGGGCCGCGACTGCCGCGATGCCCAGGCACCGATGCGCGAGGATCGGTGGCGGCTTTCGTAATAGGCATCGGCCTCGGCCGGGGTGACCGGCCGGATGGCGCCTTCGACACGGACCTGACGTTCCAGGGTCTTCCAGTAAAAGCACAGCGAGGCAAAGGGGTTCTCCGCCAGTTCCCCGCCCTTGCGGCTTTCCAGATTGGTGTAGAACACGAAGCCCTGCTCATCGACATCCTTCAACAGGACCATGCGCACGCTGGGCCGCCCCGACGCCGTCGCCGTGGCCAGCGCCATGGCGTTCGGATTACTGATTTCCTTACCCTCTGCCTCGCCCAGCCAGCCGCGGAATTTTTCGATGGGATCATCGGTGGCGGGCTTGCGCGGCGGGGCGTCGTCCTGGGGGTGCGGGTTCATGGGTCTCGTTTCCGGTCGGCGAATATGGTCAAAGGTCTGCCATAATCCTTTGACATGTTAATGTCCATGATGGCGGATATGTGATTTTAAGGGCTATTGCATGTAAAATGCAGTTCCCGCCGTCGCAACACCGCGGCCGCAGGAAACCAGACGGACGCACATTCGAAGAGGTCATCGGAATGAACATCGTGAAATTCACCGGGGTTGCGGTTCTGGCCTTGGCGCTGACCGCTTGCGGAACCGACAAGGCAGGCGACAAGCAGACCGTCGGCACCCTCTTGGGCGCCGGCCTGGGCGCCTTGGCCGGATCGCAGTTCGGCGGCGGCAAGGGACAGTTGGCGGCGGTCGCCGTGGGCGCGCTTGCCGGTGCCTGGTTTGGCGGCGAGGCCGGGAAATCTCTCGACAAGGCCGACAAGGCCTATGCCCAGCGCACGGCGCAGGACGCCCTTGAGTACAACAAAACCAACCAGACCGCGTCCTGGAACAATCCGGATTCCAAGGCGGCCGGGACCTTCACCCCGACCAAGACCTATCAGACCGTCGACGGCGCCAACTGCCGCGACTACGAAACCTCCATCGTCGTCGACGGCAAGACCGAAAAGGCGACCGGCACGGCCTGCCGGCAGCCCGACGGAACCTGGCGCGTCGTCAACTGATCGCCGCGCGGGCGATTGCACGCGGCGGGGGCCGGGGCTGCCATGAAGGATGCCTATAAGATTCTCGGCGTCGCCAAGAACGCTACGCCGGACCAGATCAAGTCCGCCTACCGCAAGGCGGCGCGCGAGCGCCACCCCGACCTGGACCCCGGCAACCCTTGGGCCGAAGACGATTTCAAGGAACTGACCGCCGCCTACGAGGTGCTGTCCAACGCCGACCGGCGCAAACGCTATGACGACGGTGAAATCGACGCAACCGGCCAACCCCTGACCGGCCAGGGAACGGCGGGCTATGACGCCAAGGGCCGGGCCAAGACCCGGCGCTGGAGGAAGGATCCGTTTGAGACCTTTCGCCAGAAGAAACGCCAGGAAAAGGCCGTCACGGTCGACGGCGCCAACGTCAACTATTCCCTGACGCTGAGCGCCGCCGAAGCCATGCAGGGCGGCACCAAGTTCATCAGCATGACCAACGGCAAGCGCCTGAAGGTCGCCATTCCCAAGGACACCCGCGACGGCCAGGTATTGCGCCTGAAGGAACAGGGCATGCCCGGCCTGGGCGGCGGCAAGCCCGGCGACGCGCTGGTCATCGTCAAGGTCGACGCCGACGGGCGATTCCGCATCGACGGCCGCGACGTTCATGTCGAGGTGCCCGTTGATCTGGCGGACGCGGTCCTGGGCGGCAAGATCAAGGCCCCGACCCTGGACGGCGAGGTCAGCGTCACCGTGCCGGAAAATGCCAACACGGGCACGGTTCTGCGCCTCAAGGGCAAGGGCCTGAAGGATGCGGACGGCGGCGAGCCCGGCGACCAGTTCGTGACCCTGAAGGTCGTGTTGCCCAAGAAACCCGATCCGGAATTGCGCGCCTTCGTCGCGGAATGGGCGAAGAAGACCGGCGCCCGCGCGTCCTAGGAAACGCTTTTCAGGGACGCCGCTTCCTTGCCGGCCCCGCCGTCTTCCGACGCTTCCAGGATTTCCGCCACCGGCATGGCCATGGCTTCGGCGTTGCGCGCGCGCAGGCCGCCCAGTTGCGCCGCCAGGGCCGCCTGCCAGCCGCCGCCCTTCAGGGTTTCGTCGATGTCGCTGATGCCCAGGCCCAGGTCCCGGTAGAGATCATAGAGGGTCACCGTGTGCAGGTCGCGGCACAGCACCCAGGCGTTGCGCGAGGTGCGCTCCACATACCCCTCGCCGCGCAATGTCTCCAGCAGCGGCTCCAACACCGACAGCGAGACCCGGGCGGCGCGCACCAGTTCGCGGCGGCTCGCCCCTCCGCCCTCGCGGCTTCGGGCGAACAGGCAGGCCAGCACGGACACGGCCGCCGTTAGGCGCGATGACGGGGAACTCGACAGATGCACGGGCCGGCCGCCGGCCTCCCGCCATTCGGAGATGGTCGCGGTCAGGGTCGCGCCCAGCAGCACCACGGCCCAGGACAGGTACATCCAGATCAGGAAGATCGGCACCGCTGACAGCGCGCCGTAGATGTTCTGGTAGGTCGGGAAATGGGTGACGTAAAACCCAAAGCCCTTGCGCAGCACCGCGATCATGAGCCCGGCCGCGACCGCCCCGATAACCGCCCCGGCGAAGGCCACGGGCCGGTTCGGGATGGTCACGTAGAACATGGTCAGCAGCACCATCATGATGAGGGTCGGCAGCAGCTTCGCCGCCTCGCCCAGGACGCCCGTCGCGGGGTCGACGCCGATCCATTGGGTCGCCGCGAAGAAATAGGCCGACAGGGAGAAACTGGCGCCCAGCAGCAGCGGACCCAAGGTGATGATCGCCCAGAACACCAGGAGGCGCGGCCCCAGGCGGCGCGGCCGGGTAACGCGGAAGATGGTATTCAGCGCCGATTCGATGGTGCCCAGAAGCAGGACCGCCGTCAGTGCCAGGGCGATGATCCCGACCGCCGACAGGGTCGTGGTGTTGCGCACGAACTTGTCGAAATGTTCGCGCATGGATTCCGCCGCATCGGGCAGGAAATTGGCGAACAGCACGTCCTGAAAGCTTTCGCGCACGCCCTCGAACACCGGGAAAGCCGCCAACATGGCGAAGGCAATCGCCGTCAGCGGCACGGCGGCCAGGAGCGAGGTATAGCTGAGCGACGCCGCCATGCGCAGGCATTGATCGCCCTGGAACCGCCGCAAGACGATCCCGAGAACCCCACGCCAAACGCGCCATTGCGCCTTCGCAACTCGCCAGAAATCCCGGTTTTCCGTGGTCTTGAGGCTGCTCAGGGGAACCTCCCGTTGACGTTCTCGGCCCCATACTATATGGCATGGAGGTTCGGGCAAGCTGCAAGTATTTGCCCGGGCATACATCGGCAATCCGTCGGTGGATAATCGGTTCCAGATAAAAAATTCGAGGAGACAGATGGCTTCTGCATCGCCGTTGATGTCCGGTAAGAAGGGCCTGGTCATGGGCGTGGCCAACGACCGTTCCATCGCCTGGGGCATTGCCAAGGCCGCCCACGACCAGGGCGCCGAATTGGCCTTCACCTATCAGGGCGACGCCCTTCAGAAGCGCGTGGCGCCGCTCGCGGACAGCGTCGGCTCGGACCTTGTCCTGCCCTGCGACGTGACCGACATGGCCTCCGTCGATGCCGTGTTCGACGCCATCGGCGCGAAATGGGGCAAGCTGGATTTCGTCATCCACGCCATCGCCTATTCGGACAAGGAAGAGCTCAAGGGCGGCTATATCGACACCACCCTGGATAACTTCCTGAAAACCATGAATATTTCCTGCTATTCGTTCACCGCTGTGGCGCAGCGCGCGCGCAAGCTGATGACCGAAGGCGGATCGCTGATCACCCTGACCTATTTCGGGGCCGAACGCGTGATGCCGCACTACAACGTCATGGGCGTGGCCAAGGCCGCGCTGGAAGCCAGCGTGCGGTACCTCGCCGAAGACCTGGGCAAGGAAGGCATCCGCGTGAACTCCCTGTCCGCCGGGCCCATGAAGACCCTGGCCGCCTCGGGCATCGGCGATTTCCGCTATATCCTGAAGTGGAACGAATACAATTCACCGCTGCGCCGCAACGTGACCCTGGAAGACGTCGGCGGCGCCGGGCTTTACCTGGTGTCCGACCTGTCGTCGGGCGTCACGGGCGAAACCCACCACGTCGATTGCGGCTACAACATCGTGGGCATGAAGGCCGTCGACGCACCGGATATTTCGGTCGTCTGATCAGGCGCTTGTGCTAAAAGGGGCCCCATGTCCCACAATTCTTTCGGCCATCTGTTCCGCTTCACGACCTTCGGCGAAAGCCATGGGCCCGCGCTCGGCTGCGTGGTCGATGGTTGCCCGCCGGGGCTGAGCCTGACCGAGGCCGACATCCAGGTTCATCTCGACAAGCGCCGTCCGGGGCAATCGAAGTACACCACCCAGCGCCAGGAACCCGATCAGGTGAAAATCCTGTCCGGTGTGTTCGACGGCGTGACCACCGGCACGCCCATCGGCCTGCTGATCGAGAACATGGACCAGCGGTCAAAGGATTATTCGGAGATTTCCGAGAAATTCCGCCCGGGCCACGCCGACTATACCTATTGGAAAAAGTACGGCATCCGCGATTACCGCGGCGGCGGCCGGTCTTCCGCGCGGGAGACCGCCATGCGCGTCGCCGCCGGCGCCGTGGCGCGCAAGATCCTGGGCCCCGGCATCACCATCAAGGCCGGCCTCGTCGTCATGGGCGAGAAGGAAATCGACCGCGCGCGCCTGGACTGGAACGAAGTGAACAACAACCCCTTCTTCTGCCCCGATGCCCAGGCGGCCGAGGAATTCGCGACCTACCTGGAAGGCATCCGCAAGGCGGGGTCTTCCGTCGGCGGCGTGATCGAGGTCGTGGCCTCGGGCGTGCCCGCCGGGCTGGGTGCCCCGATCTACGGCAAGCTGGATCAGGACCTGGCCTCGGCCATGATGAGCATCAACGCGGTCAAGGGTGTGGAGATCGGCAACGGCTTCGAAGCCGCGCGGATTACCGGCGAGGAAAACGCCGACGAAATCCGCGCGAAGGGCAACGACGTCGAGTTCCTGTCCAACAACGCGGGCGGCATCCTGGGCGGCATTTCATCGGGCCAGGACGTCGTGTGCCGCTTCGCCGTCAAGCCGACGTCGTCGATCCTGACGCCGCGCAAGACCGTGACCAAGTCCGGCGAGGACACCGAGATTTCCACCAAGGGCCGCCACGACCCCTGCGTCGGCATCCGCGCCGTGCCCATCGGCGAGGCCATGATGGCCTGCGTCCTGGCCGACCATCTGCTTCGCCACAAGGCGCAGTGCGGGTAAAATCCGCCCCCTTTCCTGCCCGCCGCCGCCCCCAAGACCCAAGAGAACCAACATGCGCATCATCGACATTTGCGAGGTCACCAAGCCGATCTCGTCGCCCATCCGCAACGCCTATATCGACTTCACCAGGATGACGACCAGCCTGGTCGCCGTGGTCACGGACGTGGAGCGCGACGGGCGGCGGGTGGTCGGCTACGGCTTCAATTCCAACGGCCGCTACGGCCAGGGCGGGCTGATCCGCGAACGGTTCCGCGACCGCATCCTGGAGGCCGATCCCAAGAGCCTGCTGAACGACGACGGCGACAACCTGGACCCGCACCGCGTCTGGGCCGCGATGATGACCAACGAAAAGCCGGGCGGCCACGGCGAGCGCTCCGTCGCCGTCGGCACCATCGACATGGCGGTGTGGGACGCCACGGCCAAGATCGCGGGCCTGCCCCTGTTCCGCCTGCTGGCCCAGATGAAGGGCCGCGAGGCCGACCCCCGGGTTTTCGTCTACGCCGCCGGCGGCTACTACTACCCCGGCAAGGACGACACGCAGCTCTGCGCCGAAATGCGGGGCTACCTCAACCGCGGCTACAACGTGGTGAAGATGAAGATCGGGGGTGCCGCCATCGACGAGGACCGCCGCCGCATCGAGGCGGTGCTGCGCGAGATCGACGGCGAGGCGCAGCTGGCCGTCGACGCCAACGGCCGGTTCGACCTGGAAACCGCCGTCGCCTACGCCAAGATGCTGCGGGATTATCCGCTGTTCTGGTACGAGGAAGCGGGTGATCCGCTCGACTACGCCCTGCAGGCGGCGCTGGCCGAGTTCTATCCCGGCCCCATGGCGACGGGGGAAAACCTGTTCTCCCACCAGGACGCCCGGAACCTGCTGCGCTATGGCGGCATGCGGCCCGACCGCGACTGGCTGCAGTTCGACTGCGCCCTCGCCTACGGCCTGGTCGAATACCTGCGCACGCTGGACGAACTGGACAAGGCCGGCTGGTCGCCCAGCCGCTGCGTGCCCCACGGCGGACATCAGATGTCCCTGAACATCGCGGCGGGCCTGGGCCTGGGCGGCAACGAAAGCTACCCCGACCTGTTCCAACCCTATGGCGGGTTCCCCGACACGGTCAAGGTCGAGGACGGCCATATCGTCATGCCGGACCTGCCGGGCATCGGCTTCGAGGGCAAGTCGGATTTGATCAAGGTGATGCGCGAGCTGGCGGAATAAGACGCCGTCAGTTGAGGAACGCGATCACCGGATAGCCCAACCAATAGTGAACGGCGGCGATGGCGGCGTAGAGCGCCAGGGCGGCGGCGAACATCATGCCGTCCTTGGCGTAGCTGCCGCGCTCCGGCGGCGTCCACGGCCCCTCGGCCCGGTTGATGACGGCCATCTCGACCAGCGCCCACAGACCCAGGCCGCCGAACAGCACGAGCGAGGCCGTATCGCCGTTGACCAGCAAATGGGCGGCGGCCCAGATCGTCACGCCCCACAGCATGGGATGGCGGACCTTGGTGCGCACGATACCCCTCACCCGGCCGATGTCCATGAGGAACAAGGCGATCAGCATGGCCGCGTTGTTGAGGTGCCAGGTCCACATCGGCAAGGCATAGAGAACTTCCGTCTCCGCCGCCCGGTAGCCCATGATCATCAGGCCCAGGCTGACCAGCACCCCGAGCGCCACCAATCCCCGCCCCTTGTTGCCCAGGGCCGCGCGTGGGCCGGGCAGAACCCGTTTGAACAGATGGGCGGCGCTCCAAAGAACGAGCCCGAGGATGAGCCAGATCATGCCCCCGCCCCTTGTGCCTAGGCGGCCCCGGCGACGTCGCCGAACGCCTTTTCCGTCCAATCGTCGTGCGGCATGGCGGCGCGGCGTTCGGACAACAACGCCAGTGTCAGCGCCGTGTTGCCCGACTTGCGCGCCGCGTCGATGAGGATCAGGTCGAACAGGTCGCGCTGGGCATGGCTGCCGCCCATCATCCACATCTCGTAGCGCACGGGGATCATGGACGCCGTCGTGTCTGCGTACCGCCCCTCGCGATAGGCGATCAGCGCGTCCATCAGCGGCACGCCGAGCGCCTTCATGATCGGCAGGTTGCTCTCGTCCTCGGGCCCTTCGTAGGCCGCCATGAATTCCCGCATCTCATGGACCTTGCCGTCGCCGGTGGCGGCCAGCGCCAGGGCGTAGTGCAGATCGACGAAGGTCAGCAGATGTTCTTCCGTGCGGCCCCGCACCTTGTCGGCCAGGGGCTGCCAGCGCCCGCCCACGTCCAGGCCCATGATTTCAAGTCGTTGCAGCAGCGAGGCCGCGTTGCAGAGGTCGAGATATTCTTCCGAGTCCGGCGCCGCGACATGGGCGTCGTACTGCGCCATCACGTCGTCCATGCGGCCCTGGTCCATCATCATCAGGGCTTCGTGCCACCAGATGTGGTTCTGGAAATTGTTGGCCTGGGTCCAGTGCGGGCGCAGGCGGTCGATCCAGGCGAGGCCCTCGTCCTGGCGGTCCTGCATTTCCATGACATGGGCGTAGGCATGGGTCGCCCAGGGATCGTCGGGCTCCAGCTCGATGGCGGTCTCCGCCGCCGCCTGGGCATGGGCGTAGTCGCCGGCCTCCTCGAACCCGAAGGCCTGCATGCCCTTGAGATAGGAATACCCGGCCACACTTTTGTCCCAGGCCGGCATGATCCGGTTCACGGAATCGCGCAGCCGCCGGGAATCGCCGGAATAAAAATTGGCGAAATGGGCCAGCCGCGCGGCCAGGATGTCGCGCGGATGATCCAGCAGGATGTCCTCCCACACCCGTGCCGCCCCGTCCATGTTGCGCGCCGTCCACAGGCCCGCCGCCCGCGCGTGCATCTGTTCGCGCGGCGTCGCCTGCGCGGCCAGTTCCTGGGCCTTGGCCGCGGCCTGCTGAGCCTTGGGCATCAGTCCGCCCATGGCCATCAGCATCATGAAATAGGCCTTCAGGCAGTGCGCCATGGCCATGTCGCCGTCGGCGGCGAACACGTCCTTCAGGCGGTCGCCCGTGTCGGGCGCCATGGAGAGGTAGCCGTCCATGACATGGTCGAAAGCCTGGGCCGCATCCGCGCCGGCCGCCGTCAGGGAGAGGTCACGTTTGTCGTTGAAGATAGCCATGGTCCGATGCTCGATCCCGTATTCCATTTTGCAGGCGGGGAAAATACACCATATGTTCTTCGGACGCGACCGGGGACCAACCCGGTCCCACAGGGCAGGAAACCAACATGAAGCAGATGATCGAAACCGACGCGCGCCAGGTCAAGCAATGGCTGGACGACGGCAGCGCCGTCATCATCGACGTGCGCGAGGCCGAAGAACTTGTCCAGGCCCGCGTGCCCGGCGCTCTGCACAACCCCATGTCGGGCTTCGACCTGGAAATGCTGGCCGGGCTGGAAGGTAAGCGCCTGGTGTTCATGTGCGCCATGGGCATGCGCTCCATGCAGGTCGGAAGCTACCTCTTGCAGAACGACATGGTCGACGACGCCTATAACCTGGCCGGCGGCATCCAGGGCTGGGCCATGGCGGGATATGAGGTGGAGACGGGGTGAATCCCGCCTAGGGCTTCACCGCCCCGATCAGAAACTCGATATTCCCTTCCGGCCCCTTAATGGGGCTCGGCGTGATGCCGAGCACGGTCCAGCCGCAATCGTCGGCGACGAAGGCCTGCACCTCGTCGCAGACCGCTTGGTGAACGGCCGGGTCGCGCACCACGCCGCCCTTGCCGACCTGGCCGGGTCCGGCCTGGAACTGCGGCTTGATGAGGGCGACCAGCCTGGCCCCCGGCTTGGCCAGGGCCATCGCCGGCGGCAGAACCTTTTCCAAGCCGATGAAACTGACGTCGCAGACGATCAGGTCAATGGGATCGGGCACCTGCTCCGCCGTCAGATGGCGGGCGTTGGTTTTTTCCATCACCACCACGCGGTCGTCCGTGCGCAGCTTCCAATCCAGCTGCCCCTGGCCGACGTCGATGGCGTAGACCTTGGTGGCACCCTTGGTCAGCAGCACGTCCGTGAACCCGCCGGTGGAGGCCCCCAGGTCGAGACAGGTGAACCCCGTGGGATCGATGTGGAAATGCTCCAGCCCCTTGGCCAGCTTCTGCCCGCCCCTGGACACCCAGGGGTGGTCCTTGCCCTTGACCATGATCTCGGCGTCTTCGGCGACCTGCGCGCCCGGCTTGTCCAGGCGGCGGTCCGTGCCGAAGACGAGGCCCGCCATGACCAAGGCCTGGGCCTTGGTCCGGCTGTCGGCCAGGCCGCGGTCGACCAGCAATTGGTCGAGCCGGGTTTTCGATGGTTTCGTCATGGCGCGAGACTACCCCGCCGACGGAAAAATGGCGACGCCCGCAGGCGCCCGCCGCGCACTAGGCGCGGGCGGGTTCGGTCGCCTCGTTCGCACGGCCCAAGGCCGAGAGCACCGTGGCGACGATGCCGGCGGCGTCCAGGTTCGCCTGGGCGATCTGGATTTCCGGTTTGTCCTGTTCGATGAACGCGTCGGGCATGGTCACGGCGCGCACCTTCAGGCCGTTTTCCAGAAGCCCGTCGTTGGCCATGAATTGCAGAACCTGGGCGGAGAAGCCGCCGATGGATCCTTCCTCGACCGTGACCAGGACTTCGTGGTTGGCGGCCAGCTTGCGCACCAGATCCTCGTCGATCGGCTTGGCGAAGCGCGCGTCGGCGACGGTCACGGACAGGCCCCGCGTGCCCAGATCCTCGGCCGCCTTCAGGCATTCCTGAAGGCGCGAGCCGAGGGACAGAAGGGCGATGGTCGTGCCTTCGCGCAGGATCCGGCCCTTACCGATCTCGAGCGGGGTGCCCTTGGCCGGCAGTTCGACACCGACACCTTCGCCGCGCGGATAACGGATCGCCGACGGGCGGTCGTTGATGCCGGCGGCGGTCGCCGTCATGTGCATCAGTTCGGCCTCGTCCGCGGGCGCCATCACGACGAACCCCGGCAGGGTGCAGAGGTACGGCAGATCGAAGGCGCCGCAATGGGTCGAGCCGTCGGCGCCGACATATCCGGCGCGGTCGATGGCGAAACGCACGGGCAGTGACTGGATCGCCACGTCATGGACGACCTGGTCATAGGCGCGTTGCAGGAAGGTGGAATAAATGGCGCAGAACGGCTTGTAGCCCTCGGTCGCCATGCCGGCGGCAAAGGTCACGCCGTGCTGTTCGGCGATGCCGACGTCGAAGGAACGGTCCGGGAAGTTTTCGGAAAACTTGTCGACGCCCGTGCCGCCCGGCATGGCGGCGGTGATGGCGACGATCTTGTCATCGTCCTTGGCTTCCGCGATCAGGGCCTTGGCGAACACCGAGGTATAGCTCGGCGCGTTGGCGATGGCCTTGTGCTGCTTGCCGGTGACGACATCGAACTTGGACACGCCGTGGTATTTGTCGGCGGATTCCTCCGCCGGCTTGTAGCCATGGCCCTTTTCCGTGACGACATGCAGCAGGACCGGCCCCGGCACCGCGTCGTCGCGCAGGTTCTTCAGCACGGGCAGCAGGTGGTCCAGGTTGTGGCCGTCCACGGGGCCGACGTAATAGAAGCCCAGTTCCTCGAACAACGTGCCGCCGGTGACCATGCCGCGGGCGTATTCATCGACCTTGGCCGCCGCCTGTTCGATGGAGCGCGGGAACTTCTTGGCAAGTTCCTTGGCGAAATGGCGGGCGGAGCGGAACTGCTTCGACGAAATCAACTGCGACAAATAGGCCGACAGGGCGCCCACGGGCGGGGCGATCGACATGTCGTTGTCGTTCAGGATGACGATCAGCTTGGCGTCCATGGACCCGGCGTTGTTCATGGCTTCATAGGCCATGCCGGCGGTCATGGCGCCGTCGCCGATCACGGCGATGACGTTCTTGGGCACGCCGGCCAGCTTGCTCGCCACGGCCATGCCCAGGCCGGCCGAAATCGAGGTCGAGCTGTGGGCCGCGCCGAACGGGTCGTATTCGCTTTCCGTGCGCTTGGTGAAGCCCGAAAGCCCGCCGCCCTGACGCAGGGTGTGCATGCGTTCCCGGCGGCCGGTCAGGATCTTGTGCGGATAGCACTGATGGCCGACGTCCCAGATCAGACGGTCGTTCGGGGTATCGAAGACATGGTGGATGGCGGCGGTCAATTCGACCACGCCTAGCGACGCGCCCAGGTGGCCGCCGGTGATCGACACGCTGCGCACCGTGTCGTCGCGCAGTTCGCGGACCAGTTGCTTCAGCTCGTCGACCGAGAAATTCCGCATATCCTTGGGATCGCTAACACGATCCAGGATCGGGGTGAGGCTTTCTTGTTCCAAGTTTCAAACCCTCAAATTGAGGCCCAGACGCCCGGTCCGGACCGCATGTTGAAATTGTTTCCGTCGTATTGGTCGAATCAGGTGCGCCGTTCGACGATGAATCGCGCCAATTGCTTTAGAAGGTCGCCTTTTTCACCGAACATTTCAAGGTGTGCGGCCGCCTGCTCGCTGAGCATGTCAGCCTGTTGACGCGCCTTGTCGATGCCGAGCAAGGACACGAATGTGGCCTTGTTGGCGTCGGCGTCCTTGCCGGTCGCCTTGCCGACCAGCGCCGCGTCGCCTTCGACGTCCAACAGGTCGTCGGCGATCTGGAAGGCTAGGCCGATGTCATGGGCATAAGCGTGCAGGGCGGTGCGGGCATCGTCCGAGGCCTTGCCCAGGATCGCCCCGGCTTCCGCGGAAACGGCGATCAGGTCGCCCGTCTTCATACGCTGCAAGCGGGTAATCTGGGCCACGTCCAATTTGTTGGTCTCGGCCCACAGGTCCATCATCTGACCGCCGACCATGCCGTGATCGCCGGCCGCCTTGGCCAGGGCCAGAACCAGATCGGCGCGCACCCGGGCATCGGAGTGGGTTTCCGGCGCGGCCAGCACCTCGAACGCCTTGGTCAGAAGCGCGTCGCCGGCCAGGATCGCCGTCGCCTCGTCGAACTTGATATGGCAGGTCGGCTGGCCGCGGCGCAGGTCGTCGTCGTCCATGGCCGGCAGGTCGTCGTGGACCAGGGAATAACAATGCACCATCTCGACCGCCGCCGCCGCGCGCAGGGCCGAGGTCGTATCGACACCGAACAGCGCCGCGCTCTGCGTCACCAGGAACGGACGGACCCGTTTGCCGCCGGCCAAGGAGGCATAGCGCATGGCTTCGACCACGCGCGCCTCGGGCGTGTCCGTCAGCGGCATCAAGGTATCGAGCATGTCCGTCACTTGTTTGGCGTTATCGCCCAGTGCGGCCTGAAACTCCGAATCGGAATCTTTCATTTATTTGGCTTTCCGGAACTATTCTTGGTCGGCGGGTTCGGTGGTCAGGGTGCCGCCGCTGCCGACGACGATCTTGTCGACGCGCAGTTGCGCTTCCTTAAGCTTGGCTTCGCAATGGGTCTTCAGTGCGACGCCCCGGGAATAGGAATCGATGGCCTGGTCCAAAGACCCGGACCCCTGCTCCAGCCCGCGCACGATGTCTTCAAGTTCGCTCATCGCGTCCTCGAAGCTCAGCGCGCGGACATCCGCCGGGATCTCCGTCTGGGCGTCGGTGTCTGAGGTTTTCTGCTTGGCCATGGGATACCTTATCGACAAGGCGCGGGAGTGTAGGCCCCCGCCCCCCATACCGCAAGTGCGAAGCCCCGGCGGCGGCGGAATTCAAGGGTTTATTGCGTCATCAGGGCGCGTACATGCCCCGCACTGCTTTCCGCAAGGGCGTTCAGGTCATACCCGCCTTCAAGACAAGACACCACCCGATTGTCGCAGCAGTCGCGGGCGACGCGCAAAAGCTCGACCGTGACCCAGACGAAATCCTCGGTCGTCAGCATCAGCGACGCCAGGGGATCGCGCGCATGGGCGTCGAATCCGGCGGAAATGATCAAAAGGTCGGGGTTGAAATTGCGCAGGGCCGGCAGGATGCGGTCGCGGTAACCTCGGCGAAAGGCATCCGTGCCATCACCCGGATTAAGCGGCAGATTGCAGATGTTGTCCGCCACGCCCGTGTCCTGCACCATTCCCGTGCCCGGATAGGCGGGCCATTGATGGGACGACGCATAGAACAGGTTGGGATCGTTCTGGAACGAATGCTGCGTGCCGTTGCCGTGGTGCACGTCGAAATCGACCACGGCGACCTTCTCGATGCCTTCGGTCTTGCGGGCATGGCGGGCGGCGATGGCGACCGTGTTGAACAGGCAGAATCCCATGGCCTGCGACGATTCCGCGTGATGGCCCGGCGGGCGCACGGCGCAAAAGGCGTTGCGCGCCTCGCCGCTGAGGACGGCGTCGACCGCGGAACAGGCGCCGCCGGCGGCGCGCAGCGCGGCCTCCGCCGATTTCGGCGACATGCTGGTGTCCGGGTCCAGATAGACGCGCCCTTCCGTCGGCACATTGTCCATCACCGTTTCCACGTAGTCATGGCCGTGGGTGTTCTCGACCACGCCGAGGTCGATCATCGGCGCCTCCAGGCGCAGCAGATCGGCGAAGGGTTCCGTCTCCAGCGCCTGCATGACCGCGCGCAGGCGCTCCGGGCATTCCGGGTGGCCGCGCCCCGGGTCATGCTCCACACAGGCCTGATGGAAATAAAGGTGCGTCGTCATCGGCGTCGTTCCTTTCTCCCGGCCTTTTCCTCGGCGCGGGTGCGCGTCACTGTTTCGCCCCGCCTGTCGTCAGAACCCGGAGATAGTCCACGAGATTGGCAAGCTGTTCCTTGTCCGGCACCTTTTGCACCGGCATCTTGGTGCCCGGCAAAAATTTGTCAGGCCCCTGGTAGAACAGATCAAATAGGGTTTTTTCGTTCCAAGTAAAGGACTTGTTTCTAAGCGCGCCGGAATAGTTATACCCCTCGACCGCGCCGACCGGGCGGCCCCACAACCCTTCGAAATGCGGGCCCGACCGCATCGCCGCTTCGGCGTTCAGGGCGTGGCAGTTGGCGCATTTAGTGAACAGCCGGGCCCCGGGGTGATCGCTCGACAACCAGGGTTGCTTACCGGCCTTGTCATCGGCCCGAAGACCGATGCGGTCCCCCGTTTCCAGATGCCATACGGCGGTGGTTTCGTCGGCGCTGGCGGTCAGCGCAAAGCGGCCATCCGGCGTGAAGCGGGTGGCCCAGATGATTTTGTCGTGGGCAGGAACCGTCTTCAGGATAGACCCCGTCGCCAGATCCCACTCCACCAGACGCCCGTCCCGGCCCGCCGACAAGGCGCGCCGCCCATCCGGGGACACGGCGGCGGCGTAAACCTGGCCGGTGCGATCCTCGCTATGGGTAAGCACGGAAACCGCCTCGCCCGTCTTGACGTCCCACAGACGCAGCGTGCGGTCGATGCTGGCCGTCAACAGGCGCTTGCCCCCGGGCAAGGCGTTCATTTTCGTGATGCCCTGGCGATGGCCTTCAAGAATCCCTTGCAGGCGGCCGTCGGCGACCGACCAGATTCCGACCTTTCCGTCGTGCCCGCCGGCGGCGATCCAGGCGCCGCCGTTGACGAAGGCGACATCGTTGACCGGCGCGGAATAGGTAATCTCGCGGACCGCCTCGCCCGTCGCCATGTTCCAGATACGCAGGGTCTTGTCCCATGACCCGGTGGCGACCTGCTTGCCGTCGGGCGACACGGCCGCCGCCATGACCTTGTGGCCGTGCCCGGTCAGACGCCGGACCAGTTTGCCCGAAGGCACGTCCCAGATGATCGCCGTCTTGTCGTCGCTGGTGGTCACGACATGCTTGCCGTCGGGCGCGAACACAGCGCCGGTCACCGGCCCTTCGTGGGCGTCGAGAACCGCGACTTCCGCCTGCGTTCCGAAATCCCACAGCCGCGCCGTGAAATCGAAACTGGCCGTGACGACCCAATGGCCGTCCGGCGAGACGTCGACCGCCCGCACCATGCCGCCGTGGCCGATCAGGTCGGCGCGCGCACCGCCGGGTATCGCCGCGGCCAACAGCACCGCGAAGCAGCCCGCCAAAAGCCGGGAAACGCGGGGCAATCGGACAGTCGGCCCATGGATGGGAAGGTCGGCGCGCGGGGCGGTCAGCATTGGCATGGCAAATATATTGGAAGAAGCCCAGCCCCTTGCCAACCGCCTTTTCGCCATGCGCAAATAGGCCGCCTTGATGGAATTTACATGCAAATATGCTTGCAATACTGATTGCGGGGCGCGAGCCCCCTGCCTAAACTGACGCCCGCCGCAGGCCCGGGCCTGAATTCGGGCCCGAACCAGAGGAACGCCCCTTGATGTCCGCAGCCCGGCCCATCGTCTCCGCCCTATCGACAATCGCCGCCGCCTTGATGTCTCTGACGGCCGCCCAGGCGCAGGCGCCGCAGGCCGTGCCCGTCGTCGTCGACCGCGTTCTTGCCGAAGCCTCGCATCAGAACGTGCCGGTAATCGGCCGCTTCGTCGCCCGCCAGGCCGGCCCCGTCGCGGCGCGGATCAGCGGCCCCGTCGCCGAATTCAAGGTCGACGTCGGCGACCGCGTCGCCAAGGGCGACGTCCTGGCCGTGCTGGTCAAGGACAGCCTGAAGTGGGAACGGGAACTGAAGGCGGCCGAGATGAACCGCTTTCAGGCGGCCCTGGAAACCGCCAAGGAAACCCTGAAATTGCGCCGGCAGGAACTGTCGCGTCTGGAAGGCCTGCGTAAATCGGCTGCGTTCTCGCAGGCCCGGCTTGACGACAAGCTTCAGGAAGTCGCCGTCGCCAAGGCCGAAATCGCCGTCGCCGACGGCCAACTGGCCAGCGCCAAGGCCAGCCTGAAACTGGCCGAAATCGCCCTGACCTACGCCGACGTTGTCGCCCCCTACGGCGGTGTCGTGTCGCGCCGCCATACGGAAGCGGGCGCCTTCGTCAATCTGGGCGATCCCCTGATCACCCTGATCAACGACACGGACCTGGAGATCGAAGCAGACGTGCCGGCGCGCAACGTGGGCGGCTTGGTGCCGGGGGCCAATGTCACCGCCACCCTATCCGCCGCGACGACAATTCAGGCCACCGTGCGCGCCGTCGTGCCCGACGAAAACCCGCAAACCCGCACCCGCACCGTGCGCTTTCAGCTTGGCGACGCCGCAGACGGAGCCGGCATCGCCGCGAACCAGAGCGTGACGCTGAGCGTGCCGATCTCGCGCGCGGCATCGGTGGTCACCGTGCACAAGGACGCGATCCTTAACCGTCTGGGCAGGACCGTCGTGTTTCTGCATCAGGACGGCAAGGCCCTGGTCCGCCCGGTGCGCCTGGGCGAGGCCGTGGGCAACCGCCTGATCGTCGAGGGCGGCCTGGCCGCCGGCGATCTGGTTGTCGTGCGCGGCAACGAACGCCTGCGCCCCGGACAGGACATCTCGTTCACCCCGCCGCCGGAATCCGGCAAGGCAGCCCCTGCCGCCGACGCCGCATCCCCCGACAAGCCGAAGACCTGAGGCCCGGAGACGCCGATCCATGGACCTGATCCGGTTATCCATCCAACGCCCCATCGCCGTCATGGCGGCGGTGCTGATGTTGATCCTGTTCGGTATCGTGGCGCTTTATTCGATCCCGATCCAGTTGACGCCGGACATCCGCAAGCCGGTCATCAGCGTCGAGACCGTGTGGCCCGGCGCCGCCCCGGCCGAGGTCGAGCGTGAAATCATCGTCGAACAGGAAGAGGTGCTGAAGGGCATCGAGGGGCTGGAGGAAATCCGCTCGGAATCCCAGGACGGACGCGGGCGCATCAACCTGGAATTCGCCATCGGCACCAACATGGACAAGGCTCTGCTGCTGGCCTCCAACCGGCTTGACCGGGTCAACGGCTATCCCGAGGAAGCGGACGAACCGTCGATCCAGACCGCCAGCGCCGAGGACAACCCCATCGCCTGGTTCGTCATCATCCGCAAGCCCGGCAACAACGAGGAAATCCATCGGTTCGGGGATTTCGCCGAAGAGGTGATCCAGGACCGCATCGAACGCGTGGCCGGCGTGGCGCGGGTCAACCTGTACGGCGCCGCGCGCAAGGAAATGACGATCTTCGTCGAACCGGACCGCATGGCGCGCTACGGCCTGACCGTGACGGACGTGGTCGACAAGCTGCGCGCCGCCAACTCGTCGGTGTCGGCGGGCGACGTGGACGAAGGTAAGCGCCGCTACGTGGTGCGCACCGAGGGCGAGTTCCAGCGCCTGGAGGACGTGTCCGGCGTGATCCTGCGCTCTGACCGCGACACCGCCACAGGGCGCTTCGCCCGCGTCACCGTGGGTGATATCGCGACCATCGCCTGGGATACCTCCAAGCCGACCGAACGCATCCGCTTCAACGGTCAGCCGGCCATGGCCTTCAACGCCGTGCGCGAAGGCGGCGCCAACGTGATCGAGGTCATGCGCGGCATCCGCGAGGCGGTGAAGGAACTGAACGAATACGCCCTGCCGTCTCAGGCGCTCGAACTGCGCCAAGTCTACGATGAAACCATCTACATCAATTCGTCCATCGACCTGGTGCAGCAGAACATCCTGGTCGGCGGCGCGCTCGCCGCCGTCATGCTGCTGTTGTTCCTGCGGTCGGGCGGGGCGACGCTGATCGTCTCGATGGCGATCCCCGTATCGGTGATCGGCGCCTTCGTCGCCATGGCGGCCATGGGCCGGTCGCTGAACGTGATCTCCCTGGCCGGGATCGCCTTCGCCGTCGGCATGGTCGTCGACGCGGCGATCGTGGTGCTGGAAAACATCTTCCGTCACCGCGAACTGGGCCGCTCGCGGGCCGAGGCCGCCTACCGCGGCGCCAAACAGGTCTGGGTCGCGGTCCTGGTGTCGGCTCTGACCACGGTGATGGTGTTCATCCCCGTGCTGGTCATGGACCTGGAGGCGGGCCAGTTGTTCCGCGACATCGCCGTGGCGCTGTCGGTTTCCGTGCTGATTTCCCTGCTGGTCGCCGTCACCCTGATCCCGGCGCTGGCCAACCGCATTCTCGGGTCGCCCGGCGAGGACAGCATCGTCCGCCGCCACATTCCGGTGATCGACGATTTCGCGGCCCTGTTCATGAAGGGGCTGATGGGCCTGACCAAATGGGTCACCGCATCGCGTCTGCGCTCCGTCGTCATGGTCACCGTTCTGTGCGGCGTGTGCACCGGCGTCACCTGGTTGTTGCTGCCCAAGCTTGAATACCTGCCGTCCGGCAACCGCAACCTCATCATCGGGTTCATCGTGCCGCCGCCGGGCTACAACCTGGACACCATGGAGCAGATCGCGCGCGGCTACGAGAAAGAGGTGTTCCCGCTGCTGGCCGAGGTCTCGGGACCGGAACCCGACGCCCAGGGCCGGCCCAAGCTGAACCGCTTTTTCTTCGTCACCTTCCGCGGCCGCACCATCCTGGGCGCCGCCGCCCATGACCCGACGCGGGTCAAGGACCTGATCCCGATCCTCAGCGAGGCCGCGTTCAAGGAACCGGGCACGCTCGGCCAGATCACCCAGCGTTCCTTGTTCGGACGCGGCGTCACGGGGACCCGCGCCATCGACCTGAACATCCTGGGCCCGGATCTGGAACCGTTGATGGAGGTGGCGCTCAAGACCTTCAACCGCGTCAACAAGGAGTTTCCCCGCGCACAGGGCAACCAGGTCCGCCCACAGCCGGAACTGGTCCTGGGCGCCCCCGAATTGCGTATCCGCCCCAACCGCGTGAAGCTCGCCGACAACGGCGTGACCGCGCGCCAACTGTCGGACACCATCGACGCCTTCAACGACGGCCTGCGCATCGCCGAGATCACCGTCGGCAACAAGCTGGTCGATCTGATGATCAAGGGCCCCTTGGACCAGATCACCGAAACCCAGGGCATCAGCAACCTGCCGGTCGTGACCTCGGCTGGGTTGATTATCCCGGCGGCATCCCTGTCCGACATTGAAATGACCACGGGCCCGACCCAGATCAACCACTTCGAACGTCAGCGCGCGGTGACCCTGTCGATCCTGCCGCGCGACGACGTGCCCCTGGAACAGGCGCTCGACATCATCAAGACCAAGATCATCGACCCCATGTACGCTGAGGGCCTGCCGCCCGGCATGTCGCTGCGCATCACCGGCACGGCGGACAAGCTGAACCAGACTTGGCAGGCCATGAAACTGGACCTGGGGATCGCCGTGATCATCGTCTATCTGGTCATGGCGGTGCTGTTCGAAAGTTTCCTTTATCCGCTGATCATCATGCTGTCGGTGCCGCTGGCCACGGCGGGCGGCGTGGTCGGGCTGTCGCTGCTCAACATGTTCACGTTCCAGCCGCTGGACATGCTGACCCTGCTGGGCTTCGTGATCCTGATCGGCATCGTCGTCAACAACGCCATCCTGCTGGTTCACCAAACCCTGGTGCACGTCCGCGAGGACGGCATGACCCCGACCGAGGCGATCCGCGAGGCGACCAGCAACCGAATCCGGCCGATTTTCATGTCGACCCTGACCAGTGTCTTCGGGATGATGCCGCTGGTGGTGTTCCCGGGGGCGGGCTCGGAGCTCTATCGCGGGCTGGGTTCCGTCGTGTTGGGCGGCTTGTCGTTGTCGGCGCTCTTGACGCTCGCCATTATTCCGCCTCTTTTGACCCTTGTGATTGGGGCCGGCGAAAAACGGGGGAAACCTTCTGCCGGCCACGGCGCCGACGCCTCCGCCGCAGACCCCCAGGCAGCCGAATAACCATGATGGACATCCGTACAAAGATCGAAACGTCTAGACCGCGGTCTGTCCGAAAGTATGGGCATACCCTGGCCTTTTGTCCGGTTTTATCCGCCCGAGAAAATGCTTATATAAGCCCCTAGCACCCCACCGCGCGTAAACCTGAGGGTGAACGGGCGCGGTCAATAGCAACAACAACCATCGTAATAAGGACAATAACAACCGTCATGCCAACTTATACCGTTGAACAGAACCATGAACAGGCCAGCGCGCTTCTGAAGGCCATGAGCAACCCTCACCGTCTCCTCGTGCTGTGTCACCTCGCCCGCGGCGAAAAATGCGTGGGTGAACTGGAATCCATCGTCGGACTGTCGCAGTCCGCCCTGTCGCAGCATCTGGCGCGTCTGCGCCATGACGGCGTGGTCAAGACCCGCCGCGACGCGCAGACGATCTTTTATTCCCTGCGTGGCGATGAGGCGATGACGATCCTTAAGGCGCTGGCCGGGCTGTTTGAAATGCCCGCCGTCGTCGAAAAGGCGCGTATCGCCGTTTGATGCATGAACCCGGCTTGGGGGGCGGCAATGCCGCCCCCGTGCCGGTCATGTCATGTCGGCGGCGGTTTGCCGCCCAATAGGTGCTCTGGTTAACGATTGCCCAGGCCGAGAATGGCCCGCGCTTCGTCCGGCGTGGCGACCGACGATCCCAGGTTTTCGATGATCGCCGCCGCGCGTTCGACCAAGGCGGCGTTCGACGGTGCCAGCTCACCCGGCCCCAGGTAGATGTTGTCTTCCAGGCCGACCCGCACGTTGCCGCCCAGAAGCACCGCCTGAGCGACCATGGGAAACTGCTGACGCGAGATGCCGAAGGCCGACCACGGCGCGCCTTCGGGCAGACGGTCGCGCATGTGCATCATGGCTTCCGGGGTCGCCGTGGCGCCGTAGGAAATGCCCAGACACAGCTGGAAATAAGGCGGCTGGTCGATGTGGCCTTCCTTGATCAGCTGTTTGCACAGTTCGATGTGCCCGGTGTCGAACACTTCCAGTTCCGGCTTCACGCCCGCCGCCTTGATGCGGTCGGCCATCACACGCATATGGCGCGGTACGTTCATGAAGGCGCGTTCGCCGAAGTTCATGGTCGCGACGTCGAGCGAGCAGACTTCCGGTTTCAGCTTTTCCACGTGCGCGGTGCGCTTTTCCGGGGTGACGTATTCCGTCCCCGGGCCGGGGATCAACGGATCCTCGTCGCTCGGCATATAGCGCGCACCGGGCCCGGTGGTCAGGTTGATGATCATGTTCGAGCCGGCGTCGCGGATACGCTTCACCACTTCCTCGTAGTACTCGAACTTCATGCTCGGCGTGCCGTCGGGTTCACGGACATGGATGTGGCAGACCGCCGCCCCCGCCTTCGCGGCGTCAAGCGACGACTGCGCAATCTGTTCCGGCGTCACGGGTGTCGCCTTGGTTTTCTGCGTGGTCGGCGCCGACCCGGTGACGGCGCAGGTAATAATTGTCTTCTGGCTCATGGTGGCCATTTCCTCCTGGTTTATTGTGCCGTCATCATACGCACAGCGGCGCCCGTGCGGAAAGACGCCAACATGCCGGCAAGTACCTGCCCAGAACGAATGGCAGAAAAAGTGGGGTCGTTGTCATTGCGCCAAACACCAAGCCGCCGCACACTACGGCCATGGCCCCCGACACGACATCACAGGCGGACTTGCCCGCGCACCGACCGGCCGCGCCCAGGCGGATCGGCATCGTCATTTTCGACCGCTGTCAGATCATCGACGCGACCGGACCCGCCGCCGTGTTCGGGTCCGCCAACGAAATCCATCTGGCCAACGGCGGGCGCGGCCCTCTTTACGACATTCGCATGATCGCCGGCCACTCAGGCCCCGTGCGCAGTTCGACCGGCGTATCCCTGTTCGCCGACAGCGCCCTCAATGACGCGACCCCCCCGATCGACACGCTGATCTGCGCCGGCGGCAAGGGATCCCTGCGGTTCATCGAAGACAGCGGCGCCATCGCCAGCATCCAACGTTTGACGCAGTCCGCGCGCCGCGTGGTGTCCGTCTGCACCGGGGCCTATGTCCTGGCCGCCGCCGGGCTGCTCGACGGCCGCCGTGCGGTGACCCATTGGGCCCATTGCCGCAATCTGGCGGACACGTTTCCCAAGGTCCGGGTCGAACCCGACCCGATCTTCATCAAGGACGGCAACATCTATACCTCGGCCGGCGTGACCGCGGGCATGGACCTCGCCCTCGCCCTTCTGGAGGAAGACCACGGCAAAGCCCTGGCCCTCGACGTGGCGCGGGAAATGGTCATGTTCATGAAGCGCCCCGGCTCCCAGGCCCAATTTTCGCGCCAGCTGTCGGCGCAAATGGCGCCGCGGGGAAACATCCGCGACGTCCAGATCTGGCTGCTGGACCGGCTCGCTGACGACATCAGCGTCGAAGACATGGCCGAACAGGCGGCCATGAGCCTGCGCACCTTCAACCGTCACTTCAAAAAGACCACGGGCCGCACGCCCGCCGGATTTGTTCAGGAGGCCCGCATCGAAGCGGCCCGCAGCCTGCTGGAAGACAGCGACCTGCCCATCAAGCGGATCGCCCGGCAATGCGGCTTCGGTGACGAGGAACGCATGCGCCGCGCCTTTCACCGCAATCTGGGGGTCAGCCCCCAGGACTATCGGATGCGGTTTTCCTCCCTTACCTCTGCCTAACCCCTTCCCGAAACCCGAAACTGATCGGAGACACCGTCATGACCACCCAAATCGGCATTCTCGCCTTCAACGACATGGAAGAACTCGACGCCATCGGCCCCTGGGAGGTGTTCTCCTGGGCCGCCAAACAGGAAGATTCCGGCCTCGCCGTGTGCACCATCGGCTCGGGCAGCCGCGAGATCACCTGCGCCAAGGGCCTTCGCATCGTCACCGATTACACCCTGGACGATCACCCCAAGCTGGACATCGTTCTGGTCCCCGGCGGCCAGGGCACGCGGGCGATCTTCGCCAACGGCGGGCCGGAAATCGACTGGCTGAAGAAGGTTGCGCCCGACTGCACCTGGGTGACCAGCGTGTGCACGGGCGCCCTGCTGCTGCATCGGGCGGGCCAGCTGCAAGGCAAGCGGGCGACGACCTATTGGGCGGCGGTCGATCTGTTGCGCGGCGGCGGCAATGTCGAGGTGCTGGACGATGTGCGCTTCGTGCGCGACGGCAACGTCGTAACCTCGGCGGGCATTTCCGCCGGCATGGACATGTCGCTGTGGCTGCTGGGCCAATTGAAAAGCCCGGAGTTCGCCCGCTTCGTCCAGAAGGGGATCGAATACTTCCCCGCCCCGCCCTATACGGCGGCCGCCTGATAACGGTGGACCCCGGCTGCGTCGGTGACGCGGCGCACCCGTCCCAGCGTCATCAGGTGGTGCAGATGGGACAGACTTTCGCCGATGGCGAAGAACATCTGGTGGGTGTCCATTTCGCGCTTGAACAGGTGTTCCAGAACATCGACCGCCGTCGCGCCACCGACGCCGTCACGGGCCGCACAGGCGGCCTGGGCGGCGTCCAGGCGTTCCACGTGATGAGCGGCCAGGTCGTCCAGGCGCGCCAGCAGCCCCCGGAACGGCCAGTTGTGGGACGGCAGGACCAAGGTATCGGCCGGCAGGCCCTTGAACCGCTTCAGGCTGTCCAGGAACCGCGCCAGGGGGTCGGCCTCCGGTTCCTGCGGCCAGACGGACACGTTGGGGCTGATCTTGGGCAGGATCTGGTCGCCGGAAATCAGCACGCCCAGGTCCGCGCAGTACAGGCAGGCATGTTCCGGTGAATGGCCGTTGCCTTCGATCACACGCCAGGAATGGGCCCCGACGGCGAATTCGTCGCCGTGCGCGATGCGCCGGATGGCCGCCGGAATGGGCGAGATATTGCCGCCGTAGCGCCCGACCCGGTGTTCGACCTGGTCCAGTCGGTCGCCGGTGAAGCCGGCGGCCTTGTAGAACGCATGGGACACGGGCCCCGCCGTCTGCCCCGTCTCGAAACTGAGCATGCGCCCCGTGGCCCATTCCGTATAGGGCATCCACAGCGGCACCTTGAAGCGCGCCGTCAGCCAACCGGCCAGACCGACATGGTCGGGATGGAAATGGGTAACGATGACACGCTTGACCGGCTTGCCGCCCAGGGTGTTCTCGAACACGCGGTCCCAGGCGTCCCGGGTTTCCTCGGTGTTGATGCCGGTATCGACGAGGGTCCAGCCGTCGCCGTCCTCAAGCATCCACAGATTGATGTGATCGAGCTTGAACGGCAGGGGCATGCGCAGCCAGCGCACGCCGGGCGCGACCTCCCAGGTCTCGCCGAGGGGCGGCTCACCGTCGAAGGCGTAATCGGGTTGGAAAGACACGGAAGGATGGGCTCCGGATGATCGTTTGAGCGGGGAAACGACTGCTACCACGCTACCCGGCGCCTGGACAAGACAACAGCCGCGCCTTAAAGCTCGTCTTCCGTTTCGCGCGGGCAACTCGGAAACGGCGCGCCGCGCCAATCGGTCAGGACAAGCAGGCCGAATTCCCCGCCGACATCGGTATCAAGCGCCTGGGTGATCCGCCTGCGGGCGAAATCGATCAGGGCCGGCGCCGCCGCGCCCGTGTCATCGGGCGTTTCACGCATCTTGTCGCCCAGTTCCTGAACGATCACGGCACGCAAACGCGGCATCATGCGGCAGATTTCGGCTTCCTGCCGCGGACCCGGAACCTTCATGGCGACGGTGACCCAGACGTAGCGGTCCCGCTTGCCGGGGCGGATGCTGTATCCGCCCAGATCCACGGCGATGGGAGCCGTGACAATGGTGCGTGGCTCGGGCGGGGCGAACCGACGCAACAGGCCGCCGGGGCCGACCTCAAGCGCCATGCCCACGGTCACGAAGCTGAACATGAGTATTCCGGCAGCGCCGGCGGCAAGCAGAAACCCCTTGAGAAGGCGGGGCTTTGTCGGTGTCTTGCGGCGGGTTCGGGGCTGACGGCTGGGGCTGGGCCGCGCTCTAGGCGGCATGGCAGAACGGGCCGGATTCATCGATCGCCGAGACCTCGGCATCCTGACAACCGAGCCGTTCAAGCACTTCCCGCGCCCGGTCCCGGGGCACAAGGGAAAGCTGATCGTCGGAAGCGCTCCAGTAGAAGTCGACATGCGCCTGATGCGCCAAATGGGTTGGCGTGACGACGAAACATTCCGGGTCGTTGCGCGATACGTAAACCAGCAATTGCGGTCTCATCGATCTGATTCTCCTCATCTTCCTTAAGCGGATGTTTTTGAAGGAGGACGTTGTTGTCCGCGTTCTTTATCGCAGACAAGGCGATCGAACACTATTGACCGAAAGTATAGGATTCAGGGTGAATAGGTATGTATGAGAATACAAGGATACCGGGGCGGCATCCCGCCGCCCCGGCATCTCGTTCCATCATTTCCGGAGAACCGGATAGGCGTAGTCGTAGATCAGGTCGGTGGCGCGGGCCGGCTCATGGCAGCCCAGGCAATCGGTTACGTAGTCCTTGGTTCGGGTCTTTTGTGTCTCGCCGGCGGCGAAGAACGACCATCCCCAGCCGTCGCCCCACAGGGGATTGCCGGAAAACCGCCCTTCCCTGTCCTTGACCATGACGAAGTATCCGGCGACATCGGCGGCGCTGGTCGCCTTGCCGGTGGTCAGGTCCTCGGTTTTCCCGTTGAACAATTCCTTCACCAAGACGGTGCCGTCGGGGAACTGTCCGGTTTTCCGAAAGGCGGTGACGGCGTCGCCAGGGGCATAAACGACATGCAGGCCGAGTTTTCCGCCCGTGTCCACGTCACCGGCGACGGCCCAGGCGCCGAGCATGACGTAGCGTTCGCGAAAGCCTTCGGGAACGCGGAGACTGCCATCGGCCGCGACGGCGCCGTCGGCGAAATCGGAACGGTTGGATTGCGCGAAGGCCGTGTCGACGGCAATGGCCAGGATCAGAACCATCGCCGAGGCCGCGGCCACCAGGATCAGGCGCAGGACGCAGCGCCCATCGTGTTCGGTCGGTGTCATATGTGTGAATTCCACATCAAGAGTTGAACTTCGGAAGCCGACGACGGGGGCGGCGGTGGCGGTGCCGCCCCCGTGCCGGATTACGCCGCCGCCGCGTCGGCGGTGGCGCGGACCACGGGAAAGTCGATGTCCGTTCCAACGATGTGATTGAAGTAGTTGGTCAGCAGGTTGACCCCGACATGGGCCACGATCTCGACGATTTCGCCGTCGCCGAAGCCCGCGTCGCGCAGGGCCTGAACATCGGCGTCGGCGACCTGCCCGCGGGTCTCCACGGCCTTGCGCACGAAGGTCAGGGCCGCCTGCACCTGTGCATCCTCGGACCGGCCGGCCAGATTGCGGGCCAATTCGTCCTGGGCGACCCCGGTCATCTTGCCGATGGCCGTGTGTGCCGAGGCGCAATAGTCACAGGCGTTGGCGCCGGCGATGGCCAGGGCGATCTGCTCGCGCAGGCGGGCGTTGAGAAGACCGCCGCCAAGCGCCTTGTTGAGACCGAGATAGCCTTCGAGAACCTTCGGCGACTGGGCGAAGGTGGCGAAGATGTTCGGCACCACGCCGATGGAGGCCTTGACGCCGTCCAACAGGACCTTGGCGTCGCCGGTGGCTTCGGTGTGATTCACGGGTTGAATTCTGGGCATGTGCGTAACTCCTTTTGCGTTCTTGGCCAAAGAGAGGAGACCGATCTGTCTCCCTGATGACGCATTAGGTAACAGATCTGTCTCCCTTCGCAAAACAAAAATCCCACCGCTCACACCTTTGTGAACACAATGTTTTCTGAAAGCTTCTCTGGAAGCTGGTTTTTGTAAGGGTTTGTCTCCACCTCAGTTTATGTGTAAATTGGAGACAAATTAGTATCCTCATGGTGCAATGATGAGCGACTCTCAAAGACGCGAACAGCTGATCGACACGGCCATCGACCTGTTCGCCAAATACGGTTTTCACGCGACGGGCATCGACCGGATCCTGGCTGTATCAGGCGTGTCGAAGAAAACGCTGTACCGCCATTTCCGGTCCAAGGACGAATTGATCCTGGCCGCGCTTCGCAAATACGACGGCCTGTTCCGCAACAATTTCATGCGGTCGGTCGAAGGCCGCGCCACGGCCCCGAGGGACCGCCTGCTGGCCGTGTTCGACGTCGCCCGCGACTGGTTCGAGGACAATTCGTTCTACGGCTGCATGTTCATCAACGCGGTCGGCGAATTTTCCGACCCGGACACCCCCGTGCGGCACCAGTGCAAGGCGTTCAAATCCATGATCCGCGATTATATCGAGCAACAGTGCCGGGGCATGGGAGCGCCCGACCCGACCGGCCTGGCCGAGGAACTGGCCATGGTGCTGGAGGGTGCCACCGTCACCGCCCAAGTGTCGCAGAACCGCGCGCGCGCGGCGGAAATCGCCAAAACGGCAGCCGTGGCGTTGATCGATAAGGCGATGAAAGGATCAGCCGGGGGCTGACGGCCCGTCAGTGCGCGCGGCTGTATTCGACGCCCTGGGCGACGATCCAGCGCAGTTCTTCCTTCATCAGGTCGACGTGGCGCGACGAGTCGGCGCGCAGCAGGGCCTGAATGATCGCCGTCTGCACCGGCGCCGGCATTTCATGGAAGTTTTCCAGCATCAGGAATTTGACGCTGGGCCGCACGGTTTCCGACATCAGCAGGCTGATGACCAGCTTCTTGCGGATGTCGTTGCGCATGTTGCCGGCTTCGGTCAGCTGGAAGAATTCCTGCACGAAGTAACGGGGCGACACGCTGCCGTCCATCAGGTTGTGCAGGTTCTGGCGCAAGGCGGTGGTGTATTCGGCCCGCGTGCGCACGATGAAGCGCGAGGTTTCCCGCCGCAGCTTCGCAATGGCGTTGGGGTCGAACGCGCTTTCCGTGACCAACGAAATCGCGTTCTTGACCGCTTCGTGCTTGGTGATGTCGCCGACGATCTCGAACATGCCCGAAATCAAACGCGTCTTGCGGCCAAGCGGCGACAGGCGCGCCACCGCGGCCAAGGCCATGGGGGCTTCCGGGTCGCGGGCCGACACCAAAGCCAACGGCAGGGGGTCTTCGAGACCACCCAGATCGATGGTCGAATTCAGAAAATTCTCAGGCGCCAGGAACTTGTCGCCGTCGGACGGAACGACCAGCGGTTCCCGCTTTTTATAGCGGGTCTTGATGTCCAGCGCGGTCTTGACGCCTTCTTCCGTCAATCCGAACAGTTTGTCGCTCATTATTCCCTCGTCTTACCCCATGGCGCCCTGTGCGGGCCCCCTTTCGCCTGCGGCCCCCC